>Ga0126378_10002852_pt1 | contig 12911 bp, 12 predicted proteins | sample PanSoiMetPlot_23_FD_92587 | JGI IMG/M metagenome (GOLD analysis project Ga0126378, IMG submission 92587) | Tropical forest soil microbial communities from Panama - MetaG Plot_23 | ecosystem: Environmental > Terrestrial > Soil > Tropical forest > Bulk soil | place: Panama | collected 2016-02-17
ACAATCCATGCTCACAACCCAGCTTAAATCTAAGGGGCTGTACCACGTGTGCGTGGTGGGCTGACGCTGGATGGCCTTGAAGTAGTGCGTCTTGGACCAGTACGCGCCGACGCTGTTGGGCGCGGTGCCGGTGAGCAGTTGCGACTCGTAGACGTCGGCGCCGTAGATCTTGCCCACCCTGGCCTCTTCGACGGCGGTGCCGGCCTCGTCCACCCCGACGTACAGCATGTTCGTGAATTTCTCCAACTTGAGAAAGCCGGAGTAGGTCGCGGGTGAGACGCAGATGTACCACGGCCGCGGCGCGGCATTGTTGCGCAGGATGGTGCGGCCGCCGATCAGGTTGTCGTCGGTCAGCTCGGCGCCGGCGGTGCCGACCTGGTTGGTGGCCGAGTTGAACAGGCCGGCCGCGTCGACGTCCATCTGGCGCGCCAGCGCGTAGGCCCCGGCGATGGTGGTCTCGGCGCGGATGTCATAGCGCGACTGGATCTCGGCGATGTCCTCGATCTGCTGGGCGATGGCGCGGTGGCCGTTGGTCATCGGCAGAATGAACTGCTGCTGGGTTTCGGTGATCGCCTGGGGCGTCAGCGGCGTGCCGGGCGCCTTGGCGTTGGCGGTCAGGTTGTGGCGTGACGGCAGGTTGATGGTGTTCGCGTGCTGGTCGACGAGGGCGCTTTTATCGTCGAATAGCGCCGCGACAACGATGTCGAGTTGGATCGCGCGGTTCAGCTCTGGCGACCAGACCTGATCGATGAATACAGCGCTCGTACTGATTGTGACCGGCGGCAAGGTATGTGACCCTCACTCGAGGGCTTGTAAGGCCCTGGCTAAAAACTCCGGCCGTTGCGCTCCGCGGCCGCCGCGAGCTGGTTGGTCAGCGCGTCGATCTGCGCTGAGGTCAGCTTGCGCGCCTCCTTGGGCGACATGGCCAGATATTCCTCAATCGACACGGGGTTGGACAGATCGGTGGTCTGTCCGTTGTGCGCCTCGGGCGTGGCGCGCGAGCCGACGAGCCGCCCGCGCAGGCCCTGGTTTTCGGCCTCGAGGCGGGCGACCTGTTCGTCGCGGGCGCGCTTGCCGATGTCGATGGCCTGCTTCACCAGGTCCGCGGCAGATGGCGAGGTGTGCAGTTTCTGGTAGTCGTCCTCGCTGATGCCGTCGAGTTTTGCGAGGTTGGCAAAATCGGCGGCCATCTCCAGCAGGATCTGCTGGCGCGTGCTTTGCATCAGCGCCGAGGCCTGGCGATTGCCCGAGTACAGCTGCAGGACAGCCTGGCGGGCACGATCCTGCGTCGCGTAGTCGGGTGAGGCCAGGTCCGAAAAGAGCCGCTCGATGCGCTCGTTGGCCTCGCGCTGCGTCTGCCGGAAGGACTCCTGCTGCTGGCGCTCGGTCTGCTCGCGCTCGAGGGTCGCGCGCCCTTCAGCCAGACCACGCTGGTACGCATCCTCGGCCGCTCGCCGTCGGGTGCCCCGCGTCTCACTCTCTTTTCCGAGGGGTGAGGCGGCTCCAGCGACGTCGGATTCAGCGTCGGGTGCGGTCGCTTCGTCAGGTTCCGGTGCGTCCGACTCGGGCGGTACGGGCGACTCGGCAGGGGGCTTCAGACCCTCGGGGTAAATGTCCAGAACTGGACCGAGGGCGATTTGGACCTGTGGGTCACCTTCCAGGCTCGAGGGAGCAGGTGCGCCTGCTTCTGGCGACGGCGTCTGTGGCTGCATGGCTCAGACGGCGTTACTGTACCGCAACCATGCACCAGAGAGTGTCCCGTCGAAGGTGCCGCGCTCGCGGAGATAATTTGTCTCCTGAATACTTGCCAAGGGCGCCTTTTGGCGGACTACATTGTTGTCCTCCTCAGCCGCTGGCGGATAACATTGTTATCCATGACGAACAACGAACGGACGCTCATGGGGCCCGGCGAGAAAGTTCCTAGGATCAGGGTCTCGGTGACGAGGGAGCAAATTGAACAAGCGAAGCAAGCAGATTCTGGCCACTGCATGATTGCAGACGCCATCAAAGCAACTATCCCTGACGCGAAGGCTGTCACGGTTGATCTCGCAAGCATCCGCTGGACAGATTCACGCCGTGGAGTGCGCTATCTCTATCTCACCCCGCCTTCAGTGCAAATCGCACTCTTGCGCTTCGACAACGGCATTACACCCCCATCGTTCCATTTCAGGCTCAATAGTCCCGCGCAAGTCGTCGCGTCCGGTCGCGGTGCGAGCCACAAGCAGGAGGGTCTGCAGCGTCTGACCAGCAACCCGAACGAGGTGCCGAGCAGAATTGGCGGAAAACTCCCAGAAAATGGGGCACTCTCTGACAAGCAACCACGTAAACGAGCGAATAATTTCCCCACGAACCCCGACGATGTGCGTCAGGGACGTCGCCGCGCTTTCGGTGTTCGCAGCATGGCACGGACCCCCGAGGACATCGGAAAAGTCATCGCCGCCGAACAAGACATTGCCCTGGGATCTGGCTGATGCAGCCACCTAGACCGTCTAACCAGCCCATCGACCATAAAAAGGGCGTCATCGCCGTTCTCGGCATGCTCGGCATATTTGTGCTCGGGCCAGGTCTGCTGCTGGCGAGCATCACTGACCCGACGTGGCTGATCGTCATCGGCGTCCTCGTTGGCGCCGGCGTGCTCTGGCGCAAACAGCTCGTCCGCGTCCTGAGATCGCTCGCCTAGGCCGGCTGCTGGGCGTTGTAGGCCGCGGCGGCCTGATTCGCGGCCATCATCTGCTGTAGATTGCCAGAGCCGCCTCCCTGCAGCGCCCGCGAAAGCGCGGCTTGCAGCGCGGGACTGGTGCTGGAGGTCGCGCCGAGGTTGAAGACCTGTGGTTGCGCGACCACCGGTGCGCCGGCGAGCTGCAGGCCCTGCAACACGCGAGCACGGAAGGTTTGCGGACCCAGCACCTGTTCCAGGGCCGCCACGTTCAACTGGTCCGCCGCACGGCTGATGCCCTGAAGCATCATCGCGCGTTGCAGGGGAGGCTGGGCGGTGTACTGCGGTGATTCGATGCGCGCCGTGAGCTGCGCCATGCGCTGACCGCTCAATTGCGCCACGGCCTGCTGTTCACTCGGGCTGAGCGGAATGACCGAGTTGCCGACCGTAACCTTCTCGGGATAGGCGCTCGGCAGCGGTATCCGGTAGCCATACTTCATGCGCAGGTCGTTGGCTTCCTGGGTGATCGCCGACAGATGCGGATTTTCCGCGCCGATCAGTTGCCCGAAGCCGGCGCTCGTGCGCGGCATCGGTTGACCAGTCGTCGGGTCGATTTTGGGTGGCAACAGGGCAGACAGACCGGGAATCGCTGCCGCGGTGGGCTGCCATAGCGCATCTGGGCCAGTTTTCTGAATTTCGCGAGCCACGGGATCGGTGAGGTTTTCCAGGAAACGCGCGAAGCCCGGCTGAGACACACGCGCGATCGCATCCTGCGCCTGCTGCTGAATCAACTGGGACGTGCCACCGTCACCGACGGCGGTCAGCACGTGCATGATGGCCTCGCCCGGCACGGCGTCGGCGAAGGGTTTCATGGCCGCGTTGAGACCAGCGGCGGTCTGCTGCGCGAGCCGATCCAACGCGCCGCGATCGACCTGGACCGGGCCGAGTCCGACGGACTGGTTCGCATAGGGGGAGACGTAAGTGAGACCGGCCTTGTTGAACGCTTCGCTGAAGCCCGCCATGATCTGCATCGGCAAGGCGAAGCCGCCGGCCATACGATCGAAGTTGAACCACTGCCCGCCAATCTGGATGGCGCCGCCAGGATGGTCCGGGTTGTCAGGCCCGACGATGTTGCCGTCGACGATGCCCTTGGCGATCATCGCCTGAATGCCGGTCTCGAGCGCCGTCTCGCCGATGGCGCGCTGCATGGCCGGCATGTCGCCGGCCTGGCCCGCCGCCAGCGCGCGACCGATACCGGTGACCTGGGCGATGCCTGGTGCACGACCGGCACCGACCTCGAGCAGCCGCATCGGGATGCCGGCGAACGGCAGCTCGAAATCGAGCAACGTCCCCAACGCCTGGGAGCCCAGGTTGGGCGAGTTCAGCAGACCCTCCTTGTACTGGCTATACGTGTGCGCGAGGTTGTCCAGGAACGACGTGCCCTGGGTCGCGTCACGCACGGGCTGAAAGACGCTTCGCGCACCCTGCGCTCGCGCCGCACCAAGCAGATCGTTCAGATTGGCGTTGAGCACGCCCGCGGCGGCGGGGTCGTTGGGCGAGATGCCCGCGCGCGACAGGAGCTGCGAGGCGCGTTCGGCCATGCCCTGGTATTCGCCGAGCGTGCGCGTGAAGGTATCCACCGCACCGAGCGCGCGATACACCGGCTGGGAGAGCGGAATCTGCGACGCCGCGGTTCCCAGCGTGGCGACTTGCTGACCGTTCAGCGCTGCCCAGGCGTTCCGTGCGGCTTCAGGCATCGCTTGACCGAGCGCCGTCATGCCCGCCACCGCATCCTGTGGCCGGCCACCCAGCGTGAGCGAAACGGGCGAGCGCAGGATCTCAAGCGTGTTGCCGATCAGATTGCCAACGTGGGTCGCGGGATTCGACAGGATGAGCTGTTTGGTGACGTCGGCAATCTGGGGCAGAACGCCCTGGCGCGCCGTCGGCTGGTAGACGTTCGGATTCAGGTTGGCCGAGCGCAGCTGCTCAAGCAGGTTTTGCGGGACGACACCACCACCGCTCAACGCCGATTCGAGGTACGGCCCGGCCGCGAGCGCGCCGGCACCGGTCGCGCCGGCGACCTTCAGCCAGCGATTCGGGTCGTTGGGATCGGTCGTCTGGTATGCGGTGAGGCCACCCAGCGCGCCACCACCGAGCGCGCGCGCAAACGCCGCGTTGATCTGGCCGAGTTGCGCGCCGGGCGGTGGCTGCGTCAGGTCTTCGGCCGCCGCCTCAGGGCCGGTGGCCTGGCGACCCGTGAGCAGGTCCTGCAGCCGACTCCGCAGTCCGTCGATCTGGCCCTGCAGTGCGGTCTGCGCGTCTGAGGACGGCTCGGCGGCGTTGGCCTGATTGACCGTGTCGGTGAGCTGCTGCAGCGTATCGGCGACGGCCTGCTGCCGCGAGCCGACCATGTTCTGCAGGCCCGTCAGCAGGTCGCTGCTGGCCATGGGCGCCTGCGGCATGACCGGCACGAAGTCGTTGCCGGCGGTGCGCATGAACTGGGTCGCGTCGGGATTGGCGGCCATCGCGCGCGTCAGGTTGTTGGTTGCCGTGGCGGCCGGCACCATCTCCTGACCCGTCAGCGGGTCGATCGCTATGCCACGCGGGCTGAACTGCGTTTCGGGCGCCAGCAGATCAGCGACCGCCTGGGTGGCCTCGGGCGTCGTCGTGCTGGCCAGCCCGCGCAGCACGCCCGGCAGCGCGGCGACGCCGCCGAGCACGCCGCCCGCCGCGGTACTAGCGAGGATGTCCTGGGCCGTGGCACTCGGCTGACCGGCGCCGTAGACGCCCCCGGCGAGCGCGCCAGTCAGCGCCTGGCGCCCGATACCGGCCAGCGCGCCGGCACCTGGCAGCAGCGCCTCACCCAGCGCGCCACCACCGGCGAGGGCGAGGGCCTGTTCGGGATCGGTCGCCAGATTGGCCAGACCGCTCGCCACCGGCAGATTGCCGGTCAGGTTCTCGACTGCCGCGGTGCGCGCCTGCTCGTACTGCTGGTTCAACTGCATCAGCGCCTGCGCCTGGTCGGGCGGCGACAGCGTGCCGATGGGTGTGCCACTGACGACGCGGCCGAGTGGCGTACGCGGGTCGACGGTCAGCAGGTTGGTGATGTCCGGCAGGCCGGCGCCGAGAGTTTGCGTCGCGGGTTGCAGACCCGGCAACAGGCCCGCGCCCGGCAGATTGCCGGCCATGTTGAGGGCACCGCCGCCGACGTTCTGCACCGCGCCCAGCACGTCCTGGGCCTTGTTCTGGACCGCGCTCGAGACGCCGCCGAGATTCCACGGGTCGAGCAGGTTGGTAGTGGCGCTGGTCGCGGTGCCCGAAGTCGACGCAGCGGCGGGCTGCATGGTGGACATGTACGTCGGCCCCGCGGCCGTCGATTGCGCCAGCCCGTCCTGCTGCGCCAGTGGGTGGTCAGCGAAGATCGCTGAGCGCGCGGCGCCCTGCGACTGCGGCATCTGATTGATCTGCTCGGGCGTCATCCACTCGGAGCCACCCTTCAGGTCGGTGCCGCTGGTGCCAACGTGCATCTGGCCGGTGTCGGCGTTGTAGCCGTCGACGTAGTAGTAGTGGCCCGGCGTGTCGATGATGACCGGGTTGCCGCCCGAGGCATCGCGGCCGACGGCCGACCAGTCGACGCCCTGGGTGGCGTGCGCGTCCACGCCCATGGCGTTGAGCAGTTGGACCTCGGAGCCGACGCCGGCCATGCCCTGCGACGGATTCCAGCCCACCTGCTGCGCGAGTTGCTTGGCCTCGTCGATCGTCGGATTGCGCCCGTAGGTCTGCGCGAAGGCCATCGCGGCGGCGGGCCCGCAAAAGGCCATCGCGTCTCCGCTGGATAAGCCCATCGCGAACTGCGAGACGCGGGCTGCCGCGGCCTGCGCGCCCTCAGCCACGGTGTTGACTGCCGTCTGGCCGGTCTGGATGACCGACTGCACGGCGTTCTGCGCGCCCTGGGCCACGTTCTGGACGACGTCTTTCGCCCCGCCCAGGATGCGCTGGACGTAGTCCTGCGTCTCCTGATACGGCGGCACGCCACCGTACTGCGCCACGGCGCCGGGGCCGGCGTTGTAGCTGGCCAGTGTTTTTGCCCAGTCGCCGCCGTACTGCTGCAGGCGACGCGCGTCCTCCTGGGCGGCGGCCACCAGCGCCTGCGCCGCGTTCATCGGATCGATACCCAGACCCTGAGCGGTGCTGGGCATGAACTGGGCGATGCCGAGCGCGCCGGCAGGCGACTGGGCGTTCGGGTTAAAGCCGGACTCTTGCTGGATCTGCCTGGAGAAAATCTCAGGGTCGATGCCGGCGTTGATGGCGGCCTGACGCGCCTGGTCGACGTAGTCGCCGGGCGTGCTGGATTGCGGTCCTGCGGGCACCGCGCCACTACCGACGCTGGCGCTCGTGGCAGCGGATGGCGGCGCAGGCGCGCCAGGCAGGCCCACAGACGGCGTTGGCGCTCCAGCAGGCCCAGCAGCAGGTTGCGCCGCAGGCGTGGGCTGTGGCGTCGCTACGGGCGCCGGTGCGGCCTGCAGGCTTTGCAGCTGCTGCGCTGCCCAGTCCTGACCGGCCTGGAGCATGTCCGGGGTGGGTCCCGGAGCGGGCGTCGGTGGCGTGGGTACGGCGGGTGCCTCGGTGGTCGGCTGCGGGGGCGGCGCGGTGACCGGCGTCGGCGGCGGGATCGGCGGTGGCGCAGGTGGTGCGGGTGGCGGCGGCGTGAACGGTGGCGCGCTCGACACGGACGCGGGCATCGGCGCCGGCGCGCCTACTGCAGGCGTGGGTGCACCCGGCGCGGGCGACGGTGGCGCGGTGGCCTGCACCTGGGCGGCGACCTGCTGCTGGATGCGCTGCATCTGCTGGCTGGCCCAGTCCTGGCCGGCCTGCGCCTGGGCGTGCAACTGCTGCATCTGCTGCTGCGCCCAGATCTGGCCGGCGCTGGCCCGCATGACGTCGTCGGGCAGCCAGATCCCCGTGGCCACGCGTCTAGCTCAGGGACATGGCGCCCACCGGGGCTTGCTGGCCGACCCGGCTGGCGTTGTACGCGGACATGAAGCTCGGCAACGTGTAGCCGGCGGCGCCGAGACCCGAGCCGAAGGCCTGTAGCTCATCGGGCGTGAGTTTCTCGAGCGAACCGGGTGCCAGGGACTGCGCGCCCCGCTGGGCGATCTGGTTGATGGTGTTCAGCGTCGAGTTGTAATCCCAGCCCGGCGTGGCACTCGAGCTGATCGGGTTGCCGTTGGCGTCCGTGCCGCCGTAGCCCATTTGACCCATCAGACCCTGCGCGCTTTGCGGCGTGGGCGTGGTGGACCCCGTGCCCTGGAAGGCGGCCATCTGCCCGGCCGTGTTGTTGGCCAGGTTTGACAGGTACGTCGGCACGCTGGGATTGGCCTGGGCGCCACGCAGGTAGTTCGAGAGCTGGAATGTGTTCTGCGGGCCCTGCAGTTGCGCCGCGGTGGCCAGGTACTGCTGGCCGAGCTGGCCTTGCTGCAGACCGAGGTTCTGCTGGAACTCGGCGAGCTGCTGCATCTGCTGCTGATTGAACTCGCGCGCGGCCTCGGTGGGCGCGCCCTGGTACATGCCCGAGAGCTGCGCGGCCTGATTGATGGCCTGCAGCGTCTGCTGACCGGGCGTCGGCGTGCCATAGGTGCCGTACATCTGCTGGAGCGCCATCGTCGGCGTCGGCCCGTTGGTGCCGTAGACGTACTGCTGCGGCGTCATGCCGGCTTGGGAAATGGCCCCCTGCATATCGGCCCAGTAGCGATTCATCGCCGTCTGCACATCGCCTTGCGTGTTCTGCAGATACGCCTGCTGAGCCTGTGGCCCGGCTTTGGCCCAGGCGTCCGCGGCAATGTTGCCCAGGGGCTGGTTGTAGAGACCGGTCACACCCGCCTGCTGCAGCGCGAGGTTCTGCTGCTGCGCGGCGGCTTGCTGGGTAAGACCCGTGCCCTGCGCGCCCTGGCCACCGGCTTGCAACTGGGTGAACGTGCCGGCATCGACGTTCGGGATCAAGTTGACGTTCAGCCCCGCTGGCACGTTCGCCGTGGTGGTCAGTTGCCCACCGGCCTGGATCTGACCGATGGTGCCCGTCTGAGCATTGCGCACGTAGGTCCCAGGCTGATACGTCCAGCTTTGCGGGTTGGCGTAGTAGCCGGTGAGCCCGGCAGCGGTCTGACCGGCGGCGATCCCCTGTTGCAGGGCACTCTGCGTTTCGGTACCGGGCAGCGGCTGCGTGGGCCCGCCGGCACCCCAGGTCATCCAGTTACCACCGGGCGCGTTGCCGAACTGGGTGCTGTAGTTCAACGCCTGCTGCTGGGCAGCTTGCTGTTGCTGGAACTGCAGCGCCTGCAGGAACATCTGCCATTGCTGCTGCAGGCCGGCCGCGTAGCCGCCCGAGGTCTGGCCGAAGAACGTGGAGAGCGGGTCTGTCAGTCGCCTCCTTCACCGGTTGCGGGGCCAGGAGTCGAACCTGGCTCTGCACCTGACAGAAGTGCCATGCTACCCACTACACCACCCCGCGTCAGTGTCATCACGCGCCGCGGAAGCCGATCATGTTCATGGGATTGGCGAAGCCCATGTAGTTTTGCATCAGGTTGGGGATGGTCGGCACCGGCGCCGGGACGTAGGACGGCTGCGGTCCAATCGGGTTGATCGTCGCTGGGGGGGTGATGATCGATGGCGGACTCGAGTAGCCGCTCGAGCCGGATGCCGGACTGATGGCCGCCATCGGGTTGAAACTCGGACCCACGGGTGGTGGCGCGGGCGCGTTGGCGTAGTTGCTGAGCATCGCCGGCATGGCATTGCCGCCCGCGGGCTGCCCGTTGACGTTGACGTTCACGGTCGGCGACTGCCCACCCTGCACGCCCTGGGCTTGAGTGCCCTGCTGCACGCCCGCCTGGTGGCCCGCGGCGAACGCCTGCAGAAACGTCGGCAGCGCGGGCGCCTGCGGCAACTGCGTGGGCGCGAACTGCTGCGAGGCCAGGCGCTGCGACATCTGGTCCATGACCTCGTTGAACGCGGCCGCGCCGGCCGTGCTGCCGCGCGGCGCGTACATGTTCATGTTGGCCATCTGGCCGAGCGCCGTGCCGCCGAGCTGCGTATACGCGTTGGCGCGGCTCGCCAGGGCGTTCTGCAGCGCGTTCACGCCGCCCATCTGGGTGGCGTAGTTGTTCTGCTGCGCGGTCGCCGTGGCCGCGGCGGCCTGACCGATCGTCGTGCCGCCGAGCGTGGCGGTGGTGTACTGCTTCAGCAGATCGTCGGCCATGCTGTTGAGCTCGTCCGAGGACTTGCCCACGTTGGCCGGGTTGTGAAAGACGGTCTGCAGCACGGACTGGATGAGCGGCACCTGGTCCGCCAGCCCATAGACGGGGCCCTGCTGCTTCTGCTTGATGCTTTCGAGCGTGGCCTGGGCAGTGGCTTGGGCCTGTGCACCGGCGCCGGCGGCCTGCGCGGTCTGGGCGGCCTGATAGCCCGGCGCGCCGGGGATCAGTGCGCGCTGGTACGCGGCCTGCGCCGATTCATAATCCGCGCGTGCGCCTGCCTCAACGCCGAGCGCCTTGTAGTAGTCCGACTGGTTGTCGGTCAGCCCGACCTGGTGCTGGGTGAGCGTGGTGTCGGCCTGGACCTTCGCCGCGTTGACGTCGGCCATCTGCCGGGTCGAGTCGGCGACGGCCTGGGCCTGATTGGCCTGCGCGGTGGCTAACTGGATGTCGGCCGGCGTGGTGGCGGTGGCCTTGGCCGCGTTGGCCTGATCCAACAACGCCTGTGCGGAGTTGGAACCAGCCTGCGCGACAAGCAGCGCCTGCTGGCTGGGCGCCAGTTGCGCGGAGATCTTGGACGCCTGGTCGATGGAGTCCGCGCGCGCCTTGGACTCGTCCGCCGCCATCCTGGCCTGTTCGGCCTGCGCGGGTACAACCTGGTCCTTGTCGATCGCCGTCTGCAGCGCGTTCTGGCGCGTGGCGTTCGCCGTAGCGAGACGCGTCTGGGCCGCGGACCACGCGTTCAGATCCGCCTGATAGACGGCGGTCGCGGATTGGACGGCCGGGTCGCCGGGGTAGGTGGCCAGCTGCGCGCTGGCCAGCGCTTCGGCAGAACCTGTGACGTCCGGCAATGGGCTGCCGTTCGCGTCACTCTGACCGTGGCGACCGTTGATCTTCGTGTTCAGGTCCAGCACCGCCTGATTGGCGGCGGTGAACTCCGCGTCGAACGGCGCCAGGATCTGCTGGACGGTGTACTGGCCGGCGGAGCCGGTCGGGTTGGGCCCTTGCGCCTGGGGCGGACCGATGCTCGTGGCGCCCGGCGCGGTTGCTGTGGTGGGCGCCGTGGTGTCGGTCGCCGTCGGGGGAGCCAGGGTGACGGGCGGCGGGTAGTTGATCGGCTGCTGCGTCGGACTCGGGTTCGTCAGTGGTGCCGTGACCGGTGCGTACGGATTCGGATACTGGGGTTGCATCTAGGTCAGCTCATCGCTGGCATGCCGCCTCCAGGCGGAGGTGGCAGCGTTGGCGCGGGGCCAACCGGTGGCGGCGGGAGTGCGCCTGTTCCCGGCGCCACCGGTCCTGGCGGCGCGACAGCTCCTGGGAGGGGTGGCGTCGCGCGTTGCTGGCTCTGCAGCAGACTCATCAGCAAGGTCGAGCCTTCGGGCTGGTCGGGCGGTGCCGTGCCGGTCGCGTCGGCCGCCCAGCCGGCGATCTGCTTGGCCCTGGCGATCGAGTCGTTGATGTCGGCGCCCTGAATCAGCAACTGGCGCATGGGGTAGACCTGGCCCAGCGCCTGACCTGGCGCCTGACCCTGGGCGATCAGCTGGTGGTACGCCGCGTCGGCCGCGTCCGTCGAGCCGAGCGGCGAGAAGTTCCAGCGCTGCACGGCCTCGTCCTGGGTGAGCTGCTGCCCGCTGAGCGGCGCGCCGAGACGACTGGCGATGCCCGAGGCGTAGTCGCTCACGCGCTGGGCGAAACTGTCCACCGTCTGCTGCAGGACGTCGCCCGAGGCCTCGCCCGCCACGCTGTCAGGACTTCCTGGCCTTCGCTCGCGCGGGCAATTTGCTCTCTTTCACGCCGCGCAATTTTCCCTGGGCGTCGGCCGGGCTGAAGCCGGGCACGTTGCCACCCGCGGCGTAGCCGAAGAAGCGCGCCTGCGCTCGAGACACGGGCTTCGTGTAGGGCTTACCGCCGGGCATCAGTCGTTCGGCAAGCTTTGCACCGGCGAGCGCTGGTGCAGGTGGCCACCACCCGAGCCGCCGGTCGGAATGCTGCCCTTGTGCAAGCGCTGCGGACCGAGCGGGTACTGGTGCCGATCCGCCTCGAGCATGCCCGGCTGCGGCGGCAGCAGTTGCGCATTGATGCGCGCCAGGCGATCCAGGCCGGGCTCCGTCGCGGGCCCCGCGCTCGAGCCGGCGTTGGACGGTCCGCATTCCGCGCACGCCTTGGTCATAGTTTTGGCATGCCCGGCGCGCGCGGCACACGCGCCGCCCGCGTGACACGCGCGGTGGTGGGCACGCCCGGCACGCCGCGGGGCTGAGCCGGCATCTTGGGCATCTTGGGCAGGCCGACACGCGGATTCGCGGCGGGCATCTTGGGCACTTTGCCGTTGGCCATTACTTCTTGCCGCCTTTCTTGCCGCTCACGGCGATGGTGGGATACTTCGCGGCCACCTTCGCGCGGACTTGCGCCTTCTCGCTACTTGTGCCGTGTTGTGCGACACGCGCCAGGGCGTTCCTGGCGTGGGATTCGTCCGGGATCGGGTAGCTGCCCGAGCCTTTGCCGCCCTTGCCTTCGCCTTTACCAGGCAGCGCGAACTGGGACGACTTCAGCGACTGGCGCTTCTTTGAGGACAGGACAGCCATAAACCTACTTGCCCTTTCGCACCGGCACGCCACGCTTGCGATCCAGCGCATTGTCCGCTTTCGAGCCCTCTTTGATGCCGGCGCGCTTGTCGGCCGCGCGGTCGCTGGCCGCGGTCCACTTCTTGCCGCGATCGACGACCGGGGGCTTCTGCCGACGCGACGGACCGGTCTCGTTGGTGTTGGCGCTCCAGCGCCCGTGTGGCTCCGCCATCTATCTATCAGGTCGGTCCCTTGCCGTTGCCATATTCGCCCCTATTCCAGGAGTAGCTCTTCTTCACCGCCGGGGTGTTGTTGAACGTCTCAGGATCTTCGATGAAGTGCGCCAGGTTGGCGTTGTCCTGCACGCCCAGCGACGAACCCTCAGTGTCGCGAATGTTGCCGACGTTGGGCGACGGGTTGCTGGTGCCGTAGCCCTCGATGGGATCG
>Ga0126378_10002853_pt1 | contig 12910 bp, 9 predicted proteins | sample PanSoiMetPlot_23_FD_92587 | JGI IMG/M metagenome (GOLD analysis project Ga0126378, IMG submission 92587) | Tropical forest soil microbial communities from Panama - MetaG Plot_23 | ecosystem: Environmental > Terrestrial > Soil > Tropical forest > Bulk soil | place: Panama | collected 2016-02-17
AAACGCCCTTCCCATTTGGGTCAGCGAATACTCGACGCCAGTGACCTTGGATTTGATTTCTCTCCTGTTGATCAATCCTGTGGATTCGAGATTGCGAAGGGTTCTCGTAAGCATCCGCTGTGAAACTTTTTCAAGGCGCCGTCGTAGCTCTGTGTGTCGATGAGGTCTTTCCTCAAGGCAGAATAAGATGTTCACCGTCCACCTACCCACAAAGATCGTAGAGATTAGCTTCGAATTAGTTTTTATCTGCATCGTTCCACAAGCCGCCCACAAGACTTCGACGTGCACGAGAGTGTCTTAGGACGATATCGCCTTCACTGCATGAAGGCTTCGATGTGCATCTTCCCGGTAGCCAGGCTCGCGGTCCCGACGGTCCAGATCTGCCGCTCATTCACCCACGCGTACTCTTTGGAGGCGGTCGAGAGCCGGATGTTTCCAAAGAGGTCGAATATCGGCTCGCCGTTTCGCGGCGCTGCCTGGCCGTCGCCAGACAAAGCGATCCGGTGGCCATCATCGGTCTCCACAGTCAAGTGGAGGTCGAGCTCCATGCGCCCATCAGCCCGGACTCGCAGATAGTCGAAGCCATGCGCCCGGCCCGCGACGCGCCCTTTAGAGCGTCCATCAACTGCAAGGTCAAATCGGGCTCCCTGCAATGGAATCTTCTCTTTGCCAGCGACGATGGCGTCCATACTCATGCCGTAGTCCGTAACTCCAGTCAAATCGAACTCCTGTTCGTAAATCTTCTCGCCCCTCATTGCAGTGATTTGAGTCATAGCGCCTCTCCTAGTTAAGGCTTCCGAGGATTCCTTCCTCATCTTTAAATACGGCTCCCGTACGATCCGGGATACGCGTCGTTGGGATCATCGAGAGACGTTTGTCGTGACGGTGCGTTCGGCGAGCTGTACCGCTTACGGGAAATGCTTGTTTCACTCCTCGTAGCGCTCTACTTTGCCAGCGCTCGCACCTGGGCACAAGAGAGGAACACGCGTGTGCCGTGTAGCACCTCGGCCACCCGATTTAATGTTGGCCGCTCCTCCTTCAGCCAAGAAACATGCAATCCCAAGACTGGTAATGATAAGAATCGCCGGGCCGAGCCGCATTCGCAGACTCAATCTAGCTCTTGACGAAGGTCCGATAGTTTATCTAAGGTCGAACTATGGATGACGAAGCCAATCGGCTGGCCGAGGTTAGCGCCCATCTCGCCGTTCCCGCGCGCGCCGCCATGGTCCTGAAATTGATGGACGGCAGCACGCGGGCAACAGGAGAGTTGATGATGGCGGGAAACGTTTCATCCTCATCGGCCAGCACGCATTTGGCTAAGTTGGTAAGCGCGCACCTCCTCAAGGTTACGAAAGAAGGAAGACACAAGTATTATCGAATCGCGACTGCAGCCGTAGCCCATGCAGTCGAAGCTCTTGAGACCATAGCGTCGTCAAATACAGCATTCCAGGTTGCGGTCCGCTCTCGATGGAATCCCTTCGCGTTTGCCCGCACATGTTACGACCATCTCGCTGGGAAATTAGGAGTGCAGGTCGCGATAGCCTTGCAAAAAGAAGGACAGCTCCGGGTAACGGGGAAGAATTACGAGGTGACTGAGCAAGGGGCCAACTGGCTGATAGACGTAGGCATTAACTGCCGGGAACTGCTTGCGGATCGACGCATGTTTGCCCCTCAATGCCTTGACTTCACAGAGCGCCATCATCATATTGCGGGTGCACTCGGAGCCGCGCTATTGCGGCGGATGATCGAGGTTGATTGGATTCGAAGGACGCCCGTGCCCCGCGCCGTCCGTGTGACAGCGATCGGAAGAACGGAACTGACCAGAAGACTCCGACTCGTTTTCACAGCGGGTCAGGACGTATTGTACAGGTCAAATTAATCCCCGCAGCGATATTGGCCCGATTTCTCTTTTTGTGCGCGTGGTCTTTAGTCCCTCCGCCCTGGCTGTCGAATGCCCCGTTCTGTTGGATAGAAGCACGAGACGCCGGCTTATCCGGGAAACGGCCACGCGAGGAAGTTGGCTGGGGCGATGGAAATGCCGGCAAACCACCCATGACTTTCCTTCAGGAACCTCAGGAGCGACATATATGTAATGACCCCATGAAGGGGAGAGTCGAGGCTATTTAGCCGGCTATGCAGACAGGCGGCAATGCAACACGGCCAACACTCTCTGAAAGCCCGCCGTTTTCCTTCAACTTGATGAAGTAATTTTATAGGTACGCATCCGGGGCAACCGTACGGCTCGTGGTGAATGCTTTAGGTTTGTAAGCTGTTGAAAATGGCGGGCGAGCCTGTAAGCCGGATTCTGTCGAGTGAACCATTCGCTTTCGCGAATCGTTCACCGCGGCGATCATTCCTCTAGGTCACGGTTCGCACCGTGACTCGAGCGGCCTACCCGAGGGTTCTCATTCGCGATGGCTTTCGCCTTCGCAAAACGAAGCGCGTTCTCTTTCGAAAGCACGCTCAGCGAGCCGGGCCGGCTCTCCCCTCCTATTTGGCCTTGCACCACGCGGGGTTTTCCGTGCCTCCGGTATTACTACCGGAGCGGTGGGCTCTTACCCCACCTTTTCACCCTTGCCTGACGTTGCATGCATTCTGGCGTCGCTCAGGTTTCCCTGTGCGGCTGCCACCGTGCTGCGTCCCGCCGGCGGTCTATTCTCTGTGGCACTTTCCGTGAACAGTAGCACAGGCTTCAGCCTGTGCTCTTCTTTCAGCCGCGCGATGCATCGCACAGCCTTCAGCGCTTTTGTAGTGGCCGGTCTTTAGACCGGTTCTTTCCTAAAGCTAAAGCACTGACGCGAGAAGGCACAGACTCAAGTCTGCGCTACCGCTCCCCTGGCGTTACCAGGCGCGTTGCCCATGTCATGAGTTCCGTGGACCATTTCGCAGCCGCCTTTCGGCCTCCGCGAACGGCCAACGTGCCTCACAACGGTGTCCGGACTTTCCTCCCGCTTCGGCCTGGTAGCGGCGGCTTTACGCCACCGTTCCCGAGCCTTAGCCAGCGATCACCCGGCTCACCCGCCACTTAAATTATAGCTGATAACTCCTCACATCAGACCACCGGTCGAGGATTCGCGACTGGCGGTGCGCCCTCGCCCGTTCGAATGGGCCAGTACCGCAATAGCAGCAACGCCGAAACCGTCCCTAGGGCAATCTGCATCTCGTACGCATACGGAGTGTCTCCATTCATCCGGCCGACGATTAGGACATTGGAAACGGTGTGCGCGATGCCAAGCAGGAATGACAGAGTTCCACCACAGCGTCATCCACGAAAGCACGTAATTCATTGCCACCGAAATTGCAACTCTAGAGGCCAGCTCGCGTCGAAAATGCTTATTTTCTCCTTAAGAATTAAGAAGAGGTAGTCATTCCTACTTCAGTCCCGCCAACTTCTCAAACTCCCCTTCACTCAAAATCGCTACTCCCAATTCCTTGGCCTTGTCGTACTTCGATCCTGGATCCGTCCCTACCACTACATAATCCGTCTTCTTGCTCACCGAACTGCTCACCTTCCCGCCATGTTCGACCACCATCGCTCCTGCTTCTTCCCGCGTGCGATTCGCCAGCCCGCCGGTAAACACAAACGACTTCCCCGCAAACTTATCGCTCTTGACCTCGCGTTTCTCCACCCTCGGCCGCAATCCCGCCTTCCACAATTTCTTCACCAACTGCCGGTTCGCCGACTCCGAAAAAAATTCCACGATGCTCGCTGCCACTTTTGGCCCCACTTCCGGCACTTGCTCCAACTCTTCTTCCTTCCCCACCGCCAATTCGTCCAGCGACGAAAAATGTTCCGCCAGCAACTGCCCCGTTCGCTCGCCCACAAACTGAATCCCCAGCGCATAAATCAGCCGCGCCAGCGAATTTTTCTTGCTTGTTTCAATCTCCTCCCGCAGATTCTGCGCGGACTTTTCCGCCATGCGCTCGAGCGCCGCCACTTCCTCTTCTTTCAGCGCATACAAATCCGCAACGTCTTTCACCATGCCCTTGTCCACGAGCTGATCGACAATTTTTTCGCCCAGCCCGTCGATGTCCATCGCATGGCGCCCCGCAAAATGCAGAATTGACTCTTTCCTCTTCGCCGGGCACGCCGCGTTCACGCACCGGTACGCCACTTCCCCTTCCACGTGATGAATCGCGCTTCCGCACTCCGGGCAATTCTTCGGCATGCGAAACGGCTTCCGGTCTTTCCCCGGCTTCACGACTTTCAGCACGTGCGGAATCACTTCGCCCGCGCGTTCGATCAGCACCGCGTCGCCAATCTGCAAGCCCAGCCGCTCGATTTCATCCATGTTGTGGAGCGTACTTCGGCTGACAGTGACGCCTCCCACTTGCACTGGCTCCAGGATCGCCACCGGCGTCAGCGCGCCCGTGCGCCCCACGTTCACGAGAATGTCGTTCACCACTGTGGTTTCCTGTCGCGCCGGATACTTGAATGCAATCGCCCATCGCGGCGCCTTCGCCGTGTAACCCAGCTCATTTTGTATCGCGGTAGCGTTCACCTTGATCACCACGCCATCAATCTCGTACGGCAGCTTCTCGCGCTTGGTGTCCCAATCCTCGCAGTACTTGATCACTTCTTGAATCCCATTGCATAGCTTCCAATCATCGGAAGCACGGAACCGTAATTGCTTAAGTGCTTCCAAGGACTCCGAATGCTTGGCAAACGGCACTCTTCCATCCACCAGCAGGTAGTACGCAAAGAAGTCCAGCTTCCGCGACGCTGTAATCGTCGGATCCAGCACGCGCACCGCTCCCGCCGCCGAATTCCGCGGATTCACAAAAATCTTTCCGCCAATCCGCTCCTGCTGCCGGTTCAGCGCTTCAAATGCTTTGCGCGTCATCATCACTTCTCCGCGCACCTCGAAATCCGCCCGCAGCTTCACTTTCTTCAGCGATGCCCCATCCACGCGCAGCGGCACCGACCGGATCGTCTTTACATTCGGCGTAACGTCCTCTCCGGTCGTCCCGTCACCGCGTGTAACGCCGCGCACCAGCACGCTGTCTTCGTATTGCAGCGAAATGCTCAGCCCGTCGAATTTGTGCTCCGCGATGTATTCGATTTTTTCCTTGCCGCTTCCCTCTCGCACGCGCCGGTCCCACTCGCGCAACGCATCATAAGAAAATGCGTTGTCCAGGCTAAGCATCGGCCGCGCATGCCTCACCGTGGTAAAGCCTTCGCGCGGGGCACCCCCCACGCGCACCGACGGCGAATCCGGCGTCACCAGTTCCCGATGCGCCGCTTCCAATGCTTTCAGACGTTCCATCAACCGGTCATAGGCGGCGTCCGAGATCTCCGGCTCGTCCAGCACGTAATACCGGTATTCGTGGTAGCGCAATTTCTCGCGCAAATCTTCAATCTCTTTTTTCACATTTGCCGGTGCCGCTTTGGCCATGAAACCCTCGGGAGAGTGGTGTGCCGTAAAGCGCCTGCTATTATATAGAATGGACGTTTTGCTTCACGTAGCGGAAACGACTGGAACCGGAATGACCGCCGACTTACAAAACGCGGTGATGATCCACAACCCCAACGCCGGTAATGGCGGCGGCCACGCGCGTCGCCCCTTGCTCGACAAGGCGCGCCACATCTTCGCTTCCCGCGGCATTGACGCAGACCTTGCCGAAACCACCGGCCCCGGCCACGCCACCGAAATCGCCGCGCGCGCCGCCGAAGAAAACCGCGGCCTCGTCATCGCTGTCGGTGGCGACGGCACGCTCAACGAAATTGTTAATGGCCTCGCCACTCATCACAACGGCCACCGCGTCCCGCTCGCGCTTCTCCCCGGCGGCACCGCCAACATTCTCGCCAAGGAACTCGATCTTCCCTGGGACATTCCCAAGGCCGCCGAAAAACTCGTTCACGGCACGGTCAAGGAAATCGCTCTCGGCCTCGCCACGCCTCTCGAGCAACCCGAAAAGAAAAGATATTTCCTCAGTGTCGCCGGCGCCGGCCCCGACGGCGCCATCGTTTACTCCATCGATCTCGGCTTAAAATCGCGCATCGGCATCCTTGCGTACTGGTGGGCCGGCGTCCGCCAGGTCTTCGGCTACAAATTCCCGCACTTCCGCGTGACGAACGGCGATCACAGAATTGACGCTTCACTTGTCATCGTCGGCCGCACGCAGAATTACGGCGGCCCCTTCAAAATCACCACCGAAGCCGACCTCTTCGAGGACCAGTTCGAAATCCTGACGCTCGCCACCCGCAGCGGCTTCCGTTATCTCAGCTATCTGCCCTCGCTCTGGCTCAACAAACTTCGCGGCACCGAAGGCGTCGAATTCTTCAAATCCGACTCGCTCCTCTGCGAACCGCTCGATGCGAATCCCGTCTACGCGCAGATCGACGGCGAGCCCCTGGCGCGCCTCCCCGTCGAATTCCGCATCATACCCCGCGCCCTCAAACTCCTGGTCCCGTAACGGTAGCGGCCGGCCTTCTGGAGGCGGGCGCTTTTTCCGCGTGAGAGCACGATAAATCGTGCCTCCGCAGCGTCCGCTTTCGGAGGCGCATTTGCTCGATTGTCATGGTGGAGCCCCTCGAGCGTGGCGAAGGAATGCTCGGCCACATTTGTAGCGCCGGGATCTTGCCGGTGTGTTCTGCCAAGTGTGGTTTACCCTGAGCTTCGAAGGGGCAGGCTTGCGCTTTTCTTACTTGCGAGGGATTAACGCGTTCTGAGATAACCTCTCTGCATGGACCCTCTCACCCACGCCCTAGCCTCACTCACCGTGCAACGCGCCGCCTTCCCGCGTCTCTCCCGCACCGCTACCATCTCCGTCGTCCTCGCAGGCATGATTGCCGATGTCGATCGCTTCAGCTCCTACTTCGGTCCTTCCGCCTATCTTTCTTTCGACCGCACCTATTTTCACTCGCTCCCCGCCGCGCTCGTTTTCGCTCTCCTGGCAACTCTGCCTTTTTCCTTCCTCAAGCCCAAATCCCCCGAAACCCAAATCCGCCGCGCCACCATCTTCGCAGCTGCATTCGCTGCAGCCCTTCTTCATCTCGCCCTCGACGTTTGCCAGTCCTCAGGCGTCCAACTCCTCTGGGCCTTCTCCGCTCGCCGCTTCGCCCTTGACTGGCTCCCCTCTCTCGACCTCTGGATCCTCGGAATTCTCCTCGCCGGAATCCTTCTCCCTCTGCTCGCCGGTCTGGTCACCGAAGAAATCGGCGCCCGCCGCAAAGGGCCTCGCGGACGCATCGGCGCAACTCTCACCCTCCTCGCGCTAATCTTCTATCTCGGCGCCCGTTTCACGCTCCACAGCGACGCCGTCGCGGCGCTCGAATCCCGCACCTACCGCGGCGAACTTCCACGCAGAGTCGCCGCCTTCTCCGAGTCCAACTCTCCCTTCCTCTGGCACGGCATCGTCGAGACCGAGCGCGCCCTGCACGACCTGGAAGTCCCTGTCGGCCCCAGTGCTGACTTCGACCCGGGCTCCGCCATCACCACCTACAAGCCCGAGCCTTCCCCGGCCCTCGACGCCGCCCACAATTCCGGGGTCGCCCGCCGCTTTCTCCGAGTCGCCCGCTTCCCCAAAGCCACCGTCGAGCAAACGCCTTCCGGCTTCCACGTCATCCTGCGCGCCTTCCCCTACTCGCCCGAATCCGGCGCCGGCCGCGTTGCCCTGACCGACGAGGGGCGCGTGCAAGCCCTCATTGACACCGATCCCGCCGGCAAAATCCTCTCCGAAGAGGTCGCCTGGGTCCCTTCTGCCCGCACCTTCTGGTGGCATTAGTCCTGAACCGATAACGAGATGGAATGCCGGGGGTGTCGGGGTAGCGAGCCGTTTGCCACCTGGCGTATTGCTTCAACTCGGCCGCGAAACTGTCTCGCTTTCCGAACCCGGCCGATGCCTCAGCAGCACTCGCGAGAGAACATAGCTCACCATCACCAAGCCAATCGCGAATACCGTCACCTGCACCTTGTGGTGCAACAGGTATGGGAGCGCCTCGTGCCCATAACGAATGGCCAGATATCCCATCCCGAAGTACCGCACCGCCCGCGCCAGCGCGATGGCCGACGCAAAACTCGCGACCGGTACCTCGAACACCCCCGCCGCCACCACAAATACCTTGAACGGCGTGGGTGGCGGCAGCAGCGCCGCGATCAGCATTCCGCCGAATCCGTTCTTCACCACCCAGTGGTGAATGGCCAGCGCGCGCTTCCCCGCATGCTTGTGAAACAGCGCTTCCCCGCCCTTTTCGGCAATGTAAAACAGCAGCACGCAGCCCAGCACCGACCCGAGCATCGCGAGAAATGCATACAACGGCATCCGCGCTGGATGCTGGATGGAAAGTTCAATCAGCAGCAGATCGTTGATCACAGGAAATGTCAGCACCGACGAATCCAGAAAGGAAATCAGGAACAGTCCCGGCGCGCCCAGGCTGCCCGCAAAAGTCACAATTCTCTGTTTCCATGCATTCATGCCTGCAACCAAGCTCTTGTTCCTAGCCGAACGTTCGTTACTTCATCACACATTCGCTGTTTCACTGATAGGGGCGCAGCATGCTGCACTCCATGGGAGGCAGCGTCAATCCCGAGCAATACCAATGCCACTCTCAAAACAACGCCTCCACCGCCTCCACAATCACGTCGTACACGCGATGCAACTCCTCCGGCTCTATCACATACGGCGGCAAAACATAAACCACATTTCCGAGCGGCCGCAACAAAACGCCGCGCTCCAGAAAAAACTGATACAGCTTCGGCCGCATCGCCGAAAGGTACCCGGCATCGTCCGCGCGAAGTTCGAGCGCCCCGATGCTTCCAATCTGCCTGGTGTCCCCCACCATCGAAAATTCGCGTAACTCCGCCAGCCGCTCGCCGTGGATCCGCGCAATCGTCGCAATGCGGTCGAACACCGGCTCATCGTCAAAAATCTGAAAGCTCGCATTGGCCGCCGCGCAAGCCAGCGCGTTTCCGGTGTACGAATGGCCGTGATAAAAGGTGTGCCGGCGGTCCTCGCTGTGAAACGCTGCTTCCACGCGGTCCGTGCACAGCGTCACGCCCATCGGCAAAAATCCGCCGGTGATGCCTTTCGAGAGGCACATCAAGTCCGGCACAACACCGGCAATGTCGCACGCAAACATTTTTCCCGTGCGCCCAAACCCAGTCAGCACTTCGTCCGCAATCAGCAGAACGTCATGCTTCGTGCAAAGCGCCCGCACTTTCTGCAAAAACTCCGCCGGATGCACAATCATCCCTCCCGCGCCCTGCAGCAGCGGCTCGACAATCACTGCCGCAATTTTTTCGCCGCGCTCGGTCAGCAGCGCTTCCAGCTGCCCAACGCACTCGATGTGGCAGTTTTCGCGCTTCAATCCCACTGGGCAGCGATAACAGTACGCCGCATGTACACGATCGACCGGGTACCGCATCGCGGCAAACGGCTCGGTGAACGGCGAATCGTCGCTCACCGACATCGCCCCGGCCGTATCGCCGTGATATCCATGCTCCAGCGCGACAATCTCCCGTTTTTCCCCGCGCTCCTGATTGCTGAAGTGCTGCACCGCCATCTTCAGCGCCACTTCCACCGCCGTCGAACCATCATCGGAGAAAAACAGATGCGTCAGCTCGCGCGGCAGCCACTTTCTCAAGCGCCGCGCCAGCTCTTCGGCAGCCTCATGCGTAAAGCCCGCAAGAATCACATGCTCCAATTTCCGCGCCTGCTCCGCAATCGCCGCAGCGATGCGCGGATTCGCATGCCCGTGCAGGTTTACCCACCACGAAGAAATCGCATCCAGAAACCTTTTCCCGTCTCTTGTGTGGAGGTAAACGCCTTCCGCCCTCTCCACCTGCAACGGGGGAAGATCCAACGCAGAATTGCTAAAGGGATGCCAAATGCGCAGCGCCGAATTCATCGCGCTAGTGTCGCACAACTGAAACAATCACACATGCAATGGCGGAGGAGAATTCTTGAACCCTGATGAAGCTTGAATGAGAAGGAATTTCTTAACGAAAGACTCACAACTGAGAACTAAGGACGGTTACTGCGCGAACGCCGCTCGATCAAAATGGTTCATAAACACCTGCATCAGCGCCGTCCGATGCAGATTCGGCAATTTGGGAACTTCGCCGATCACGCGCACATGCCCAAATCTTTCAATCGTCTCCCGGTTCTCCCGGTTCTGGTCCCCGATCAGCACCACGCCGTGCACCGGAAGCTCCGCCGCATGCAGCGCCGCCAGCGTCAGCAGCGTATGATTTACCGTGCCCAGGCTGCTCCGCGCCGCCACAATCACCGGCAGCTTGAATTTCACCATCAAGTCCAGCATGAACTGCTTTTGATTCACCGGCACCAGAACGCCGCCCGCGCCCTCGACCACGAGCCAATCGTTCATCAGGCTCGTCGGCATATTGATCTTGCCGAGATCAATCTCCACGCCTGCCCAGCGCGCGGCCAGGTCCGGCGAAACCGGCGGAACAAATTTGTAAATCTCATCGAGTGTGCGGTCCGTGCCGATTCCTGCGAGCCGCATCACGGTCACGCGATCCGAACCTTCCAGCGTGCCGGTCTGAATCGGTTTCCAATACACCGCGTCCAGCGCTGCGCAAAGTAGCGAAGAAAGAACCGTCTTCCCGACGCCCGTATCGGTCCCAGTGATGAAAAAATGATGTCTCAAGCGCGGGCCACCGCAGGGGAGGAATGTACATTTTCGCGCCAGCGATTCAAAGAGTGCTCCAGGCGCAACAGTTCATCATCGGAGATTCCCGTCGTCAAGGAAAACCGCAAGCGGGCGCTACCTTCCGGTACTGTCGGCGGCCGCACCGCCCGCACCGCGAATCCCTGCCCTTGCAAGTACTCCGCGGCGCCGAGCGCCGGCTCATTTTCACCAAGGATTAACGGCACAATTTGCGTCTCGCTTCGGCTGGTGTCCCATCCGCCCGAGCGCAAACCGTTCGCAAAACGCCGCGCCTTGCCCAGTAGCTCTTCCCGCTCGAGATCCATCCTGCGTACCAGTCCGAGCGCCGTCCGGACTTGCTCCGCCATGTAGGCGGGCATGGCCGTACAAAAAATAAATGTCCGCGCATTATTGATGAGATGCTCCTTCAACGCGGCGCTGCCGCAAACAAACGCGCCAGCGCTCGCGAGCGCTTTTCCGCAAGTGTGCACCGCGGCGGCAAGTTGTTGTGTAACCCCGTCACGGACTGCGATTCCGCGTCCCGAGGCTCCCTGTACCCCGGTCGCGTGGGCCTCATCCACAATAACACCGGCTCCGTAGCGCTCCGCAATCCTCATGATCTCCGTAATCGGAGCAATATCGCCTTCCATGCTAAAAACGCTTTCGGTAACGACGAGTTTGCGAACGCGCTCGTGCGCATGCTTACGCAGTTCCTCTTCAAGACGATTCAAATCCAGATGCGGATAAATGATTTTTCGGGCACCAGAAAGCCGCATGCCGTCAATCAGGCTCGCGTGGTTCAATGCATCGGAAAAAACCAAATCATTTTTCTTCAGCAGCGCCGTCAGCAAGCCAAGATTCGCCATGTACCCGCTGCCAAAATAAAGCGTCGCTTCGGTCCCCGCGAATTGCGCAAACTCACCTTCGAGCTGCTCCCAGGCCGCCGCATGCCCCGAAAGCAGCCGGGATCCGGTTCCACCCAGGCGTTCCGCTTCGCGTACCGCTCGCGCCACAGCTTCCTTCAGCGCCCTATGCCGCGACAGCTCCAAATAGTCATTCGAGCAAAGATTCGTGCCCTGAATCTCCACAAGCGAACGCCGCTCTGCCCGCGCCTCTAGCTCGCGCAGCCCGGTCTCCAATTCGTTCCGAAATCTTTCGTGAAAATTAAACGGCATGCGGTTCCAGTGGCTTCATCCCCAAGGATTGCAGCAGCAACTCATCTTCGTCCGGCCCCGGATTCGGCGTGGTCAGCAACTTGTCGCCCACAAAAATCGAATTTGCTCCTGCCAGAAAGCACAGCGTCACCGCCTCCGGCGAAAGCTGCTTGCGCCCCGCGGCCAGCCGCACCCGCGACGACGGCATCAAGATGCGTGCCGTCGCGACCGCGCGCACCATTTCCAGAGGATCCAGCGGGCGCATAGCAGCCAGAGGCGTGCCCTCAACGCGCACCAGCATATTGATCGGCACGCTTTCCGGATGCGGCTCGAGCGCCGCCAGTTGGTGCAGCAAGCCGATGCGGTCGGCTTCGCGCTCGCCCATTCCCAGGATTCCGCCGCAGCAAACGGTGATCCCAGCTTTGCGCACTGCCGCGAGCGTCTTCAAGCGGTCGTCGTAAACGCGCGTAGTAATAATCGAGCCATAACACTCCGGCGAGGTATCCAAATTATGGTTGTACGCGGTGAGCCCCGCTTCTTTCAGCCGCTCTGCCTGGCGCTCCGTTAGCATTCCCAGCGTGCAGCACACTTCCATCCTTAGCGCAGAGACTCCCCGCACCATCTCCAGAACTTTCTCGAATTCCCCGCCCTCGGGAGCGTCCCGCCACGCCGCGCCCATGCAAAATCGCGTCACGCCGCGCCCGGCCGCCTCTCGCGCCACTTCAAAGACCTGCTGCGGCTCCAGCAGTCCTTCGCGCTCAACGCCCGCCTGGTAATGCGCACTCTGCGGACGATACGCGCAATCTTCCGGACAGCCCCCGGTTTTGATGGAAATCAGTTGACAGGTCTGCACACGGTCCGCAGCATGATGCGCCCGATGCACCGTCTGCGCCCGAAACAACAACTCCGGCAGCGCCGTCCGGTAAATCGCCTCCACTTCCGCCCGCGTCCAATCGCTCCGCACGGTTCCCAGTGCGACCTTCCCCGACGCAGAACTCTCGCCCGCTTCAGCAGCATGAGTCTGCGGTACTTCCGAAGTCGTCGTCGTTGGCATAGTCCCCATCGAGCCGGGCGGCTTTATTGCTGATGAATGCCGCATCTTACCATCAGCTCTCAGGTCGGCCAAAACACCCGGGCCAGGAGA
>Ga0126378_10002854_pt1 | contig 12907 bp, 13 predicted proteins | sample PanSoiMetPlot_23_FD_92587 | JGI IMG/M metagenome (GOLD analysis project Ga0126378, IMG submission 92587) | Tropical forest soil microbial communities from Panama - MetaG Plot_23 | ecosystem: Environmental > Terrestrial > Soil > Tropical forest > Bulk soil | place: Panama | collected 2016-02-17
GGTCCGATCAAGGTCGGCGCGATGAACGTGGCCGCGGGCCAGCAGGCCCAGCCCGGGCAGGCGCCGTACCAGGTCACGACCGCCGTGCGCACGGTGACCGTGCCATGGAACCCGAACCTGCCGCAAGCGCGCGTGGGCGAGCTGGTCCAGATCGTGCTGCCGACGACCACGCGGACGCCGGGTCGAGTCGTGGCGATCGGCCCCGCCGCGGCCACCGGCGGCTCGGGCAGCGGCTCAGGCGGCCCGGGCGGCTCAGGCGGCGGCTCGGGATCCGGCTCTACGGCGCCGACGTTGCTCACGGTGCGACCCGACCAGCCCAGGGCCACGGGGTCCGGAACGGACGTGCCGGTGCAGGTCGCGCTGACGATCCAGTCGGTGCGGAATGTGCTCGCGGTGCCAGTTTCCGCTCTGCTCGCGCTGGCCGGCGGCGGGTACGGCCTGGAGGTCGTTTTGCCGTCCGGTGCGCACCAGCTGATCGGCGTCATCACGGGCATATTCGCCGGAGGAATGGTGCAGGTCAGCGGCCAAGGTCTGGCGCCGGGGACGAGGGTCGTGGTGGCGCAGTGACGGCCGCGCCTGCCAGGGCGGCCCCGCCGCCCCTCGCCCTGGCCCTCACCGACGTCACCAAGGAACACCCGGGCCATCCGCCCGTCGTAGCGCTGTCCTCGGTCAGCCTGCGCATCGCCCGGGGCGAGTTCGTCTCGGTCATCGGCCCGTCGGGGTCGGGAAAGTCGACGCTGCTGGCGATCGCGGGCACGCTCGAGCGGCCGACCGCGGGAGACGTTCAGGTAGCCGGGGAATCGGTCAGCGAGCTTTCCGACAGCGCCCTGTCGGGCATCAGGGGACGGCGGATCGGCTTCGTGTTCCAGCAGTTCTTCTTGATCCCCAGCCTGTCCGCGACGGAGAACGTGGCCTGCGCCCTGCTCTACCGGGGTGTCCCGGCCTCCCAGCGGCGGGACCGGGCGACAGAGGCGCTGCGCCGGGTCGGGCTGGCTGACCGGGCGGCGCATCGCCCGGGAGAGCTGTCGGGCGGCGAGTGCCAGCGAGTAGCGATCGCGCGGGCGCTCGTCGGCAAGCCGGCCATCATCCTTGCCGACGAGCCGACCGGCAACTTGGACACGGCCTCCGGCGCCGGGATCCTTGGACTGCTGTCCGAGCTCCACGCTGACGGCGCCACGATCGTCGTCGTCACGCACAACACCGAGATAGCGCAGGCCACCCCGCGCACGATCAGCTTGCGGGACGGCCGGATCATCGACGATTGCGAGGCGTCGTGAATCCAATTCGGCGGGCAACCAACTCCCGCACGCACCCGGCCTCGTCCCGGCAGGCCGAGTGGCATCGGTCGGTGCTGCGGCCGCGCGACGTCGCCCCGCTCGCCGCGCTGGGCGCGAGGTCCCGGCCGGCCAGGGCGGTACTGTCCGCGGCCGGTATCGCCCTCGGCATCGCCACCATGGTGTCGGTGCTCGGCATTTCCAGCTCGAGCCGGGCGCAACTCGTCGCGGAGATCGATGCGCTCGGCACCAACCTGCTCACGGTCACGCCGAATTCGACGTTCTCGGCCCCGGGCCAGAACCCCACGCTGCCCAGGACCGCCACCGCGATGATCCGCAGGGTCGGGCCGGTGCTGTCCGCATCGGCGATCGGTGACGTGAACGCCAGCGTGTACCGCAACGACCGGATCCCGGTAGTGAACACCAACGCGATTACCGTCAATGCGGCCGACCCCAGCCTGCTGTCCACCGTCCAGGGCACCCTGGCCCGCGGACGGTTCCTCACCGCCGCCACGTCCCGTGTGGATGCTGTTGTGCTCGGGCACGATGCCGCGCTGGCCCTCGGCATCGACCGGACCGGTGTGCTGGTCTGGCTCGGCGGCCAATGGTTCTCCGTGGTGGGAATCCTCCGGCCGGTACCACTCGCGCCCGAGCTCGACCGGACTGCATTGATCGGCTTCACGGTCGCCGGGCACTTGCTGCACTCGGGCGGCGCTCCGGTCGAGGTCTACGTGCGCACCGACCCGGCCAGCGTCGGGGCCGTGCAGGCCGTGCTCCCGGCGTCCGCGAACCCGGCGGCGCCGCAGAACGTATCGGTTGCGAATCCCGCCGACGCGCTGATTGCCAGGGCAGATGCCTCGGCAGCGTTCCAGGGGCTGTTCCTCGGTCTGGGCGGAATCGCGCTGCTCATCGGTGGGATCGGGATCGCGAACGTCATGGTCATCGCGGTGCTCGAGCGGCGCGGCGAGATCGGCCTGCGGCGGGCGCTCGGCGCCACGCGCCGGCACGTGGGCATTCAGTTCGTGGCCGAGGCGGCGCTGCTTGCCGCGGCGGGCGGCGTGGCAGGCGCGCTGCTCGGCGGGTTCGCCACCGCCGTCTACTCCGCCGCGCGGCACTGGCGGGCGGTCGTGCCGCTGCCGATGCTGCTCGCGGCAGTCGTCCTGGCGCTCCTGATCGGGGCGGTGGCCGGCGTGTACCCGGCGCTGCGGGCCGCACGACTGGCCCCGGCTGCGGCGCTGCGGATCATCTAGGCTCATGGCAGCCCGGGACCGCGGTGCAGGAGGCAGTCATGGCAGCCAGCCAGCGCATCAGCTACGTGCCTGTCGAGCAGATGGACGAGGTCATGCGCACCGAAATGGAGCGGTGCGCCCGGGAGGGCACGCCGCGCCCGGAGAGCTCGGCCATCCGGGCGCACGTGCCGGCCTGCTTCTGGTCGTTCGCGAACTCGTGGCAGCAGATCTTCCGCGAGGGCGTGTGCGACCACGAGATCAAAGAGCTGTGCCGGGTCTACATCTCCCGATCGGTCAACTGCGAGTACTGCGGCAACCAGCGTTCGGTGCAGGCGAGCGCCGCGGGCCTGGCCGAGGCCAAGTACGACGAGTTGCTGAATTTCGAGTCATCGGACCGGTTTGCGGAACGGGAGAAGGCGGCACTGGCCTACGCTGAGGCGATCGCCTGGCGGCTGCCGGACGACGACATGCTGTGGGAGCGGCTGCACCGCGAGTTCACCGAGCCCGAGCTGGTCGAACTGGGCTGCTTCATCGCGCTGACCCTGGGCCAGCAGAGCTGGCTGAGGCTGCTCAACATCACCCACCACAAGGTCATGCCCGGCACGGCGGCCTCGCTGGCGCCAGGGTTCGAGACGCCCGAGGCGATGGCGGAGACGATGAGGTCGGACACGTACTGGGCCGACCGCGGACCCGCGTCAACGTGATCGATTGGTCCCGCCGGCTTGGCCGCTACCGGGCCGACAGGACCTAGGTCCCGGCCGGCATGGCCGCCTGGCCCCTTCTGCGTCGGCTCCCTGTTCGCTGAACTGGCAGGCGTGAGCACCACCGCCGTTCGTCAACACGCGCCCCAACTTGCCCGCCACCGGGCCGCCCCGGCGGTCCGGGCGCCGCACCATGACGTGGCCAGGCGGCCCTTCCTGGTCATCTGGGAATGTACCCGGGCCTGCCCGCTTGCCTGCAAGCACTGCCGGGCCGAGGCGCAGCGGGCCAGGCCGCCAGGCGAGCTGTCGACCGCGGAGGCAGCCGACCTTGCCGGCCAGGTAGCCGAGTTCGGGCAGCCGCGCCCGCTATTCGTGATCACCGGGGGCGATCCGTTCTGTCGCGAGGACCTGGCCGAGATCATCAGGGCGGCCGTCGCGGCCCGCCTGCCGGTTGCAGTGTCGCCGTCCGGTACCCCGTCCCTGACCGCGGACAATCTGGCCCGGATCAGGGACGCCGGCGCGAGCGCCATCTCGCTCAGCCTGGACGGTGCCACGGCGGCCGTGCACGACGGCTTCCGTGGCGTGCCCGGGGTCTATGACTGGACGCTCGCGGGCTGGCAGGCCGCCCGTGACCTGGGGCTCCGGGTGCAGATCAACACCACGGTATCGGCGCACAACCTGACCAGCCTGCCGGAGATCGTGCGGCTAGTCGCCGACCGCGGCGCGATGACCTGGAGCGCGTTCATGCTCGTGCCGACGGGTCGCGGTCGGGGCCTCGATGCGCTCACCGCGGCTCAGGTGGAGGACGTGCTCAACTTCGTCTACGACGCGGGCGTCTACATCGCGGCGAAGACTACCGAGGGGCACCACTTCAAGCGCGTGGCGATCCAGCGGGAGATCCTGGCGGAGCAAGGTGCAGATCACGTCGCCGCGCTCGGCCTCGGGCCGCTCTACGCGGAGCTGCGGGCCGGGCTGGCGCCGCTCGAAGCGGCTGGCCTGCGCCGCCGCCGGCGGCCGCCAATGGACGTGAACGCGGGCCGCGGCTTTGTGTTCGTCTCCGCACTCGGGCTGGTACATCCGAGCGGCTTCCTGCCGGTGAGCGCGGGCAACATCAGGCAGCGCCGTCTCGCCGAGATCTACCGCGACTCCGAGTTGATGCGCGGCATGCGTGACCCAGACAGGCTCGGCGGCCGGTGCGGGCGGTGCGAGTTCCGAACGGTTTGCGGAGGCTCCCGGTCGCGCGCTTATGCCGTGACCGGCGACTGGTACGCCGAGGAGCCGTGGTGTGGCTACCAGCCGGGCAGCTTCCCCTATCCTGACCAGGTGCGAGCTCGCCTCACGCCGCTCGAGCGCCGCTTTTGAGCCTCGACGTCATCGTGCGCGGCGTCACGATCCCGGCCGATGAGCTGGCCTGGCGGTTCTCGCGCTCGCCCGGGCCCGGCGGGCAGTCGGTCAACACCTCCGACACCCGAGTGGAGCTGTCCTACGACCTGGCCTCGTCCGCCGCGCTGCCACCGCAGCTCAAGGAGCGCGCGCTGCGCGCGCTTTCAGGCAGGCTGACCGGCGGGGTGATCACGGTCGTCGCGGCCGAGCACCGATCTCAGCTTCGGAACCGGGAGGCGGCGGCCACTCGCCTTGCTGAGCTGTTGACCGAGGCGACCGCGCCGCCGCCGCGCCCGCGCCGGGCGACCAGGCCAACCCGCGCCGCCATCGAACGCCGGCTAGCCGACAAGCAGCGCCGGGCCCAGACCAAGCGGCTGCGCCGACCCGAGCCAGACTGACCGGCGACCGGCGCCGGGCCGCTCAGAATCGGACGCCGCATCCTGCAGGCGATCGACCCCAACGACCCCTGCCTGCGCGAACACCGCTTGCCCGCGGGCCTGCAGGTCGGGCAGAAGCTGACCGTGTAGCGTGCCCGCCAAGCGCTCGTTCCAGACCATCGGCTGATAGCTATCGCCTGGCGGGCCTGCCTGGCCCCGCAGGACCGGCGAAGGCCTGCGCGATGCTCAGCCACGAGCTCGCGACCTCGCCCGATGCCACCACGGCAGTGTCGTCGCGGTGCCGGCGCTGCGTGGCGAGCAGGCAGAAGTCGAGCGCCGGACCGGTCACCATGTTGGCCGCCTCCGGCGGGCCCCAGGCCCATGGCTCGCCCGACGGCCCGGCCAGCACCACCCTGACCGGTTCGCCGGGTACGGGAAGGCCGCGCACCACGAAGCTGTACGGCAGCGCGCGGACCGCGATGTGCGCGACGTGGCGCAGCCGCCCCGTGGGCGTCCTGGTGATACCCAGCGCATCGGCGACGTCCTGCCCGTGCGCCCAGGTCTCCATGATCCGCGCCGTGAGCGACGAAGCGGCGCTCATCGCCGGGCCGAACCACGGCAGGCGCGCGGCCGCATCGAGCCCGGCGAAGGTCTCGGCAAGCCGACGTCGGGAGGCGGTGAACCAGCCGAGCAGCTCGGCGCCGGTCCGCGACCGGTACCGCGCAGCGATGTCATCGGGGCTGAGCTGGCCGGTCTGGGCCGCGTGCGCGAACTCGGCCGCGAAGCCCTCGGGATCGGTGGCCGACCTTACCGCGGCGTCGTCGAAGAACGCCAGGTGGCTTACCTGATCGGCGATCGTCCAGCCCGCCGCGGGCGTCGGCGTCCGCCACCCGGGCTCGTCGAGTTCGCTGACCATGCTGGTCAGGTCGGAAGTCTCGGCTGTCAGGTCCGCGGCGAGCTCGCGCATGTCGGCTGGCACGTGGCACCTCACTCCGCGCCGGTCGGCCCCGACGAGGCGGGACGCGCCGGTCCGGCCGCACCGCCACCGGCGAGGTGCTCGCGCAGGAAGGTCGCGGTCGCCTGCACCGCCTGAGCGACGTAAGGCTCGTTGTCGTACAGGTCAATGTGCAGCGTGCAGTCGAGCCAGACGATCTGCCGTGGCCCGGGCGTCGAGCCGGTGCTGCCGCCCATCCGTTCGTACGCTTCGCGAGCGCCGTCGGGGGAACAGTAGGCATCGCGCACGCCGTGCACGATCAGGCCGGGCTTGGGGCCGAGGAAGTCCGCGCCGATCATGTTGTCGACGGTGATCAACTCCCGCAGCGATGCCCGCGTCACCGAGTTCTGCCACGTCGCTGATGCGCCGCGGGAAGTGCCGTAGTAGGCCCATGGTTCCTCGCCGGGCATCGCGGCGTCGCCTTCGCGGCTTACGGCCGGGATGTACTCCACGCCGGCGCCGCGGTCCTGCCGCTCGAGGACGTCGGTGAACGCGGTAAGCGCTGACTGGTACCCGGCGGCGCCCATCCCGTCCCGCATGGCCTGCGGCGCGTTGTAGGCGCCGGCGATCCCGGCGAACGCCTTGACCCGGGGATCGAACGCGGCGAACTTCAGCGCATAGCCGCCGCCCAGGCAGATGCCCACGGCCGCGATGGCGTCAGGGTCAACCCTGGGGTGCGCGCGCAGCACGGACACGGCTGCCCGCAGGTCTCGAAGCTTGCCCTGCGGATCTTCGGCGCGGCGTGGCATCCCCTGGGACTCGCCGAAGTTCCTGTGATCGAAGGAAAGCGTCGCGAACCCTTCGTCGGCGAGCCGGGCCGCGTAGCTGCCTGTCACCTGGTCGCGGGCGCCGGTGAACGGCCCGGTAAGCACGAGTCCGGGAAGCCTGTGGTCAGCAGTGGGTGTCCGCAGGTCTCCGACCAGCATCAGGCCATCGCAGCCGAACTCGACCCGTTCTGTAGTCGCCACGGCCGCCTCCTCTGGCGGGCCCGCGCAACCGGCCCTGCCGTGCCTTACCGTACCTCTCGGCCATCTTCGGCCACGGCTGCGCGGGCCGCGCGCTTGCCAATGTCGGCGAGGCCGCGCCGAATGCCCTTGGTGAGCACCACGAGCTCGGCGTCCGACACGGCGCCGTAATCGGCGGTGATTGCGAACGAGAAGCGATCGAGGTAGGAGAATACGGCGATCCCGAGGTGCAGGTTGTCGCCGATCGGGACATAGGGATGGGCGGCCACCATCTTGCGGCCGAGAAGGAACAGCGGAAAGCGCGGCCCGGGAATGTTCGTGGTCACCGCCTGCACGAGCGGCTGTGGGATGCGGAACGCCGCCCTGGTGCCCATTGCGAGCAGGGCGGGCGCGGCGAAGCCGAGCAGCTCGGTCAGCATCTCCGCGCCCGCTGCTTGCCCGGTTCCCTTGAGGTCGTCCATCTGATCGTGCAGCAACTGCACTCGGGTCAGCGGCTCCCGGACGCCGACCGGCAGGTTGACAAGGACGGCCGAGATGCGGTTGCTCACCGCATCGCGCTGGTCCGCGCCTCGCAGCGAGACCGGCACCAGCGCCCGCACGACCACCCCGTCGGTCAGCTCGCCGCGCGCATCTAGCAGGTCACGAAAGGCGGACGTGATGGCGGACAGGACCACGTCATTGACGGTCACGCCGAGGGCACTGCGGATGTCCTTGACATCGCTCAGGCTGGCGGTGGTCCAGGTCCAGCGCCGGTGCGGGCCGATGGCGCCGTTCAGCGAGGACGCCGCGGGCACGGAAAGCCGGCGTGCGCCACCGGCCAGGCCGACGCCGAATCGCAGCGCGCCACTAGGGCTGCCGAGGCGCCCGCGAAGGAAGCCGGGCAGCGCGGCAAGCTGGCGCAGCGACCTGGCAGCGTCGTGCATCCCGTCGGCCACCTGACTAGCGATCGACGGCGGTTGCTCGGCGACCCACTGATCGGGGGCCTCAATGGCCGTGTGCCGATCAAGCGAGAATAGCTCGGCCATCAGGTCCGAGCCGCCGATGCCGTCCACCATGCAGTGGTGCACCTTGGAGAGCAACGCCCAGCGGCCGCCCTTGAGCCCCTCGATCAGCCAGGCTTCCCAGAGCGGCCTGGCCCGGTCAAGCCGCTGCGCGAACAGACGCGCGGCGAGCGCCTTGAGCTCGGCGCTCCCGCCGGGCCGCGGCACTGCGGCGTGCCGCACGTGGTAGTCGAGCTCGAAGTGCTCATCGTCAGCCCACGATGGCCGCAAGATGTGGAACGGCGTGGTGCGCACGACCTGGCGGTATCGCGGTACCCGCGGAATCTTCGCGGCGTAGAGAGCGAGCAGATCGGTAAAGGCCGGCGCCGGGCCCTCGAACACCGCGAGCGAGCCGATGTGCATGGGGACGTTCTCGTGCTCGACGAAGTAGAACCCCGCGTCCAGTGTGCTCATCCGCTCCACGCCGAACCTCCCGACCGTTTGCCGCCTATCTGGCTCCTACCGCCGCGGGCCTGGTTCCATGCCTGGCGGCCCGCGGCGGATGGATCCAGCCGGGTCAGGGGGCGTCGTCGAGAGTCAGTTGGCGGACTCCGTCGGTCGTTGCCAGGCAGACCATGCGGATAGCGGCGCCTTCGTCCGCCGCGGCCGTGTGCAGCGAGCGGCACCAGTGCCGGTCGGGATCAGTCAGCGTCCCGGTGCCCGGCCGGACCAGCGTGATTACTGCGGTGCCGTCGGCCACCGAGTCGGCGACTATGTGGGCGATCATGTGGCAGAGGCCCCTGATCTCGCCGGGTTCGGGACTCTCGGGGATGTCGCTGACCGGCACGAGCACGGGTAACTGCACCCCGTCCGGGCCGATGAACAACAACCACAACGAGCGGCGGGACCGGTCGCCAACGCAGAAGTCGACCCTACGGAGCACGTCCGCGTCGGTGCGCAGCGGTGAGGAGATGTCGTGGTCGGGCGCCTCGCCCGTGATACTCATCATGCGCCCAGCCAACCGGCCCGCTGTGACATGCGGGTGACATCGCGCGCGGCTGCGGAAGACCCCACGTGGCTTGCCACCCGTGCGTTACGGTAATTCGTTAAATCAGTCTTTTATACCTTCTTACGCCGATCGGAGTAAGCGATGGCCAGTCCTGCGGCTTCCAGACCGCGCAGCCGCCGCAGTCCGGGCCACCGGCGCGGAGGTGCCTTGGTAGCTGTGGTGGGCGTTATCGCGGCCTCGATGGCCTTCAGCCCGGCGACCACGGCCGCGCGGGCCGCCGTCGCGGCAGGCAGCGGGCCGTCCTGGCGGATTGTGCGCGGCGCCGTGCTTGCGCCCAACAACGTACTGAACGGCCTGGCGGTCGTGAGCCAGCGGCTGGCCTGGGCGGCCGGCGCCCAAGGGTTCAGCAGCGACGGCAAGGTTCCGGGTCGGCCCGTCATCGAGCGCTGGAACGGCAGCCGGTGGTCTGCCGCGCGCCTGCCGTCCACCTGGACGGGCGGACTGGGCCCGATCGCCGCGTCGTCGGCGACCAACGCCTGGGCGCTTGGGCAGGAGTCGTCGGGCCTGAAGGACCACCTGCTGCACTGGAACGGGCACGCCTGGCAAACCAGCCGCTATCCCGGTCTGCAGGGAACCATCTCCGGCAACCTTGGCCTCACGGCCGCACCAGGCGGCCGGGCCTGGCTCATCACGACCACCGGCGCGGGTTCGGCGCAGATCTTCGGGCACACGGCGACAGGTTGGCATCAGCAGCGCTACACCTGCCCGGCCGGCAACTGCAACCTCTACCAGGTCGTGGCCAGGACCGGCAGCGACGCCTGGGCGGTCGGCAACTACGACACGGCGGGTACCGGCGGGCCGCTCGCGCTGCACTGGACCGGGCGTGCCTGGCGGGTGACGCGCGTGCCGTTGGTAGAGCACGGCTACCTCACCGGCGTGTTCGCCCTATCGGCCACCAGCGCCTGGGCGGTGGGCGCGGTGTTCCCCAGTGGCCCGATGCTGCTCTACAGGTGGAACGGCACCGCCTGGCGCCAGGTCCGGGTTCCCGCCGCCCTGACGCCGCCCAGTCTGGGCGAGCTCACCGGCATCACCGGCGATGCCCGGGGTCACCTGTGGATCTATGACTTTGGTCCGCAGACCGCGAGCCGGGCACAATACCTGCACTACAGCGGCGGCAAATGGGCGCTGGTCCAGGGCGGGGTGGTCGCCGGTCAGACCCAGGTGACCGTGCGTGCGGTGGCGACGGTGCCAGACACGTCAGCCGCGTGGTCGGTCGGGCTCGGCTTCGTGCCCGTCGCCAACGCGCGAGCCCGGATCGAGAGGTACGGATAGGCCACGACATCGCCGCCCCTGTTGATGTCGTTCCTGCAGCATCAACGGGTCATCGATGCACCGTGGAGGTTTGCGCAGACTGCGGTTCGTCAGCGAAACATCGGCTTGCCGAAGCCGGCCTCCCGCAACGGCCCACGGATCGGCCTCCACGCTGGCTCGCACCATCGCCAGCAGCGACTCGTGCAGGTCCGGGTAGCGGCGGATGCCGTGCCCGTCCGCGTGCACGCCCTTCTCATCGAACGGATTGGCCCCCCTCGGTATGGGGCCGATGGGGGTGTCCGGCCTTCCTCCCCGGCCTAGCCGGCGGGCACGCGCGTCCCGCCGAGGAACTCGCGCGGGTTGCGCACCAGCATCTGGTCGATCTGGTCCTCGGAGACCCCGCGGTCGCGCAGGCCTGGCAGCACGCCACCCTGGATGTAGCCGAAGTGCCAATCGGGCGCGCCGAACTCGATCTCGGCGTTGGTGAACCAGTCCATGAACGACGCCTTGTCGTGCGCGAGCATGATCCTGCCCGCGTACCCACGCTGGCAGAGTGACGCGAGGGTGTCCAGTTGCGCTTCAAGCGGGACGGTCAGTTGTATTCCGCACCGGTCCCAGCCCAGGTAGGAGCCGGCGTCGAGGATCTGCTCGAGGTAGCCGAAGTCCGTTGACTCGTTGGAGTGGCCGATCATCACCTGGCCCAGGTCCACGCCGCACTCGGCGAGCACCCGCTGCTGGTCGAGGCCGCGCTTGCTCGGTGCGTGCGCGTGGGTGCAGATCGGCGCGCCGGTGCGGTTGTGGACGGCCGCCACCGCGCGCGCCAGGCGGTCCACGTCCGGCGTCATTCCGGGTTCGTCGGTAACCAGCTTGAGCACCGCCGCGCGGAACCCGGTGTCGCCTATGCCGATGGTCAGGTCCCGCTCGAACAGCGACTCAAGCACGGCGTCGTCCCCGCCGAGCAGCTTGCCGGGCCCGCGGACCTGGAAGGGGAACGGCAGGTGGTCATAGGTGTAATAGCCGGTAGCGAACATCACCTGGACGCCGCTGCCCTCTGCGGCCCGCGCGACGAGCGCAGTATCGCGGCCAAGCCCGGGCACGGTCATGTCCAGGATCGTGCCGACGCCGGCCTCGGCAAGCCCGCGCAGCCGCTCGTGCGCGGCCGCGACCTCCGCGTCGGTGTCCCAGCCGCCGAAGCTCGGCCATCCGCAGGCGAGCGGCTCGGTCCTGATGAACACGTGCTCGTGCATGAACGTGACGCCGAGGTCGGCCACGTCGACCTCGCCAACAGTGGTGGGAACGCTAGGCATGCCGACTCCTATCCCTTGGCACGCTGTCTCGTGATGATCGAGCTAACCGAGACCGCAACGACCAGCGTCGCGCCCTTGAGGACGAGTGTCACCCATTCGGTAAACCCGGCAAGGGGTCAGGTTCGTGACGCCTGGCCGCGCGCCCGGTTCGCCGCCGCCAGGACACGACATGGGTGTGACGCTGCCCACCGCCGACGGTGGGTCCCTTCACAGCCATGAAAAGCGGAGGCTGATCGCTTAGCCCGGATTGCGCTGTTTGCCCTCGTTCAGGCCTCTGAGGTAGGCGTTGTAGGCGGCGAGCTGCTCGTCGTCATCGTCAATGTCGGCGTTCGGCGCGGCGGCGGTGGGCGCGACCACGGCCCGGCGGGTTGCCTCAAGCCAGCCCCGGGTGCGCGACTCGGCGCGGGTGTCCGTGCTCCACATCACGACCACGACCATCATGAGCGCGAACATGATCGCGTCGCCGGCTATCCACATGACGGCGCCGCCGGCATGCAGGTCGGCGATGGCCGTGCCCGCCCACGCGGGCCGGGGGCCGGGAGGCACGCCAGGCGTCCCCGCGTTTCCGTAGCCAAGGACGACGCCGGTGAAGGTGTCCACCGGCATCACGAGGAACAGCAGCAGCAGCCGAGCGGGGTAGGACAGGCGCCACCTGATCGGCTCAGAGCCCGCGATCGGCAGGAAGAACAGGTAGCCGACGACCAGGAACAAGACGTGCTCGGCTTCGTGAGCGGTCTGGTTGGTGGCAAAGAGGTTGGCCAGCGCGGTCAGGTGGCCCACAACGATCACCGCGGCGTAAGCGCAGAATCCGAACGGTGGCCAGGTGAGGAATGAGACGATGGGCGAGCGCACCGCCCGCTTGACCCAGGTGTGCAGCGGGTTGCGGCTCGCATGCAGCAACAGGGTGATGGGCTGGCCGAAGATCAGCAGCGGCGGCGCGACCATGATCAGCATCAGGTGCTGGAACATGTGATCGCTGAACAGCAGGTCGTCGTAGGTGCCGATGCCGCTCTGCAGCGCGACCACGACCACGACCAGCCCGCCGAGGAAGGCGGCGGTTCGCGACACGGGCCACGGCCCGGCCGGATGTCGCCTGCTGACCCGCGCGACGCCCCAGATGTACAAGCCGGCCGCCGCGGCCGCGGATGCCGACACCACGGGCGCGCTCTGCCACTGGCTCGCAACGGCCTGCCAGCCGAACGGGGGAAGCATCAGACCTCCTTCGCCAGCGAGCCTACGTCCCGGCGCCGCCCGGCAGGAGGGCGCCTGCGCCGACGGGGGGATCGTCGCGCCGGAGGCGCGCAGGGGAGCAGAGTGTCGGATGGCCCCGCGTATCTGATAAGAGAATGCTTGTACGGACGTTAGCCGGTCCCGACC
>Ga0126378_10002855_pt1 | contig 12905 bp, 12 predicted proteins | sample PanSoiMetPlot_23_FD_92587 | JGI IMG/M metagenome (GOLD analysis project Ga0126378, IMG submission 92587) | Tropical forest soil microbial communities from Panama - MetaG Plot_23 | ecosystem: Environmental > Terrestrial > Soil > Tropical forest > Bulk soil | place: Panama | collected 2016-02-17
CTCGTGCACGCCGATAGGGATCAACTCTACCTTAAGCGACGCTGCTGCTGTCTGGATAGCGGCAAAGCCGCCTGACCCGGCGGATACGAAGGGATCGCGAAGGACCGCTACGCGTATCACGCCGGAACACGATAGGCACGGTTCGGCTTGCTTGCTGCAAAGCGCTGACGATCGAGTTGGCCGTAGCTAAGATGACATCTGGCGCCAACGCGACCAACTCAGTTGCGTATTTGCGATACCGCTCTGTATCGCCTGCACCCCAACGAGTATCGACTCGAACGTTGAATCCGACTTCCCAACCCAATTGCTGCAATCCCTGTGCGAACGCCGCGCTTCCTGCCTGTCCCAAAGGATCCTCCGCGGTCGTGTTCATCAGCACGCCGATGCACCGCATCCGCTCGGCCTGCTGCGCGCGCGCCGCGAGCGGCCACGTCGCCGCGCCGCCGAGCAGCGTGATGAGTTTGCGACGTGTTATGTCGAGCATGGGGACTTCCTCCCCTATGCCTATTAGCGCCCCGACCGGCCCGTTCGGACGGTTTACCGCACGCTCAGCCTGCCTCAGAGCGGAGGCTAGGTCCTTGGGGCAGACCTGAATTGTTCTTAATCAGGTTGTGGCGGTCGACCCCTTACGGCCTCCCGGCCTGGACAGCAGAATAGCACATCGCGAACCGGCTTCGCCGGTCCTCAGACAACTGCATGCCTTGTCATAACCGATCACCGCTTGGGGGGTGGTGGCTTGGCACATGGCTTTGTACGCTGCTCTCCCAGGGCTTTCGCGCCCCAAGGCCCGCGTGGGTTTCGCTATCGCGTGTTTCCAATCTTGATGAGCCAACCTAAAGGGAGCTTCCGAACATGAAAGTGTTATGGCTCGCTCTGCTCGCATCTGCCGCCGTCGGTGCGGTGGCGAGCACGCCGGTGGCCGCGCAACAGCAACAGCGAGTGCCGCTGCCACAGCCGCAGCCGCAGCAAGTGCAGCAGCAACAGCAGCAGCCACAGAAGCCCAACGTCGTGTTCATCATGGGCGATGACATCGGTTGGGCAAACATTGGCGTCTACAATCAAGGAATAATGGCTGGTCGAACGCCGAACCTAGATCGGTTGGCGTCGCAAGGCATGCGCTTTACCGATTACTATGCCGAAGCGAGTTGCACGGCAGGTCGTGCGAACTTCATCACTGGCCAACTCCCGATCCGCACTGGATTGACTACTGTCGGTCAGGCTGGCTCGCCCATCGGAATGCCGGAGGCCGCGCCTACTATTGCCACCGCGCTGAAATCCATGGGTTACGCCACCGGCCAATTCGGCAAGAACCATTTGGGCGACCTCAATCAGTTCCTGCCGACAGTCCACGGCTTCGATGAGTTCTACGGGTATCTCTATCACCTCGATGCGATGGAGGACCCCTGTCATCGCAACTATCCACCAGCGCTCAAAGCCACTGTTGGACCGCGCAATATGCTCCACACATGGGCGACAGACGTAGACGATCCGACTGTGCAGCCGCGCTGGGGCAAAGTAGGAAAGCAGAAAATAGAGGATGCGGGTGAACTGTGCCCGAAGCGCATGGAGACCGTCGATGACGAGATATTGGGGAACGCGCTCAAGTTCCTCGACAAGGCAAGGCAGGACGGCAAACCGTTCTTCCTTTGGCTCAATCCAACCCGGATGCATGTCGTCACGCACCTTTCGGAGAAGTACGAGAGCATGCGCACGCCAGAGAACGGCTGGAGTGTCCAGGAAGCCGGAATGGCACAGCTCGACGACATCGTCGGCTCTGTCATGAAGTACCTGAGTGACAACGGGCTTGAGAACAACACGATCCTGGCCTTCTCGACGGACAACGGCGCAGAGAACTTCACATGGCCGGACGGCGGTAACACACCGTTCGCCGGAGGAAAGGGAACTGCGCTTGAGGGTGGTTTCCGCGTTCCGATGATCATCCGCTGGCCCGGCACGGTAACTGCGGGCAAGGTCGAGAACGCCATTGTGTCAGGTCTCGACTGGTTCCCGACTTTCGTTGCGGCAGCGGGTAACCCGAACATCGTTGATGAACTCAAGAACGGTAAGCAGCTCGGGGATCGGACTTACAAGGTGCATTTGGACGGCTACGACCAGACCGACCTCATCACCGGTAAGGGACCGTCGAAGCGCCACCAGATCTGGTACTTCACAGAGAGCACGCTCTCTGCCGCACGCATCGACGATTTCAAGTACCGGTTCACGGATCAGCCAAATGGTTGGTTGGGCGCAACTGTCAAAGTCGACTGGCCGATCCTGACCAATCTGCGCCTCGATCCCTATGAGCGCCTTGGCATGTTCAACGGCAAGGACGGTGGCTCAATCGCCTATTACAACTGGTTCGCCTACGAGTTCTGGCGCTTCGTGTTCGTCCAGCAGCAAGTAGCGCAGGCGGCGCAGTCGTTCATCGACTTCCCGCCGATGCAGGGCGGTGCCAGTTTCAATATGGCCGCTATTAAGGAGCAGATTGAAAAAGCGATTGCTGCACGCTCGGTCGGTAAGTAGCGAAGGCCGCCGCTCCGCTCGATGAACTCCGGCGGAGCGACCTCCACACATGCGGACATCGACTAACGCCGAAAATTGGTCAGTTCACGCCCCGTCCGACCGGTAGGCGAACCGTAAACACCGACCCCTTGCCCGCTTCGCTTGCCACGGTCACGTCGCCGCCCATCATGCGCGGGCAAGGCCGAGCCCCGTGCCGCCAAAGCGCTGAGCGGTCATGGCATCGGCTTGGCTGAATTCCTCGAACAGCTTTGCCTGCTGCTCCGCTGTCATGCCGATGCCAGTGTCGGAGACGGCGAACTCGACGAAGTTGCTGCCATTGCTCACCTTGCGGGCCGCAAGCTTGACCTCGCCCCCTTTGGTGAACTTGCAGGCATTGCTGAGGAGATTGAGCAGGATCTGCCGCAGCCGCATGGGGTCGACGGTCAATGTGCCGAGGTTCTCTTGGGCGTCAACGACGAGGCGGTTGGCAAGTGCCTCCGACTGAAAAGTTCTGCTATAATGGCGCGGTCGGTGGTATGAGGTTAGATGGCTCATTCTTTGCGGGAGCCGGCAAATTTCGGTGCATCGGCAACCTTGAACACGACACCGGCTTCCAACATAGCGTCATTATTTGCTGAAGGATTGGCTCTGCATCAAGCCGGTCGTTTATCGGCCGCGGAAAAGATCTACTGTCAAATATTGCAATCACAGCCGGATCATTTCGACAGCCTGCACCTGCGCGGCGTCATTTTTCATCAGCGCGGCAATCATGCAGAGGCGGTTAGTCAAATAGATTTCGCCCTGCGGAGCAATCCAGACCATATCTATGCACTAAACAATCGTGGCGTGATTCTGCACGACCTGAAGCGGTTTGATGAGGCGCTGGCAAGCTACGACCGCGCCATTGCCGTCCGACCGGACTATGCGGAGGCACTCTCCAATCGCGGTAACACCCTTCAAGCATTGCAGCGGTTCGAGGAGGCGCTGGCGAGCTACGACCGCGCCATCACGGCCCAACTGGACTATGCCGAAGCACTCTCCAATCGCGGCACAACCCTCCATGCATTGCAGCGGTTGGAGGAGGCGCTGGCGAGCTACGACCGCGCGCTTACGGTACGACCGGACTATGCGGAGGCACTCTCCAATCGCGGAAACACCCTTCAAGCATTGCAGCGGTTCGAGGAGGCGCTGGCGAGCTGCGACCACGCGCTCACCTTCCGACAGGACCACGTCGAGGCGCTCGTCTATCGTGGCAACGCCCTTCATATGCTGAAGCGATTGGAGGAAGCGCTGGCAAGCTACGACCGCGCGGTCGCGATAAGGCCTGAGCATGCCGAGGCGCTCTCCAATAGAGGTCTAACTTTGCACGAGCTAAATCGATTTGAGGAGGCGCTGGCGAGCTACGACCGCGCGCTTACGGTACGGCCGGATTATGCGGAGGCACTCTACAACCGCGGCAACACCCTTCACGCATTACAGCGGTTCGAGGAGGCGCTGGCGAGCTACGACCGCGCCATCACGGCCCAACCGGACTATGCCGAAGCGCTCTCCAATCGCGGCATCACCCTCCACGCATTGCAGCGGTTGGAGGACGCGCTGACGAGCTACGACCGCGCACTTGTATTGCGACCGGATTATGCCGAGGCGCTCTCCAATCGGGGCATCACCCTGGTGGGGCTGCAGCGATTGCAGGAGGCACTGACGAGTTACGACCGAGCAGTCGATCTTAAGCCGGACTACGCGGAAGCCCATTTCAATCGGTCGCTCGCGCTTCTCCTGCAGGGTAATTACGCGGATGGTTGGGAAGAATACGAATGGCGTTGGAAGGGCGGAGCGAAGGGCGCAAGGCTGCGCAGATTCGATTGCCCGCAGTGGCGGGGCGAAGATTTGGTTGGCAAGGCGATTTTTTTGTATGACGAGCAGGGCTATGGGGACGCGATTCAGTTTCTGCGCTATGTGCCGCTGGTGGCGTTGCGCGGCGGTCGGGTCATCCTTGAGGTATCGCAGGCGCTCTTGCGTTTGGTAGAAAGGCTTGACGGCGCGGCCCAGGTGTTCGCATCGGGCGGTACCGTGCCGTCTGTCGATTTCTACTGCCCACTACTGAGTCTGCCGGTGGCTTTTAGCACGACTATTGCGAATATTCCTAGCGGCGTACCATATTTAGCGGCGGATTCAGCGGAGGTGGCGGCGTGGAGTCGGCGCTTGGTGGATCTGGAGGGAGTACGGGTTGGCTTGGTTTGGGCCGGCAGTTCGCGTCCGGGCCTGCCGGAGGCAGATCGGATCGATCGCCGGCGATCGATAACACTCAGGCACTTCGCGAAGCTCGCTGATGTGCGGGGAGTGAGCTTCGTTTCGTTGCAGAAGGGTCAACCGAGGTCGCAGACGTTGTCGCCACCGCCGGGGTTGCTCGTCCATGATTGGACCGATGAGCTTCACGATTTCGGCGACACGGCGGCTCTGATCGAGTGCTTGGATCTGGTGATCAGTGTTGATACGTCGGTGGTCCATCTTGCTGCCGCCCTTGGCAAGCCGGTGTGGCTGCTCAATCGCTTTGACACGTGCTGGAGGTGGCTACTTGGTCGAGATGACAGCCCGTGGTATCCCACGCTCCGCCAATTCCGGCAACCCAAGCCGGGCGACTGGGATAGCGTTGTGATGGATGTTCGCGCAGCTCTCACCGCCGCCCGTACGGCTTCTATGCGGCACGCACGTCGGCCGAACGCAAGCGGCTCAATGCAATGAAGCATGAGCTTCGAGGACTGGCTTTATTTAAACTCGGCCCCTCCGTCCCCCTCCGGCGATTCCCCTGAGTTGCAGAATCCTTCTCTTCCGCCTCTCATCGTCCCTTGCGTTTTTCACTCGATGACCTCGTCGGCGCGGGCGAGCAAAGTCGGCGGCACTTCGATGCTGAGCGCCTTCGCCACGATCAGGTTGACCACGAGGTCAAACTTGGTCGGCTGCTCGAAGAACCGATGCGAGCGCGCCGCCAGCGGAATCTCTCCCGGCACCAAAAATTTTTTTTGCAAAAAAGTCTTTCACACAAAGGCTACCCTTTATGGGACGGAACCATTTTTGGGCAGGTTTTTGGGAGAGGGGGCATGATTAAATTCTCAAAATGGAAAGTCCCCCTACCGGGGGGTCAAGCGCGCTGTAACGAACCGTTAGTGAGCTGGGGGCCACTCGTCATTGCTCCGCCCCTGGCAGGCTCATTGCTCGCTCCTTTGAGATGCGCTGCACCGTGCCAGTCCCGATCCCGAGCGACTTGGCCACCTTCAAGATACCGACACCCTTCGCAAGCTGCTTTCGCACCTTCCGTTCGGTCGCGCTGTCTATCTTCGGCCGGCCGAGCTTCACGCCCTGGGCCCCCCGAGCGCAGGGAAACGTCTACGCGTGTCGATGCAGTAGTTGCCTGATTGCATCCACCCGTTTAGGCACTGCCCCTGTTTCGGGATCGCGACCGGCGCTTGTCATTCACTGCACATTAGCCGCCACTCTCGTAGTAACTGACGGGCATTGGCCGACCTTATCTGACCCAAACCTGGGGGCTCGGAAACGGCTGCTTCAGCGTCCGCCAGCACGTATCGATGCAAGCGAGGTTAGTCAGCGCCGGTGCGCGATCGGGCCAGGCCGCGGGAGGATGCTGCGCTGCACTGTCCAAAGAATGGCTACTTGTTGCACAGTCAGTGTGAGCAATGGTTTAGCTAGTCCGACCCTGAATTATCGCCATGAGACACAACATCTAGTGTCTCGCCCTCGATCACCTTCGCCGCCATCCCGGCGTCCCGCTGAGCGATCAACTCCTTGATAATCTCGAGGGATCGCTCCAGTTGCTCATCGGTCATGGCCGTCACCCCACCGGAATGCTCCAACTTCATCTCCCGCGGCACCAGCAAGGCGCAGACCTTCAAATACGCAGCCGGCGACTCGCGCCGAACCCGCTTGAACACCTCTCGCCCATGCTGCTGCCAGTCCTCCGCCAGATCGAGCAGAAAGCGCTTGTTGAACGCTCGGCGCGTGGCCTCCGGCGAGCCCCCGGGGTTTCCTGAGACCCCCGGCAGGTATTGGCCTTTAGGGTTGCGCTCACTGCGTCGAGGAAGGGGCATTGCGTCCTGGTTCTGTGGTCTCATTAGGCGGCGTCTCGGCGGCCCGTGTTGTGCTTAGGTTTAGGGTCCATCGTCATCTCCTGGTTCTGAAGGCACAACGTGTATCTGATTCTGATAGAGTTTCCCTGGGTCGGTACCGGCGGTGGTGGAACCTCACCTCATCGTGTCGCGCACCCTTGCCACCAGCCCGAGTGCTGCACGTCCTGGGCTCCCTAGCTGACTTTGGGTGCCCTGGGAGAGAAGTGTCGGGTGGTGAGAGTGGAGCGGAGGCACACCTCGCCCTAGCGGGGCGAGGCGTGCCGTTGCGTGTCGGTATGGAGCCGAGCATCGCATCGTCACATCGGTTCGACCAGGTGCTCGACGTTGTGAGCCGCGCCGGGGTTAGCCTGTCGGCGCACTGGTTGCTTCTTTCTAGCGGCGGGAACGCAAGGCCGAACCGACGACACAAGCATCCCGTGCTGCTCCTCCGTTAGGGCAGCGTCCAGGTACTTCACAAAAACCGAGAACAGTTTTTGCGCGGGCTTTCCGAGGTGATCGCGTCCGGCCCTGTGCTGACGTTGTAGCATCGCGAGCAGTGGCGGAACGCGGACCTCGGTCACGTTTTGACCGATGCCCGCTAACCCATGCCCTTGGGCTGGATTGTCCCCGAGGAGGTCGATGTTTCGCCTCCTCGGTTCGGCCTCTCCGGCGAGGCGTGGCTATGGCGTCTAAAGCTCAGCGGTCCGAACCGACCCTCCTCGCGCGCTGCTCGCGCGCCTGACGCTGACGAGTTCGGATTTTTTTGACGTGGTTTGCATCGGCGGCGCGCTCGCCTGCAATGGGAGCGGCCGGGGTGTGCGCTTTGCGCGCGTTACAGAAGAGGATCGCGCTTGCGCACGTCGGGAAAGGCCCCAGAACCGCGCCGGAGGCTTCCAGCACGGCATGCCAGCCGTCCGCCTGGAGCACGATGCGCGCGTAGAGATCGCGCCCGTCGTAGACGAATGCCGGGCGGTCGCGGCGAAGTCGCGCGCGGGGGCGTCGTGGTATTCTTCGGTGCGCCGTGTAGTTGGACAAACGGTCAAAATCTCTTTGATATTCAAACTGCGGATTTGACCGGGTTGGACAAGCTAAGTGCTGTGCTGGTCCCGGCGTGGCACAACTGCCGGGGACGCCACCATGGCCCGGTCCGAAGGGATGCACCTGTGTGAAGCGCTTCACGCTGCTGGAGCGCACGATGTGCCAAGACAATTGCGCAACTCATCACGATGCAAGGGTGATACGAGATGCGCAAACTCATCATTGTGACGGCAATCGTTGCCATCGCTGCAGTGGCCGTCGTTTGGTCGATAGCCACAGTGGCAGGGCCAAAATTCGGCGGTAAGGTCGAGGAGGCATCGGCGCCGGTCTCGCCCCATGAGATCATGATCAAGCAAGGCAAGATCCTCCCGGTCGAGTCCTGGGACGCCTATTAAGCAAGTCTCGACCCGACAGCAGAACGACTCTAGGCGTGCCCGGCCTGTCCAGTCCGGCGGGACGTGAGAATAAACCAAGGGGGACTCCCGGTTTGCGCCGGGCGCGGACGGATGGTAATCGCGAGGTCGACGGCTCCAGTTTATTCGATGAGCCCGTTGACCCCGATCGATGTCAGCCGTTGAGGAGACCGAGATAATCGCGTCACAGGCTCCTGCGCAGAGCAGGAGCCGGTGGTGCGCTCTGGTCATGACGGCAGCTGGGTTCGGCCTCACCCTGCTGGTGTTCTATCCGGCCTACAGCACCGCCGATGCACGCTATGTCTATGCCGACGCGACCGCGTGGCGGTTTGGCGATTGGCAATCCCCGGCAATGGCGGTGCTCTGGCGGCTGATCGATCCAATCGCGCCCGGGTCGGCGAGCATGTTCCTGCTAACGGCCAGCCTCTATTGGATCGCCTTTGGCACGCTCGCTTTTCTAGCGGGGCGTCGCTCGGTTTGGCTTGCGCTGGCGACGCCTTTCGTTGCCCTGGCGCCGCCAGCATTCTTCTTCGTCGGGATGGTGTGGCGCGACGTTCTGTTCGGAGTCATTTGGTTCGTCGCGGCCGTCCTTGCCTTTTTCGCCGCAGAGCACGCGGCGCGATGGCGCGCGGTCATCCAAGCATTGGCGCTGCTGTTGGTCGCATTCGGGGTACTGCTGCGGCCGAATGCCGTCGTTGCTGCACCGATTCTTGCCGCCTATGTCATTTGGCCAATGCGCGTCGATCCAAGGAGGCTGGCGCTCGCCTTCGTGCCCGCGTTCATTGCGTTCTATGCGCTGGTCCCTTTCGTCTACTACGACATTCTCGGTGCAGAGCGACAGAATCCGCTCCACTCCATCGTCGTTTTCGATCTCGGAGGCATCAGCCATTTCGCCGGAGAGAACCAGTTTCCGGTCGCGTGGAATGCCGAGCAGACAACGCTCTTGACCACCAAATGCTACGACCCCGTCCGCTGGGACTCCTACTGGCACGTCGAACCTTGCCCTTTCGTGATGCAACGATTGGAAAGCCCAGACGATAAGATCTTTGGGACGGCGCGGTTGACGCAAGCGTGGTGGCATGCCGTTTGGGCGCACCCCTTCGCTTACCTCACCCACCGCGCGACCTTCATGTGGCAATTCCTCGCCCGTTCAAACCTCGTCTTACCAGTCTGGGATTGGCTCGATCCCGCCTCAGGCTACGGCCAAAGTCGCTACTTCGTGCCGCTCATAGCATTGCACGAGGCACTCCAGCCGACGCTACTGTTTCGGCCAGGGCTTTGGACAATCCTTGCCTTCGCGGTCTTTCTTTCGGCCTTGCCGGTAAGATCTGCGCCTGCGGGAGCGTTCGCCGTGGCGGTGAGCGCGTGCGCCATCGTCTATGTGATGACCTTCTTTGTGGTCGGCGTGGCGTCCGATTTCCGTTATGCATATTGGTGCGTGCTGGCAACGCTCGCAGGCGGCGTGGCAGCCACGCTGATCCGTTGCGATGTAATCACGGACAGGCGGAGATCTAGTCAGGAGCCGTCGTTGGGATCGACGAGCGCGCCGAAGATATGATCGAGCTTGTGTCCGGCGCGCATCGCCTTCGCGGTCAGATAGCGGCGGTTGTCGGAATTGATCGGACCATGTAGAGGTACGCGCCCCGACACGTCGATGCCCGCATGGGCGAGGCCGTCGAGCTTCGCGGGGTTATTGGTCAAAAGCCGCACCCGGGTGCAGCCCAACAACTGCAGCATGCGCACGGCAACGCCGTAGTCGCGTTCGTCGTCGTCGAAGCCGAGCACGGTGTTCGCGTCCACCGTGTCGAGCCCCGCTTCTTGCAGCTGATAGGCGCGGATCTTGTTGGTTAGCCCAAGCCCGCGACCTTCCTGCTCCAAGTAAAGGATGATGCCGCCACCGTGCTGCGCGAGCTGCGGGAGCGCCAGGCGAAGCTGATCTCCGCAGTCGCATCGCCGCGAGCCGAACACATCTCCAGTGAGGCAGGCCGAATGCAATCGCACCGCGACGGGTTGCGCGAGATCTGGCTTTCCCACGATGACCGCCACCGGCGTGCCGCCGACCGCATCGCGAAAGATCACGAAGCGGGCTGGGATCCCGCCATTGAGGGGAATGGCGGCTTCGGCAACGACCGCAAGGGATTCGCTCGCCCCGCGGCGAAACTGCGCGACCGCATCGGCAGCGACCGTCACTAGTGGCGCCTCTCTCGCGTTTGCCGCCTTTGTTCCAGCCTCACAAAACAGCAGGGCGGGGAGCAACTGCGCAAGCTTGGCAAGTTCGATAGCGGCGGGGGCCGTCTCGCCGGTAGGGATGACCTCGAGATGCCGGGTGACTTGCGCGTCCGCGGCAAGTGAGAAGACGGCAGCGCGGTTGTAGAGATCACTGATCGCTAAACCGGTCGACCCGACGGCGTTGAGCCCGAGGGCCCGAGCTCGGCGCGCGGTGATGAGCAGGCGAGGCCGCGCCGGCGCGCATAACTGTCTGAAAGCGATAAGTCCCTGGTCGGTCATGCCGTCGACCGGCAAGGCCAGGGTCCTTTCCCCACCCAATGTCAGAATAACCGGCCGTCCCGAGCGAAATTCCGCAAGTCCCCGCTCCACTGCGACTTGCGTGGGCGTGCCAAACAGGCCCGACATGCTACTCCCAGCCATATCACTCACGCAGCTTTGAGCCGCGCCACCACGAACCACATCAACGGAATAAGAACGCGATTTGGGGGATTTTATTCCGTTGTCAAAGTCTTTTTCATTGCAGGCGTTTGCAGGCATTTCATCGCGAAATATCATGACACGCGGTGGCACGCTCGAAAAGCAGGTATTTGCCAATGGCGGAGCGCCCCGCCAAACCGGATTGCAACCAACGTTTCGGCCTTCAGCAAGGCTCCGGCGACGCTTTGTGGGCGCCGGTACCAAAAACGTTCCGCAGCATCAGTAGTTCCCTGCCGCAGCCGTGGGAGGACGTGTTCGGACCGCTCCGCCAAGGTACAATCGACGATCTCGTTCTGGTCGGGCAGTGCGGTCAGTCGATCGACGCTCGCATCGCGACCTCGAGCGGACAGTCCCATTACATCAATGGCGAGTCTGGCCTCATCCATCTGCACCGGCTACGCGCGCTGGTCGATGCCGTTGTCATCGGGGTAGGCACGGCCATCGCCGACGATCCGCAACTAACGGTGCGCCGCGTCGAGGGGCCCAACCCTGCGCGGGTCGTCATCGACCCCAATGGTCGGTTGCCAGCAAACGCACGCGTGCTCGCGGTGGACGGTATTCGCCGGCTCGTCATCACCAGCGCCAAGACATCCGCACCGCCCGCTGGGGTCGAGGTCGTGCGGCTTCCCGCGGAAAACAGCCAGCTTGCCCCTGCCGGGATCGTCGCCGCGCTCGCGGCACGCGGCTTCCGGCGCATTCTGATCGAAGGCGGGGCCGACACGGTCTCGCGCTTTCTTGCGGCACGCTGTCTCGACCGCCTCCATATCCTGATTGCGCCCCTGATCCTAGGCGCCGGACGGGCGAGTCTCACGCTGCCGCCGATCGAGCGGCTCGATCAAGCAATGCGCGCCCCCATGCGCGCTCACAGTCTCGGTGGCGATGTGCTGCTGGACTGCGACCTCAGTGCTCAGCGGGTCCCGATCGGTCGGGCAAAGATATCGACGTGACCGACCCGCAGCTTCGAACGACCTTGGGCTAGATGCGTGCGCCGCCAATTCAGCCACTCTGCGATTTGACCCTGCGATAAGGTTGTGGTCAGCACGCCGATATCGGCCCAGCCAGCAAACAGGGCATCCTGGATGGCCCGATCGTCGGGCCCGAACATCCAGTCCGAGTGGCCCTGTACCACCGCGTAACCGAACTCTTGAAATCGCTCGGCAGCGTGCGCGGCGGCGGTTGGGCCAAGCGCCGGACCGAAACCCTTGTCGGTCCGTTGGTGGAGATTAAATCCGGTCAGGAGTTCGAGATCGTGGCGCACCACCGGTTCAGCAACGGCGCGGCCGTCATAGGTCAGCGCGCCATAGAACGGCAGCCGCCGCGCAGCGACCTCGGCGATAAGACGGTCGAGCCAGGCCAGAGAAACAAGGTCGAGAAGAGCAGAGGTGGTCACGAGATCGATGGGACCATCGAGCGCAAGTTTGAGGTCGCGCGCGAGATCGACCGCTATGGTGGTCACCGTCACATTCGCCGGGGGGGACGGCGACGCAAGCGCCAGAAGCGCGAGACTATGGTCGACCAGTGTCCAGCTCTGGCGCGACGGAAGATGCGACCGCACCGCGCGCAGTGTCGCGCCGGTGCCACAGGCGAGATCGACGACTGAGATCGTCGCCCGCCCAAGGAATGCTGAGGCGACGCTATCGAGCACCACGGCATTCCGCGCGGCTATGTCATAAGGTTCGCGCAAAGCCAGCCATTCGGGGGAGTACTCGCTCATCCGACGCTTTCCAGTACTCGAGCAAATAAGGCCGCCTGCTCCCTCCACGATGGGAACGCGGCGGACCGCGCGCCAGCGGCGAGACGCTCGCGCTCCTCCGGCTTGGAAATGAGCTGTTGCAGCGTCGCCGCGAGTGCCTCGACATTGTCGGGGGGCACAAGCACGCCGGCACCGGGCGGCACCGTCTGCGGAATCGCGCCGGCGGTTGTGCCCACGACCGGCAGGCCATGGGCGATCGCTTCGGCATAGGCCATGCCGTAGCCTTCGAACCGTGACGGCAGCACGAACAGATGGGCCGACGCGTAGAGTGGGGCAACTTCATCGCAAGCGACGGCGCCGAGCAGTGTAATGCGATCCGCGAGACCGAGACGCGCGATGTCGGCCTTCACCTGCCGGACAGTTTGCGGGCTA
>Ga0126378_10002856_pt1 | contig 12905 bp, 10 predicted proteins | sample PanSoiMetPlot_23_FD_92587 | JGI IMG/M metagenome (GOLD analysis project Ga0126378, IMG submission 92587) | Tropical forest soil microbial communities from Panama - MetaG Plot_23 | ecosystem: Environmental > Terrestrial > Soil > Tropical forest > Bulk soil | place: Panama | collected 2016-02-17
ATTCAGGTGAACATGCTCTTCGTGAGTATGCCAAACCCAACGCCGACAATCGTGGGTTACGCTTATCGCGAGTACTCTGACGGCCACGGCGAAATCGATTTCGTCGTCGTCGCTGCAGGTGGTTTGTTAATTCTGGGGGAGACCGCCAAATGGTTGCCCGACGGTCGAGGGCGCGCAGACCAGGCGGGCCTCGCCGGTTTTTTCTTTGGAGCTAGGGGTTACGAATGCTGGGACGCGCAGTACCTGGTCACCTACTCCAACAAGCCGTGGGAAAACCCGACCGTCGTAGGCGACCCGACCAGCTGTCCATTCTAGCGGCAGCCTGACTGTCTGGACAAGGCACGGCTCATTCGAAACTGAATTTCGCCGCAGCCCTCAACCCAAATATCAACCACTCATGAAGCGTTTTGTTATCAATGCTGGTTGAGCTCGATGCTTGCTGGCCGCCAGCGCTGCCGCTTCCGCTGGAGGACGAGTATTGACCGATCGTGAATTCAGCAAAAGGCCCGATTGAGAACATGGAGGACAAAGCAATATCTACGCCGGCCTGCGCGTGTCCGAACTCAAATCCTGACACACTCCCGGATACGTCAAACGGCACTCCAAACAAGGTACCGGAAGCACTCTCATGCAGGATTTCATAGCCCGCGCCAATACCGAACCAGGGATCAAACATTTGCGAGGGCAGGAAATGATAGCGCACGGTCAAACCAAACCGAAGATCGCTGGTGGAGCAACTGATACCATTTGAGCAGCCAGAGTTGTTCGGGATGAATCCTATGCCGTATTGAAAAAATCCTCCCAGATACCAGTTTGGATCAAACCTATACCCGATATCAATCGACAGCGGGATCATGCCCTTAATCTCATCCGATAGCTTGGCATCTTTGAGATTGCCTGTTGTTGCGTCGCGCACGCTAAAGGCCGTTCCCAGTGGAACGCCGTAGCCCACTCTGACGCCGATCTCGAAAGCTGCGCCTCCGGGCTCACCCGATGACGTGCTACTGGCTGGACCGGTGGCGGGCATGTTCGGTTCCTGGGCAACGGCCGTGCTCCCCAGCAAAACACCTACGAGAACAAAGAAACCAAACCTAGTCGTCATGCATTGCCCTCCAAAATACTTGGTGATGTGGCTCGGCCTCTAGCACGGCTTCCTGCGAGCCGCGAAAAAAACGGAAGGCGAAAGCGCGCAAGCCTACTGAACGCCTCGCTGATAGGAACCAAGGCGATCTTTTCTCCGCAGTGATGAAACGGAGATTAGTTGCCGCGGAACATCTGCGCTACTTTCAGTATGTCGGCGAGCACGCCGGCGGCGGTTACCGCCCCTCCGGCACCGGCGCCCTGAACGATCAGCGGATACTCCTGATAGCGCGCCGTGGTGAAAGCGATGAATGCTTCTGCGCCTCGCAAACGCGTCGCCGCGTGTCGCGCCTCGATCCCGATCGGACCCACTTGAGCGCGCGGGTCGCTCGAGGCGTCGCGAGTCGAAGTGCGAATTCGGGCCAAGTATCTGAGCACACGCCCCTCGCGTCGAAGCGCCTCCATCCGCTTCTCCACCTCGCCGTCGTGGCTGACGAGACGTTCGAAAAACCGCTCGACGGAGTCCTCGGCAATCAGCTCAGGCGCAACGAGCGGCTCGACGCGGATGTCCTCGAGCGAAAGCGGCAAACCGATTTCCCGCGCGAGTATCAAAGCCTTGCGAGCCACGTCCATCCCCGAAAGGTCATCCTGCGGCCGCGGCTCGGTGTACCCTCGCTCCTGAGCGGTTGACATTGCACGGGAAAGAGGAACGCCGCTCATCAACTCATTGCACAGGTATCCGAGGGTGCCGGACAGAGAGCCCTCGATCACCTGAATCTCGTCCCCCGTTCGGATCAGATCCTTCAGCGTCTCGATCACAGGCAGTCCTGCCCCGACGGTGGTCTCGTACTGATAGGCGCGATGGTACTCGCGCGCAGTCTTCACCAGTCTCTGTCGCGCCGCCCAAGGAATGGTCAAGGGTTTCTTGTTCGCCGAGACCACGTGGATGCCGCGCTGGAATGCTTCTTCGTAGAGGCACTCCATCCCTTCTGCCGCCGTGCAATCCACCAACACCGGCAGCGGGAGTCGCTGAAGCTGATCCAGGATACCCACCGGCGCTGCAGGCGAAAGGTCTCTCAGCGACGCAGATTCCAGGGTTTTTTCCCAGGAGGACAGGTCCACGCCTCGCGCGCTGAAGAGCAACCGCCGGCTGTCAGACACGCCGACGACGCGCAGCGCGATCCCTTGGTCGCGTTTCAGATGCTCGACCTGGTTTTTTATCTGCGCCAGCAGCTCTCCACCAACGGTGCCGGTGCCGAGGATGAACAGGCTCACGTCCTCGTGGGCAAAGTGGAAGGTGGCGTGAACGGTCCTGACCGCCACCGCGGTATCGGCGGCCTCGATGGCGCAGGACACGGAGCGCGAGCTCGCTCCCTGGGCGATGGCGTGAACGTTGATGCCCACCGACCCCAGGGCGTGAAAGAAGCGACCGGAGACATCCGGAGTCTGCCCCATCGCCTCTGCGACGAGGGTCAACAGCGTGATCGGAGCGCGAATGCGAACCGGCTCCACTTCCTTGCGTTCCAGCTGCAGCGCAAGCTCGTTGCGGATTGCTTCCTCTGCGGCAGGAACCTGAATCGCCGGCACCACCACCGCCACTGCCTGACCGTGGGCCGACTGCGTGGCCATCCAAACGGTGATTCCCGCTCCGTCGAGCGCCCGCAACACGCGTCCACTGAGCTGCACTTGCTGCGACAGTCGCCGGCACTCCACGTCCAGCAGGGCGAGATTCTCGAGGGACGTCACCGAGGTCGCCCGCTCTCGATCCTGCGCACCCGAAGCATCGATCAACGTGCCCGCGCCGTCGGGATGCATGGTGTTGAGAATCCGGAGAGGAATTCCCGACTCGATGAGCGGGATCATCGTGCGCGGGTGGAACATTCGCGCTCCGAAGTTCGCCAGCTCGAGCGCCTCCATGTAACTCAATCTCGTGAGCGGATAGGCGTCCTCCACCAGCTCTGGATCGGCGGTCATCACGCCCGGCACGTCGGTCCAGAAGTTCACCTCGTTGGCTCCGAGGCCACGCGCGAGCAGTGTGGCGGTGTAGTCGGAGCCGTTTCGCCCCAGGGTGGTGGTTCGCCCATCGCCTGTCTGGCCGAGAAACCCGGTGGTTACCACGATGCGGTCGCGCCAACCCGATTGCAGGGCTGCAATGCGACCGCGCGTCGCGTCCCAATCGACGAGCGCATCGCCAAACCGATCGTCGGTCCTCGTCCATTCCCTCGAGTCGACAAAAAGCGCAGGTAGGCCGCGCGCGATCAACAGCTCAGCGAGGACCGGCGCGCTGAGCCTTTCGCCAAAGGAAAGCACCGAATCCAGCATCTGCTTCGTCTGTTCTTTTACGCAACTGATCGCCTCCAGCAGAACTTTGAGCGGGCCAACGACTCCGTCTATCGTGAGCGCGATCCGATCGGCGGTCGGCGAGGGCGATGAAACGCGACCGGCATGCGCCAGGACGTGCCGTGCATTGGAAAGCGCACGCTCGCCGACGCGCTCAGCGATCGACTTCGCGGCCTCGCTTTCGCCCTGCGACGCCAAGCGCGCGGCTTCGATCAGAATGTCGGTGGTGTCACCCATTGCCGAGACCACCACCGCCAGCGGGCCCCGGGGATGATGCCGCGCGATCAGGTCGGTGACGCGCAGAAGTCGCTCGGGCGAGCCCACCGACGAGCCCCCGAACTTCATTACCCGATAGCCAGCGTCGCCCATGCTAGCGCCTCTCTGTCCCGGCCGCAGCGAGCGCCTGCGACAGATCCGCGATTAGATCTTCAACGTCCTCCACTCCCACCGAGAGACGGATGAGGTTGTCGCGAATGCCGATCGCCGCCCGCTCTTCGCTGGTCAGCTCGTAATAGGACATCAGGGCGGGCTGCTCGATCAGAGTTTCAACTCCGCCCAACGAAGGCGCCAGCGTCGCGAGGCGGCAGGCATCGACCACGCGCGAAGCCTCGTCCAGTCCGCCCTTCACCAAAAAGCTCACCACGCCTCCGAAGCCGCGCATTTGCTCTCGAGCAATATTGAAATCCGGATGACTCTGCAGCCCCGGATAGTAAACGCGCTCTACCGACGGCTGCGCTTCAAGCCACTGTGCCAACCGAAGCGCGCTCTCGTTCTGCCGTCGAACCCGCAGATCCAGCGTCTTGATGCCGCGAATCAACAAGTAAGCGCTGTGGGGATCAAGCGTTCCGCCCAACACGCCGCGAAAATCCCTCAGCGCGCTCACCATCCCCGACTTGCCGCAGATCGCCCCGGCCAGAAGATCGTTGTGACCGCCGAGATATTTGGTGCCGGAGTGAAGCACCAGGTCAGCGCCGAGCTCGAGCGGCCGCTGGTTTATCGGCGTGGCGAACGTCGAGTCGATCATCACCCGGACGCCCGGGTGACGATCCCGTATCTCGGCGAGCCTTCGAAGGTCGGTAACGCGCAGATAGGGATTGGTTGGCGACTCGGAGATGATCAACCGCGTTTTCTTCGGAACGATTGCCGCCTCCAGGGCCGAATAGTCGCCCGGTTCCAGCAGCGTTGATGATACTTGGTATCGATTCAATACCGAGATCACGAATTGTCGCGTTCGGCGGTAGCAATCGGAGGTCATTGCCACGTGGTCGCCGCTTTTGAGCAGTGCGAGCAGGCAGTTGGTCGCTGCCGCCATCCCGCTCGCGAACAGCGCGCAGTCCTCGGCGCCTTCGAGCTCGGCAATTTTTCGCTCCGCCGTCTGGACCGTCGGGTTGCCGTAGCGACCGTATTCTTCGCGATCGATTCGGCCCTCGAAGTAATCCCGCAGCTCCGCCGTGGAGTCGAAAACGTACGTCGCGCTGCAGACGATCGGCGTGCAGATCGCGTCGTAGGCCTTCTTCCGGTTTTCGGCCCCTCGGACCGCGGTGGTACCCAATCTTGCTTGCGCGACCGGACCGGGTTTCAGGTTCGACGACACGGCGGAGCAGCCTTTCCGCCCACCTCAAACCTGTCCCCGAGAAACACGAAGGGCCTCCTCGCTTGGAGGAAGCCCACCCAGTTCCCAGCAGCTTAGGGTGATATTTGTATCGCGCGTCACCCAAGGTGGGCGAAAACTACGCGCTGCACCGATGTCGCTCGGCCGTTGCGCTTATGCCGAACGCTTTCGAAGTTGTCAAATCACCAGGCTAGCCGGTCGGCGTCGGAAGCCGATCCCATGCGCGCCAGAATTCCACCATCTCGGGCGGCCGCCCAAACGACACGCGCAGATGAGTGTTGAGCGGCGGAAAGGGCCGGCCCACCCGGATGCCGTGCTTCTTGAAATACTCAATCACTTCTGGAACGGGCCGACCGACGTCCATCATCGCGAAGTTGGCGAGGGATGCGATGGGCGAAAGCTTTCGCCGCTGCGCCTGGCGCATGAATTCGGCTCGATCGGCGGCGTTGCGCTGAACCGAAGCGCGCGTTCCGTCGCGGTCATCCAGCGCGGCCATCGCTCCGCAAAGAACCGCGGCGTTCGCATTTTCCGGGTTGGCCAGCTTGCGCATGCGCTCGATCATTTGCTGCGAACCGATCCCGTACCCAAGGCGCATTCCCGCAAGGCCGTAGACCTTGGAAAAGGTTCGTGCGACGAGCACGCGGTCGCTGCTCGACGGCCGATCGAGGAACGATACATAGTCCGGCGATTCCATCGCGAAGTGGTGGTAGGCCTCGTCCATCAGCACGTAGGTGTCCGGCGGCAGCTTGGGCAAGAAGGTGTCCAGATCCTTTCGCGGCGTAAGGCTACCGGTCGGGTTGTTCGGGTTGCAGATGTAGATCAGGCCCGCGTCGCTCCCCAGAGATGACAGCATGGCGGGGAGATCGTGCGCGAAGTCCCGGTTGAGAGGGACGCGGACAACCTGGGCGCCCAACGCCTCTGCGAAATGCCCTATCACTTCGAAAGTAGGGGCAGCCATCACCAGCTTTCTGCCCGGGCCGGTGAATGCCTGCGCCGCCACTCTGAGGACTTCAACTGACCCGCAGCCGATCAGGACTTGATCCGGGGAGACGCGGTGACTCTCGGCCGCCCGCGCCTCAAATTCGCGTCGCGCCGCGTCCGGGTAACGATGGGGATTGGAGATGCCGTCGCGAATCGCCCGGAGGACGCGGCGCGACGGTCCGTAGGCGTTCTCGTTGCTGTTGAGACGAATGTCGGTAGCCTCGCGGCCGGCGGGAGCGGCCTCCGCTGAAGCGGTGGTCCTGCTCCAGGGAAGCTGAAGCACGGTTGCGGCGGCGGTTCCAGTGCCCAGCGCGCCGAGGAAACCTCTCCGAGTGACATTCAAGATTGCACCTCCCCGTGAGCTCGGCGCAGTCTAGCTCCGGCGGCGGTCAGATTTCGATAGCAGACTTGCGCTGGAACGACATCCGAAAGAGTGAGAAGGTCGCCAGAGGGGGTCGGTTTTCGACCGCCGAGGGCATTGGAGTGTGTGGATGAGACTTGCGGCGTGCGCGTGTCTTCTTCTGCTTGCCGCTGTCGCCTTGGGATGCATCACCTATTCGTATCTTCCAGTGACAGCGCCGGCGCCCGCTCGTGCCACCCAATGCACGGTTCAAGTGTTTACCAAGCCGCCGGAGCAACCCTACGAGACACTGGGCGTCCTGGACAATGATGCGCTCTCTTTCGCAGCGGTGAATGGACAGGAGTTTCTCAAGGCCGTTCGCGAAACCGTCTGCCGGGCCGGGGGCGACGCAGTGATCGCGACGGTTGATCCTACCGGCAAATTTACCCGAGGCACGGTGATACGCTTTCGCGAAGGTGCGGACGGGGGCGTCAGCGCTCGCTGAGTGCGGCGAACACATCCAGCCCATCGGGAGACGGCATTCCCTCAGCGCCGCACGCTATGACCTCAGCGCCGGGATGTCGCCGGACACCTCGCCCAGGCTATTGCCCGAATAGCCGGCTGCCTTCATTGCCGTGATCAGCACGTTCGCCGGGTGCATTCCCGAGGCAACGACGTGCTGACCTGGCCGCAGCCCACCCGCCCGTCCGGCGATGAGGCAGGCCATATTCTCAGTGCTGTGAGAGCTGTAACGCGCCCCGCTGGAGGGATCTCGACCATGTCCGCCCTCGTGCAGGAATACCAGCGCCGTGTTGCTCAACAAATTGCCGTCGCCCTCGGGCGTGTCGCGCAGCTTTGAAACAAGGTAGCCGAAGTGTTTCATGTGCCAGGCAATTCCCCGGGAAACCGCGAGAGTCCCAAGTCCGGAGTGGGAGATCTCGTGGAGGTCGAACGGTATGCCGGTCAGTTGATACATGTTCATGTGCGATTGAAACATGGTGAACTGAAGTGAAACAACGCGCGTGAGGTCGCAGGTGATCGCCATGTGGATCAAGTCGCAGAAGACGCGCGCGCGCTGCTCCTCGTTGCTGTAACCTAAGTTCTGATCGTAGGTGAGGTCGCCGCTGCTGTCGGTTCCCTGGGAACCGCCCAGCGGCGGATCGGCGCCCGGGTCGGGTGGTTTTTGACAAGTGCTGGTTGCCGGCGGTGGAAGCGCGGCGATGCGAACCTCGAGCGCCCGGATCTCGTCGTAATGCTGCTCCAGCCGGGTGCGATCAGAGTCCCCGAGTTTCGGCAAAAGCCGGGCGCTGCTGGCGCGGACCAGGTCCAGCACGCTGCGGCGAGAGCGAAGCTGGAAGTCCCGCCGCGCCGCTTCTTCCGGGCTCTGGGGAGGAGTGAAATTTCCAAACAGGGCGTCGAAGGCCAGCTTCGGGCTGCTCGTCGGTGGAATGGCGACGGGATTTCCTCTTGGGTCCGTCTTGTAGGAAATCATCTCCCGGCCGTATGGCGCCGATACGCTCAAATACCAATCCGCTTGTATTCGGCAGACCAGAGAGGAAAACGTCGTGTCGCCGGCGATCGCGCCCACCATGACCTGGTCGGAGGTTGGGCCGTTGGCATGCGCTTCGTCAGTTCTAGCGCGGACCCCCGAGAGCAACGGACTGAGAGACGAGATGTGAAAGAAGTCGACGCGCCCGCCGGGTGGTACGGGGCCACCGCTGGCGGTGGGGATGGAAAGGCCGGAGACGACCGAAATTTCATTCTTGATGTTGTTGTGGTCCGCCAGCGGCGCCAGGGCAGACTTCAGGTCGTAGTTCGGGCCGATGATGTTGGGAACGTAGTCGTTGTGGAGCGGATCATTGTCGCCCCCGAGCGATTGGCCGCCGAAGCACACGACGTATCGCTTGGGCCGCGCTGCCTGCGCAAGCGCAGGAGTACCATCGACCATAATCTCGAGAAGTGGAAGGGCCAGGCTCGCCCCCCCCAGCCCCTTGAGGACGGCGCGGCGGCCGAGCTTCAGTGAGGACACGTTGTCGACTCCTATTCGTTCTTTCGGAACGCGAAGGTCTCGTCCGACACAAAATCGAGCAGAAGCTGAGTGAAGGAGTGATTGCTGCTGCGAAACCTCGCGGTCAAAGCGCTGATCAACCCACCGTCATCGCCCGACTCTCGGCGCCCCATCGCAAAGCGGTACACCTGGGTGACAACGCATTGTTCGAGCTGACCTGAAGCAAGAAGCAAGTCTTCGAGGCCGCCCGGACCGTTGAAAGCGCCCATCTCCGCGATTCGCCCGTTTCCGCTGATTGAGCATTGAGGTAAGCCGTTGTCGGTGGTGCGGTAGCGCCCGGCCTGGTCATAGTTCTCCAGCCCGAAACCAATCGGGTCGAGGTTCTGATGGCAAGCAGCGCAGCTGCCGACGCTCGAGTGCGAGGCGTACCTGTCCGCTTTGCAGTTGCTCGTCGGGCTCGTGGGCGGCTGGTCGACATTGACGTTCGGCGGGGGTGGCGGGACTTGCTGGCAGAGCAAGCGAGTGCGAACGAAGATGCCACGCTGGGTGGGGCTGGTGTCGCTGAACTTGGCGCCCGCGGAGAGAACGCTTCCGTGCGACAGCAATCCCTTTCGGCCGGTGGATCCGTAGCTCACCCACTGGAAGGCCGATGAGCCGGGAGATGGCAGACCGTAGTGCCGAGCAAGGTAGTCGTTGACGTACGTCTGGTTTGCCCGAAGCAGGTCGAAGTAGTCCGACCGGTCTTCGAAGACCACCTTGGTGATCAGAGCTGCGGTCTCCGTCTGCAGCGCTCGGGTCAAGTCCATCGGGTGAGGCAGCTGGTGGTAGCCAAGCCAGAGCGCGTGGAAGCGATTGACCCGACTGCGCGCCCGCGAGTCCTGCAACAGGCGACTCGCTGCGCTCCGGACGTCGTCGGAGCGCTGCAGACGCCCTGTATCCGCGAGATCGAGCAGCCAGTCGGGCGGCGTGCTTCCCCAGAGAAAGTAGGAGAGCCGCGTCGCCATCTCGAAATTGTTCAGGCGGTAAATGCCCCCGTTGCTTCCAGCAACGGGCGTTCCAACCTCAATGCGATAGACGAATTCGGGGTGCTGGAGGAGCGCGCGGATGACGAGCTCCACCCCGGTGAAGAAATCATGGGCCTCGATGGAGAAGGACTGAAGGCCGATCAGCGATTGAATCTCCTCGTCGCCCAGAGGGCGGCGGAGCACTCTTCGCCCGAAGCGCGCGATGAAGTCGCGGAAGCAGGCCGCGTCCGACGGACCGGAAGGAGCGCATGGAAGCAGCGCGCTTCGCTTGGCCGGATCCGCAAGCACCCTCGCCGCGGCATTGGTGGCGAGCGTCTCGAGCGCCTCGATGAGCGTCGGAGAGGTCAATTGCGTTCGATAGTCGTTGTCGAATGGATCGTGCGTGTCGGGCGGCAGCATGGCGAAGCCCGAGCTGCTCGTATCGCCGAGTAGATCTCGCAGCGTGTCGTCGTATTCGGTGCGGCTGAGGCGCCGGGCGCCGGAGACGCCGACCACGCTGTTCGGCGACAGGCGGGTCTGGTCACCTTGGTCCGAGAGATCCGCACGTCCGCTGCATCCCCCCACTGCGACGGCCACGAGCAAACCCGCGGCCCTGGTGATCTGCATCGCTAAGCCTCCGCTAAGAGGCTTTCGCAAGGCATGTACCAGGGCGGACTTGCTGAGAAATCAGACCTTTGGGGGAAAGTGAACAGAACGGGTTCGAGGGGTCCAGTCCGCGAGATGAGGCGTGGGTCCCACGAGCGAGATGGAGCTCGAAAGCTTGACTTCCCGGATTTGAGCCCGTAGGAGTCCATTGACCTGTGCGGGCGATCTGCGCCGCCAGGTTTGCTCACAGCACAAGGAGCTCCATGGCCCGCATCACCGTTGAAGATTGCCTTCCGCTGGTCGACAACCGCTTCGCGCTCGTGCTCCTCGGGGCAAAGAGAGCGCGGCAGCTCATGGCGGGCGCGCGACCGATCATCGACACGTCCAAGAACAAGCCGCCCGTTCTCTCATTGCGCGAAGTCGCCACGGGAAAGGTTCGGTTCGATCGAGACGTCCGCGAGGCGCTGTCGGGAAAATTTGATCCGCCGCGGCATCCCTGATTCGGCTGTGGCCAGCGCGTAAATCCGAGAATTCATTTTTCGCAAGTCGCAGACCTCGAGGGGACCCATGTTCGAAGCCAGCTCCCTTTCAGCCGAGGAGATCGTTCAGCTTTGCAAGCGGCACACGATTTTCGAGTGGTCGACGCAAGCGACCTTGGCGCCCCTGACGATGGCCAAGGCGAAGGGCGTCTTCTTCTGGGACGCAAAGGGCAAGCGATACCTCGATTTCAACAGCCAGCTGATGAGCGTGAACATCGGCCACGGGGACGACCGAGTGATCCGCGCGATCAAGGATCAAGCGGACAAGCTGCTCTACGCCAACCCCTACATGGCGACGGAACCCCGCGCCCTCCTGGGCCGCATGATCGCCGAGATTGCCCCGGGTGACTTGAACAAGACCTTCTTCACGCTCGGCGGCTCCGAATCAAACGAGAACGCGATCCGCATCGCGCGGCTGGTAACCGGACGGCACAAGATCATCGCGCGCTACCGCAGCTATCACGGAGGCACCGCCGGTTCTGCGACTCTGACCGGAGATCCCAGGCGGTTCGGGGCGGAGCCGGGGATTCCAGGCATCTGCCGAGTGCTGGATCCGTATCGTTACCGCTGCGGATTCTGCCGGGAAAAGCCCGGGTGCACGCTGCAGTGCCTTCAGCACGTCGAGGAAGTGGTGGAGTACGAGGGACCATCGAACATCGCGGCGATCATAATGGAAACCGTCACCGGCACGAATGGGATCATCGTTCCGCCGGATGGATACCTGGCGGGCCTTCGCGCGCTGTGCGATCGCCATGGCATTCTGCTCATTCTCGACGAGGTGATGTCTGGGTTCGGCCGGACGGGAAAGTGGTTTGCCACCAACCACTGGAACGTCGTGCCGGACATCATGACCATCGCCAAGGGCTTGACCTCGTCGGCGTTGCCGCTGGGCGGCGTCGTCATGCGGGACCGCGTCGCGTCGTACTTCGATGAGCATCTCTTCTACGGAGGCTTAACCTACAATTCGCATCCGATGTCCTGCGCGGCGGCGATCGCCACTTTGAAGGTGTACGCCGAGGACCGGCTGATCGAGAACGCGGAGCGACTGGGGCGCCTGCTCGCGCAAGAGCTGGCGAAGCTCAAGGACAGGCATCCGTCGGTGGGCGATGTCCGTTCGATCGGCCTCTTCTCGATTGTAGAGCTGGTCAAGGACCGGACGACGCGCGAGCCTCTGGCGCCTTACAACGCCAAGGCGGATCAAATGACCACGATGAACCGCTTCAATGCATTCCTGCGGGAGAACGGCTTGTACACCTTCATTCGGTGGAACAACTTCTTCGTCAACCCTCCGCTGTGCATCACTGAGGAGCAGCTGCTCGAGGGACTGGCGATCGTAGACAAAGGTCTCAAGCTCGTAGACGAGTCCCTCAAAACCTAGCTTCTATTCCCGGCGGCAATCGCGGAGGAACGCAGCTCCAGCAGAGCAGCGGCGCGAGCGACCACCTCTCGTTCTCCGCGATAGGCGAGCATCTTCTTCGCGTCGGCCAAAGGTATCCAGCGCGCCTCCTCCACCTCGATTCGCATTCCCGGGTCGAGCTGATCGATCTCGCCTCCGACGCATCGGAAAAGAAAGAAATGGACCTGCTTGAAAATCTTCTGCGCTCGAAATTGGTAGACGTATTGGATATCGCCCAGCGGAGAATCGAGCTCGACGTTCAAACCGGTCTCCTCGCGCACCTCGCGAGCAGCCGCCTCGGCCAGCGTCTCTCCGCGGTTCACATGTCCCTTGGGAAGCGCCCAGACGGTGCGCCCGCGGGGGCGAATCACCGCCAGCGCCGAGGCGCCGTCGCGCTCGCAGATAACCACTCCACCGGCAGACGCTTCGCGCGGCATTGCGGCACCATGTCAAATTCAAGCAGCCTTCGCCAGGTGCTGCAGCTTCGCCTCCGCTCCGAGTCGATAGCTGTAGCGCAAGTCGGCCAAGAGCCGGTCCATCCGCCGAGCTAAGGCGTGCGGGATGAGCCGCGAGCAGTACGCGCGCGAGAGGCGGTTAGCCTCGGCGTAGCGACGCGCTTCATCGACGGTCAACTGCGAATGAAAGGTGACGGAGTCGAACAGCCGCCGGTGCAGCTCCCAGGGCCAGTCGAGCGAGCGATCGTTCCAGCGGTGAAGCAGACAACTTGCAAACTTGTCGATCTCCGCCTGCGTTTCGAGCTCCAGCAGCGAAACCGTGCGCCCCTGATTGGCGCTGTGCGCTACATACAGGAAGTGTGAAATGCCTTCCGCAACTTGGCAATACGTTTCCAGATTCTTTTCCAGGACGCCCGCGAGGGCCGCCGGCGACATCTGGCCAAAGCGCTGGAGCAGCTCCGGGGCCAAGTAGAGCCCCAACCACAGCTCATCTTCTTCCTGGTGCACCAGAAGCTCTTCGCTGGACCGGCAGGTCGCGCCGAGC
>Ga0126378_10002857_pt1 | contig 12905 bp, 9 predicted proteins | sample PanSoiMetPlot_23_FD_92587 | JGI IMG/M metagenome (GOLD analysis project Ga0126378, IMG submission 92587) | Tropical forest soil microbial communities from Panama - MetaG Plot_23 | ecosystem: Environmental > Terrestrial > Soil > Tropical forest > Bulk soil | place: Panama | collected 2016-02-17
CACTGGCCTTGCTGACGTCACTGGCCTTGCTGGCGTCGCTGGCCGCTGCGGTGGCGGCGTCGCTGACCTGCGAGGCGACGGGGGCCCGGCCGGCGTTCGCGGCGGCGAGGTCAGCGAAGCTGGCGAGCCGCATCGATGCCAGCGCCCCGCCGTCCCCCCACAGCCCGGGCCGCCCGGTGGCGGCTGCCGCGAGCCGGTCGTACCCAATCCTCATCAGTTCCCGCTGGGCCTGGGTTACCTGTTCCCCGGTCGCGCCGAGCAGGGTCACGGGCGTGCCCCACGGGATGGTCCAGCCCAGGTAGCTGGTGAAGCTGCCCTCCAGCGGGAAGCTGACCGAGCCGCGCACGAAACCCGCCGCGAAGGCCGCCCGGTCCCGCAGGTCCACCACCCACTCGCCGGCCCGGATGCGGCGGAGGATCTCCGCCGCATCGGCGCGGCGAGGCGGCGACAGGTCGGCGATGTCCGGGCCGGCCAGGTTCGCCGGCGCCATGTGCGCGTAGTAAGCAGGCCAGCTGTCCAGCCCCGCGAGCAGCGTGTCAAGGTAGGCCCGCTCGGTGAGCGCGAGCGCGGGGTTGGCCAGCTTCTCGTGGCCCATCGTGGAGGAGTTCGTGGTGGCCTGCCCGGCCGAGCAAAAGCTGCCGAACCCGTGCGTCGGGTAGATCTCGGCCGAGTCGGGAAGCTCGCGCGCCAGCCGCTGGGCGGACGCGTACTGGGCCCTGGCCAGGGCCTGGGTGTGCTCGGGCCCGAGCAGGTCGGGCCGTCCGGTCGCGCCGTAGAGCAGGGACCCGCCGGTGAACACGCCGGTCACGTGGCCGTCCGCGGCGAGCGCGTAACTCAGGTGGCTGAAGGTGTGCCCGGGCGTCGCGAGCACCCGGAGCGACAGCGTGTCGCCGATCCGGACCTGGTCGCCGTCGGCCACCGGGGTCCGGTCGAACCCGACCGGGTCGGCCGCGTTGACCAGGTACCGCGCCCGGGTGGCCCGGGCCAGGGCCAGCCCGCCGCTGAGGTAGTCGTTGTGGATGTGCGTCTCGGCGACGTGGGTGATCCGGACGCCGTGCTCACCGGCGAGCCCGAGCACACGGCCGATGTCGCGCTGCGGATCGATGACTAGCGCCGACCGGCCGTCATGCACGAGGTAGCTGCGGTCGCCGAGGGCCGGCGTCTCGATCTGGAGCACTTCCACCACGACCGCGGCTCCTCTCCCCCCGGGGTGCCCGCCGTAGGGCTGGGTGCACCCCCGAGAAATCAAATGTACGATCATTCGTACCATCCCACAAGACATCCCGGAGCGTGCCAGTGGGCGGTTCCACAGGCCAGACGGCCGTTGCCCGGCCGCGCGAGCTCGACAGGGGCAGCCCGATGCCGCTGTGGGCGCAGCTGCGGGCCGACCTTCGCCGGCGCCTGGCGGCCGGCGCCTTCGACGAGGGCTTCCCTGGTGAGCTCGCCCTGGTCGGCGAGTACGGGGTAAGCAGGCACACCGTCCGCAGCGCGGTGGGCGGGCTGCGGGCCGAGGGGCTGGTGGTGGCCGAGCGCGGCAGGCGGCCGCGGCTGGCCGGCCAGGCCGTGATCACGCAGCCGCTCGGCGCGCTCTACTCCCTGTTCGCGTCGGTCGAATCGGCCGGGCTGCGGCAGACCAGCATCGTCCTGTCACGCGAGGTGCTGGCCGATGGCGTGGTCGCGGACCGGCTGCTGCTGGAGGGGTCGGTTCCGCTGTTCCGCCTGGAGCGGCTGCGCCTGGCCGCGGGCGAGCCGCTCGCGCTCGACACGGTGTGGCTCCCGGCCGACCTCGCGGCTTCGCTGCTCGAAGCGGACTTCACCCACACCGCCCTGTACGACGAGCTGGCCGCGCGGGCCGGCATATGGCTCACCGGCGGGCGCGAGCACATCCGCGCGGTCGTTCCCACCAGGGCACAGCAGCGGCTGCTCGAGCTGCCGCGCTCGGCCGGGGCGTTCGCGATCGACCGGCTCGGCTTTGCCGGAAGCCGGGCGATCGAGTGGCGTCACACGCTGATCCGCGGCGACCGGTTCTCGCTGGCGGCGGACTTCTCCGCGCGGACCGGGTACCAGCTGCACCTCGGCAGCCGCAACGTAACGGCGCGCCGGGCGAGCTGAGAGGAGCGGCAGGGGCGCCGCCGCGGGTCACCGCGGCGGCGCCCCCTCCCCCCCTGCCGGTCGCAAGGCGCCTCGCTGACCGGTGGGGGGTGCCGGTCAGCGGACACCTTTCAGCAGAAAAGCGGCAAGCCCTGCCGATGTGTTACGGAATGCGGCCGAGTGCCGTGTTAGGTGGGGGGTACGCCGGCGTAGGCCGCAAGACGCGGGTAGGCGGCCGTAGTTTAGGGGAGTTCCTGCTCCGGCGAAGGAGCCGATGTGACGTCTTTGATCACCCCGGCGCGGCTCGGCTTGCTGCTTCGGCCTCGGAGCGTCGCGCTCGTCGGCGCCACCGACAAGTCGGAGTTCTCCCGCGCCGCGTACCGGAACCTGCTCGAGTTCGGCCTCGAAAAGCACACTCACCTGGTCAGCCTGCGCGGGAACCGGGTGCACGGCCGGGACACGGTCACCTCCTGCACCGACATCCGCGAACGGGTGGACGTCGCGTTCATGATGGTGCCGCAGGCCGGGACGCTGGCCGCGCTCGCCGACGCCGCTGCCGCGGGCATCCCCAACGCCCTGGTCCTCTCTTCGGGGTATGCGGACGCCGGCGAGGCCGGGCGCAGGGCGCAGGCGGAGCTGATCGCTCATGCGCGGTCACTGGGGATGCTGCTGCTCGGGCCCAATCACCTGGGGTTCGCCAACTTCGTCCACCAGATGCCGGTCACCGCGATCCCGGCGCTGCCGCGCGCGGCGGGCCCGGTCGCGCTGGTGTCCCAGAGCGGCATGAGCGCGAGCGCCATGCTCGACTTCGCCACGATGACCGGGATCGGGCTCTCCTATGTGGTGACGGTCGGCAACGAGGCGATGATCACGGCGGGTCATGTGCTCGACTACCTGGCCGCTGACGAGCACACGAAGGCTGTCGGCCTGTTCCTCGAGACGGTGCGCGACTGGCGGCTCTTCTCGTCCGCCGCACGGCGTGCCGCCCGCGCGGGCAAGGCCGTGGTGGTGCTCAAGACCGGCCGCAGCGAGATTTCGGCGCGGGCCGCCGCCGCGCACTCCGGCGCGCTCGCCGGCGACGACAAGGCGGTTGACGCCGCCCTCCGCGAGCTCGGCGTGATCAGGGTTCGCTCGATCGAGGAACTGGTGCTGACCGCCGGCGCGGCGGCCCACCTCGGCCGGCTGGAGCGGCCGGGGATCGGGGTCGTGTCGATCTCCGGCGGAGCCTGTGACATGCTCGCCGACCACGCGGCCGAGGTGAGGGCGAGCCTGCCCGCCCTCGCCCCGGCCACGTCCGGCGCCCTCGCCCAGGTCATCCCCGCCTATGGCACCGTGCAGAACCCGCTGGACATCACCGGCGGCGCGATCATCAACCCCGCCATCTTCACCAGCGCCATCGAGCTCATGGCGGCCGACCCGCGCGTGGGCGTCGTCGCCGTCGTCAGCGCCCTGCCGTGGCAGCCCGATGGCACCCAGTGGGCGGGCCAGGTGTTCGCCGACGCGATCGGGGCCGGCGCGGCCAGTGCCCGGGTCCCCGTTGTCCTGCTCACCCAGGCCTTGCAGCCGATCACCGGCTACACGCGGCAGGTGATGGCGCGGGCCGGAATCGCCCACGCGATTCCCGGGCTGCGCCACGCGGTGGTGGCGCTGCGGAACCTCGGCTGGTGGTCGGAGGCCACCAAGCCCGCCCAGGCCCAGTGGGCTTCTCGTCCATGATCATGGGGAGAAATACTGCACGGCGCAGTAGAAATCCCCGTGATCATGGACGTGGTGCCCGAAGGGTCAGCTTTCGTGGTTGGGCGTCATGGCCAGGGCGGCGGCGAGCCGAGACAGCGAGCGCTCCATGTTCTGCGCCACCTCCCTGGTGCCGAACAGCCTCATGACGAGGCCCTTGGCGGCGCCCGCCGGCTCCTGGCGGGAGCGCAGCCGCACCCGCGTGCCCCGCCCGTCCGGCTCGAGCTCGATCCGGAACTCGGTGGACGCCGCGAAGCGCGGTGCGGGCCTGCCGTCAAGGCGCTCGGCGACGTGCCGCCAGGCAAGCACCCTGGGCGGATCCCAGGTGATGATCTCCTGATCGATCTCGGACCGCCTGCGGCCCCAATGCCCGTGCTGGCGGCGCCGCTGCCCGGTGCCCTCGCCGGAGATCACCTCGACCCGGTCGGCGAACGTGAACCAGTCGCCGGCGCGGGCCGGCGAACCGACCACTTCCCAGACGGCCGCTGGCGGCGACGCGACCGTGGCCTCGCGGATGATCTCGATCATTGCGGGCTCCCCATGATATTATTTCAGCTGTATGAAAGGTTCAGATGCTGAACGTTTCGAAGAACTGTACCGCAGGATCTGGGGCGCGCTCAACCGGCCCGATTCCGCTGGCCTCAGCCACCACGAACGCCAGGTCCTGCACCACCTGGGCGCTTACCCGGTCGCGCTGACCTGGCTGGCCGCCCATCTCGGCCTGCCCAAGAGCACGACGTCGGTGCTTGTCAAGGGCCTGGCCGCGCGGGGGTTCGTGGAGCGGGCCAGGGACCCCGGCGACGAGCGGAGGCTGGCGATCACGCTCACCCCGGAGGGCTGCCGCCAGGTAGAGCGGGACACCGTCCTCCAGCCCGATGCGCTGCGCAGGGCGATGGACGCCCTCGACCACGGCACCAGGGCAGCCCTGCTTAGCGGCCTGGAGGAACTCGCCGCCGCCGCCGAGTCCGCATCCCGTCGCCGCGGCGGGCGCAAGCCGCATGATCATGGCGATCCGGTGGCCCCGGGTGCACCACTTCCATGATCACGGGGTTTACCGCGATGTGCAGTATTTCTCCCCGTGATCATGGAAGGCGGGCGCGTTTCGGATTTGTCCAGGCACGCCCGGCGGCTTACAACCATGATCGGGGAACCTCTCAGGCATAGTGAGGCTGTCGCGTAACTCATGATCTTGAAAAGTCAAGCTCATCTGGACGGCGAGTTGCCCAGTTGATCTCCATTCGACGGGCTGGTTCGGGGTTCAACACGACATCTCCGCTCCACTACCGACGGGTGGAGGGTGGTTGTGCGACAGCCTCTAGTGACTGACGGGATTCCCCGATCATGGAAGACAGGGTGAAAGGGCGGATGGACGGGCGGTGGGAGTTCTGGATCGACCGGGGCGGGACGTTCACCGACGTCGTGGCACGGCGGCCGGACGGCGCGCTCGCCGTGCACAAGCTGCTGTCGGCCAGCCCCGGGCGGTACCGCGACCCGGCCGTCGCCGGGATCCGGCACCTGCTGGGCGTTCCGCCGGGAACACCCATTCCCGCCGAACGCATCGCGGGGGTGCGGCTGGGAACCACGGTCGCGACGAACGCCCTGCTGGAGCACACGGGCGAGCCGACCGCGCTGGTCATCACCCAGGGATTCGCGGACGCGCTGCGGATCGCCTACCAGGACCGGCCCAAGATCTTCGACCGGCAGATCATTCAGCCGCAGATGCTCTACTCGCGGGTGATCGAAGCCCGCGAGCGGGTAAGCGCGCACGGCGACATCCTGCTGCCGCTCGACGAGGATGCCGTGGCTGGCGACCTGCGGGAGGCCCACGACGCCGGGCTGCGGTCGGTGGCGGTTGTCTGCCTGCACGGCTACCGGTACCCCGGGCACGAGCAGCGGATCGGCGAGATCGCCAGGGCGGCCGGGTTCACGCAGGTCTCGCTGTCGCACGCGGCGAGCCCGCTGATGAAGCTGGTACCGCGCGGCGACACCACCATGGTGGACGCCTACCTCTCGCCGATCCTCGCGCGCTACGTCGATCAGGTAACGGCCGAGCTTCGCGGCGTCAGGGTGCAGTTCATGCGCTCCAACGGCGGCCTGACCGACGCGCACCTGTTCCGGGGCAAGGACTCCATCATGTCCGGGCCCGCCGGGGGGATCGTGGGCATGGCCCGCACCGCCGAGGCCGCCGGCTTCGGCAAGGTGATCGGCTTCGACATGGGCGGCACCTCTACCGACGTGTCCCACTACGCGGGTGAGTTCGAGCGCCGGTACGAGACGCAGGTGGCGGGCGTGCGGATGCGGGCGCCGATGCTCGCCATCCACACCGTGGCCGCGGGCGGCGGGTCGGTGCTGCACTTCGACGGGAGCAGGTACCGGGTCGGCCCCGACTCGGCGGGAGCCGACCCGGGGCCAACCGCCTACCGCAACGGCGGGCCGCTGACCGTCACCGACGCGAACATCATGCTCGGCCGGATCCAGGCGGAACACTTCCCGAAGGTGTTCGGCCGCAGCGGCGGCCAGCCGCTGGACACCGCGGCCGTGCGGGAGGAGTTCGCGGCCCTGGCGGGCCGGATCGCCGCGGCCAGCGCCGCCCGCACCGGCGCTTCCGGGGGACCGGACGGGCGGGAGGTGGCCACGGCCGCGGCCGAGGAGGTGGCCGCCGGGTTCCTTCAGATCGCGGTGGCGAACATGGCCAACGCGATCAAGAAGATCTCCGTCCAGCGCGGCCACGACGTCAGCGAGTACGTGCTTGCCACGTTCGGCGGGGCGGGCGGCCAGCACGCCTGCGCGGTGGCCGACGCGCTCGGGATCAACAGCGTGCTTATCCACCCGCTGGCCGGGGTGCTGTCCGCGTACGGGATAGGCCTCGCCGACGTGACCGCGATGCGGGAGGCGGCGGTGGAGGAACGGCTCACCGAGGCGCTGATCCCCGGCCTGGGCCGGGTGGCCGGCCGGCTGGAGTCGGACGCGCTTGACGAGCTTGCCCGCCAGGGGATCGGGCCGGGCCATGCCCGCGGCGTGCACCGGGCTCACCTGCGCTACGAGGGGACGGACACGGCGCTGCCGGTCACGCTCGCGGGGGCTGCGGAGATGGTCGCCGCGTTCGAGCAGGCGTACCGGCAGCACTTCTCGTTCCTCATGCGCGACAAGAAGATCCTGGTGGAGGCGGTGTCGGTGGAGGTCATCGCCGCCTCGGCCCCGTTGGAGGGCCAGCCGTTCACCGGGGAGCCCCTGCCCGACGGGCCGGCCGGGCCGGACAGGCAGGAGCAGGACGGGCGAGAGTCAGACGGGCGAGGGCCGGGCAGGCGAGGGCCGGGTGGACGAGGGCCGGGGGCGCGGGTGAAGGGTGGCGGGGAGCCATCCGTTCGGATGTATGTGGCGGGGGGATGGGCGGATGCGCTTCTTGCCCGCCGGCGGGCCCTGGCGCCTGGGCAGCGGCTGGACGGCCCGGCGCTGATCGTGGAGGACTTCGCGACAACGGTGGTCGAGCCGGGCTGGCGCGCCGAGCTGACCGTGCGCGGCGACCTGGTGCTGACCAGGGTGGCCGCGCGGCCGCGGCGGCGGGTGGGCAGCACCGCGGTGGACCCGGTCCGGCTCGAGCTGTTCAACAACCTGTTCATGTCGGTGGCCGAGCAGATGGGGGCGCGGCTGCGGGCCACCGCCCACTCGGTCAACATCAAGGAGCGGCTCGACTTCTCGTGCGCGATCTTCGACGCAGGCGGCGGGCTGATCGCCAACGCGCCGCACATCCCCGTGCACCTCGGGTCGATGGGCGAGAGCATCAAGATGGTCGCGCGGCGCAACGCCGGCCAGATGCGGCCCGGCGACGTGTACGTGCTCAACGACCCCTACCACGGCGGCACGCACCTGCCGGACATCACCGTTGTCACCCCGGTGTTCGGCGACACCGGTGCCGAGATCCTGTTCTACGTCGCCTCGCGGGGCCATCACGCCGAAATCGGCGGGATCACCCCCGGCTCGATGCCCGCGTTCAGCAGCCGGGTGGAGGAGGAGGGGGTGCTGCTCGATAACTGGCTGCTCGTGCGCGACGGCGTGCTGCGGGAGGCGGAGACGCTGGAGGTGTTCCGCACCGCGCCCCACCCATCCCGCAACCCCGAGGTCAACGTGGCCGACCTGCGGGCGCAGATCGCCGCCAACGAGCGCGGGGTGCAGGAGCTGCGGCGGATGACCTGGCACTTCGGGCTCGACGTGGTGCGGGCGTACATGGGCCACGTCCAGGACAACGCCGAGGAGGCGGTGCGCCGGGTGATCGGCGCGCTGCACGACGGCGAGTGCGCCTACGAGATGGACAACGGCTCGGTGATCAAGGTGGCGGTACGGGTCGACCAGCCGTCCCGGAGCGCGGAGATCGACTTCACCGGCACCTCCCCGCAGACGCCGGGGAACTTCAACGCCCCCTCCTCGGTGGCGATGGCCGCGATCCTGTACGTGCTGCGCACGCTGGTGGCCGACGAGATCCCGCTGAACTCCGGCTGCCTCAAACCGGTCAAGGTGGTCATCCCGCCCGGGTGCCTGCTCGCCCCCGAGTACCCGGCCGCGGTGGTGGCGGGCAACGTGGAGACCTCACAGGCCATCACCGGCGCGCTCTACGGGGCGCTGCGCACGATGGCAGAGGGCTCCGGCACGATGAACAACGTCACGTTCGGCAACCAGCGGCACCAGTACTACGAGACCGTGGCCAGCGGGTCGGGCGCCGGGAACGGGTTCGCGGGCACCGACGTGGTGCAGACCCACATGACCAACTCCCGGCTTACCGACCCCGAGGTGCTCGAATGGCGCTTCCCGGTCCGGGTGGAGCGGTACGTGGTCAGGCGCGGCAGCGGTGGCGCCGGGCGCTGGCGGGGCGGCGACGGCGGGCGCCGGGAGCTGCGGTTCCTCGAGCCGATGACGGTGACCACGCTGAGCAGCCACCGGCGGGTGCCGCCGTACGGGATGGCGGGCGGGCTGCCGGGGGCGCTCGGCCGGCACTGGCTGCAGCGGGCCGACGGCTCGGTGACCGCGATGCGGGCGTGCGACAGCGCCGGCGTGGGGGCGGGGGACGTGTTCGTCATCGAGACCCCCGGTGGCGGCGGCTACGGCCGCAGCGTCTTCATGACCGCCAGTCATGATCACGGGGAGGTTTGATCCAGACTGGAGGCATGACCAGAGCACACGCGGCGCCCGCGGCCGCGGCGGTAATCGCCGGGCGGCGGCTGGAGCTGCTGGACAAGGCGCGGGTCTACGCCTGCGGCATCACCCCGTACGACGTGACGCACCTGGGACACTCGGCGACCTTCGTCTGGGTCGACGCGCTCGCCCGCACGCTGCGTTTCCTCGGGGTCAAACCGGAGGTGTGCCGCAACATCACCGACGTGGACGACGTGCTCGACGCCGCAGCCCGCCGGGCGGGGTCGTCGTACGACGTCTTCGCGGCCATCCAGCAGTTCCAGTTCGATCAGGACATGGCCGCGCTTCATGTGCGCCCACCCGAGCATGAGCCCCGGGCCCACCGCTATGTCGAACAGGTGATCAGGCTCGCGTCCGGGCTGCTCGACGCCGGCGCCGCCTACGTCAGCCGTGGCAGCGTCTACTTCCGCGGCCAGGGCGCGGAGGGACGGGCGGGCCTGGACCGGGCGGCGGCGCTGCGGCTGTCCGCCGAGTGCGGCGGCCGGCCGGACGACCCGGCCAAGGACGACCCGCTGGACGTGGCCGTATGGCAGGCAGGCGAGCCCGGCCACCCGGCCTGGCAATCCCCGTGGGGCCCGGGGCGGCCCGGCTGGCACGCCGAGTGCGCCGCGATGGCGATGTCGGTGTTCGGGCCGGCCGTGGACGTCCACGCCGGCGGGGCCGACCTGAGGTTCCCGCATCACGCCTACCACGCCGCCATGGCGGAGGTCTTCACCGGTGTGCGGCCCTACGCGCGGGCCTGGTTCCACGCCGGCACGGTGACCGTCGACGGCGCGAAGATGGCCAAGTCGGCCGGCAACCTGGTGCTGGTCGGCAAGCTGCTGGCCACCTACCCGCCCGCCGCCGTGCGGCTGATGATCCTCGACCGGCCGTGGGGCCAGCCGTGGGACTACCGGCCCGCGCTGCTCGAGACCGCCGCGAACCGGCTGGACGAGCTGCACCGGGCGGCCGGGCGGACCGCTGCCGGGCGGGCCGCGGGCGACTCCGCCGCCGCCGGGGAGCTGCGCCGCCTGCTGGCCACCGAGCTTGACGTCGGCGCCGCGCTCGACCTCGCCATCGAGACCGGCGGCGCCGCCGCCCGCACTCTGGCCAGCGTGCTCGGCCTGAACTAAGAGCACGCGCCAGGGGGAGCCTCGGCTCCTTCACGCGCCCGCGGATGAGGTACGGCAAACCGTCCGAAGGGCGGATCAACCAAGCACTGGCATCCCATAGCCTGCCGCGGACCGGCACCGGAGATGGGGGGAGACCAGCATGGCCGCTGTGACCGGAATCCGGAGGGCGCAGAACGGACAAGCGGGCGCGAGCATGCCCGCCGTCCTCATGTACCACTCCGTCAGCCCGAAGCAGCCCGACCCCTACCTGGTCACGGTCGGCCCGGGGCGCTTCGAGCAGCAGATGAGCTGGCTGGCGCGGCGCGGCCTGCGGGGGGTGTCGGTGGCCGAGCTGCGCGCGGCCCGCGCCCGCGGCCGGGCGGGCCGGTCCCGGCCGGGCCGGGATTTTCGTGCCGTAGGTCATGCCGGACGCCGCACATGGTTGGCTTTCCGGGTCTACGGGGACAGTGCCAGATATGGGCGATAAGTCACCAAACCACGACACGGCGAAGGGCAGCCGCCTGCCGCGCAAGACCTACGAGCACGAGCTTCTGCGATTGCAGACCCAGCTCGTGACCGTGCAGGAGTGGGTGCGGGCCGGGGGCGCGCGGATCGTGGTGATCTTCGAGGGCCGGGACGCGGCCGGCAAGGGTGGCGCGATCAAACGGGTCTCCGAGTATCTCAGCCCTCGGGTGGCCAGGGTCGCCGCGCTGCCGGCACCGACCGAGCGCGAGCAGAGCCAGTGGTACTTCCAGCGCTACATCGAGCATCTCCCCGCGGGCGGCGAAATCGTGCTGTTCGACCGCAGCTGGTACAACCGTGCCGGAGTGGAGCGGGTGATGGGGTTCTGCACCAAGGAGGAGTACGGGCGGTTCCTTCACCAGTGCCCCATCTTCGAGCGGCTGCTGGTCGAGGACGGCATCCTGCTGCGCAAGTACTGGTTCTCGGTCAGCGACGAGGAGCAGGAACGCCGGTTCCACTCCCGGCTCGACGACCCGACCCGCCGCTGGAAGCTCTCCACCCTGGACGTGGAATCCATCACCAGGTGGGAGGACTATTCACGGGCGAAGGACGAGATGTTCGTGCACACCGACATTCCCGAGGCACCCTGGTACGTGGTCGACTCAGACGACAAGCGGCGGGCGAGGATCAACATGATCGCCCATCTGCTGTCCACCATCCCGTACCGGGATGTGCGGCCGCCGGAACTGCACCTGCCGCACCGCCCGCCGACGCGGGGCTACGTGCGGGCGCCGCGGGAGATGCAGACCTTCGTGCCCGATCACGCCGCGGTCCTGGAAAAGAACAGCGCGGGCCGGCACCGGGACGCGGGCTGACCACGCGGGCCCGCGAGCCGTGACCTCAATCACCAGGGCAGGAAACCCCTGCGTGCCGGTGGATCCCCGGTGAATTTTGGCCAAAGGACCCTATCCGGGCACAAGTTCTCCGGGCTAGATTCTACGCGGGAGGCTGCCGGCGAGTACGGAAGGAGCGACTGCCGGCGGTGAAGAGGGGAGCGTACGCCTGCCTGCAATCGGGGTGAGGCGGAAAGTGGGGGACTGTGGGGTCGCCGCTGGAACGACGCCGCGGGCATGGCCGCCGGGCTACCGATGCGCTTGGCGTACCCGCATTAAGAGGGCTGCTGCACGATCTGGCGCATGAAATCAGCACGCTGTCAAGCCTTGTTGAGGCCATCCGCGGCGACGTTGCGCAAGCGGAGGATTCAAGCTACCGTCTGGAACTGCTTTCGCTCGAGATGGGCCGCCTGCTCGACCTCGTCAACCAGGGGCTGAACGGGGTGGTGACGGCCGCTGACGTCACCGCGGTAAATGTGCGGGAGATGCTCAGCCAGATAGCGCATCTGGCTGGAGTGTCTCACCCTGCGGAAATTCACGTAATTCCCGGGCAGGAAGTGGCAATTCATGTCAACTGTACGTTGCTGTGGCGCGTCCTATGCAACGTGGTTGATAACGCAGCCCGAGCGGCGGGTACAAGTGGCCGGGTCACCCTGGCCGTCCGGCGGGACGCCGGAGCGATCATCGAGGTTGCCGACAATGGGCCGGGGTTCGGCGCGGGCCCGCCGGGCTCCGCCTCACTCGGCCTGGATATCGTCGCAACCTTGCTGGAGTCCTGTGGCGGTTCGCTGGAGGTGTCCTCGCCGCCCGCCGGTGGAACGACCGTACGGGTAAAGGTCGGGCAGATAACCGGGGCCCCGGCGCGCAGCGGCCCGGGCTGGTAGCACGGTGACCAGCCTTGTGGTCGGCGATGACCACAGGATCTTCCTTGATGCGCTGTCGACGGTGCTGGCCAGGAATGACTTCACGGTTACGACCACCCAGACGATCGCAGGGACGCTGGATGCGGTGGCCCGCCTTCAGCCAGATCTTTGCCTGATCGACCGTCGTTTCGCGGACGCGGACAGCGTCGCCTCGATCGGCCCGCTGATGGCCGCCAGCCCCAGGACCAAGGTGCTCATGCTGAGCGCGGACCCCGGCACCGACTCGGTCCTGGCGGCGCTGCAAGCCGGTGCGTCGGGCTACCTGCACAAGACCTGCGGGCTGACCGCCCTGACCGCGGCGATCGGCCGGGTTCTCCGGGGCGAGGTGGTGGTGGAGGTGCTCGGAACCGCCGGCTACCCCAGCAGGCCCGACCGTGACGACGCACGCCGGCTGGCGGCCCACCTGACCGGCCGGGAGCGCCAGTGCCTCGCGCTCCTGGTGGAGGGCATGGACACCGCGGCGATGGCCCGCAGCCTTTCGGTGTCGCGCGCCACCGTCCGGGCTCATGTTCAGTCCCTGCTCA
>Ga0126378_10002858_pt1 | contig 12903 bp, 12 predicted proteins | sample PanSoiMetPlot_23_FD_92587 | JGI IMG/M metagenome (GOLD analysis project Ga0126378, IMG submission 92587) | Tropical forest soil microbial communities from Panama - MetaG Plot_23 | ecosystem: Environmental > Terrestrial > Soil > Tropical forest > Bulk soil | place: Panama | collected 2016-02-17
ATCATGATGGACGCGCGAGGCCACGGCGCAAGCGAAGGCCCCATCGCTACTTACGGCTGGCTCGAACGCCACGACACGCGCGCGGTCATAGACGCGATGTTCGCCTCTCGCGTGGGTCCGTGTTTTGGCGGATGGGCAGTCGAATTACACGGCCCACCCCGGTGTAGGCCGTTCCACATCTTCGCTCTCGGGGAGTCCATGGGCGCGGGCATCGCCCTGCAATCCGGCGCGGCTGATCCACGCATTGAAGCGGTGGTCGCAGAAGCTCCGTTCGCGAATCTCCGCGAGGCGGCTTACGACTACGCGGGTCTGCGCAAGTATCCCGGGCTTGGCAAAACGCTTCTAGCGCCCTTCAGTTGGATGTTGCTCTATCGCGGAGAAAAGCTCACCGGTTTTCCCCTTGCGGAAATCTCCCCGATGAAGGCGGTCGCTTCGCGCGCTTTCCCTGTACTTCTCATCTGCGACGAAAAGGATGAAGCGCTTCCTTGCAGACACACACAGATGATTTACCGCGCTGCACGTGGCCCCAAGCAACTCTGGGTTGTGCCCGGCGCGTACCACACTGCGGCGCTCGGCTTTCACCCCGAACAGTTCCGGCAGCGCGTGCTCTCCTTCTTCGCCACTTACGCGAACCCGGCTGCTCCTGGTTCTGGAGAGCAAAAATGAGAGCGGCCTCGTTTCGCCTAAAAAGGGAGCCCGCGATGGAGTGCCCTCAGCAGGAGTCACGCAACCGAACAATGCCGCTGCGTGGCACCTAAGCGTCCGCTACGGCGTGGCCGGTTTCTTCGGTGCCGGAGCAGGTTTCGCTCCCGGCGCTTTGGCTTTCCCTTGCGCCGGACCGCCTCGGCTCAGCAGCGTCAAGGCGTCCTTGGCATTGAACGGGAACTGGCGAACGGACTGCTCCCCCGTGGTGCTGAGCGTGACATCGACCCGGCGGTTGTTGGCCATGCGAACCGTGTCAATGTTCCTCACCAGCTTCTGCTTTTCAGCAGGCGAGAGGCTGGAATCCGCGTCGAGCAGCTTCTTTACTTCCTCCGAGGTCATATTTTTCTCGAAACCGAACGCTTTGACCTCGACATGATCGGCAGGCACGCCCTTTTCAACAAGGTAACTACGGGCCCGCTCCACGCGACGCTCTGAGAGCTTCATGTTGTACTCCTTGGCGCCGCGGGAATCAGCGTGCCCTTCGAGAATCAGGTGCGCCGCCGGCCGATACTTCAAATACTGCTGGTAATCGGCAGCCAGGGAGTCCAGCGTACCGGCCTGGCTCGCCAGCAAACCCCCCGTGGGTTTGGCTTCTGTGGGCTGCGCCGTCGGGAAATAGATGCTGTGCAACGCCAGCTTCGCCTCAAGCTGTTTTACCTGCGGAGGCTCCTTAACCTCCACGTTGCCGGAAGCATCGGCCGTACCGCCGCGGCCGTCATTAACGGTGCACTTCACGGTGTAGTTTCCGGGCTGCAGGCCGGTGGAATCGAACTGCGCATTCGAGCCGGTTCCTGTGACTTGACCGCCCGTCGCCGTGTAGCTGTAGGTCAGCGGATCGTTGTCTGGATCACTGCCGTTGCAGGTGACTCCCGTGCGCTCGCCTGCCAGAATCGAGGGATGCTCAACCGAAAGACTAGCCGTCGGCGGACGATTTGGTCTCTCTTCTACTTTAATGTCCGCCGCACACGAAGCGGTGCCACCTTTTCCGTCGTCCACCTTCACGTTCACGGTATAGGAGCCGGCGTTCGCGCCGGTGGAGTTCCACCGTGCATCCGGGCCTGAACCTTCGACCGCGCCTCCGGTGGCCGAGTAACTGTAAGTGAGCGGATCATTATCGGGGTCGCTGGCATTGACGTGCACGGCCACCGTGTCCCCCGAGCCCGCATAAACCGAAGTAGGATTCACCGAGCAAGCTGCCACCGGCGGACGATTCGCCGGAGGAGGCGGAGGTGCGGGAGCAGATTCGCCCCAACGATACACCAGACCCGTACCTGCGCGAAAATTGTCCTGGCGCCCATTGCCGCCGAGCGCCGGACCGGTGAAATTGGTCATGTAATAATCGAGCTGCGCGACGCGCCAGGCAAAGCCCTTGCCGAGCATCATGTCCACGCCGCCGCCTGCGGCTATGCTAAAGCTGCTCTGCGAACCCGTGCCGATGAGCGTGGTACCCCCATGCGATCCACCGAGCAGAAACTCGGCAAACGGAACAAAGTAATCAAACTTTCGCAAGTTCAATCGCGGACCAAACATATAACTCAGGATCGAGCCGTTAACGGGAGTTCCGTTGAGGTTGCGATTCTTAAAGCGATACGCGCCCAATTCCGCGGTGAGCCCCAGCCACCGCGAGGCGTTGTAGGTGAACGCGCCGCTGGCGCCGTGGTTGTTAAAATCCCCAAACGGACTACCCGGTCTGAAATTCACGTAGTCGTACAACACTCCAAACTCGTACCGCGGCACGAGCTGACCCGGTGCGTCAGAATTTTTGCTTCCGGCGGGCGGCTTTGGAAATGGCTTTGGCCGCGGGACCGCCGGCAGCGCGAAGATGCCTTTCGACGGCACAACCGCATCGCTCGCGACAGCGTTGCTTGCTCCTCCGGGAGGCTTTTCCGTTGCAGCTTCCGTACGGCTCGCGGTATCGTCGGCGGCTTTCTGTTGCGCGCACAACGGCGACGCAAGAACGACGCCCAGGACGGCTGCTACACGCCAATTACGCATCTGCTCCTCCTAAGAATCAGTTAGGGAATCCGTTTGATTCGTGTGTCAAGCTTCGGACGCGCTCCACGTTTGGCGGGCGCGGCTGGACACATCGCGGCTCTTCCGCAGTCAACTTCCACGCCACACCGCTTTTGGACACGTCTCGCATGGTCAGGGGAGAAAAAAACTTAAGAATTACCAGACACACCGGCGATAGGGTATTCCACAATAACCATTTTGTGCAAATTTTTTTGTTTTACTGCCAAGCCAGCCCAGCTCCAGCCCGGATGGAAGCAAGTTCTCCGCAGCTGGGGCCCTATTGCGGCTTGCTCGAAGCGCTTCGCCGTTTTGCTTTGATCAGCACGTCCACGGAATCCGGCCGGCCATTCCAAAAATCAAGGCGGATGCGGCCGTCGGTAAGTTGCGTCACCGTGGCCGGCATGGTGCTCGCGGTCAAATACCATCCCTCCGGAAGCACGACCGCATTGCGAGAGCGGCCCAAGCTGCGGTCGAAAACCAATTCGTCGCCATCCAGCCGGTAGCTCGAAGGAGCGGTGTAGGTTTCGGAAATCCGCAAGCGCAAAGACTGGCCTTTTTTCACTGCCGGAAAGGGAATCAACACAACCTGCGTTGCCGCCTTCACCGGCTCCTCCACTTCAATCTTCGCTGCTGTGAGTTCCGCGCCGGTCATCAAGCGGGTCACCAATTTTTCGCCCGTATCCAGGACATAAGCCGAAGGCTCGGAAACCGTGCTACCTTCGCGAACCACATTCAAATACTTGTCGATGCCCGGCCGCGATTCCGTGTAGTCGTGATATAGGCTGAACGCGTGGGTTTCCGGCTGCTGCAGAAAATAAACAATGTCGCGATCTTGATGAGCGCGCTGCGAAAGCCGTTGGCGCTCCGTCTCCCCGGGGAACGGCGCTTCCCAACTGCGCGCTTGCGTTGCCGCATGCGGCGCCGCCGACTGCCCCGTTTGCGCTCCCGGCTTTGCGCGAACCACCAAGGGAGCTTCGCCCGGGCCCGCATTCATAAAGCTGATGCCGATGCGCCCATCCGCTTCCGGCAAAACCTGCGAAGGGACGTTGCAACCAACCAGTTCGTAGCCCGCGGGCAAGACCACGTTGTTGCGCTTGATGCCCAGGCCGCGTTTGAAAACGATCGCGTCGCCTTCGCGGTAGTAGCTCTTCGCATCCTGGTACGTTTTTACGATCAGCATGCGTCCGCGCCCTTCTGGCGGCACGGCGCGCGCGAGCTGGATTTTGATATAGCTTCCGTCGGCGTCGGCATCCGCCATCAGCGGATCCTTGCGCGCGTCCGCACCGGAGACCACTTCAAAGTGCAGCGGTTCGCCTGTCATGGCGTCGAAAACCGCTTCGTCGCTCGCCACGCTGCCCTTCCGGATGGGATTGTAAAAAACCTTCGCGCCTGCCGTTGCCGCAGAAACTTCGTAAACTATTTTGAAACTCGCGCTGTCCGGAGCGAGCAGTTCATAGCGCGTGTACTCGTCGGCCTCGCTTTGCTTCACAGCCGTCGGCGCAGATGCGGCATCGCGCTCTTGCGCACGCAAAGACGCCGCTCCAAGAATTGCAAGAAGAACACCGACCAAAACCGCGGGGAGCTTTGACATAAAGGCCACCTCCTCGGAGGGCGATGAGCATCATCGCCCAATCGAGAAGCAGAGTAAATGCGCGGCTTGCGACCGGGCAACGCGATTCGCGCGTCCGGCGTTACACTAGTTCCGCGGAAATCCTATGCACAAGATCACCATGCTCGACGACAACTGGATGGGCCGGCCGAAATCCATCGGCACGGCCTTGCTCGAATCCCATGGCCACCGGGCCATCGTGGATCCCGGCCCCGGCTCCACGCTGGAAACACTGAAGAACCAGCTTCGCGCTCACGGCGTTTCGGTCGCCGATCTCGACGCCATTCTTCTCACGCACATTCACCTCGACCACGCCGGAGCCAGCGGCGCGCTGGTGCGGGAAAATCCCCGGCTCGCGGTTTACGTCCACAAACTCGGCGCGCCGCACATGATCGACCCTTCAAAACTCCTGGCGAGCGCCGCGCGGCTCTGGCCGGACAATCTGCACCAACTCTTCGGCGACGCCGTGCCCGTGGCTGCGGAGAACCTCCGCATCCTCGAAGGTGGCGAGACGCTTCCGTTCGGCTCGCGCAAAATCGAGGTGGCGTACACGCCGGGGCACGCCTCGCACCACGTCAGCTATTTCGAAGACGCCGAAGGAGTAGCCTTCGTAGGCGACACCACTGGCATTCGCATCGAGGGCCACTCTTTTGTGATGCCCGCCACTCCGCCGCCAGATATCGACCTGAAAATCTGGGACGGTTCCTTCGCCGCCATTCTGGACCGCAAGCCGAAGCGTCTGTTCCTGACGCATTTCGGATTTTCCGAAGATCCCGCAGCCCACATCGCGCAATTCCGCGAACGCCTGCACCACTGGATGGAAATCACGGAGAGCATTCTTCAGTCGGCCCCGAGCGATGAAGCCGCCATGGCATCGTTCATAACCAAAGCCCGCGCCGAAATCAGCGAACACCTGCCGCCCGAGGACGTCGAGCAGTACGCCGCCACCGCCGGCCTGAACCTGTCGTTCCTGGGCCTAGCCCGCCACGCCCGCAAGCGCGCCCAACCCGCGTCGTAAGGCAAACTCGCCGCCAACCCTTCCTTCCTCTATTGTGAGCAAGCAGTTGAAGACTTTCACAACTCGCAGCCAATCAGCGGACTTACGCAATTGGGTCATTACGAATTTCAGCTCCTCGCAAACGGAAAAACGTCTGCCTCCAGAGGGGAGGCCAGGTGTGGGCGTGCAATTTGATGGCCGCGTCCGTGACCCCCGTAGCGAGTGAATACCTTCGCCGGTTTTGGTTTACGCGGCGGAGCCCGAGGAAGAGACTTCGGTGGGGCCGGCAGGATCGGAAGCCCCGCCGGCGGGTTCGGGGGCGGGGGACTCGAACGATTGCAGGCGCGCGGCAAGAACTTCGGCGAGAAGGTCAACGAGTTTCTTCGCGGCGCTGCCGTCGGGATCTTTCTCGGGGTTGAACTGGGCGAGGTCAAGGCCGAGGAGATTCTTGTGCTTGGCGAATTCCGTGAGCGCGGCGCGGACGTCTTCAAAGCGCAAGCCGCCGCTGCCGGGCACGTTGACGGCGGAGAAATCTTCCTGGGCGATGGCGTCGATATCCAGATGAAGCACAAAATCGTGCGCTTCGGCGTGCATGTGCGAAAGAGCTTCCTGCGCCGCGCGCGCGCCACCTTTGAGTTGGATGTCGCCCGCGCGGTAGTGGCGCATGGGAGATTTGGCCAGGTATTCCTGCTCGGGAGGATCGAGCCGTTCGAGCCCGAAAAGAGTGATATCCGGCTCGCGCACGAGAGGCGGCTCGCCCCAGAAGCGGACCAGCTCCGGAGCGCCTCTGCCCAAAATGTGCGCAACGACCATTCCGTCAATGCGGCCGGAAGGCGTGGACGCAGGCGTGTTCAAGTCCGCATCGCGGTCGAACCAGAGCAGGCTCAGGTGGTGATGATAACGGCGCGCAGCAGCCAGTAAGCCAATCACCTGCGCGCAATCGCCTCCGAGGACGAGCGTCAGGGCTCCGCTCTTCACGGCCAATTCCGCGCGGAGCTTCAGGTCGTTGAGGCCGGCAACAATTTCGCCGAGATTGCGGGCGCGGCGGTGCTCTTCATCGTCGGCAAACAGGCGTGGGGCGCAGTCGCCATGGTCGATGACCTCGTAACCGGCGGACTGGAGCCGCTCGATAATGCCGGCGGCTCGCAAAGCGGCGGGCGCTCTTTCACTTCCGAGAGAAAACGCGGCCGCGCTCGAAGGCGCGCCAATCAAGGCAATCTTCTTCGGCTGACGGACGATTTTGACCGCCAAGGTCTCGCTCCTTGTTCCGAGTTTCCGACTGCCGCGCTGGATTACGTTGACCGGAGCGGAAAATTCTACAGGGTGAGATTTTCCGGTCCTGCGCAGCAGTCCCCTTTGGAACTGCCGACTACAAACTCATTAGGGACACGTTCAAAGCACCCCTACTGCGGAAAAATCTTTAACGGCGCGGCGCCGACGCGATGGTTGCCAGTTCCGGAGGCAGCGTAAAGCGCACGTCCTCGCGGATTAAATCCAAATCGCGCTGATCGGTAAAGCCAAATTCGGCCAAGCGCTGGCTGACCTGTTCGACCAGAACTTCCGGAGCGGAAGCGCCCGCGGTCAGGCCCACGCGGGATACGCCTTCGAGCCAGCTCACATCAATGTCGGAGGCGGAGTCAATCAGCTTTGCCTGGACGCCGCGACGCTGCGCCACTTCCACGAGCCGGTTGGAGTTGGAGCTGTTCGGCGAGCCCACGACCAAAATGAGATCCACGTCCTTGGCCACTTGCTCGACCGCTTCCTGGCGGTTTTGCGTGGCATAGCAAATATCATCGCTGGCCGGGCCCTGGATGGCGGGGAATTTCTGGCGAAGCCGCGCCACGATTTCCTGCGTGTCGTAAAGGCTCAGCGTGGTCTGCGTCAGGAAAGAAAGCTTTTGCGGATCCTCGACTTCGAGCGCGTCCACGGCGGCTACGGAATCGACAACGAGCGTGCGATCGGGCGCCTCGCCGGAGGTGCCGATGATCTCCTGATGGTCCTTGTGGCCGATGAGGATAATCGTGCGCTTTTCCCGGGCAAACTTGAGGGCTTCGAGATGGACTTTGGTGACCAGCGGGCAGGTGGCGTCAATCACTTTCAACTCGCGGGCTTTGGCTTCATCGCGAACGGTGGGAGGAACTCCGTGAGCGCTAAAAACGAGCACGGCGCCGTGCGGGACTTCTTCGATGGCCTCAACGAAAATAGCGCCGCGGCGGCGAAGCTGCTCGACGACGTAAGTGTTGTGAACAATTTCATGATGCACGTAGACGGGCGAGCCGTAAGCTTCGAGGGCCAGTTCGACGATGTCCACGGCGCGCACGACACCGGCGCAAAAACCGCGGGGCCTGACGCGGAGCAGGACCTTTCCGTTGCCATTATGTTGGTTCTGCATGGTCACCCTATTTTACTCTAACCCCGAGGACTTTATCATACCTCAGCGGCTCGGTTGAGGGCACGCCGATTCGACATCTTTGATTTCGCGCTGGATTTCAAATGATTTTCACAAGGGGGAGAGGTTACGAATCGCAACTGCTCGATGTTGCCGCAAAAATGATGATGATCTTCAGATAAAAGATAATGGAGTTGTTAACAATTCCTGCGGCACGGAGCGAAGAAGCGTCGAAAAAGGGTCCAAAAAAGCCGAAAAGGCGCGTCGTTTTAAGTAAAGTTTACCACTCGTGTGCAATTTACTCTAGTGTGAAAGCGCTGTCATCTTTCTTTGTCGGCTCGCAACAGGCGAGTTTTGCTCGACTTACAGACCTGCACCTTTTGGCACCGTAGAAGCACCATCTCCCCGCGCCTAGCAACCTCATGTCTCCTGTCCCCAAATCATCGGAGGCGACAAGGCCCTTGTGAGGGCCCGGAGTTCGCCGCAAGTCCCACCTCCGGCAAGATAACAATAATGAGTATGAGGTAGGAAGCTCGTGAACCCGACCATCTTGCTTGTGGACGTGGCATCAAAGGAACGCGAAAACTGGACCGCATTTCTGGAGAATCAAAGCTACCAGGTCCTCACAGCCGAGACTCCCGAATCCGCCCGACAGCTCTGCCTGCAATTTCAGCCGGATCTGGTGTTGCTTCAGGATCATCTTCCCGTTCGCGGGCCGGAACTTTGCAGGCGCTTGAAACAAGATCCACTCAATCAGCTCACGCCGATTGTGGTCATCTCCTCGATGGCCACACCGATGGAAGTGGAGGAAAGCCGTGAAGCGGGTGCGGCGGATTTCTGGGGCATGCCGGCTTCCCTCGGCGAAGGCTTGGACCGGATCCAATCTCTCTTGCGGCTGAAGAGCTACATTGATGAACAGGCAAAGTCCGTAGTTCTTTCCTTGGCGCACAGCATCGAAGCGAAGCATTGCTTGGCGGACGGGCATTCCGACCGCCTTGCGGAATACGCCATGGAGCTCGGCGAAAGCCTGGGACTGAGGGAGGAAGATTTGGAGGAGTTGCGGCTCGGTTGCCTGCTTCATGACATCGGAAAAGTGGCCGTACCGGACAGCATCCTTCTCAAGCCTGCGCGGCTGAACCCCCAGGAAAAGGAGATTATGCGCCAGCATCCCATTACCGGAGAGCAGATCTGCGCACCGCTCAAGTCGCTCCGGCCCATCCTTCCGATCATCCGGCACCATCACGAGCGAATGGATGGAACCGGATATCCGGACGGCTTGTATGGCGGGGAGATCCCGCTAAAGGCGCGCATCCTGCAGGTGGCGGATGTTTATGATGCATTGATCAACGACCGCCCTTACCGAGAAGCCCTTTCCTCGGAGGAAGCGCTGGAAATTCTGCGCCAGGAGGCGCTGCAAGGGTGGATGGATGCTTCGCTCGTTTGGAGGTTCTCGCAAGTCTGCCAAATGAGGGATTTCCTGCCGGCCAGGGGCAAGTCCATGCTGGCTTCCTACTACGCCTGACCGCGCCAGAACTCCACAAGAACGCCGAGTCGAGATGAACTCGGCGTTTTTCTTTGTTGACCGAGGTTGCTTCCAGCAGATCTGAAGCCACCGCCCGGTTGCCGCGGCAGTTGTGCTAGGGAGCCTCTTTCGGGCGCGGCCCCCACTCCTGTGAGGGTTGGTCAAGTTCAAGTCCAATGGCATAGGAGCCTGGCCCTAGGGAATCGCAATAAGCGATGCGCCCGCGCGCATTTAGCTTTCCCTCGATGGACCTGACACTCAAACGCTGGTTGGGATTCCAGACGGCTTTGGACAAGATACGAGCACCGCAACGGCTGACGTTGACCGTGTAGGTCACTTCGTAGACGAAGTTTTCAAAACTACTGAGTTCGACGAGAATGCGCTTAGGAGTCCGCATTTCGACGCGTTCCGGACGGTGCCCGGTCGCCATAACTACACCTGCCCCGCTTGGCATCGGATGACTTCGTGTGCGGACCGGGAAGACGCAACACGTAGATCAAACTCGGTTCGTTCGTTACGAGCAATAGACCGTTGGGACGAGGCCCAAAGGTCAGGCTCTGGGCCGAACGCTTTCCTCTGGCCGGGAACTGATTCATATCGGTAAGTGTCGGGACATAGCAATCCGGTAAATACCCGATTTGTATCCCAACTTTGTGACGCCTCCGTCCCCTTAAGGCGCAACCTGACGTGACACGAAAGGGGACATATTTGGCTGCGCCGGCTGCTTCACGGACTCGCGATAAGAATGGACACGTGTCCAAATTGGCGCTGGCCGTTTTCGCGCGATGCCATAAGATTCCTCTCCCATGTGCACCGAAATGCCTCAGTTCGAGGAAATGGTGGTTGCGCCCGTGGTCCTGGAAGGCGGGTACGTGCGGCTGGAACCACTCAAGGAAGAACATCTGGAGGGACTGGCGGCGGTGGGCCTGGACGAGGAATTGTGGCGTTGGATTCCGACGCCTGTCCGAACGGTCGAAGAGATGGCGGCGTACCTTGCGACCGCCCTTCGAGAGCAGGCGCAGGGCGTGTCGTTGCCCTTTGCACTTGTGGAACGGCAGACGGGGCGGCCGATCGGAAGCACGCGCTACGGCAGTATCGACCGCACCCATCATCGCGTGGAAATCGGCTGGACTTGGGTAGCTCGCGAATGGCAGCGGACGGCAATGAACACCGAAGCGAAATATTTGCTGCTCAAACATGCGTTTGAAACACTGGGTTGCATTCGCGTGGAATTGAAAACGGATTCGCTCAATGAACGCTCGCGCGCAGCGATTTTGCGGCTTGGCGCGCGGGAGGAAGGCATCTTCCGGAACCACATGATCACGGCAAGCGGACGGATCCGCCACACGGTTTACTTCAGTATTGTGGATTCCGAATGGCCGGCCGTGAAAGAGCGCCTTGAAGCAAAACTAAGTCCGTAGAAGCCTCTCTCCGCCGCGCCCAAAGTTCGGCTCTATCTCTTTACGCAACGCTGCCCATTCGGCCAGCGTTTCAAGACTTCCGCCAAGGTAAAATCAGGTACATCTTCCGGTCGCGCGGTCTTCGAGAGTCTCCAGAGTTCTGCAAGGACAAATTGCCATGGCCAGCTCCTCCAACCCAATCAACCGGCGGCGCAGCGAGCGCGTCATGCTGCGAATGCGCCTTCGTGTGATTGCGGAAGACACGGCACGCAAACCCCAGCAATATGAGGCTATGACGCAGGTCGTCAACGCCCATGGCGGGCTTATGAAGATCCAGGCGGACCTGCACGTCGGCCAGTCGATGTTGCTGATCAACCCACAGAGGGTCGAGCAAAAGTGCCGGCTGGTGCGCATCGACGATACGGCCGAAGGAGACTTCGCGGTGGCCTTCGAGTTCGACGCCCCCAATCCCAAGTTTTGGCCCGTGGTTTTTCCGCCGGAAGACTGGGTGGCTGTACCCGTCTAAGCAACCCACTCTCGGCGCGCAACTCCTTACCTTTTGCCGTGTTCTACAGAGAAGTAATGGTGTCCGCTTGGAGGACGCTCTCATGATCCACGGGAAGATGGCATCGAGAAAATTCAGTGTCTTGGCAGTATCGGCATTGTTTTGCGGGTTTTTGCTGGCAGGTTGCGACGACTATGTCCAGATCACACGTGATCCCGACCTTCGCATACCCAAGCTAGCCACCTGGGCATGGCGCCCGGCGCCAGAACCGAGCAAGGCGCCTGACCGCGACTCGCGACCTGTCGTTTCACGCGACGTGATTTCCCGCGGTGACACCGTGGTGCGCGATCCCGACGCCAACAGCGAAGCGGTTCGCCAACGCGTGAAGACAGCCATCGAGCAAACGCTCGCTTCCAAAGGACTCCATCAGATTAGCGACCCCAACGCTGCCGACTTTCTGGTGGACTATCGCTTTGCCGTCGAGCGGCGCAACGCTACCGTTCCCGTCGGTTATGGCGGTTACCCGGGCCTCGCGTGCGGTCCGTACGGCTGCTGGAGCGGCTGGGGATGGGGACCGACACTGGTCGGCTACGAGCACATCCGCTTCCGCGCGGGAACCATCGTGCTGGATTTCGTCCAGCGAGAGTCCAAGCATCTGGTCTATCGCGCGGTGGGCGAAAAGCATGTGAACTACAACTACTTCACGCTCACTCAGGGCGATATCAATGGCCTGGTCCATCATCTACTCAAAGATTTGCGGACCCACTCGTAGCGTTCGAGACCTCCGCACACCAGACCGGCGGAACGTCCTAGAAAACACGAGAGCTATTTACGTCCCGCCTGTTCCTCTCTATGCTGCTACTGCATGTCGGGCAGAGCACAAGTTGTCTTAATCACTGGGACCAGCAGCGGCTTCGGCCGCCTCATTGCGGAAACGCTGGCACGCAAGGAATTTCATGTTTTCGCAACGATGCGGAACAGGAAAACAAAAAACGCCGCCGCGGCCCGCGAATTGGAACAACTTGCCGAGCGAGAATCCCTGAATCTTAACGTGGTCGATCTGGACGTTACCGAGGACGCTTCGGTGGAGCAAGCCGTGAACGAGATTGTCGCCCAGAGCGGGCGCATCGACGTCCTGGTCAATAATGCCGGCTACGGCATCATGGATTTGTGCGAGACGGTAACGGTCGCGCAGGCCCAGCGCCAGCTGGACGTAAACTTCTTCGGCGTGCTGCGTCTGAATCGCGCGGTGCTTCCGGTAATGAAGCGCCAAGGAAGCGGCCTCTTGCTGCACGTCAGCAGCGGCGCGGGACGCCTCGCCATTCCCGGCATGGGATTGTATTGCGCCAGCAAGTTCGCGATGGAGGCCCTTGCGGAGACTTATCGGTACGAACTTGCGTCGCAAGGAATCGATTCCGTCATCCTCGAGCCCGGCCCCTACGCCACTCCCATTGCCGACAAGCTTGAGACCGGAGAAGACGAGCAGCGCAAAACAGGGTACGGGGAAATGGCGGAAGTTCCCTCGAAAATCCTGCAGGGGATCCGAAGTTCGCGGGCGAACCCGCTGGAAATTGCCGACCGCGTGCTGCAAATCATGGAAACACCAGCCGGCCGGCGGCAGCTCCGATATCGTGTCGGCGGGGGCGGCCGCGGTGTTGAGCGCATCAATACGCTGACGGACCAGATTCAGGCGGAGCTTCTTGAAGCATTTGGAATAACCGCAGCGGCCCAATTCAAACCGCCGGACGATCGCCGGTAGAATG
>Ga0126378_10002861_pt1 | contig 12897 bp, 14 predicted proteins | sample PanSoiMetPlot_23_FD_92587 | JGI IMG/M metagenome (GOLD analysis project Ga0126378, IMG submission 92587) | Tropical forest soil microbial communities from Panama - MetaG Plot_23 | ecosystem: Environmental > Terrestrial > Soil > Tropical forest > Bulk soil | place: Panama | collected 2016-02-17
CACTGGATCTTTGCCGGGCACCCATCCCTCGTCGGGCGCAAACAACCGGCCGCGTGCCGGCTCGACTCCAAGCATCGAAAAATAGTTGCCGCTTACGAGTTCGGCCCAGGCACGTTCCGGACGACCTTCCGAACCAACGTTCAGCGGGCTTGGTGCATAAACAATCAAATCGTTGAACGCCGTCTTAAGTTCGCGATAATCGAGAAAGTCCGGATAAGAAATCTGATTCGGAAATTCGCCGAGGGAGCCTTTGGCTGCGACCACCACAAGCTGCTCGGGATGACTGACCGGAAGCGGACGCCAGAGCATGCCGTTGAAAATGCTAAAGATAGCGGTATTGGCGCCGATACCCAACCCGAGCGCCAAAATGGCGACCAAGGTGAAGCCCGGGCTGCGCAGCAACGCGCGCAACGCATATCGAGCATCCTTCAGCATGTCTTCCATGACCCACACCTCACTTTGGGAACTACCGCAATGGGAAAGGGATCAGGCAAGATGCTGAAGAATGCAAGGCCAGTTTCTCAGGGGCTAGACCCTCATAAACAATTCGCTTATGTCGCGGCTAAAGTCGCGACCCCCAAAAACCGCCACGCTTTCAGCGGCCTGCTAGAGTAAGGTACGAATCAAGCGATGCAAATGTTTCGCGAGAGATGACAAATGACCTTGACGCTCGTCTCCGGTCGATATCCTACCCTACCAGATAGGGTTCTGTGTAAACCCACACCGCGCTGGGACCTAACCACACTTTGGCCATCCGAGGCGTTACGCCAACAAAAGATGCTGGCAGGTGCGTTGCCCCCCTCTCACCGCGTCGATGTGTACTGGTAGGTTGGGTCCCCACGTGCATCGAGACTGGCCTCGATCTCCCGCTTACTTTAGAAAAGAACGCGAGTGAAAGCCCAGGGAAGCGGGGAGATGCGCGGCGAAATAAATGGCGTCATGACGGCCAGAATAGATGTGAAATTCATGCGCGATGTGGCGTGAGCTGAGGACCTTGTCGAGAATCCTCGCGCCGGAATCAAAGCCGAAGTCATCTTCGTCTCCACAATCAAAATAGATTCCCATATTCGCAAGATTTCCTGTCCGGGAAATAGCAATTGGGTTGTTCTGTTCCCAGAAAGCGGGATCGGGCGGATTGCCGAAGACATGCCCGAGCAACCGCGAGCGCGGAGAATCAGGCGTGGTTCCGGCGAGAAAAGTTGGCAGTTTATCTATCAGTGCGGCACTGTGGGCGCTGACAGACGAAAAAAGTTGGGGGTGATGGAAGGCAAGATGCAGCGCTCCGTAACCGCCCATCGAAATACCGGAGATGGCGCGATTAGTGCGTCCAGGCGCCGCGCGATAGTGCTGTTCGATGTAGGGCAAAAATTCCCGCATTAGGAAATCTTCGTAGCGTTGGTTTCCGTCTCTTGCGTTTATATAAAAGCTGGACCGGCCTTCCGGAGTAACGATCAGAAAATCCTTCAGCTCGCCTCTGTCGCGCATGTCTTGGATGAGATTCCACGCACCGGAATGCACGAAAAATTGTTCGTTGTCTCCCAGCCCATGGAGGAAGTACAGAACAGGGAAATGCCGCGCCTTGTCCTCATCGAACGAGGGCGGAAGGACCACGCAGTACGGAATGCTGCGGGCCAGGATTTTGCTCGGAATAGTGTTGCATGCGACCCGGCCGCCGGCCCGTAGAGAGTTCGGAAGGCAAACGACGGAAATGAGTAAGAGGAAATCGAGGAACGCGTGCGCAGGCCTATTCATAGCGGAGGGCATCGACAGGATTGAGCTTGGCAGCACGAGAGGCCGGATAGAGACCAGCGCCAAGACTCACCAGCACAGCAAAGACCAGACCTGACACCACAAGCCACCAGGGAACAGAAGACAGCTCGATTGAGTTGAGATTTTGGTGGCGGAGATACACATTGGTGCCTAACGTGAGGGCATGGCCCAGGAGCCAGCCAAGCGCTACGCCAAGAATCCCGCCCAGGAAACCCATCACGCCGGCTTCGACGAAGAAAAGCTGCTGCACATCGGAATCAGTGGCCCCGAGAGCTTTCAATACACCTATCTCACGCCGGCGTTCAAGGATCGCCATAACGAGTGTGTTGACGATCCCGAGCGTGGCGACGGTAAGTGCTAGGCTGCCGAATATGCCTAGAAGCAGATCGAAGACCGAAAAAAACGTTCGTAGGGATTTCGACGCGTCTAGAAGAGAGAAGGTGTTGAAGCCGAGAGCTTTGATCGACGCCTCCAGCGCTTCGACATGCGAAGCGGACTTCGCACGAATGGAGAGAGACGCATAAGTTGTTTTGTTTGTGTTCGATTCCCGGACGATGTCGCGAAGATCGTTAACTTGCGCGGCCCGAAGGGTTGCGGCGGTTTGCAGCGGCATGAGCAGGCGCGCATTGCCGTAACCGCCGTAGCCCGCAGCGGGTTCGGTTTCCACGACGCCGACGATTCTCAAGCGCAGCTCTCGCGGTACCACCGAAAAGCCGCCTGACGGTTCCCCTGCATTGCCGGGAGTATCGGCTGCATTCGGGACAAGAGCTTGACGTTCCGCGTAGCGGAGAGTGAGTTCCTGCCCGAGAAGGGAATCGGGTCTATCAGAAAGGTCTTTTGCGAATTCGACCTGCAAGATGGCTTCGTTTGCGGTCGGCGACGAAAAAAAGCGGCCCTGCATACCGTCGAATGAACCGGAATTCTTAGATGACTCGGGCATGCCCGCAACAACTGTGGCATAAGGCTTGTTGTTGAAACGCACTTCAGTGAAGAACCGGACCTGTGGATAGACTTCAATGACATTCGAGAGCTTTTCGATCTCCCTGCGGGCATCTTCGTCAAGGGCACGAGGAGGCTTATCTGATTGGACCTCACGTGGGGGGCGGCCCATACCACGAAAACTATTTCGAGGAGTCACGAAAATCGTATCGAAGAGCCCACTTTGTGACAGGCGCTTGGACGCGAGCTGCTGAAGGCCAACACCGAGAGAAAGCATGGCTACCAGAGATGCGATTCCGACCGCGACGCCGAGCGTGGTGAGCGAGTTGCGAAACAGAGCCTCGCGTAGATTTTGTAGCGCGAGATCGGTGAGGTCGCGTGTCTTCATCAGGCGAGTCCACTTGCCGAAGAAGTAGAGGGGAGCTTGCCGTTGCGCACGGTGGCGACAGCGGCGTTGGTAATGCCTACGCAATACTGACCGGAGATGCGGTTGGGTTGGGCGAGGGAATCGGAAGGGGGCATAAGTTTGAGGTCAATCCATGATACGCCGGAGCGAGCTGAATAATGTAATACTGACTGTATATACGATTGGGGGCCGCAAAAGCTGTTAGGATTAGCAACAAAATGATGCAAACCAGGCGGGGCCGGGAATTGCGCATTTCTCACCTCCGTCAACCCTAGCAACGTATTGCTATCAAGAGGTGGAAAAATGGCTCACGGAATTTCTGTTCCCTCTTCCACTACTCGGGCCATCGGATTGGAGCAGGCCAAAGCTGTCCCCTGGTACGTCTGGTTTTCGGCTTTGGCCGTTACGTCCACGGTTGTTGGGCTCTATTGGGATATTTCCTGGCACATGTCCATCGGGCGAGACACCTTCTGGACGCCGGCTCATCTGTGCATTCACTTTGGGGCTATCGTCGCTGGAATTTCGAGCACTTACCTGATTCTCTCCACGACCTTCGCCAAAGACGAGACTTGCCGCGAGAACGCAGTCCGCGTGTGGGGCTTTTATGGGCCACTGGGCGCCTTCGTCTCACTCTGGGGAGGCCTGGCGATGTTGACCTCCGCTCCATTCGATGACTGGTGGCACAACGCCTTCGGACTCGACGTGCAAATCATGAGCCCTCCGCACGTTCTGCTCATCACGGGAATCTTTGTCCTTGGTTTGGGCGGTCTATTTCTGATTGTCGCGGAAATGAACCGCACAGGTTCGGAGGAGCGCGAGAAGCTGAACCGCGTTTTTCTCTATGTGGGCTGCATGTTGATGATTTTGATTCTGATGCTTATATCCGAATACGCCACTTATACTTTTTCGCACAGCGCCATCTATTATCGAGTGCTCGCCATAGCCATGCCTCCCGTCCTGGTGGGAATTGCTCGCGCTTCCGGTTGCAAATGGGCGGCTGTAAAAGTAGCGGCGACTTATTTTGTGATCTGGGTGCTTGCCTTGTGGCTCGTACCGCTGATTCCCGCGGAACCTAAGCTTGGTCCCGTGTACACACGAATCACTCATCTTGTGCCCCTAGAATTTCCCGTACTCTTGTTTGCGGGAGCGGCGGCGCTCGATTTTCTGTTGGATAGCCTCTCCACGCGCAATAAATGGGTGCAAGCGGCAGTGGCCGGCATCGGTTTTGTCGCAGTGATGGTCCTGGTGGAGTGGCCTATGGGCAGCTTTATGGTTTCGCCGCTCGCTGCGAATCGTGTCTTCGGCACGAATTACTACCCCTACATGCAACGGCCCAGCGACTATCATTTCTCGCACGAATTCTCGTATTGGGAGAAAACGAGCTCCGAATTCTGGATCGGAATGGGTATAGCTTTGCTCGCTGCAATTGTTACAACAAGGATAGGTCTCGCCTGGGGCGACTGGATGCGCCGGGTGAAGCGCTAACCATGCATCGCTCCGGTCCACCGCTCCTTTTAGTTCTCCTTGTGCTAGCCCCCGCTTGTAAGGCGCACGTCGGTAGCCCAGATGTGTATTACGACGCCATGGCCGGACCATACCACCTGTTTGTCACCGTTCGAACTCCGCAAATGATTCCCGGAATTGCCCAAATAGAAGTGCGATCGCTCGATAGCGCTGTCACCGCGATCGATATTGTACCGCTGCGCGTCATCGGCGAAGGCTCGGAAAACGCGCCCCCACCCGACCGTATGGACCAATCCAGGTCCGACCCGCAATTCTTTACAGGAAAACTCTGGCTGATGGAATCGGGCTCGTGGCAGGTGCGCTTGGATGTGCTTGGCTCGCAAGGCAAGTCGGAGATGGCCGTGCCGGTGGCCGCGTTCGCAAGACGGACCTTGGCGATGCAGAGAGCCACTGGCGCTATCTTAACCGTCCTAATGGTCTTTCTGGTGTTGAGCCTCGTTTCCATCTTTGGCGCTGCTTCGCGTGAGAGCCAACTGGAAGCCGGTGCGAGCGCGCCTCCCGGAAGGCGCCGTCGGGCACGCTTTGTCATGGGTGCTACGGCAGTGGTCATCTTGGGAATTCTGTTCCTTGGCAATCTTTGGTGGGATTCAGAGGCCAATGCCAGAGTTACCGGCATGATTTACAAGGCCCCTCCCATGAAGGCAGCAATCGTGGGAGCCAACGAGTTGGAACTAAAACTGGGATTCTCATCCTGGCACAACGACCGGAAACAGGAACAGCTCGTGAATATCATTCCCGATCACGGGCACTTGGTGCACCTTTTCCTGGTCCGCATGCCGCAGATGGATCGTTTCTATCATCTGCACCCGGATCAAACCTCGGCTGACACCTTTACCGAAAAACTCTTTGCTGTCGATGGCGGTGACTACTCGCTATTTGCGGACATTGTCCGCGAATCAGGATTCCCGGACACAATGACGGCTCAACTGACGCTCCCGGACCTTTCAGCCAATGCCGCAATCCCGCCCTCGGACAGCGATGATTCAGCCGCACAAGTTCCGCCTCTTTCTAATTCTGCACGTAACACCACGGCAGCTCTAGGCGACGCGGAGAAAGTGGAATTGCTTTTGAACGGGCAAACGCTCCAGGCGCAAAAGCCAGTAATCCTGCGGTTCCGAGTTTCGGATAATAACGGTCAGCCGGCCAGCGACCTCGAGGCCTACATGGGCATGGCCGGGCATCTAGTCATCGTGCGGCGGGACCTGAGCGTTTTCGCTCACGTTCATCCTGCCGGTTCCGTTCCCATGGCCGCGGTAGCCCTACTCGAGAACCAGAAATCACCAAGCGGCGACTCCATGCCAGGAATGCATCACGCGGCCGTGTCTTCGGAGATTACGTTTCCTTACGGCTTTCCGCAACCCGGCGACTACCGCCTCTTCCTTCAGGTGAAACCCGGCGGCCAAGTCAAGACTGCTGTGTTTGAGTTGAACGTCCTGCCCTAAAGAAACGGCTCTTCCAATTCACGGCGTCAGGATAGCAACGCCCTTGATACAGCTCGCCCCACGAGTGGCAGGCTGAATCTGAATACACGCGTGGTGCGATCCGGTCCCCCGGCACCACTCAGTTGTGTAAGGCAATCCGCGAACGATTCTCGATTCGGGCAGAGTAGCCCGGCAAACGGTGCAGTACAGCGTCATGCGATACCTCGGCGCTGGGCAATGAGCCCTTCTGGATCATGCTGCTATCTGGCGGATTTCAAGCCGGAAGGGAATTTGCGGAATCTTGAGGGCGTTGCAGACCCCCGCAACCACTTTCTAATTGACTACAAGCGGCTTAGGAGGCTCCACTCCCGAGCCGTTTTCGTTTTTGGGCGCATTTGGGCGCAGAATTCCACCCAACTGCTCCGCAAATTGCAGATCATCCTCGCTCGCAATGTGCGTGTAAGGTCCCAACGTCAGCGCAGGATCACTGTGCCCTACACGCTCCAGTCGGGCTGGTAGTTCTTCTCCTGGTACAGAAAAACCTCTTCCGCGTTCTTTCCAAAGGCACGCGCAATCTTGAACGCCAACAAAACACTCGGGTCGTACTTGCCGGTTTCAATGGCGTTGATAGTGCCTCGTGCGACGCCAACATAGGCCGCGAGCTCGGCCTGCGACCATTCCTTTTCGGCTCTCAGCACGCGAAGCCGGGCCTTCATTGGTCTCCCCAGGAATTGAGAATCAAGCCTGAAAAAGTGACCATGGCCAAAAACTTCAAAGAAAACTTAGATGCCGATTCCACACAGTCGACATGTTCATGTAAACCGTTATTGTCTTCAGCACCCCCTCCGATCTTGACGACGCGGAAGCGGCGCCCGCTTGCTTCCGCCAGCTTCGTGGCCGCGTTCAGTAGTTAGGCAAATCGCCCGATGGCCGTTCGATGTGATGCCTACGCGCTTATGCGACGTGGTTCGGAAAAGTCCAGCGGGGAAAGCCGAGTCCCCCAGTAGGGGTGAGGCATTCCTGGACGAGGCAATCCGGCTTCCGTCAACCTCGGTTACCGGTCAACGGGAGGCCAGTATCCAGAGGTCCGAGACAAGTAGCCTACACCGAGCGGGATTTCTTCCAGTTCAGTGGAGGGAGTTCAGAGCCAGCTACTCGCAGCAAATATGCGCTCGCGTATCTCTGTGCACGATCTTTTCCCTCGTCGATGTCATCAACTGACTCGGATGGAGCGATCCAAGTCTTTCCTGTTACGTTGTAAACAGAGGCTTGGACTCCACTCGGAGTTCGCTCCGAAAATAGTCGCAAATGTTCCTTACCAACAATCACCTCGGCCCAGAGGCCTTCTTCTAGCATGGAAACTCCAAGAGAAGTGAACTTCTGGACCGAGTCTATCTCAGACCCGCTAAGCTTTCGACCGCGTCTTGATCCAGACGATTACAGTTGATTACGGGGTTCAATCTCGGCAAAGTCTCTGAACGCCATGGCGCGTCGCTGTGTTGCCGCCGGACAGCGACTGCTAATTGCGGGCACCAGCATGGACAGACAAACTAGAATCCCAAAGGTGAAGCCAGCGCAACGCTTTGCGACAGTTTGTAAGACGTTCAGGCCCGTTCCGGTCTAATTGAGGATCGCCCCTGCACGTAGGTCCTTCCTCAAAAGCATTATGGATTGAAGCGATTCGATGGGTGTTGCATCGACCGTTTGAACCGGCAGGGCTAATCGGATCAAAAGAAATATCAGTGGCTCTACGGCGTTTCAGAACAGGTATACAATTCCCAGATAACCTGAATATCCGCCTCGCACGACCATGATCGCCCTCAACCCCTTTTCCTTCAAGAAACAGCATTTCGTGGCGTGGGTTTTGGTCGCTCTTCCACTCTTAATCGCCAATTCGGCTGCCCGCGCCCAATCCACAGATGCCACCGCTCAAGAAAAGCAACACGCCCAAAATGCTGCGGCGGCTATAAATCGTGATGATTGGCAGGCCGCCAAAAACGAATTGGTCCAAGCTGTAAAACTCGCTCCGAGCAACGCCGTCCTTCACTACGAGCTTGCGTTGGCCTACTTTCACACTGGACTCCCAAGGTCCGCTCGAGTTGAACTGGACAAGGCTTTACAGCTCGGCCTGCCAGCGGATCAAAGCCGGGCCGCCCAAGAGTTAAAAGAGCAATTAAACACTGCACCATCTGAACACAAATCGGCCGGTTCGAGCTGGCAAGGACCCAGTCTTGACGAAACCCTGAATTTTATTCAAGCGAAACTAAGTGGGATTGGAAAGCTCAGTTACGATTCCATAGCCACTAGCAATGAAACGAATTATACCGTCACCAACCGTCTTAGCTACGAGATCTACGACGTCGCTGCATTTCCAAAAGAATGCCGAATCTCAATTAACTCCAGGTGGGCAAATGAAGAAAAAAGGCAGGACGAGGTGATGCTCGGCGACGTCTCTTCGATTAAGAGTGGGTCGCTTCAAGAAGACTTAAATACTGTTGGTCAAAAGCTTTCGTTTCACGTTTATCCCCCGATCTTTTACATAGTCATAAATACGTCTCATACGAAGCAAACCGCAATCCACCTTGACGACGAGGGGCTCACTTCTCGGCTAGTAAAGGCGTTTCAGCACGCCGTGGATCTATGTAAAAAAAAGAAGGACGAGCCGTTTTGATCTCCCTCAGAATGCAGGTTGATCAAATTATTCCAGCCAGAATGTTCGCCTTTTGTCTGTGAACTCTATCGCACCGACAAGTCCGTGCAAATATAGTTAAGGCCAGTGTGGCATGGCGACGGACGGAGTTGCTCCGAACAGGCCGGCAAGACTCTTGGGCTTCAGGACGTCACCCAAGGCAGCGAAATGGGTGATACCCAAGCCACCGACCAGGAATCGAAAAAAGAACTGGGCCATCGTCAGCCTCTAAGTTCGAGAATTTGGCTTACTTAGAGAGCAATTCAGGCGGCAGAACGGCGAGAACAAAAAACATGCAATCAACGGCGAGTCCAGGGCCAAGGATACCTGGGGACAAACCCGAAGAGCGTTCAAAAAACTTCCTGGATCGTTTGGGGCCGGGTTTGATCACCGGAGCAGCGGACGATGATCCTAGTGGTATCGCCACGTATTCGCAAGTCGGAGCACAATTCGGTTATGCAATGTTATGGACAATGCTATTCAGCTTCCCCCTCATGGCGGCGATTCAGGAAATCTGTGCCCGCCTCGGACGCATTACTGGTATGGGCATCGCTGCAAATCTCAAAAGGTGCTATTCCAAACCATTAGTTTATTCCGTTGTCTTTCTCCTCTGCGTTGCCAACATTTTCAATCTTGCCGCAGATGTTTCGGCGATGGCCGCGGCTAGCCAGCTTATTTTTGGCGGACCTTCGACCGCATATGCCATAGCCTTCGGCGCTGTATGCCTCCTCCTGCAGATTTATGTGCCCTACCGCAAATATGCTAACTATCTTAAATGGCTGACCTGGAGCTTGTTTGCCTACGTGGCTACGGCGTTCTTCGCGCATGTGCCTTGGATAACGGCTCTCCGCTCGATGGTTGTGCCTTCTGTTTCCTTTCACGTGGAATATCTGATGGCGTTGGTAGGAGTTCTAGGAACGACGATCAGTCCGTATCTCTTGTTCTGGCAGACGTCAGAAGAAGTAGAGGAGATACGTATCAAGAAGCAGGATTCGCCCCTGAAAAGGAAGCCGTGGCAGGCGTTGGAACATTTTCGTCGGATTGCGCTGGATACACGAGTTGGTATGGGTCTTTCAAACCTGGTGGCCTTCTTTATTATCCTGACAACCGCCGCGACCCTGCATGCTTCCGCGGCAGACAATACAATTCAAAGCGCCGCCGATGCTGCAAAGGCATTGCAGCCTCTGGCTGGGCACTCAGCATTTCTTTTGTTCGCATTGGGAATTGTCGGCACTGGAATGCTTGCCGTACCTGTGCTCGCCGGGTCCGCTGCTTATGCAGTGTCAGAAACATTCCGTTGGCGCGCCAGCCTCGAGCGAAAAGCCAAGGAAGCTCCCGAATTTTACAGTGTCCTCTCTATAGCTACGATCATAGGTGTATCGCTAAGTTTCTTCGGCATGAACCCGATTCGGGCACTGTTTTTGTCTGCCGTCGTCAATGGGATTGTCGCCGTCCCGTTGACGTTCATGGTTATGCTACTGTCATACAAAAAAGAGATCGTTAAGCAGTTCGGTCTTCCGGTTTACCTGCGCGTTGGTGGTTGGATTGCCACCATCACAATGTTTCTGGCTTCACTTGCGCTCCTGATCGGCACCATCGGTCAGCTATGAGCGTTATCAAGTCAAATGATTGACTCTGAGCGTGGGTTTTACAACCCTGCGCTAAGACAGTTACGCCTAGTGAGATCCGATTCCTTGGTAACGACTTCCTCAGACTATCTCAGGAGAAAATGCGACCTGTTGATTCTCGCGAATGGCGCGGATGATGATCAGCTCAATGTCGGTGGCGCATCTGGGGCAGCGGATCACATCAAGGGCTCCTTTTCCAATCGCATCGAAGTACAGGTGCCAGTCGCCAGTTCGTGTCATTACCACGACTCGAGGAATCCCGTGCTCGCAGTGATTGGGATGAAGCAAGTCGGAATACGAGCCGTCCGGCAAGTATTCATCGCAAAAAACGATCTCGAATGTTCCAAGTCACAATCGCCTTTGCGACAGGGCCTCCAAGCCTGAGGAAGGATGACCGCGGCGCAGCAAGTCTTATTGGCCAAGATTTTTGCCACGCATTGGATGCCTACCCTTCTGATCAACGCTTGTGGGCTAATACCGCTTGCCTGGACTGTCGATTGTTCCCGTGCCTGCAATTGAGCCAAAGTTGCCTATGACTTTACCGCTTCATCATATTCTACATTGCTACCAAACGCTCAAAAAATGAGCGGTAGCGGCGAAGCAAGAGTCGGAGGTCCTCCGTCGAAGTGCCATCTTTGCTGTCCCACTGTTCTTCTAGCTTTTGGCATTCCGTGGAGAAGCTCTGAGTCAGATGTTTGACGGTGTCGGTAATGAGCTGATTGGCCTGCTCCAAAGAGCTTCTGGGATCATCGACGAATCCGACTTGAATGTTTTTCCAGGCGGACCGAAAATCTTGGGCTTCAGCAGTCGAAAAGAACGGGCCAGCTGGTTGTTTATCACTGTTGACGGATGCTGTCATAGGAGTACTAGTCGCGTTTAATTGGCTCTGCTCGGAGATTCGCTGCGATCGCGGAAATGGTTGTTCATCTACTGTGGATTCCGTGGTTGCCTCGTCAAATTCGGCCTCGTCGGCGGCCGCCGGGTTTGGCGTGCTGGCATCCAACTCCTCCTTATTGGTCATTACATGGATTTCCTTCTTCATGATGTTCTCCCCGTCTGCGTATATTCGGGCTGGCCGAGTAGATCCTCAAATAAAATTCGATAGTGAAGCATCGCTTGTCGTAGGTCCTCTGTGCTCGCATGGCCTTGGGCGTGTTTTAGTGCAATTCGATGTCCGCCCCGGTAGTTCTCAACCACGATGGGATGATCGACGGAAATGTCCGCTGCCCGTTGTTCAAAATCGGCCACCGGATAACCTTCAGCAGACATTACGCTTCCGATTAAGCGGTCTGCTTCCACCAGGGTTCCATTCGGATCATCAATGAACTGCGCTTGAATCTCACGCCACTCGTCTTGAAACCGTGCGCGTTCCACGGAGGTGAGAGCCCGAATATGAAGTTTCTCAACTCTCTTCGTGCGGCGTTGGAGTGTAGATTCGGCCTCCCATCTTCCTCCTGTCTCTGCGACTGTGCGCGTGTATTCAGGGCCAAAACGCTCTCGCAAGCGCCGGGAACGATTGCCTAGGATCAAAAATGCCACTGCCGCGACGATAGCGATGATTACTAGTAGCGTGATTATAAATATTGAAGTGTTCATGAATATGACCTTCCGACCTACGCCTTTGTACTCAAACTCTTGTGCCGCGCAGCAAATGCACCAGGATTGAAAGAATAAACAGCACTACGAAAATGTAGAAAATGAGCTGGGCAATGCCTGCAGCGGTGGCTGCAATTCCCCCAAATCCCAACAGTGCGGCGATTAACGCAATGATTAAAAAACCGAGCGCCCAACGCAACATAAGCACCTCCAGAGATAAAAAGCCTCGCTACCGAAACTCTATGTAGTGGCCGGCTGGTTTCCATCTTTCACGGCTCTATGTAATCGCGGTGAGGCCCTTTGTTCCATACCGAAAGCGGTGTATACCCCTGAAAACCAAGTTGTAAGTGTGTATTTGTTCCGCTAGAGGGGGCTTTGGCACAAAAATGCTCGTTGCATTCTCGACTCAATTCATGAGGTGTCTACTTATTGTGTCCTGCAAGGCCATCGAGTATTCACTGCAAGGAAAAGATAGATGAGCCGAAATGGGCGGGAAAGAAGCCTGTTTCGCATTGGCGATGCAGCTTAAGGGAAGGTGGGTCATCTGAGTCATCCTGGCGGGCCAGAATCGAAGTGCTTTTTCTTTCTGTTCCCGTTTACGCGTAGCGAAGTCTCGCGGATTTCGCCGACAAGCGCTGGGCTAGATGGAAGTCTTTGCCCGTATACAAGGAATGCCGAATGGCACATTAGGGCATAGAAGTCCTAGACTTGAATTCACAACACGAAGAGGAATCATGAGGATAGCCCAAGTTGCGCCGCTCTATGAGAGTGTGCCGCCTAAGTTGTATGGAGGGACAGAGCGGGTTGTCCACTACCTGACGGAAGAACTCGTGCGGCAGGGTCATGAAGTGACGCTGTTTGCGAGCGGCGACTCGGAGACCTCTGCCCAGTTGGTAAGCGGATGCGAAAACGCTCTCCGGCTAA
>Ga0126378_10002862_pt1 | contig 12891 bp, 19 predicted proteins | sample PanSoiMetPlot_23_FD_92587 | JGI IMG/M metagenome (GOLD analysis project Ga0126378, IMG submission 92587) | Tropical forest soil microbial communities from Panama - MetaG Plot_23 | ecosystem: Environmental > Terrestrial > Soil > Tropical forest > Bulk soil | place: Panama | collected 2016-02-17
TCAAGCGCCGATACGTCCTCTTCTTCTTGGAGCTGGCCAGCCGGCGCATCGTCTTCACCGCCTGCGGCGAGCACCCAGGCAGAGGCTGGGCCGTCCAGCAGGCGCGGAACCTGGCCTGGGAGCTCCAGGAGGCGGAGATCAGGCCCCGTTTCCTGATCCACGATCGCGACAGCAACTTTCCGGCCGCATTCGATGCCGTCTTCAGGGCGGAGGGGCTGGAGGTTATCCGAACACCGGTGCAGGCCCCGAATGCAAACGCTCGCTGCGAACGCTGGATCTCCAGTGCCCGGCGCGAGTGCCTGGACTGGCTGCTGATCCTGGGTCGGCGGCAGCTGGAGGCGGTCTTAGCTGAGTACGTGGACCACTACAACGGGTACCGACCCCATCGCAGCCTGGAGCTGCGGCCACCCCGGGCGCCTACTTACTCCCGGCCGTTGCCGATGGTCCAGTCATCCGCCGCACGCGAGTGCACGGGCTGATCAGCGAGTACTCGCGGCTGGCCGTCGCCTGACCGAACGCTCGGCTGGGGGCCCGGAGCAGTGCGTGTCAGCCTGCCGACGCACCTTAAACGGGTGTCAGGCAGCGAGAGCGCTGGCTGAACCAATGGTCGCCCACCGTTGAATGCGATCCCATGATCGAGGACCCGGCCCTAGTGTGAGACTCAAAGGGAGCACCGTCGCGGACATCGCATTGCGTCACCAGTAAATGCACCCCAAGGCCTGTCCAGGCGTCGGCCCGATGCACTGCTGACCGCGCTCCTTATGCCGATCATGCTGACACTGTTGTTAGGAAACCTGTTCGGCTGCGCCATCCACACCGGCATCAACTACGTCAGTTATCGGGTCCGCGGCTCACCTCTTTTTCCCCTGGATCGAGGCCCACACTGCCTTCAGGAGCGTGGCGGCCTGGTCGCCGCAGAGAGCGGTGAGAGGGGGTTAGCCGTTCTCATCGGCCCTTTCGATGATCGGCGCTATGCAAACGCCTTCGCGTGTGACTCGCGCCACTGCTCAACATAGCCCACTCGACGCGCCACTCGTGGGGCCCGTGGATGATTGATCATCTGAGTCCCGCCGGCGTCGATGCGTTGACAAGGGTGGGCATACATAGGACCGTCACCACAATCGACGCCCACCATTGTCGCTTCCACGCAGCTGTGACAGTTGGTACCGGGTCGTGCCGGGCAATATCGGGCCGCAGTGCACGCGTAGTGCAGCGCTGTGACCGTCATTTGCCACGGTTCACCCTGTGGTATAGGCGATGTCCCGAGCGATTGGGTACTCATGTCAGTGCCAAGGATTGGCGACACGACCTACCTGATCGTCAGTCACGCGATGTTTGCTAAGTGTTCTAGTACGGAAATTCGGTGATGTATTGAGGCTGCCTGCGCCGGCCGTTCATTACGCTTGAGGGCTGGACGCTGGAGGTGTTTGGCCCAGACCGTTGGGCATCGCGACTATGGAACACAGCCCGCGGCGTTCGATAGCGTGGACATCCTGAGGGTGTACCTCGATCGCTCGACCTGGCCGGGATGCGGGTAGACATCGGCGACCGCGTGGCTCATCTCGTCCATGCCTACTCGACCTGCGAGTACATCATTGAATCGAACCAATTCAGTACCAAAACTGGTTCGCCTTGACCCCGAGAGGCCATCCAATTGGGCAGTCCAAGCGCGTCGGCGAGGCTACGGCCAGGGCAAAGATTCGAAGCGAGTCACACATCTGTACCACCGCCCATTGTGACCTAGAACCCATGCACACCCGAATAATTGCGTGCGGACTTTAAAGGCCGGCGATGTCGATACCCTCGGAGCACAGACTGGGGGCACAAAGTGGTGTAACGGGAGCCAATCGCGGATGAGGACAAAGCGCTGCTGGTCATGGCGGTTGCGCGCCCCATTGACCGCATCGGGCAACTGGCAATATAAGCTGTCCGCTATGCGGATTAGAACGAGGGGCAGAGGGGCGACTGCGGCGCTCGTCGCCGTGCTCGCGGCGGCCGCGGCCAATGGCGGCACCGCCAGGGCTGCCAGCGGGCCGCCGCAACCGAGCTCGGTCACTTCAGCCCAGTATCCGAACGACGGGAACTTCCACGGCGGTGTCGGACGCACCGGGCAGTTCGTCATCCATCCGCCGGCGACTGGCGCCGGCGCCATCGTGAGCTACCTCGTCGGGTTCAACGGGAACAACCAGCCAACGTCGGCCACGCCGGTGCCCGCGAACCCCACCGACCACTCGGCGACGGTGGCCTTTACTCCCAACCAGGAAGGACCCAACCAATTAGTCGTGTGGTCGAGGGACGCGTCGGGGAACCTTAGCGACATCATCAACCCGCTCCTCTACCGGTTCCTGGTCCGGAGCGCCTCAGCGCCGGCCGCCCTGTGGAGCATGGACGAGAGTGGCGGCGCCTCCCTGCTCGACGCCAGCGGGCACGGCAACACCGCTACGATCAAGGGCGGGGCGACGCGCGCGCCGAGCCGAGTCGGAAATCGTTTGGCATTGCTCCTCAGTGGCGACGAGCAGGACGCTGTCACGGCGACCGGAGTCACAACGGTCGACCCTGACACCGCGCAGGTCGTGCCTGTGCGCACCGACCGTAGCTTCTCGATCGCGGCGTGGGTCCTGCTCGACACCGCGAGCGCCACCCGCGCCGCCGTTAGCGTGGCCGGCCCGCACCGCAGCCGCGTGGTGCTGGAGTACTCGAAGCGCGACAACCGCTGGGCGTTCATCGTCGCCCAGACTGGCGGCCACGCCGTCCGGGTCCTGTCTACCGAGGTGCCAGCGCCCGGCGTGTGGACCCACCTCGCCGGCACTTTCGACCTCGCGACACATCAGCTCGCCCTGTACGTCGACGGCCGGCTGCAGAGCACGGGGGTGAACCCGCGCCCCGCGAACGCCGCGGGGCCGGTGGCGATCGGCAGCGCGCTGCGTGGCGGGCATCAAGCCGCGTTCTGGCTCGGCAAGCTGGACGACGTCCGGGTGTGGGACCGGCTCGTGTTCGGCCCCGAGCTCGCGGCGCTCGTCAACACGGCCGTCCTGGCCGGCCGCTGGGCGCTGGACGAGGGCACGGGCACCGTCGCCGCCGACAGCGCCGGCCTCCCGCCCGCGCACCCCGGCGCGCTCAAGGGTGCCGCGTCGTGGTCGCCCGTCAACCCGGCCGACGCCAACCCCGACACCGGTGCACTGCCGCCAGGGGCCGTCGCGCTGAGCCTCGACGGCAGCACGGGATTCGTGGACGCGGGCGGCCCGGTCGTGATGACCAATCAGGGCTTCTCAGCAGCCGCCTGGGTCAGGCTGACCGACGTCACCGCCGACCGCGCGGTGATCGCGCAGGAGGGGCTCCACGCCAGCGGGTTCGCGATCGTCTTCTCGCACACGACGAGCCAGTGGAGCCTGATTACGACGTCGGCGGACACCGACACGCCGGTGCTGACGCACGTCGAGGGGCCGGGGCAGGCGGCCATCGGGACGTGGACCCACCTGGCTGCGGTGTACGACTTCGTGAACCACACTCTCTGCCTGGTGGTCGACGGCTTCAACAACGCATGCGTGCCTTTCACGGCCTCGTGGAACGCGACGAGATCCCTCGTAATCGGCCGCGAGCGGATCGCGAGCGCGCCCACAGCATTTTGGGCGGGCGACATCGCCGAGGCTCGCGTCTACGCCGGCGCCCTGACGGCGCAAGACATCTTGCAACTGGCCTTCAGCTGACCGCTGTGAAACTTGGGTGCGTAAGTGAAGAAGCCAACCCCGGCCTTGACGAAGGTCTCGTCGGTGAGGTCTTCGGCGGCCGCCGGGTCACACACCTGAGACACGCAGAAGCGCTGGACGCTGGCCGCATATCATCGGTACACCTCCTCCAAGGGAGCCAGTGGCGGCTCCCCAGCCGTTTTGCCGTCACCGGCAGGCGTGGCGGCTGGCATTGTCACGGGCTCCGAGCATTCGTTCGCGCTTTGAAACGTCCGATGTTCGTCCACAAGATGCTTGCCGGAGAGCTCGAGCGCTAACCGCTGATCTGTCGACCGCTGTCCCCTATACGGAAGCTATACTTGCACCCTGCGAGCCGCGTGGTTGTTGCGGCCGTCGATAAGACCGCGCGTGCCGGGCTGAGATCCCGAGCTCGTTCGCGATCTGCTCTGTGTCCAGGCCGGCGAGGACCATGCCGTTTACGGCCAGCAGCCGGTACAGCCGCTGGTTATGCTCGGGGTTCTCCATGAGAGTGTGGACAAGGGCCAGGATGTCGTCACGCCCGGCCCGCCGGCCTCTGGTGACAAGCTGCTCGACCAGCCGCCATGACCGCTCGAACAACGGACTCAGCAACTACGCCTACCCAACCGCTGCCGATTTCCACGCCGGCGCTTTCGACATCCAGAGGTTCCAGGTCTACGACACGCACACGACCATCACTTTCCGGCTTCAGACGGTCGACCTGACCCCCACAATTTGGCAGCCCGCTGGGCGCCCAGCTGGTGGATGTGTACGTCCACGACCCCCTCGCGGCGGCTTCGGACACCTCCACGGCGGCCTCCTTCTCCGCCCGCAACTACGCATTGCCAGCGGGTCGGCGTGGAACCGCCTGATCGAGGTGCAGGGCTTCGGCCAGCGCTACGTGGACGCTCATGGGAGCACGCTAGGCCCGGTCAGCATCAGCGCCAACTCGATCTCGCGGTACATCACCTTCAGCGTGCCCAAGGCATCCCTCGGGGGCACGCCTTCGACAGGTTGGGTGTTCACCGTCGTGCTGACAGGCCAGGAAGGCTTCAGCCCGGACCAGGCGCGGGGCTTTGCTGCCACGCCTCCAGTAGTCTTCGGCGTCTGCGCAACGGTCAGCTCCGATCCCCACTGCACGGTCGACCCATCCACTGTTCCCAAGGCCATGGATGTGATCACGCCCCTGCGTCAAGCAGTCGGACGAGCTCGACTACACACTCCACAGGCCCGTGACCCTGCAAGGCGTCATGATGCCCTGAGGTGTGTCGGCGCCCGAAGATCAGCCTCCTGACTTCCCTCAGGGCCTATACCGGCGTCTCGGCCCTGACCTGTGAGATGGGGACGGTCTCGGGCCTGGTTGCCGACTCCCGCCCAAGAGGCCGTGGACGACGCACCGGCAGGTCGGCAATCTAGGGGTGTTCGGCGAGCGCCCCTTCGATCGACCCCTGGTGCATCTTGAGGTGCCCGATCAACACCCGCTCCAGCCGCTGCGCAACCGACATCGGGCCCACTGGCGTCTCTCGTTGCTGGTCTAGCTGGTCATCCGGGATAGCTCGGACTGCCGCAACGATTGGCTCTTTCGTTTCACGCAGCACTCGTAACACCTCATCGCGGGTGACGCCGGCGTTCTCGACTGCGTGCCGAGCGTTCAGCTGCCGAAAATCCCCCGCCGGCGGCAGCTGCTTGCCCGCAGCCATCAGCTGGATCCGCTCCAGGATAAAGGGCCCAGAGGTCGCCGCGTGGTGCGCGATCACACCCACGGTGCGTCCCTCGTCCTCGTCGTTGAAGCGCTGCGGATAATTCGATCCAACGCGCATCCATTGCTCGTTGTCCAGCGACTCGATGAGCCGGATGAACTCATCCTGGGCAGCATCGAAACGGTCTGCGAACTCGGCGGAGCGTGCATTGGTGGATTCGGACATGACGGTATTCTCCGCTTATGCCGGAGAACCAGGGTCTACCTCCCGCCGGCCAGTCCGACATGATGGTGGAGGCCGCACGGTGGTGTGAGGCTGAGGCGTGAATGGCTGCGATGTCGGACCAGGCAGAGGGGCACTGTGACTACCTCCCCTGTGTGATGCTGGCGACTCCTCTGCAGCTGGCGCTTGCCCTCGCGCTGACCGTCATTGGTGCATTTGTAATGAGCCGGGCCGTTGCGCAATCCGACGAAGCTCCGCCCATTAAACGCCGGTCAGTGAATGGCCAGACCGTCCCTGATCTCGTAGGCCACGTCTCGGTGTGACAGGGCAAGCTCGTGGGTCATGATCGAAACGCCGACCAGGAATGTGGCGGTACCTCCGAGGAAGAACAGCATCGTCAGCGTGCTGATCGCGGTAACCCGTGTAAGCACGGCCATGGCGATCAGGGTCATGGTGAGGACCAGGAGCAGCAGCGCCATGGCGACCGAGAGGACCGCGTCGATGGAGGGCAGCTGAGCCCTTGGCGTGCATTTCTACACTTGTTATTCCATCGTCCACGCCAACCACGGCCCGAAGGCCATTGCTGAATACGAGCGACGGCTGGCAACTTCCAGTCTCCGCGTTGGTCGCTCCGGCTGAGTAAATGCACCCCCACGGGCGGCCGCGGCCGTCGCCAGTGTCAGTCGGTCTTCGGTTGGAGGTAGCGGTCGAGCGCCCACGCCGCCACTGAGTGGCCCAGGTCTTCGCCGACGACCACGGAAGTACGGAAGTCGTATCCGATCCACACCCGGGCGCCAAGCAGCTCCGTGTCCAGATCCTGCTCGGTCGCATAATTTCGTCGTCACATAGACTGCCCAAGGAGTTGAAATCCCATCGCAACGTCGGGGATTGCACGAGAGAATGGGCCTCGAGCGCCTTCCGGACCACCGGCCAGGAGCGGACATGACACAGCCGGGCGGACAGACCCAGGAGAAATACGCATGATTCGCAGGGGCACTCGGGTGGCCAATAAATCCGAGCTCGCGAACCTGCTCGACACATGGTTCCGGAAGACGACCGAACCAACGGTAGGAGAGGTAGGGTCATACGGGGGTCGTGCGTGGATCATCATCGATCTGGCTGGTGGCCGCGCTCAGCTGAACGCTGATACCACTCGCAGAGCGGTTCGCGCATATCTCGACGATGTCGCCAAGCGTGGCGCGGAGGTGCCCTGGCGGGTTGTCACCAATCGCGATGGGCGCGTCAACAAGGTCGTCTACAGACCAGATGGGAGCGGAGTGACCGGCTGGTACTGTTACCTCACCTCGGAAATCTCGGCCCCCCGTGACGTCTAACACAATAGAGGACCAAGACCTCGGGCCAGACGCAGTCGAACTCGACGTCTAGTCATCACACCGGCTACCCTCGCACGTGTCGTGAGCGACTGGCTGGTGGTCCTGAGCGAGGACAATTGGGATATCGGCCGACGCGAGGGATTGATCGGGCTAGGCCAGGACGCCGAGCGGCGGCTCGGCCGTCTGACCGAGGGTGATCGGCTATGGGTTTACGTGAACAAGCGCCACGTCGATCGTCAGACACCGCGGGTGCGGCGTATCCGTGCCCTCGTTCGCGTTACCGGCCCAGTGCGTCGTCTGCAGCGACCGCCCTGGCGACCGCGCGGCGACCAGACATTTCCGTGGGCCGCTCGATCGAGGTGCTACGCAACTTCGATCTCCCCGCCTTCGAGTTGCTGCCGGTGCTGAGCTTCGCCCGCGAGACGGAGGGCTGGGGGATGAGGCTGCTGCGCGCGCCGCTCCGACTGACGCAGGACGACGTCGCGCGGCTCGAGGCCGCGGCTGAGAGCGCCTAACTCGCCGCTCAGCTCGCGTGTAGCCCCGTGGGGTGCATTTATCCGCCGCGCTGTGGCGTGGCATCCCAGACCGCGGGCTGGGGTCACTCAGACTAGACGCCACCGCCGCGGAACTGGCACCTCCAAGCCTGGCGCTGACTCTTTGGTAGGCGACTGTCCGGTGGCTTGACCGGCAACACTGGTGGACCTACGCTCGCTGGCCCGTGCTGCTGGCTTTGCTCTATGCCCTCCTCCGCCTGCTGATTGACCTGCTGATCATCCGGGGTCGCCCGGCTGCCGATCGCGATCTCGAACTCCTCGTCCTCCGCCAGGAGCTGCTCGTCCTGTGACGTACCGCTCGACGGCCTCGCTGGCGGAGAGCCGATCGCATGATCCTGGCTGCACTCGGCCACAGCGGCCCTGATACCGGCTTAATAAAGTGTTCGCTTTGCCTGATGAGAGGTCAGCGCCAGGTAGCACCGATGAAGCTGGCACGCAGGAAGCCGGAGTCCATCGTCGGAGTTGGAGGTGGGGCGCAGACCCCACCTCCAACGGCCTTGGCTTCTGGCTAGACCCTGGGTGCCGGCTGCTTCAGCTCGACGAAAGCGACCTCCCCCAACGTGACCCTGGCCTGACCGCCAGCGACCTCACCAGCTTTCTTCCGCAAGCCGGTCACTGCCGCCTCGCTCGCCTCGCGATCCGCCGCTGTCTCCCAGATTGAATTTACGAAGCAGCGGCCGGTCATGCGGTTGACACCCATCAGCAACGCTCGACAGCCCTTCTGCTGCATGACCGCCGGAGCGTTGTCGCGCATGAAGACGATGAGCTCGTCGATCCTTCCCGGTTCGGCGTACAGCTCGTTGACGCGCGCGAAGGTGTGGCTCTTGGCCTCGCCGGCAGCCCGCTCTGCCATCACCATCTCGAAGCGGTCCACGTCCAGAACGTCGGCTTCCATGCTTCCGGCCGCCTGCGTCCGTACCTGGATGCCCATCTGCTCACTCGCATTGAGGGCATCCAGGCTCTCCCAGTAGGTGACGCCGGTAGCTTCCCCCGTGTCCCTGTTCACCAGCAATGCGGCACCCATGTAGCCGGGCTGCTGTCTGGCGGCGGGAAGCACCTGCTGCTCGAAGTTAGCGATCCCCTGCTCAATTCTGTCAGGGGCCGACTTGACGCCCGTGATTCGTACGTACATAAAGCCACCCCTTGGCGACACGCCACCATCGCGTTACGGTAAGTCCGGCCCAGCTTACTCCGGTGCTGGCATTCTTCGTGGAGATCACCGGAGAATCTCCACTACGCCCCGGACGCCGTCGACCGTGACAATGTCGCCTTCGCTGATCACTCGGTCACGTTGCCGCTCGCCTCCACGGCGGCGACGCCGGATTGACGGGCGATCGGCGCGTGCGGGAAGATGCCGCCGGCATCGGTGACCAAGGCCGCGGCGCTCGGGAAGAGGAGAGACCAGACTGGGACGATGGGACGTGGAGCATGGGCAGGATCGGCTCGCGGCTCGTTGTTGGTCACGGGGCGGTGAAAGTTGTCTGTCCGGCCTCTCCCCGAAGCAGCGTTGTCGAGGGATTGCCGCTGAAAGCGGGGCCACCTTACTGGTAGCCACTTCGCTCCATTCCACCACCAGAGCCCATCTTCGGACCGGAGCGTCTGCGGCCGAGGAATCCACCGCTGACCGTCCCACCACCATAGGCCGTCCGCCGACCACTGAGGAGGAGCATGGGTACTCCCGGGAGGTTGCTGCGCCATGAGAATGCCGCAACCCTATCCGTAGGCGCTTCGGTGAGCAATGGGCCTATTGCCCAGCCTCCGCCGACCCGTTGCCCGCTGATTCCCGCGGCGCCCATCCGTTTGGGTACTGACGGTCCCAAAGCCAACCCAGACATAAGGGTCGGACCGCCTTGGGTCGAGCATTTGTGCGGCGCTCCTCGCCGCCCCTCTTTGCGCGCCTACTTCCACGATGCGCGCTATGACGCAGGCCGTCAGGCCGGCGGGGTAGGGCTTGGACTCGTCCTAAGACATTGCGTCATGCCCGATAACTCCGCGTTAGTCGGCCCTCAGCGGTGTAGCCGGAACTCGGGAGCCCCACCAGAAGTGCCGGTGTTATCGGGCGTGAAGTATCCCGAGAACGGCTGGTTTTTCGAGGCGGGCTATGGCCGCAAGTGCAGCCATGGCCCTGACCAAGTCTGACGATCTCCAGCATGATGCATCCGTGCACGAGACCAAAAGAATCGAGCTGCCAGCCAGGGGTGCACGGGCGCTTGCCTGGGTCGCCGGCCAACTCTTTGACGTCGCTGCGGGCTGGACGCGATACCCGCTGGACGGATCGGCATCGACTCGCCAATACAGCGGCTACGGGCCGGGCTTCGACGCGACCGCGGTCGCGCCCAATGGGGATGTCGTGGCGGTCGTGCGGAGCATTGGCACGAAGGGTCTGCTGCTCGATGCAGACACCCATTTCATCCGGGTGATCGACCGCAGCTACTACCACGCCGAGGCGTACCGGTACCCGATCGCGCTGTTCACACTGCCCTCAGGCCGAACCGGCATCGTGCATTGCCCGAAAGAGTACAACCGTCTTGAAATCGAGGATGCCCGAACCGGCGAGCTGCTGACGGGCGGAGTGGCAAGGAACGCGCAGGACTGCTTCCACTCCCGCTTGGCCGTCTCGCCCAGCGGCCGATACCTGCTCAGCGCCGGCTGGCTGTGGCACCCATGGGGGTGCCTGGCGGTCTACGACCTGCAGCGAGCGCTGTCAGATGGCCGGGTCCTGGACCCCGTCCGCAGCGACGTCTTCGACATGATCGGCCTTGTCGGGGCCGAGATCAGCGGCGCCTGCTTCAGCGCCGACGACGTCGTGATGAGCACGTCGCCTGAGCCGAACGAGCCGGAGGGCCCCGACGACCTGGCGCCGAACATGCTCGCCAGCTGGTCCACTGGCGAGCGGCGGTATCTCTGGCGCCGCACACTCGGCGAGACCGCGGGAGACCTGCTGGCGCTCGGCGACGGGGTACTGTCGCTGTACCGTCATCCCCGCCTGTACGATGCGGCCACTGGCGAGCTCGTTGCAGAGTGGCCCGACCTGGACACCGGGCGGGCCGCCAGCTCCATCGTGTGGACACGCGCGTTCTCCGGCCTTGCGAGGGTGGCGGTGGACGAACCCAACCGCCGTTTCGCGGTCACCGACGGCGAGCGCATAGTAGTGATCAACATGTAACGGGCGGCGTGACTGTCCTCCGCTTGAGCGGCTAGCTGTGCGTCTGTCGCCGTGTCGGCTTTCGGACGCACCGCTACGGCTTGTAGGCGCTCCCTCGCGGCCGCACGGACGTGACGATGATCGCCCGTTCGGAGGGGTCCATGAAGTAGATCACTCGCCAGGTGCCGACGCGCAGGCGCCACCGAGCATCGGGCCCTTGCAGTCGCTTCACGTCCCCGCCTGGCAGCTCGCCGATCGCGGACAACAGGCGCTCCTGGTCAGCCCGTGACAGACGTTTCAGTTGCTTGGCGGCGTCCGACTGAACGACGACCCGCCAGGGTCGAGCGCTCAGTGGTCCCGCCCGCTCCTCGGGACGAGGTCTTCGAGCGGTACGAAATCGCCCTGCCCAACACGTTCGAGCGCCGCATCGTCCTCGGCCCGCTCCTCGTCCGTGTAGGGCTCGTCGTCGATCGGAGCGTAGAGGAGAGCCTGGGCTTCCTGCCAGGTCTCGATCACTTCCGCCACTGCTTGGGCACGATCTTCGGGGGGCTGCGACGCGGCCTCGACCAGCCCGCGCACGAACATCTCCTGCCCCGCCTCGCTGAGATCCTCCCAGAGGTCAGAAAACTCACGGGCGGCGAGGTCGCGCAGGCCCCGGTCGATGGCCTCGACCGACTTCGACGGCTCCGGCGCACGCGCAGGCTTGCCGGTGCGCCGTCTGGTCGCATCGGCCGCCGACCTCCAGAGCCGCGCCTGTGCCGCTGACATGTCCTTAGGGTACCGGCCGAAACGCCGGTCCGGCCTCGTGGCCAGTCGCCAGACTCGGTTGGGGGCAGCCGAAGCACGGTCTCGCGGTGGTTCGCTGGCAGGCCGACCAGCCTGCCCGTGGCGCTCGCCATCGTGGGCACGCTGGGCTTCCGCTTCGACGACGTCTACTCGCGCTGCGAGGTCGAGCCGGAGCGCTGAGCACGGATTTCCAGCACCTTGTGCGTAGCGTGTGGACCGGATCGGTACCGCGCTACGCCACCACTCGGCTGGATTGACCACGCTTGCCGGGCGTAGGAGGTCAAGGTCGCGAAGCGCCGGAGGGGAACCTTGACTCCCGGTGCTATGGCACCCAGGCTTGTTCAAGGCTTGGGGTGCATTTACTCGTGACGCGATGCGATGTCCGCGACGGTGCTCCTTTGACTCTCACACGAGGGGCCAGTCCTCGACGCTGGCATCGCATTCAACGGTGAGCGACCGGGGTTCCGGCCAGCGCCTGTCGCCGCCAGACACCCTCTTAGGGCGCGTCGGCAGGCTGACAGGCACTGCCCAGGCCTCGCGTTCAGGCGGCCAGCCGCGAGTACTCGTTGATCAGCCCGTTCACTCGCGTCCGGCGGACCACTGGACCGCTGACAACCGCTGGGTCCGCGGTGGGTGCCCGCGGCGGCCGCAGCTCCAGGCTGCGATGGGGCCGGAATCCATTGTAGTGATCCACGTACTCGGCCAGGACCGCCTCCAGATGCCGTCTACCCAGGACCAGCAGCCAGTCCAGGCACTCGCGCCGCGCACTGGAGATCCAGCGTTCGCACCGAGCGTTTGCGTCTGGGGCCCGCACCGGTGTTCGGATCACCTCCAGCCCCTCTGCCCTGAACACGGCGTCGAAGGCGGCCGGGAAGTTGCTGTCACGATCATGGATCAGGAAGCGGGGCTTGATCTCCGCCTCCTGCAATTCCCAGGCCAGGTTCCGCGCCTGCTGGACGGCCCAGCCATCGCCTGGGTGCTCGCCGCAGGCGGTGAAGACGATGCGCCGGCTGGCCAGCTCCAAGAAGAAGAGGACGTACAGGCGCTTGAGGAACACAGTGTCCACCGTGAAGTAGTCGCAGGCCAGGATCGCCTTGCCGTGGGTACGCAGGAAGCTGTCGCAGAGACCCGATGGCCGAGCTTGAGCAGTTCGCCGCGAATGCGCACATAGCCCCATAACGGGTTCTGCCTCGCCAACCTCAGCACCAACTCCTGGCACCCGGCCGGCAGCGGCGGCCGCCCCGGACCCCGGCGGCGGCCGAAAGCAGCCCAGCGCCGACGGACCAGCGCACGGTGCCAGCCCAAGATCGTTGCCGGCTGCACAGTTAACTCCACCATCCCCAGTTAGCACAAGATACTGGGTTCGACAGCGCGGCCAGTCCCACATGTTGTGGCGGGGATGGATGGGAATCGAACCCACCTGGGACGGCTCAGCACCGCCCCACA
>Ga0126378_10002865_pt1 | contig 12886 bp, 13 predicted proteins | sample PanSoiMetPlot_23_FD_92587 | JGI IMG/M metagenome (GOLD analysis project Ga0126378, IMG submission 92587) | Tropical forest soil microbial communities from Panama - MetaG Plot_23 | ecosystem: Environmental > Terrestrial > Soil > Tropical forest > Bulk soil | place: Panama | collected 2016-02-17
CGCCAGGCGGGCCGGCCCATGCTCGGGCACTCGCCGCTGGGCGGACACATCCAATTCTGGGCGCCGATCAAACCTAAGGGAGCGAAAAACCATGGCGACCACCGTAAGCATGACGGTGAACGGGAAGGCGGTGAAGGGCGACGTCGAGCCCCGCACGCTGCTGGTCCAATTCCTGCGAGAGAACCTGGCCCTGACCGGGACCCACGTTGGCTGCGACACCAGCCAGTGCGGCGCCTGCGTCGTTCATGTGGACGGCGACTCCATCAAGAGCTGCACGCTCCTGGCGGTGCAGGCTGAAGGCGCGCGCGTCACCACCATCGAGGGCCTCGCCAACGGTAACGAACTGCATCCGATGCAGGCCGCCTTCCGCGAGCATCACGGCCTGCAATGCGGCTTCTGCACGCCCGGCATGGTGATGAGCGCGGTCGACCTCGCCAACAAGGTCAAGAACCCCAGCGAGCAGCAGATCCGTCAGTGGCTCGAGGGCAACATCTGCCGTTGCACCGGCTATCACAACATCGTCAAGGCGATCAAAGCCGGCGCTACCGCAATGCAGGGAGGAAAATCATGAGCGGCGACGGCATCGGCGTCGCGGTCCGCCGCAAGGAGGACCCGCGGTTCCTCACGGGGCGCGGCAACTACACGGATGACATCAACCGGCCGGGCCAGCTCTACGCCTATATCCTGCGCAGTCCGCATGCCCACGCGGAGCTCGGCGCGATCGACAGCAGCAAGGCGAAGATGGCGCCCGGCGTGGTCGCCGTCTTCACCGGTGCCGACCTCGCCGCCGACAACGTGGGCGGCCTGCCCTGCGGTTGGCTGATCAAGAGCAAGGACGGCTCGCCGATGGTCGAGCCCCCGCATCCGGTACTGGCGCAGGGACGCGTGCGCCACGTCGGCGATCCCGTCGCCGTCGTCATCGCCGAGAGCCGAAATCAGGCAAAGGACGCCGCTGAGCAGATCTCGGTCAGCTACAAGGAGCTGCCCGCGGTGACGGACGCCGCCGAGGCGATCAAGCCCGGGAAGCCGCAGCTCTTCGAGGCCGCCAAGAACAACCTCTGCTACGACTGGCATATCGGCGAGAAGGACGCGGTCGACGCGGCCATCAAGAAGGCGGCGCACGTGACGCGCATCGACATCGTCAACAACCGGCTCGTGCCGAACGCCATGGAGCCGCGCTCCGCGATCGGCGAGTATGACCGCGGCACCGGCGAGTACACGCTCTACACCACGAGCCAGAACCCGCATGTGATCCGGCTCCTCATGGGCGCCTTCGTGCTGCATCTGCCGGAGCACAAGCTCAAGGTGGTGGCGCCCGACGTCGGCGGCGGCTTCGGCTCCAAGATCTACCACTACGCCGAGGAGGCGATCGTCACCTGGGCCTCGGCCAAGGTCGGCAAGCCCGTGAAGTGGACGGCGGAGCGCTCAGAGAGCTTCCTCTCGGACGCGCAAGGCCGCGACCACGCGACCCACGCCGAGCTCGCGCTCGACAAGGACGGGAAGTTCCTGGCGCTCAAGGTCTCGACCATTGCCAATATGGGCGGGTATCTCTCGACCTTCGCTCCGGCAATCCCGACTTATCTCTATGCGACGCTGCTCGCGGGCACCTACACGACGCCCGCGATCTATTGCGAGGTAAAGGCGGTGTTCACCAACACCGTGCCGGTTGACGCCTATCGCGGCGCCGGCCGGCCCGAGGCGACCTATGTCGTCGAGCGTATCGTCGAGAACGCCGCGCACGAGATGAAGATCGATCCGGCGGAGCTCCGCCGGCGCAACTACGTGCCGACGAACGCCTATCCCTACCAGACGCCGGTGGCGCTGCAATACGACAGCGGCGACTATTTCACGACGCTGGACATGGCGCTCAAGGCCGCCGATTACGCCGGCTTCGAGAAGCGCCGGCTGGAAGCCGCCAAGCACGGCAAGCTCCGCGGCATCGGTATTGCCTCCTATATCGAGGCTTGCGGCATCGCGCCGTCGGCGGTGGCGGGGGCGCTCGGCGCGCGCGCCGGGCTCTACGAGACGGCGGAGGTCCGCGTCCATCCGACCGGCTCTATCACGATGTTCACCGGGACCCACAGCCACGGCCAAGGCCACGAGACGACCTTCGCCCAGCTGATCTCCGACCGGCTGGGCGTGCCCGTCGAGCAGATCGAGGTGGTGCACGGCGACACCAGCAAGATCCCCTTCGGCATGGGCACCTACGGCTCGCGCTCGCTCGCCGTCGGCGGCTCAGCCCTGGTCAAGGCGATGGACAAGATCGTCAACAAGGGAAAGAAGATCGCGGCCCATCTGCTCGAGGCCTCCGAGGCCGACATCGAGTTCAAGGACGGCAAGTTCACCGTCGTGGGCACCGACCGCTCCAAGGCCTTCGGCGAGGTGGCATTCGCGGCGTATGTGCCGCACAACTACCCGATCGATACCGTGGAGCCCGGCCTCGACGAGACTGCGTTCTACGACCCCAAGAACTTCACCTTCCCCTCAGGCTCGCACATCGCCGAGGTCGAGATCGACCGCGACACCGGGACGGTGCACGTCGTCAACTTCACGGCGGCGGACGATTTCGGGCGGATCATCAACCCGCTCATCGTCGAGGGCCAAGTGCACGGCGGCGTCGCACAGGGCATCGGCCAGGCGCTCTGCGAGAACACGGTCTATGACCGGGACGGCCAGCTCCTGACCGGCTCTTACATGGACTACTGCATGCCGAGGGCGGACAACTTGCCGTCGTTCTCCGTCGCCACCAACACGACGCTCTGCACGCACAATCCGCTCGGCGTCAAAGGCTGCGGCGAGGCCGGTGCGATCGGCGCGCCGGCGGCGATCATGAACGCGGTGGTGCATGCATTGAGTCCGCTCGGCATCAGGGACCTCGCGATGCCCGCGACGCCCGAGCGCGTCTGGCGCGCGATCCACGGCCAACGGCAGGCCGCGGAATAGCGGCGCCCCGGAACCCATCGATCAAGAGAGGCACAGCCATGTACAACTTCAACTACCACCGCCCCTCGAGCCTCGCCGACGCCGCCAAGACCGTACAGTCGGCGCCCGAAGGAAAGCTGGTCGCGGGTGGCATGACGCTGATCCCGACCTTGAAGCAGCGGCTCGCGAAGCCCTCGGACCTCGTCGACCTCGCGAGGATCTCGGAGCTCAAGGGCATCAAGAAAGACGGCAACACCGTCGTTATCGGCGCGATGACCAAGCATGTGGAGGTCGCGAATTCCGACGTGGTGAAGGGCGCGATCCCCAGCCTTGCGGCGCTCGCGGAGCACATCGGCGATCCCGCCGTGCGCAACCGCGGTACCATCGGCGGATCGATCGCCAACAACGATCCGGCGGCGGATTATCCCTCGGCGGTGGTCGCGCTCAACGCCACGGTGCTCACCAATAAGCGCAAGATCGCGGCCGAGGATTTCTTCAAGGGCATGTTCGAGACCGCGCTTGAGCCCGGCGAGATCATCACCGCCGTGCAGTTCCCGATCCCCGAGAAAGCCGCCTATATGAAGTTCCCAAACCCGGCGTCGCGCTACGCGATCGTCGGCGTCTTCGTGGCGAAAACCGGCTCGGGGGCGCGGGTCGCGGTGACTGGCGCCGGCCCGGCGGTGTTCCGCCAGAAGGAGATGGAAGCGGCGCTTGCCAAGTCTTTCGCGCCCGACGCGGTCGCCAACATCAAGGTGTCGCCTTCCGGGCTCAACGGCGACATTCATGCCAGCCCTGAGTACCGCGCGCACCTCGTGACCGTGATGGCCAAGCGCGCGGTCGCGGCGGCGAAGTAAGCTGATATAGTCGGCTCAGACCCCTCGCCCCTCGGGGCGAGGGGTTTTCTTTTGGCCTCGGAAGGCTCATTTATTCAGCGATCATGACAACGTTCCCGGTTCCCCCATCGGTTGACGAGACCCTCGCGACGCTGAGCCGCGGCCGGTACGTCGCGGACCGCAGCCTTGCAACGGCGGTTTATCTCTCGCTGTCGCTTCGCCGGCCTCTGTTCGTCGAGGGCGAGGCCGGTGTCGGCAAGACCGAGATCGCGAAGGTGCTGGCGGAAGCGCTCGGCCGCCGGCTAATCCGGCTGCAGTGCTACGAGGGCCTCGACGTCTCCTCCGCGGTCTACGAGTGGAACTATCCCCGTCAGATGATCGAGATCCGACTGGCCGAGGGCGGCGCCGAGAGCCGCGACACCGTCGAGGAGGAGATCTTCTCCGACCGCTTCCTGATCAAGCGGCCGCTGCTACAGGCGCTCGAGCCCGATCTCGCGGGCGCACCGGTGCTGCTGATCGACGAGCTCGACCGCACCGACGAGCCCTTCGAGGCCTATCTCCTCGAGGTGCTCTCGGATTTTCAGATCACCATTCCCGAGATGGGCACGATCAAGGCGAAGGAGCCGCCCATCGTCGTCATCACCTCGAACCGCACCCGCGAGATCCACGATGCGCTCAAGCGCCGGTGCTTCTACTACTGGGTCGACTATCCCAGCGCAGAGCGGGAGCTCAAGATCCTCCGGATCAAGGCGCCTGACGCCGCGCAGGCCTTGTCGCGCGAGGTCGTGGCTTTCGTGCAGAAACTGCGCAGCGCGGATCTCTTCAAGCTCCCCGGTGTCGCCGAGACGATCGACTGGGCTCATGCGCTCACCCAGCTCGACGTGCTCGCGCTCACACCGGAGGCGATCAACGACACGCTGGGCGTGCTGCTCAAATACCAGGACGACATCGCGAAGGTGCAGGGCAGCGAGGCCACGCGGATCCTCGAGCAGGTGCGCACCGAGCTCGCCGCCGCGAGCTGAGCCGCGAGCGCCGTGAACACGCCCACGGTCATTCCAAGCAATCCTGGCAGCGGCCGGCTGTTGGAGAACCTCATGCATTTTGGCCGGGCGCTGCGCACGGCTGGATTGCCCGTGGGACCCGGCAAGGTGCTGGCGGCGGCCGAGGCCGTGCAGGCCGTGGGCATCGCGAACCGCGGCGATTTCTACTGGGCGCTTCACGCGGTGTTCGTGAACCGGCGAGACCAGCGCGAGCTCTTCGATCAGGCGTTTCACATCTTCTGGCGCAACCCACAGCTCCTTGAAAAGATGATGGGACTCTTGCTGCCGGAGCTGCGCTCGCCTGATGCGCCCCAGGCCGAAGAGATCAACCGGCGGCTCGCGGAGGCGCTGCATCCCGGCACAGGCGACGGGCCCGAGGACCGGCCTCAGGAGAAGGAGGTCGATCTCGACGCGGCCATGACCTTCTCCGACCGCGAGCTCTTGCAACGGATGGATTTCGAGCAGATGTCGGCGGAGGAGGTTGCGCGCGCGAAGCAGTTGATCCGGCGCATGACCCTGCCGCTGATGGACGTGCCGACCCGGCGCTTTCAGGCGGACCCGCGCGGCGCCCGGGCGGACATGCGGGCGACGCTGAGGGCGGCGCTGCGCTCGGGTGGGCTGATCGCCCTCAAGCGCAAGTCCCGCCGCACGCGTCCGCCGCCGTTGGTGATCCTCTGCGACATCTCGGGCTCCATGAGCCGCTACAGTCGACTCTTCCTGCATTTCATGCACGCGGTCACCAACGACCGCGACCGCGTCTACACGTTCCTGTTCGGGACCCGGCTGACGAATGTCACGCGCTTCCTGCGCTACCGCGACGTCGACGTGGCGCTCGACAAGGTCGCGGGGGTGGTCGAGGACTGGTCCGGCGGCACGCGCATCGGCCAGTGCCTGGGCGAATTCAATCGCCGGTGGTCGCGCCGGGTGCTGGCCCAGGGCGCGGTGGTGCTCTTCATCACCGACGGACTCGACCGCGACGCGGGCGCGGGCCTGGGCCGGGAGATGGACAGGCTGCACAAATCCAGCCGGCGGCTCATCTGGCTGAACCCCCTGTTGCGCTACGAGGGGTTCGCGCCTAAATCCCTGGGCATGCGGGCGATCCTGCCCTATGTCGACGAGTTCCGTCCGGTCCATAATCTGGAGAGCTTGGGTGAGCTGGTGAGAGCGCTCAGTCGGCCGGCCCCGCGCCGGCTCGATGCCGCCGCCGCCTGGCGCGAGCGAGGAGAAGCAGCATGAACGACAACGACGAGATTCTGCAGCAAGCCGCCACCTGGAAGGACCAGGGCAAAGGCGTGGCGCTCGCGACCGTTGTGACCACCTGGGGCTCGTCGCCCCGCCCCGTCGGCGCCAAGCTCGCTGTCGACCAGGACGGCAGGTTCGTAGGCTCGGTCTCGGGCGGCTGCGTCGAGGGCGCGGTGATCGGCGAGGCGCTGGCAGCCATCGCCGACGGCAAGCCGCGACTGCTCGATTTCGGCGTGAGCAACGAGCAGGCCTGGGAAGTCGGCCTCGCGTGTGGCGGGAAGATCCAGGTCTTCGTGGAGCGCGTGGAATGAAGCGTGCCTTTCTCGATCGCGCGCTCGCGGTCAGCCGATCCGGCTGCTCCGCAGCCCTGGTCACGCACCTGATCTCAGGCCAGCACGCCCTCATCGAGGGCGAGAGTATTGAGGGCGATCTCAAGCTCGAGAGCGCCGCGCTCGGCGCCGCACGCGCTGCCATCCGCGACGACCGTAGCACAACGGTCGAGAGCACCGACGGGCGGCTGTTCGTCGAAGTCTTCAATCCGCCGTTGCGGCTGATCGTGGTCGGCGCCGTGCATGCCGCCCAACCGCTCGCGCGTGTGGCCGCGATCGCTGGCTACGCCGTCACCATCGTCGATCCCCGCAGCGCCTTCGCGACCGAGGAGCGCTTTCCGGGGGTGGCCCTCTCCACCGACTGGCCGGATGAGGCCGTGCCGCGCCTGAAGCCCGACCGCCGCACGGCCGTCGTCACCCTCACCCACGATCCCAAGATCGACGATCCCGCGCTCACGGTGGCGCTCAAGTCGGACGCCTTCTATATCGGCGCTCTCGGATCGAAGCGTACCCACGCAGGCCGCTGTCAGCGCCTCAAGGAATCTGGTTTCGAAGAAACGGACCTCGCGCGCATCCACGGTCCCGTCGGGCTTTCGATCGGCGCGCTGACGCCCGCTGAGATCGCGGTCTCCATCCTGGCGGAGATCACGCAGACCCTGCGCGCCGACCGTATTAAGGAGCGCGCTGCCGCATGAAATTCGGCGCGACGGCGGTCGCGGACTGCGTGGGCGCGATCCTCGCGCACAGCCTGAAAGTATCGAAGGCCGTCTTCAAGAAGGGCCGCGTGCTCACCGCCGCGGACGTCGAAGCATTGGCGGCTGCCGGGTTCCGCACCATCGCGGCGGCGCGGCTCGAGCCCGGCGATGTCGCCGAGAACGATGCTGCGGCGGAGCTCGCCCGTGCCTTGGGCGGCGACGGCGTTCGTGTCGCCGCCGCCTATACGGGCCGCTGCAATCTCTTCGCGACGGCACACGGGATCGCCGCCATCGATCGGGCTGCAATCGACCGCTTCAATCGAGTTGACGACACGCTCACCCTGGCGACGGTCGAGCCCTACGCGGTGGTCGCGCCCGATCAGATGATCGCGACCCTCAAGGTCATTCCCTTTGCGGTGTCGCGCACGGCCGTCGACAAATGCCTCGTCGTCGCGCGACAAACCGGCGCCCTACTCCGGATCGCACCGCTACGGGCGAAGCGCTCGGCGCTAATCCAGACCCGCTTGCCTGGCCTCAAGGAGGGCGTTCTCGACAAGACTGTTACGATTACCCGGGAACGCCTGGCAGCGCTCGGCAGCAGTCTTGTTCAAGAGCTTCGGTGCGATCACGCGACCGAGGCGCTGGCGTCGGAAATTGCCACGGCGATCCAAGCCGGTGCAGAGCTCGTCCTGATTGCCGGCGCTTCCGCCATCGTCGACCGGCGCGATGTGATTCCCGCCGCGATCTCGGCTGCCGGAGGCACCATCGAGCACTTCGGCATGCCGGTCGACCCCGGCAACCTCATGCTGATGGGGCGCCTTGGCGCTGTGCCCGTGCTCGGGCTGCCTGGCTGCGCCCGCTCGCCCAAGGTGAACGGCTTCGATTGGGTGCTGCAGCGGCTGCTCGCCGATCTCCCGGCGGGCCCGCGCGAGATCATGGGCATGGGTGCCGGCGGATTGCTTGCGGATATTCCGAGCCGGCCTCTCCCCCGAGCCCTCGCGACACCGGACCCCATCGCAGCGCCGGCGGCACCGCGTGCGCCCCGCATCGCCGCTCTAGTGCTGGCCGCGGGTCAGTCTCGGCGCATGGGCACGCTCAACAAGCTGCTGATCGAGATCGACGGCGTTCCCATGGTGCGCCGGGTAGTGGAAATGCTGCGCCAATCCAAAGCCAGTCCAACCGTGGTGGTCACGGGCCACCAGCGAGAGAAGGTGGCCGCCGCGCTCGCGAGCCTTCCGGTGACCCTCGTGCACAATGCCGATTTTGCACAGGGCCTGTCCACGTCTCTCAAGGCGGGGATCGCCACGCTGGGCGCTGACATCGATGGCGTAGTGGTCTGTCTCGGCGACATGCCACGGGTCAGCGCGGCCGAGGTCGATCGCCTGATCGGCGCCTTCAATCCGCTCGAAGGACGCGGCATTGTGGTGCCGACGCTCAACGGCAAGCGCGGAAATCCCGTGCTGTGGTCGAAGCAGTTCTTTACCGAGATGAGCCAGGTAGGAGGCGACGTGGGCGCCCGCCACCTGATCGGCGCCTACGCGGAGATGGTCGCGGAGGTGGAGATGGCCGGCGACGGCGTGCTCATCGATATCGACACGCCTCAGTCCCTCGCCAAGCTCGCGGCGTCCGGCGTCAAAGTCACGGCCTGAGTCAAGACCCGCCGGGTGCGTAGCGCTTGTCGGTGATTTCGTCCCGGGCCTGGCGCTCGGGTATCAGCTCCACGACAAAGGTGTCGCGATACCCAAGATGGCCGGGGCCTCTGCCGGTGTACCAACTCGCGAGCGACTCGACTTTGACATATCGAATGTCTCCGGCCCGGAGGGCGAGCTCTTTGAACTGATGTGGATAGACGCCCTGGCTGTCGACGCTGATGTGATACTCGCCCGGCGCCAGATCGCGGAACGAGATTCCACCGGGCTCGGAGATTTCCGCCGCGGTATCGTTGAGATAGATCAGCGGCCGCGACAGGCTCTCGTAGGGCTCCCAGTCACGATAGAAGTAGATCCGCGCTTGACCCGCCGCGACGGGGACAATGGTTGCCGAGGCAATAGAGGGCTCGGTGACGCGGCCTTGGCAGGCTGTCAGCATCAAGCCGACTGCGACTGCGAGGACGAGCTTCAGCGTGCCCATAGGTGCCTGCCGAGTGATGTTACACCACAGAAACCATAGGTTCTTCCCCACGTGACTGCAATGGAAGGCACGAAGACGTTATGAGCCATTGGGAAAATATCGCTTCGAGGCGACATCGCGCCGGCCGTCCGGGGGATCGACGACGACGACCACAAAGGTGTCCGGCTCATAGATGCTGTCGCCGCTGTTGTATCCCTTGATCGACGCGACCTTCACATAGACGGTCTGACCCGGTGTCGCTGTTACGGTCCTGTCCTGGTCCGGATAGAGCGTGTTGCTGCGCACGGCGATGAGATAGGTGCCGGGTTGCATATCCCGGTAGAACACCCCTCCGGGCTCGGAGATGCCCGCGACCTCGCCGTTCAGCGTGACGTAGGGCCGGCCCAGGCTCTCGTAGGGCTCATAGTCCCTGTAGAAGAAGAACCGCGCTCGGTCGGGCGGCACGGCCGGGATCTGTGCGGCGACCTCCGCCAAGGTGTCGCCAGGCGGCGAGCCGCCTCCGGTGCACGAGGACACGAGTGCGAAGGCGGCCACGATCGCCGCTCTTAAATGCGCGTCTCGGGCGCCTATCGGCACGGCGCGACCTCGCCTCATCCCGGTGCCCAGTATGGGTAAATCCAAGGACGGCCGGTCCATCACTTTCCCGTGCGAACCGCGCGCCGCTTGGGCGCGGTCCGCGGAAGCCCGCTATTTTCCGGCGAGATTCAGGGCGTGCGTGAGGTTGTTGGCCTTCGCGTCCCGCGTGCCGAGGGGCGCCAGGCCATATCGGCTCTCGATCAGCTTCAGCACCGAGGTCGTGTCGTAGACGGTGTGATCGACGTAGTGCCGCTTCGCGAGCGGCGAAATGATCAGCGTCGGTACGCGCGTCCCCGGCCCCCACTGGTCGATCTTGGGCGGCGGGACGTGATCCCAGAATCCCCCATTCTCATCATAGGTGACGACGATCACCGTGCCCTTCCAGAGCGGGCTCTTGCGGATCTTCTCGATCACCTCCGCCGTGTGCTTGTCGCCCGATAGCGTATCCGTGTAGCCCGGATGCTCGTTGTAGTCGCCGTACGGCTTCCAGAACACCACCGACGGCAGCGTCCCCTTGTCGATCTCCGTGAGCATGTCGGTCTCGTCCTTCAGGTGCTGCTTCTTCGCCTCGGTGCCGTCGGCGTAGTTCTGGAAAAAGGCGAACACCTGATGGTGATACTGGAAATTCGGTCCGGGCTTGCCCGCGAGCGCATCGTTCCAGCCGCCCGAGTACCAGGCCCAGGAGACGTTCTTCTCCGACAATTCGTCTCCGATCGTCTTCATGGTCTGCGGGGGAAGCAGGTTCGCCTTGTCGATGTCGGCGGGATGCGGCGTAAACACAGTAAAGGTGGTGTTGACGGCGTAGCCGTCGGGCGTCACCTGGGCGTCCTTGATGTAGTGGCGCTTCTCGTCGAAGGTCGATTTCATCGAGTCGGGGGCGTTCTCAAAGCGCGGGGTGCAGGCGCAAACGGCCCAGAAGTGGTTCAGGAAAGAACCGCCGAAAGCCGCATGAAAGAAGTGATCGGCGAGCGTGAATTCCTTGGCATATTGCCACAGCGGCAACTTGCTGCCGTCCTCGTATCCCATCACCAGTCCGGCGGCATCGCTCTCCAGCGCATAACGGTCCATCTTGCCGCCGTCGATTTGCTCCTGCTCGTGATAGAAGCGGTGAACGAGGTCGCCGAACTTAGTGTCGATCGGCACGTACTTGTTGATCGGGAACGGCCGGTTCGGCAGGTCCGCCGGGAAGCGCGGATCGAGTGCTGGCGGCTTCTTGGTCGTGTCGATCACCGGCGGCAGCGTCTTGTAGGGCTTGCCGTCCTTGTCAACCTGGACGGAGCGCTTGCCCGCCTTCGACAAGCCGTCGGCCCCGGGGAAGTTGCCGAATAGATCGTCGAAGCTGTGGTTTTCGAGATAGATCAGGATGATGTGATCGATCTTCTCGATGCCCTTCGGAGCGGGCGTCGCTTTCTGCGCTTGGGCGGGCGTGAGCGCCAACGCCAAGCCGATCGCGGACATCGGCACGATGCGGGCCCAGTTTTTCATGATTTTCCCCATTCTTCGGTTGGCGCTGACGCAAGTGTGTGGCCGCGACGCACCCCGCGGCTGTCACGGGCGCGAGAACTCTCCACCGCGCTGATAGCGACACTCTGTGACAGTCCGATGACCATCGGCAACTAAAGCTGCGGCGCCAGGAGCGGGCGCCACGCGTTGGCGAGGGTGAGCGGCGGCTCCGTGAGTGCTTGCAGGGCGCCAAGCGTCATCCCCTCGATCATCTCGACGACTAACAAACCCTGTGCGCTCACGTCGATGACCGCCAGGTTGGTGTAGATCCGCTTGACACAGCTGGGCGCGGTCAAGGGATAGGTACAGCGGTGGCGAAGCCGCGGCTCGCCCTCCTTGGTCGTGTGCTCCAGCAGGACGCGGACCTCGCGGGCGCCCGCGGCGAGATCCATGGCGCCGCCGACCCCGGGCGCGAAATGCGGATCGTTCGTGGTCCAGTTCGCGAGGTCACCGTCGACGGAGACTTCGAACGCCCCCATGAGCGACAGGTCGACATGGCCGCCACGGATCATCAGGAACGCATCGGTGTGATGGAAGAAGGAGCCGCCTGGAAGCAGGCTTGCGGCGCCCTTGCCAGCATTGATGAGATCGGGATCCGCCTCTCCCGGCGCCGGCGCCTTGCCGAGGCCGAGGACCCCGTTCTCGCTGTGGAACACGATCTCACGATCGGCCGGGATGAAATCGGCGACCAAGGTCGGCAAACCGATGCCGAGGTTCACATAGGCACCGTCGGCGACGTCCTGAGCCGCTCGCCAGGCGATCTGCCGCCGCGAGAGCGGTGCCGCGGACATGCTCATTTGGCGTGGGGCACGTAGACAACGCGATCCACGAATATACCGGGTGTTACGATCGTCTCGGGGTCGAGGTCGCCTAGCTCAACGAGTTCCTTTACCTGCGCCACCGTAAGGTCGGCCGCCATCGCCATGGTCGGATTGAAATTCCGTGCCGCCTTTCGATAGACCAGATTGCCCCAGCGATCCGCTTTCTGCGCCTTGCAGAAGGCGACGTCACCCTTCAACGGCTTCTCCAGCACATAACTGCGTCCCTCGATCTCGCGAACCTCCTTGCCCTCGGCGAGCCGTGTGCCGACACCAACCGGCGAATAGAACCCGCCGAGTCCGGCCGCGGCGCAGCGCATGCGCTCGCTCAACGTGCCCTGCGGCACCAGCTCAAGGTCGATCCGCCCGGCTTTGTACGCGGCCTCGAAGGCATGCGGCTTGTCCGTGCGCGGATAGGAGCAGACCACCTTGCGCACGCGCCCGTTGGCGATCAGCGCGGCGAGGCCGCGGTCACCGCTGCCGGCATTGTTAGCGACCGCGACCAGGTTCTTGGCGCCCTGTTCCAGCAGCGCCTCCAGGAGCTCGTCCGCCATGCCGACCGCGCCGAAGCCCGCGCATAGGATGGTGGCGCCGTCCTTCACGTCGGCGACGGCCGCGGCGAGGCTCGCCACGCGCTTGTCGATCATCGCGGTTCAGAAGGTGACGCGGTCGCCACCCTTGAGGTGCAGCATCTCGCGAGCGTCCTGCGGGCTCGCGATCTCCAGCGACAGGTTCTCGAGGATGCCGCGGATGCGGCGGACCTGGTCGGCGTTGGACTTCGCGAGCTGGCCCTTGCCG
>Ga0126378_10002866_pt1 | contig 12884 bp, 7 predicted proteins | sample PanSoiMetPlot_23_FD_92587 | JGI IMG/M metagenome (GOLD analysis project Ga0126378, IMG submission 92587) | Tropical forest soil microbial communities from Panama - MetaG Plot_23 | ecosystem: Environmental > Terrestrial > Soil > Tropical forest > Bulk soil | place: Panama | collected 2016-02-17
ATGATGTCCACTTGTAGACGCACTAACTCAGCGGCGAGATCGGCGTAGCGCCCACTTTCGCCCTCGGCCGTCCGATAGACAATACCAATGTTCTTGCCCTCGACATAGCCGAGATCCCGCAGTCCTGCGATAAAAGCTGGTGAAGGACCGGCGCCGATGCCAGCCAGATAACCAATCCAAGGGATTTTTCCCGGCTGCTGGGCGTGGGCCGAATCAGCAATCGTCAGAAACAACGCTGCAACTAGCAAGAGAAGAAAGTTTTTTTTCATGGGCTGCTAATCTTTTACTCTCAGCCTCTGGGAGAGAGCAGGGGTAAGGGCGCCGGCCACAATATCAGGCACCCTCACCGCAGTCCTCTCCCGTCGAGGAAGAGGAGGAATTCAAAGCCCGCAAACACTTCGCTTCCTCAATGGATTTCAGCAAAACCTCCGGACTCACCGGAAGCCGATTCACTTTCACGTTCAGATCAGACAAAGCATCCTCGATTGCCAACGCAATCGCCGTCGCCGACGGAATCGTCCCGCCCTCCCCTGCCCCTTTGCAACCCAACGGGTTTAGGGGGGTCGGAGTTTCGATGTGAGCGACTTCCATCCTCGGCACTTCCATCGCGCCCGGCAGATAGTAGTCCATATAACTCGCGTTTAACACCTGACCGTTGTCGTCGTGAATCACTTCCTCGTATAGCGCATTACCTATGCCGTGCGCCACGCCGCCATGAATTTGACCATCCACCAGCATGGGATTGATGAGGGTGCCGCAATCATGCGCGACGGCGTATCTTTGAACCTCTACATGGCCGGTTTCTTCGTCAACCTGGACGACCGCAACATGCACGCCGTTGGAATGAGTTGATCTTCTCGGGGAATAGTAAACCGTCGCTTCCAGTCCTGGCTCGACGCTGCGATCGACCATAAAACCTGACACGCGATTGGCGGCCTCATGCGCCAGGGCTTTAAGAGTAATCTTTTTTTCCGCGGAGCCTTTGACGAACACTTCCCCGTTTACGATAGAAAGGTCGTCACTGCTGCATTCCAATTTGGCCGCAGCCAATTGCAGCGCTTTTTCTCTGACCTGTTGCGCCGCTTGCGCGATGGCGTTGCCCGCTGTCACCATCACCCGGCTCGCAAAAGTCCCTACGCCGTGAGGAATGCCCGCGCTGTCGCCGGTCACTACCCGGACATTGTTAAAATCAACGCCGAGATAGTCAGCGCAAATTTGTCCCAAAGCCGTTTCTTGTCCCTGACCTTGAGATGCCGCGCCGGTGAAAACATAAATTTTCCCATCCGCTCCAACCTTTACGCTTCCGCCCTCAAAGGGTCCGAACCCCGTTCCTTCGACATAGGCCGCGATGCCCACACCCAGGCGGATGCCACGCTTACGCACATCCAACTGCGAACGGCGAAAATTTTCGTATCCGATCATTTCCAACGCTTTCTCCAAACAAGCCGGATAATTACCACTGTCATATTCTAGCGGGTTGTTGTCGCGATAAAGAATGCCAACTGCATAAGGATATTCGTCTTTCTGGATGAAATTGCGGCGGCGCACTTCGGCTGGATCCATGTGAAGAGTCCGCGCGATCCTATCCATAACGTTTTCCATCACGTAGGCGGCTTGCGGTCTTCCGGCCCCACGCACCACCATAGCTGTTACTTTATGAGTGAATACGGCTTTGAATTCGAGTTGCAAGTTGGGGATTTTGTAAGGGCCGGGAATGGTCGCGAGGGTGATCCACGGAACTACCAAACTGGTAGCGTAGGCGCCGGTGTCGTAAAGAAAAAAATTCTTTAGGCCCAGGATTTTACCGTCCTTATTGAAAGCGGCTTCAAGCCAATGCATCTGATCGCGCTCCTGGCGGCTGGCGATGAAATGCTCGTGCCTGTCTTCGATCCATTTGATCGCGCGGCCAAGACGAATAGCCAACCAGGGCACGAGAAAATTTTCCGGATAGAAACCCCCTTTGGGCCCAAAGCCACCGCCGACCCGTGGCGCAATCACTCGGACCTTATATTCGGGAATATCCATGAGCTGTAAAAGCGTGCGGCGTATACGGTGCGGCCCCTGGCAAGAAGCCCAAATGGTCAGGAAACCTTCTTTGGGCTCGTATTGCGCGACGATGCCGCGGGTTTCGATGGCGTGGCAGCCGCCCCGATGAATCCGCAATGTTTCCCGAATAACATGATCCGCCTCGGCAAACGCCTTCTCCACGTCGCCCGTCGATTGCTTCATGAAGCCAGCGACGTTATTGGATTCACTTTCATGAACCAGAGCCGCGTCCGCCGACAACGCATTCTCTATATCGACGCAAGCAACCATAGATTCATAGTCGACTAATACTAACGCCGCAGCATCTTCGGCGATCTGCCGGCTTGCGGCAACTACCACGGCCACCGGCTCGCCAACGTAGCGTACCCTGTCTTTGGCCAACGGCAGTTCAGTAAGCGGCTTCAGGTTCGGGTGCGGTATCGTTAAAGGAAACTTTCTAACCTCACCGAGATCGCGGAAGGTAACAACGTCGGCAACGCCGGGGATCTGCTTTGCCGCTTCCGAGTCGATGCGTAAGATTTTGGCGTGGGCGTGAGTGCTTCTCACTATGTGCGCATGCAGCATTCCCGAAAAATCGATATCATCGACAAAAACGCCTTTCCCGGTCAGCAACTCCTCGTCTTCCGCCCGCTCCACGCGGGCGCCGATAAAGGCCGAAGCAGGTGAGCGCGGCGCCTCGTGGGGCACTTTTTCTTCCAGCACCCCACCTGATGCTTCGATAATCGCGTGAACAATATTTTGGTATCCAGTGCAGCGGCATAAATGACCGGAGATTGCTTTTCGCACATCGGCTTCGTTGAGCGCTTGGCGCTTCTTCAATAAGCCACTGGCCGTGATGAGAAAACCGGGCGTGCAAAACCCGCACTGCAAGGCGTGATGTTGTTTGAAAGCTCGCTGCAGCGAACTAAGTTCTCCGTGGGCAGCGAGACCTTCCACTGTAACAACTTCCGCCTGGTCGGCTTGCACCGCCAGCATGAGGCAGGAACGAGCCGGCTCCCCGTTGTATAAAACCGTGCAACTCCCACAGACACCGTGCTCGCAACCAACATGAGTTCCGGTAAGAAACAAATCGTGACGCAGAAAGTCGGCGAGGTTCTTTCTCGTCTCTACCTCTTTCTCGACAGCTTTGCCGTTAACCGACAATTGTATCTTCTGCAATGCCATTCTCAGGTCGCGTTCTGCGTTTTGCGCCACGCTTCTGTCAACGCGCGCCGCGTCAAAACGTTTGCCAGCGATCTCCGGTAGGACTCACTGGCGTGTAAATCAGATCTGGGGCTGATGGTGGCCGCGACCTCACTACCCACGTGGTTAAATAGGTTCGCCGAGGCCTTTTCATCCGTCGCCGACCTCCTTCAGCAATGACAGCGCTTCGGCGGCGTTGTGCGCTCGATGATAGTGGAACGGAGCGGACTTCATTGGGTCTCTATTTCTCTATGTCAAGGTTACAACGGCGCTTTCGCAGAACCTTGTCGTATGCTGCACATCGACCTTTTACCTCAAATGATCGCCTAAAGGCGAGAGCCCCGGTTACAAAATCATCTGTCCGCTCGTGGGGAGACTCGCAGGCGAAATGCTTGAGCAGTTGTGACGCCGAGTGGCCCGTGGGACGGAAGAAATGGAGTTATTAATGAGTTAGTTAGTTCATAAGTATGTGGACACCTGATACTGATGCGACCCGGGACGCGAGTCCTTCCGAGCGCGGTCAATAGGCCTGTGTCTTGTAGACCACCACTCCGTCCTCCCCAAGGGTGGGAACTCCGACAGTTTGGGCCCCAAGAGACTTTCACGCGCGCGTGCCCGCGCTCTCCAGGACTCGCCCCTCGGTCGCTTTATGATTACTTACTTATGAAATCTTTAATAATAATCGATCTCGTTCGCGAGAATTAACCTGTTCTTAACCCAGCGGTCATCGTTTTTTAAAGAACCGATGACTGCATGACCCCAGCGATAATAGCGCCAAGATTTGCTGGCCAGGCATTCGAAAATAGCCGGGTGGGTAACCGATGTTAAGAATCGGTCAGCAATTGCCGTGATCGACACCCAATATCGGCGTTCGTTTCCATCGTAGACTGTAAGAGTTCTTTTAATCGTTTAAGCGCTGCGAAGGCAGTGCAATCAAACTATCGGGGGCTCGACATGGACCTAGAAGAGAGCAGGCGATTTCGTCGCACGGCGGAGGATCTGGCCATGCAATTTTGGACCACATTCCGCCGCCAGGATGGCGCGCAGCCAGAAAAAGATCTCATGCTCGCGGTTTTGACTGACGCCATTTGGGATTATAAGAGAAATCTCGCCGCGCGCAATGCGCGTTTCCGCGAAGCCCAACAATGGCTATTCGACAGAAATGGCGAATCATTATTCTCGTTTGAAACAATCTGTGAAATTCTAAACTTCAACCCGGCCATGATTCGCCGTGGCCTGCAAGCTTTGAGTCAGGGAAAGCTTTGATTCGTTAGTTACTGGTTCTACGCAGAAGTCTCGAACAATTTTCTGCCCCGATCGCTTACCGTTCTGGAGCCATACGCAAGCACCTCTGCGACTCCAAGTCCATTTGCTACACCTTATTTGAGGCCAAACACCTTACGGGTTCTCCACCTTGGTCTGTCAAACCGGACCCAATTTGACGTTGATCCCCTTGGTCACGGTAGATACAATAACACTAACGGTGAGTTCGTTTCCATTGTGAAATTTTGAAAGCTAAACCATGGCCGGAAATCAAAAAGGAGGAGGGCCCATGGGTATGGATTTCAAACGCATTCTATGTCCGGTGGATCTATCCGCTTTTTCGCTGACGGCGGTCAAGCTCGCGGTAAAAATCGCCGAAACCGGCGGCGCGAGACTCTACTTGTTGCACGTAATCGACAACCCTTTCGATGAGCTCTACTTGACCTCAATCACCCAAACCGATCCGGCTGCCATCGATTTGTATAAGAGTGAATCTCAACGAAGGTCTAAGATTGTGCGCGCGACCGAGGAACACTCCGTGGTTTTGCTAAAGCAGTTCTGCCATGATTCGGTCGAACACCTACCCAGAGTCCGCTATCTTGTGAGCAGCGGAGATCCCTTTGAAAAAATCCTTGACGCCGCCGAAGCGCACAGGATCGATCTTATCGTGCTCGCCACGCATGGGCGAACCGGCATCAAGAGGTTGATCATAGGAAACGTGGCCGAAAAGGTCGTGCGCCACGCGCCGTGCCCGGTGATGACCGTAAAGCCGCGTGCCGCCCGCCGCAAGCCCAAGGAAAACGAAAGCAAGTCGAGGAGGGTCGCATGACGTCCATTAAAGAAGAGGCAGCCACGCCGCTGCTGCGGATTTTCCATCCATCGGATTTTACCAAGGCGAGTGAGGTTGCCTTCGCTCACGCGCTCAAACTTGCATTGGAATCCAAGGCGGAGTTGGAAATCATGCACGTGGCCCGACATCTGACTGACAGCTCAGGTGATGTTCACTGGACCGATTTTCCCGGGGTCCGCGCGACCCTGGCGCGCTGGGGCATTCTGCCCGTCGAGGCTGCGCGTGAAGAGGTCGCCAAGACAGGCATGGACGTAAAGAAAGTTGTTTTAGAGGGGTCAGACCCCGTCGAGTCCATGGTGCAATACTGCCGCGACCGTCCGCCGGATTTGCTTGTTTTGGCGACGCATCAGAGGGATGGTCTCGGACGCTGGCTGCACAAAGAAGTTGCTGAGCCCCTAGCGCGACGATCCCACGCCATGACGCTCTTCGTTCCCCATGAAGGGGACGGATTCGTTTCTTTGGAGGATGGCACAGTGAGGCTGCAGCGAATTCTCATACCGGTCGATCATGAACCGAGTGCGCAACCGGCGCTGGAAGAAGCATCTTTCTTGGCTGCGGGACTTGGGAGTCCGAACGTGGAATTCAGGCTCATCCATGTGGGAGACAAAGGGGTGCCAACTCTATACCTGCCAGCTCATCGGTCAGATTGGAAATGGCAAAAGCGTTTGGTGGAAAGGCGACGTGGTAGATCGAATTCTTCAAGAAGAAGCGGAATGGTCGCCGGATCTTATGGTGTTAACGACCCAAGGACATCGAGACTTTCTCGATGCCTTGCGCGGAAGCACAACCGAACGCGTAGTAAGAGGGGCACACTGCCCGGTACTTGCTATTCCGGCGTAATCAGAAGTTCAAAGCCTTTCCTGAACGAAGTGAAGGATCTTGTTCCTCGGTCGAAGGATCTTTCGAAGCTCAGGACGTGCGAAGCGCCCGCCTGGAACTTTGAACGACCTCTTCCTTGACACCTCGGGCTCACGCCTCGCCTCGCTGATAGGTCGTAACGCGAGCTACGGGATGCAGGTCAGATCAAGCCGCCGGATCGTCGTCCGGTATTTCACCAATCTCATCGAGCCAAGCGATGGCTTCGCTATCGCTGGGCGCTCGGTAATCTCCGCGAGGCGAAAGGGAGCCGCCGCTCCCAACCTTCGGTGCATTCGGTATGCAACTACGCTTGAACTGGCTGGCTTGAAAAAAGCGCCAAGCGAAAACGGACAGCCATCGCTTGATATCGCCGAAGCGGTATTGATTCCGTCGTTCCGCCGGGATGTCAGGCCAATTTCCCAGGGCGCGATCTCTCCATGAGCAATAGGCGAGAAAGGCGATTTTGGAGGGTCGATAGCCGAAGCGAGTCGTATAATACAGAGTGAAGTCATGCAGCTCATAGGGGCCAATGACCTCCTCGGTCCGCTGGCATGGCTGCTCGCCATCGAGATCGCCAGGCACAAGTTCAGGACTAAACTCGGTGTCGAGGATCGAGCGCAGCACATGGCTTGTTTTTTCACCCAGCTGTTTTGTGTCGCCAACCCAACGCAGGAGAAACTGGATCAATGTCTTCGGAACGCTGGCGTTAACGCTATAGTGCGACATATGATCGCCAACGCCGTACGTACACCAGCCTAAAGCTAGTTCACTGAGATCACTGGTACCGAGCACCAGAGCCTGATTGAGGTTGGCGAGACGAAACAGATGGCTGGTGCGCTCCCCTGCTTGGACGTTTTCAAAGGTAACGTCGTAGACCGGTTCGCCGCGCGCATAAGGATGGTTGATATCCCTTAGCATCTGCTCGCAACTTGGGCGGATGTCGAGTTCATGAGCGGCACAACCGACCGCCTTCATGAGCGCTTTGGCGTTCGCCAAAGTGCGTTTGCTGGTGGCAAACCCCGGCATGGTGTAACAGAGAAGATTGGAACGTGGCAACTGGAGCAAGTCCATGGCTCGAGCCGCCACGATTAATGCGTGAGTGGAATCGAGGCCGCCGGAGACACCGATCACCAGCTTGGAGGTCTTGCAGCTTTGGAGCCGCTTTACCAAGCCCTGGACCTGAATGTTGTAGGCTTCATAGCAGCGCCGATCACGCAGCGCCGGGTCGGACGACACATAAGGAAACCGGTCGTAGAGACGCTGGCAGAGCAGACGCTTGTTCGGAAGTTCAATATCGAAGTTAATACCTCTGAACTGCTGCAGCTCAACGTGGTGCCGCTGCATGCTCTGGCCGAAGCTGTTCTGGCGCATGCGTTCCTGGCTCAATCGATCGAGATCCAGTTCCGCCATCACAAGCTGGGAATCGTAGCGGAATCTTTCCGAGTCAGCCACTAAAGAGCCGTTCTCGCACACCATCGCATGACCGTCCCAGGCAAGATCGGTGGTGGACTCGCCGGTTCCGGCGGCGGCATAAAGGTAGGCCGCCAGGCAACGCGCCGATTGATTAGCAACTAAACTGTGACGGTATTCGTCCTTACCAATGGTAATATTAGATGCGGAAAGATTAAGTATAACCGAGGCCCCGGCCAAGGCCGCATTGCAAGACGGTGGAATCGGTACCCATAGGTCTTCGCAGATCTCAACGAAAAAGGTAAACCGTTTGTCCTCCTGCGACTGGAACAGAAGATGTTCGCCGAAAGGAACGTTTGCCTGCCCCAAGATCTCGATCGTTGTGCTGCGCGCCGCTGCCGCTGGAGCGAATTGCCGGTATTCGTAGAACTCGCGGTAATTGGGTAGGAAGGTCTTCGGCACAACCCCAAGGATTTTTCCGCGGCGCAGAACGATGCCGCAGTTGAACAACAAATGATCGACCTGCAGCGGCATACCAACCACGGCGATCAGATTCAACGTTTCGGATGCCGTTAGGACGCCGCGTAGGGCTTCGACCGCGGCATCCAGCAGCGGCTGCTGATGAAAAAGATCCTCGCAGGAGTAGGCCGTTAGCCCCAATTCCGGGAATAGGGTCAGAACGGCATTTTCGCGGTCGGCTTTTTCCATCAGCGCGATGGTTTGTGCCGCGTTGAAAGACGGGTCCGCGACGCGCACCTCGGGGATTCCGACAGCGACGCGGATAAAACCGTGCCTGTAAAGATTGAAGAATTCCCCTTTGTTCTCCATAAAAAGCCGCTTTAAGGACCGACTATGGCGGATTTTTCGCCGTCCAGCAACTCATTTCGGTGCCCTGTGGATAAGTTCCAAGGCCACCGAAACCGCGATCAAGATAATAATGACCCATTCGAGCACTTCCATCCGACGGTTAGTGGCCTGGTCCGCGATCTTTTCGTAGATACTCTCCAGGGTCTGGAGCTTGCGAATAATGCTCGTGTCCCATTCGTCGAGATGGAAGCGCTTATTCACCAGGCGGTAGACCCGGGCCAGGTATTGATCGCCCAGTAGCTTGAGGGTGTTGTTCACGCCTTCGAAGAGGATGGCGTTATCTATTTGAAGCTCGGCGACGCGGCGCGAGGCGGTGTCGTAGTAGCCGAAAATTCGGGGCAGGTTCAAGGATGGTCTCAGGAGCGTGTCGTAGACATGGTCTAGCGCGCGGTCCAGTTTCTGGTCGAGATAGCGCATTTCGAGCAGCTCTACATTGGCGAAACCCAAGACGGCCCGGACATCTTCACCTTCCCGGTCGATCAGAAGCGCGGCATTCCAATCCACAATGGTTAAATCCTCGGTGCCGAATGATATCTTGGCAGCGAGCGCATCTTCGATCTCCTCCGTGGATAGGGGTTGACGTTCAGCGCGAAGAACCTGGGCAATCTGCGGGCCGTTGGCAAGACAGAATTGCTTAGCGTCGAACGGTTCAGCAAAGGATTCTATATGAAAAATCAAGTAGTCTTCCACGACCGGAGCGAGACCTGCCTGCAGGGCTGCGTCACCTATGACTTTGAGTAGGTCGTTCACCCGGAGACGTGAATCGGAAAGCAGAGCCTCATTATCGTAAAGTTCTTCGCTCAACGGGAGTAGGTCCGCAAAGCGGCCTGTGATGGGAAAGGAGTAGATCACGGCCACGGCGCCGAAATCATAGATCACTAGATCCACGTCGGCGCGAGCAGAGAAGCGGCCGATATTTACCGGTTCAGACTGCTCGCTGATGCGCAGCGGCGGAGGCTGGTATTCGAAATAACTGGGAGCGCGTCGCTTATGAGGAATTGTTTGACGTTCGGTCGCTTCATGGACACGCCGCTCCGCTTGCTCGAGAGTTATCGACCGCGCAGCGTCGTAAGCGAAAACGGCAAAGCACAACCCATTTCGGATGAGCCAATCAGGTGATTGCGCCGCTTCTGTCGCCATTGACCATACTCTAGCATCATAGGGCTGAGACTACAGCCATGCCCAAGCCCCGCGGATGTTTATAGCGGAGATCGGTAACTGCAATCAATTACGCCCGTCCGCGCTAAGTTATGTCTTAGGCGGACGAGGGTTCCTTAGCGGCCTGTTAATTTAAGCTAAATCCGTCGCCGGGTGTCACGGAGGAAATAAGCGGTCGCCGGCGGTTGGGGTTACGCAGGATTTGAAGAGACTTTTGTTCGATTTGACGAACGCGCTCGCGCGTCACGGAAAACATTTCCCCAAGCTCCTCGAGGGTGTAGTCGCGCTTCTCATCGATACCGAAGCGCATGCGCAGCACCTTTTCCTGTCTTGGGGTTAGGACGGCCAGAGCTTTGCGTACATCCGTGCGCAGAAGTCCGTCCATGGCAGCATCCTCAGGCTCGCGACTGACCCGATCTTCGACAAAATCTTCGAGGTGATCGCCGTCTTCCCAGACCGGAGTTTGCAGAGAGATCGGTTCGCCGTGGACTTGCATAACCTTGAGCAGCTCGGCCACGGACATCCGCATTTCCTTGCCCAGCTCTTCCGGTAGAGGCTCACGTCCGAGCTTTCGCTGCATCTCATGAGCGGCTTGGAGAATCTTGTTACGTAGCTCAACTCGGTGTACGGGAATACGTATGGTTCGCCCCGTATCGATGAGACCCCGTGTGATTCCCTGGCGAATCCACCAGGTCGCATACGTGGAAAATCGAAAGCCGAGCCTGTGATCAAATTTCTCCACCGCGCGCATCAGCCCCAAATTTCCTTCTTGAACCAGATCTAAGAAGCTCAAGCCACGGTTAAGATATTTCTTGGCGATGCTGACAACGAGCCGTAAGTTAGCTTCAGTGAACTCTTTCTTTGCCCCGGCCACCCGTCTCTCGCCTTCTTGAACTTTGCGTGCCAGGGTGTTGATTTCCGTTGCCGGAAGGCCAAGGGCATTCTCAAATTCCCGGATCTCCGTCGACACCTCGGCTTTTTTGGCTTTCGATAAAGCCTTTTCCTCGGTCATCGCGAAACGCTCTGCAGCTCGCTTCAGTCTTTGAGCCAGCTCATCGATGCGCGAAGCCGACAAATGCAGCTCTTTCACCAAGGCCAGGACCTTATTCGTGACCGCCAGCCGTTTCTCGACGAGCAATGCTTGGCGCTTTTTCGATAGACGGGCCCGCTTTAACTCTTTGGAGATTTTTGTCTGGCGATCGCTCAAACGCCGGAGTTGGCTGATGATCTTTAAAAAAGGCTTTGGATCGAGAACATCTTCCCCATCTTCTTCATCGCTCTCCGCCTTTTCTACCACTTCGCGCAGACCGAGTTCGCCGCTGGCGATAGCCGCGCCCAGTTGAGTAATATAATGGAGAGCCATAGGCATGGAAAAAATGGCCGCAAAGATCTCCTCCTTGCCTCGCTCAATCTCCGTAGCCAGCTCAACCTCTCGTTGGCGGCTGAGGAGTGGGACCGTTCCAATTTCCCGCAGGTAGGTCGTGATTGGATCGTTGGTCCCCCTGGTTTCTCGATCCTCGGCTTCGGAGTCTACGTCTTCTTCAGGGAGGTCCGGCGGAAGCTCAGAGTCTAATTCCACATTCATATCCTCGGAGTCGTCCGGTCGGTCACCACGACTCTCAAGATCATCCTCAAAAACTCGCTCAGCATCAATTACCGACATCTTATCTCCTTTATAAATTTCCACCAGTATCTATTATTAGACGAGTGAAAACCGGGGTTTGTTCCGGTGAACCCTCACTCGGGGAGGCCGATTGACGACTACTTAACTTAAGAACGACCGGGCAGCCTGTCAAGGCCAACCCCCGGTGCAAACCCTTAATTCTATTGGAAATTTTCGGTCCCAGGAAGATCGCTTCCTAAAATAGGACAATCAGGCTAAAGCCGACAACGACGCCGTGTCCTCTCTGAATGGGACGCAGGGGCTAAATAGGAGTTTTGATGCTAGATCGAGTTAAAATGTTGAGCTAATGTCATGATAAGACAAGGGTCGATATCATAAACGTCCCCTCCCAGCGCGCAAGCGCGATGATGCGGCCAGTTTCATTGAGGCAAAAACGATGAAGGTTTTGGTAATCAATTGTGGTAGTTCGACCCTGAAGTTCGAACTCATTGAGTTGGCGGGGCCGTCAAGTTCCAGCAACGAAGCCAAAAAATTGGCACGGGGCGTTGTTGATCGAATAGGCGATGGAGCCTCGCTTCGGTTTGAAGCCGCCGGCATTTCTGACCAGCAGGAATCGGCTTCCCTTCGTGATCATGAAGAAGCAGTAGGCAGGGTCGTTGATTGGTTGCGCTCGCAAGAGGCATTCAGGGTATTCGACGCCGTGGGACATCGGGTGGTTCACGGTGGCGATCGATTCACGGCCTCGGTTCTGATTGATGAGAGTGTTATCAACACCCTCGACTCTTTGTGTGAGATCGCTCCGCTGCATAACCCCGCGAGCGTCGGCGGCATTCGCGCCGCCCGCGCACTTCTGGGCGCTACGCTTCCGATGGTTGCCGCCTTCGACACCACATTTCATCGCACCTTGCCGGAACACGCGTCGACTTATGCCATCCCTCACGAGCTTTCGTCCAAGCACCATATTAGACGCTACGGTTTTCACGGCCTCGCCCACCAATATTCCGCATTGCGCTATGGCGAGCTCACCGCAACAGCTCAGGAACAAATCAACATCGTCACGCTTCATCTAGGTAATGGGTGTTCGGCCTGTGCCATTCGCGGTGGCCGATCCGTAGATACGTCCATGGGCTTTACGCCGCTTGAGGGGCTTGTAATGGGAACGCGCTCCGGCGATCTCGACCCCGCGCTGGTGAGTTATCTTGCCCAGGAAGAGGGCGTTGCCGTCGCTGAAGTCGAGAACTGGCTCAACAAACGCTCCGGTTTGCTGGGAGTTTCCGGTCTGTCGAACGATATGCGTGAGCTGGCGGCGGCCTATGATACTGATCCTCGCGCGCGGCTTGCGGTGGACGTGTTTTGCCATCGGGCGCGCAAATACTTGGGCTCCTACTTAGCGACTTTGGGCGGCGCGGAAGCCGTCATATTCAGCGGCGGGATCGGTGAGAATTCGTCATTGGTGCGGCAAAAAATCTGTGAGAAAATGGAATGGTGCGGCTTGCAACTCGACACGGCGGCGAACGCAGCGACCTTCAGAAGAGACAACCGGATCTCCACAGCGAACAGCAAGCTTAGCGCCTTCGTTATTCGCAGCGACGAAGAATTGGTCATCGCGCGCGAGACGGCTCGCAT
>Ga0126378_10002867_pt1 | contig 12884 bp, 11 predicted proteins | sample PanSoiMetPlot_23_FD_92587 | JGI IMG/M metagenome (GOLD analysis project Ga0126378, IMG submission 92587) | Tropical forest soil microbial communities from Panama - MetaG Plot_23 | ecosystem: Environmental > Terrestrial > Soil > Tropical forest > Bulk soil | place: Panama | collected 2016-02-17
GAGGACCAGTACCAGGAGCTCGAGTTCTGGTACCCGTTCTACCGCCTGAAGGAGGCGGGTGCCGAGGTCCGGGTGGTCGGCACCGGGCGCTCCGACGTGTTCAAGAGCAAGCTCGGCTACCCGGCGCCGGCCGACCTGGCCGCCAGCGACGCGAAGGTCGACGAGTTCGACGCGGTGATCATCCCGGGCGGCTATGCGCCCGACCTCATGCGCCGCAGCGCGGACATGGTCCGGTTCGTGCACGACATGGACGGGGCACGGAAGACGGTGGCCGCCATCTGCCATGCCGGCTGGATGCTCGTCTCGGCCAGGATCGTGGCCGGCCGCAGGGCCACCTGCTTCTCCTCGGTCCGTGACGACCTGGAGGCGGCGGGCGCGAACTGGGTCGACGAGCCGGTGGTCGTGGACGGCAACCTGGTCACCTCGCGCATGCCCCAGGACCTGCCCGACTTCTGCCGGGCGATCATCGAGACGCTGACGCGGGCGCCGGCCGCCGTCGGCTGACCCGCCCTGGCTGCCCCTCCCCCCTCGCGGGGAGGGGGCCCGCCAGGGCCCCTGGCACCGCTAGTGCCTGACCGAGCGCCGTTCGGCTAACCGGTCGGGGTCGAACTCGCTGGAGCGCACCCACCGGATGAACTCCTGCTCTCGCTCGATGATGCGGTCCGCCGCCGCCGGCAGCTCCGCGGCGATGCGGCGGGGGATCAGCAGCACCCCGTGCTGGTCGGCGTGGATCAGGTCGCCGGGGCCGATCGTGAGGCCGGCGATTCGAACCGGCTGCCCGATCGACTCCAGGCGCACGTACGCGTGGGACACCCCGGGTCCGCGGGCGAAGAAGTGGAAGCCCATCTCCCGGACCTCCTTCAGGTCGCGGACGCAACCGTCGGTGACCGCGCCCACGCAGCCCAGCGCCTTGTAGATGCTGGACTGGACCTCGCCCCAGAGCGCGCCGTGACCGGGCGGGTCGTCCAGGTCCTGGACGACCACGACCCGCGGCAGCGGAAGGCTGCGCACGAGCGCCCACAGCGGCGAGTGGTCGCTCGCGCCCTCGCCTCTGCCCCGGGCCCGGATCGTCGCCGTGGCGGCGTAGCCGACCATCACGCCGAGCTCCGGGAACAGGCACCGGATCTCCATGCCGGCGAAGCCCTCGTCGCGGGGCCGGATATCGAACGTCTCGATCGCGTTGGCCAGCGTGGGCGAGTCGTACCGGCGGAGCGCCTCGAGGACGCTCGAGGCCAGCCGCTCGTCGCTCATCGCCGGCCCCTCACGCGTACGAGGCGGACGCCGGCCGGGCCGGCGCCGGCCGGTCGGCCATCGCCCTGACCACGGCCGCCGCGGACGTGCGCATGAAAATCGCGTCGGAGGTGACGTTGAACATGCGGAAGCCGCGGTCGCGCCATCGTTTCGCCATCTCGACGCTGCCGCAGTGGATGCCTGGCACGACGCCGTGCCGCAGGGCGGCGCCCAGAATGCGCTCCACGAGGGCCGCGTGCTCGGGCGGGTACGTGTCGGTGGAAGGCATCATGCCGTGCGTCACGGCCAGGTCGTTGGGTCCGACGTACACGGCGTCCACGCCCGGCACCGACAGGATCTCGTCGGCCGCCTCCACGCCGGCGGCGGTCTCGATCATCACCGCAACCACCACCCGCCGGTTCCCGGTCTCCGGTCGGTAGCCGTCGACGCCGAGCGCGGCCCGGATCGGCCCCCAGCTGCGATAGCCCTCGGGCGGGTAGCGGCAGGCGCCGACGACCCGGCGGGCCTCATCCACCGAGTTGACCATCGGCACGATCACGCCCTGGGCGCCCGCGTCCAGGGCCTTCATGATGTCGGCCGGAAGGTTCCAGGGGACCCTGACGAAGGCAGGCGTGTCGGTGATCGAGAGCGCCTGGAGCATGGCCGCCATCTGGTCGTAGCCCACCAGGCCGTGCTGGGTGTCGACGCACACCCAGTCGAAGCCGCAGCGGCCCATCAGCTCGGCGGAGAAGGCGCTCGGGATGGCGCACCAGCCTCCGACGGTGACACCGCCTGAGTCCCAGAGTTCGCGCAGCGTCGTCATCGTCTCCGTATCACTCCATTCACCACGTTGAAAGGCTCCAGGCCGTCGCGCACACGCCGCAGGTTGGCCCCGCAGACCTCCAGGACGCGGGCCTCGGCCTCCTCGGTGAGGCCGGCCGAGTGCGGCGTGAGGAACACGTTGTCGAACGCTCTCAGGGGCGAGTCCGCGGCCAGCGGCTCGACCTCGAAGACGTCCAGCGCCGCCCCGCCTAAGTGACCGGAGTCGAGCGCGCGCACCAGCGCCGCCTCGTCGACCACGGGGCCCCGGCTGGCATTCACCAGGATGGCCCCGGGGCGCATGCGGCGAAGCTGGGTATCGCCCATCAGAGCACGCGTATCGCGGTCGAGGGGGACATGGACGGTCACCACGTCGGCCTCGGCCAGCAGGTCGTCGAGGGCAAGGGCCGTCGCCCCCGGCAGGCTGCGCGGCACCACGTCCGCGAACACCAGGCGTGTCCCGAAGGCGCGCAGGCGGGAGGCGACCGCGTTGCCCACGTTGCCGAGGCCCACGATCCCCACGGTCAGTGCCCCGAGCTCGCGGCCCCGGAGGCGCGGGAACGGCCAGTCGTCGCCCCCGCGCATCAGGCGGTCGGCGTAGGCGCCCTGGCGGAGCAGGTTGAGGATGGCCATGATGGTCCAGTCTGCGACTGCGTCGCGGTTGTAGCCGGCCGCGTTGGCGACCGGGATGCCCAGCTCGGCCGCCGACCGGTGGTCGATGGCGTCGAAGCCGACGGCCGGCTGCTGGATCAGCAGGCAGCGGCTCATGGCGGCCAGGACCGGCCGCTCCAGGCGATGCCGGTGGCGCTTGTCGCCGAGGACGGCGTCAGCCTCGGCGACGGCCTCGCGCACCGCGTCGGGAGCCGGCGCGGGGGGCACCAGGACGACCTCGACGTCGTCGGCTCCGTGGAGCAGACCGCTCACCACCTCCGCCGGGTAGGCGGTCAGGGAGGCGATGCGGAAGGTCACGAGTCGGAGTGTAACCGCCTCCGGGCGCCGTCGGCGGCGCGCACGGCACCTCCCGTCCGGAGGAGAAAAACGGCATGGCGCGCGATCGATTCGGTGATACCTTGAGTGCGTGCCGCAGGGAACGATCAAGAAGCTGGTCGCGGACCGGGGGTTCGGGTTCATCGCCGCCGAGGACGGCGTCGAGTACTTCTTCCACCGCTCTGGTCTCGACCGCGCCTTGAACTTCGACAGTCTGCAGGGCGGGGAGCGGGTCCAGTTCGACATCGAGGCCAGCCAGAGGGGCCCTCGGGCGACCCGCGTCCGGCCCGGCTGAGCCCGCATCCGTCCTCGCAGCCCGCCGGGCGGGCGCGCGTAAGCTCCGCCTCGGAGGATGCCGTCGTGATCGGAACGGGCTTCGAGTCTGCAGCCGGCCGGCTCGATTTCCTGCGCCGCAGCGCCGAGGACGTCTACGCGAGCCTGACCGACGGGTTCCGTGAGGCGGTCCGCGTCGAGGACCTCGTGTTCCACGCGGCCGACGAGCACCCGGGCCTGGTCCCGTCGCGCGAGGAGATCGCCGCCGAGCGCGAGCTCCCCCAGTCCCGGAAGCGAGGGGCGGAGATCGACCAGGGCATCTTCCTCTCCTACGTCCTGGCCAGCCCGCGGGCCGGACGTCACCTGGTCCACGCCATGCTGCGCCCGCGGCGGCGAGCGCTGGACCTGCTCGAGGAGTTCCGGCGCAGCGGCAGCGCCGACCTGGGCGTGGTCCACGTCGAGCGCCGTGGTCGCGCCGGGCTGGTCGAGCTGCGCAACCTCCGCTTTCTCAACGCCGAGGACGACGAGGCGACTGCCGCGCTGGAGACGGCCGTGGACCTGGTGCTGCTCCACCCCGACCTCGACGTCGGGGTCCTGCGAGGGGGCGTGGTCGACCATCCTCGCCACGCAGGCCGACGGGTCTTCAACTCCGGCATCAACCTGACCCACCTCTACCAGGGCCGAATCTCGTTCGTGAACTTCATGATGGCGCGCGAGCTCGGCCTGGTCGGCAAGCTGTACCGGGGCCACTGGCTGGACGGCGACTGGGAGTCGGGGCTCGAGGACACGCACGAGAAGCCCTGGATCGCCGCGGTCGAGTCATGGGCGATCGGCGGTGGCTGCCAGATCCTGCTGGTCATGGACAGGGTGCTGGCCGAGCGGGGCTCGTACTTCAACCTGCCCGCCCGCAAGGAGGGGATCGTCCCCGGCGTCTCGCCCCGGCGGCTGACCGCGTTCGTCGGGGACCGCATGGCACGGCAGGGAGTGATGTTCGAGCGCGCCTTCGATCCTGACACGCCCGAGGGGCGGCTGCTGTGCGACGACGTGATCGAGCCTGGCGGGATGGACGACGCCATCGAGCGCGACGCCGCCCAGCTGGTCAGCGCGGGCGTGACGAGCGCGGCGGCGAACCGCAAGGCCCTCCGGATGGGCACGGAGACGATCGAGGACTTCCGTCAGTACCTGGCCGTCTACGCCCGGGAGCAGGCGAAGTGCATGTACAGCCCGGCGCTCATCCGGAACCTGGAGGAGAACTGGCGGGCCCACCAGCGCGGGCTCTAACAAATGCAAGGGGGGGCGGGCCCCCCTTCCGGAACCCCCCTCTGTCTGGGATCTTGGGGGCACCTTCGGTGCATCCCTACGGGGCTATGTGTGGCGTCGGCGGCATAGGGAAGACAGACTCACACGCTCGGGCCGGGGTCCCCAGAAGCCCGAAGGGCGGTGGGGGTGAGCCCTTGCTTACGATCCGACCTGGCCCTCTTTCATGGGGAGTGTCAGCACCGAGGTGGGGTGGAGAGTGGCCAGGAAGCGGGCGTCGTGGGTCACCACGACCAGCGCGCCCCGGTACTCGGCGACGGCCGCCTCCAGCATCTCGATGCTCTGCAGGTCCAGGTGGTTGGTCGGCTCGTCGAGCAGCGCGATGTCGGGGGCGGAGGCGAACAGGGTGGCGCACTCGGCGCGGCGCAGCTCGCCGACGCTGACGTCGTCGGCGCGGATCCGGGCGGGATCCCCGAACACCACCTTGCCCAGCACCACCCGCAGCTGCTCCGTCGGGACGGCGTGGCGGCTGGCCGCGAACGCGAGCAGCGACGCCCCCGGCTCCGGCACCGCCGGGGCCTGGGCGAGCAGGGCGATCCGGGTCCTGGGGGCGCGCTCCACCCGGCCCGTGTCCGGCTGCAGCCCGCCGGCCAGCAGGCGGAGCAGCGTCGACTTGCCGCTGCCGTTGGGTCCAACCAGCGCCAGCCGGTCGCCGGCGTGCACGGTCAGCGACACGCCGTCCACAACCGGCGCCTCGGCGTAGCCGAAGCCCACGTCGACCGCGCGCACGAGCAATCCCCTGATGTTCCCCACCGGCGCCACGGTGAGCCGGGGCTGGGCGGGTGGCTCGGGCTCGTCGAGCCGGTTCAGCTCCCGGTCGATCCGCGCCTGCATCGCCCCGGCCTGCCGCGCGACGCGGGCGCTCTTGCCGCGGTAGAAGTCGCTCTGGGACGTGGCCTGGAAGCGCTGGGCTCGTCCGGCTATCCCCCGGGCCGCTGCCTCCAGTCGGGCCCGCCGCTGCTCCTGCTCGGCGAAACGCCGCGCCTGGGCCTCGCGCTCCTCCTGCCTGCGCTCCGCCGCGAACGTCCAGTTGCCGCCGTAGAGGCGCAGGCGCCGCGTGTGCTCCTCGATCTCCAGCACCTCGTGCACGGTGGAGTCGATCAGCTCGCGGTCGTGGGAGACCAGGACCAGTGCGGCCGGCGAGGCGCGGATCCAGCCGGCCAGGAAGCGCAGGCCGGGCAGGTCGAGGTTGTTGCCGGGCTCGTCCAGCAGGAGGACGCTGGGCGCGGACAGTAGGACGCCGGACAGCGCCAGCCGAGCCGCCTGGCCGCCGCTGAGCGAGGCGAGGGGGCGGTCGAGGAGATCGAGGGTGAGGCCGAGGCCGGCGACGACCTCGGCCACCCGCTGGGGCCAGCTCCAGGCATCCAGGCGCTGCACCGCCTCCAGCGCCTCGCCGTAGTCGTGCAGCAGCCGCTCGTCCTGGCGTCCCGCAGCCATGGCCGCGACGAGCCGCTCGTGGCGGCGCCAGGCCCGGCTGACCTCGCCGGCCTGCTGCTCCAGGTACCGGCCGGCCGTGCCGCCGAACGACGGCTGCGGGCTCTGCGGGACCAGTGCCAGCTCGGTGCCGGGGGCGAAAGTCAGGCTGCCGCGCAGCTCGACGTGCTCGGGCGGCGGGCCGCCGCGGGCCATCGCGCGCAGCGTGGCGAGCAGCGTCGACTTGCCGCTGCCGTTGCGCCCGATCAGCGCCAGGCGGCGGCCGTGGGGGACGGCGAAGCTCGCGTCCTCCAGCAGCACGCGGCCGCCCGCGGCCAGCGTCAGGCCCGCCGCTGTGATGCCGGCGCGAGGCGCCTGGGAGGGGTCTCGGGGGAACGGTGTCATTCGGTGTCTGCTCCTCTGTGAAGGCAGGCGAGCAGAGGCGTCCGAATGCGGTCAGGAGGTCGACGAAGGGCCCCGCCAGGGACGGCAGCACGAACGCGCCGCCGCTCGCTCGTTGGTCTTCGGGGTCAGGAGCCCTTATCTCATCGGTCAAAGCGACGATACCAGGCGGACCGAGGGTCCGGAGGCCTCGATCAGTCGGGGCGGCCGCGGGCGCGGCAGGCGGGGGCCCGCCTTCCCCCGCAGGCTCAGGCCAGCGCCCGGTCGGCCGCCTCCAGGCCGGCGTCGAGCGCGTCGAGGCCGTGGTCGAGCTCCTCGGGGGTGAGGGTGAGGGGCGGCGTGAGGCCGATCAGGTTCCACCGGAACAGCGGCCACACCCGCCGGCCCAGGATGGCCCCCCGAACCGCGCCCATCTCGGCCGTCAGCGGCCCCTCCGTGCGCTGCGGGCTCAGCGGCTCCCGGGTCTCGCGGCTGCGGACCAGCTCCAGGCACGCGATCATCCCGACGCCGCGCACGTCGCCGACGCAGGGGTGCCGGTCGGCCAGCTCGCTCAGCCCGGCCGCCATCCGCTCGCCCGTGGCCGCGGCCCGGGCCGCGAGGTCCTCCTCGACGTACACCTCCAGCACCGCGCAGCCGGCCGCGCAGGCGAGCGGGTGGGCGGCATAGGTCAGGCCCGCCCCCAGGTAGTTGTCGTCGAAGTGCGCCGCCACCCGGTCGCTGACGATCGTCGCCCCCAGCGGCACGTAGCCGGACGTGAGGCCCTTGGCGACGGTCATCAGGTCCGGGGTCACGTCCCAGACCTGGCTGGCGAACCACCGGCCGGTGCGGCAGAAGCCGGTGATGACCTCGTCGAACACGAGCAGGATGCCGTGCCGGTCGCACAGCTCGCGAAGCCGCCGCAGATAGCCGTCCGGCGGCGGGACGAGGCCGCTGAGCCCGGTGACCGGCTCGACCACGATCGCGGCCACCGTCTCGGGGCCCTCGCCGAGGACGGTCTGCTCGACAGCGTCCGCACAGGCCAGGGTGCACGCCCCGTTGGCCCTGCAGAACGGGCAGCGGTAGCGGTACGGGTCGAGCGTCTTCACGAAACCGGCCGCTCCCGGCTCGGCGTAGACGCGGCGGTTCTCGCCGGTGGCGGTGATCGCGCCGAGCGTGGAGCCGTGGTAGCTCTGGTAGCGCGTGACCACCTTGAGCCGCCCGGTCACCTGCCTCGCGATCCGGATCGCGTACTCGATCGCCTCGGCCCCGCCGTTCGTGAAGAACGTCCGGTTCAGGTCCCCAGGCGTGACCTCGGCCAGCATCTCGGCCAGCCGCGTGGCGGGGCGATTGGCGAAGCCGGGACCGATGACGGGGAGCTCGGCGGCCTGGCGGCGGATCGCTTCCACCACCCTGGGATGCCCGTGGCCGACGTTCGTATATGCGAGCTGGGCGGCCAGATCGAGGTGGCGGCCGCCCCCCTCGTCGACGAACCAGCTGCCCTGGGCGCCGACGATCGTCAGGGGTGACAGTGTGCCCTGGACGGCCCACGGGTACAGCCTGCGGTCGTTGTGGGGCACGAGGGGATAATAGCCGCCAGGATGCAGGTCGCCGCAACCGACGCCGTCGGGCGCTGGAACGAGCTGCTGGACCGGGTGCGCGAGCGCGTCCCCTTCTACCGGGAGCGGCTGCCCGCGGGCCGCCTGACCTCGCTCGACCAGGTGGCCGAGCTCCCCTTCACGACGAAGGACGACTTTCGCGACCACTATCCCTTCGGCCTGTTCGCCGTTCGCGCCGAGCAGGTCGTGAGGGTCCACATGTCGAGCGGCACCACGGGCCGGCCGGTCGTCACCGGCTATACCCGAAGCGACCTGGAGCGCTGGGCCGAATGCATGGAGCGCGTGCTGCAGGCGGGCGAGGTGACAGAGCGCGACGTCCTCCAGAACGCTTACGGATACGGCCTCTTCACCGGTGGTTTCGGGTTTCACATGGGGGCGGAGCGCGCTGGCTGCCTCGTGGTGCCCACCTCCAGCGGCGTCACCCAGCGACAGGTCATGCTGCTCGCGGACCTGGCCGCGACCGTGCTCACCTGCACCCCCTCGTACGCGCTCGTCCTGGCGGAGGCGGTCCTGCAGGCGGGCGTCCGCGACCGGCTCCGGCTGCGCGCGGGGTTCTTTGGGGCCGAGCCGTGGACCGACGCCATGCGCGGCGAGATCGAGCGCGGACTCGGCCTGGAGGCGTTCGACCTCTACGGGCTGACCGAGCTGGGCGGCCCCGGCGTCGCCGTCGAGTGCCACCGCCACGACGGCCTGCACGTGTTCGAGGACCACTTCCACCCCGAGGTCGTGGACCCCGAGTCGGGGCGGCCGCTGCCGGCCGGCGAGCCGGGCGAGCTGGTCCTGACCAGCCTGCAGCGCGAATGCAGCCCGGTCGTCCGCTACCGGACGCGCGACCGCACGGCGCTGATCGACGACCCCTGCCCGTGCGGCAGCCCGTTCCGACGGATGCGCAAGATCCACGGGCGGACGGACGACATGCTCGTGGTGAGGGGCGAGAACGTGTTCCCGTCGCAGATCGAGGAGGTGCTGCTGCAGGTCGGCGGGCTGACCGGCAACTACCAGCTGGTGATAGACCGCCAGGCGCACCGGCTGGACGCGCTCCTGGTGCGGGTGGAGGCGCGCACGGACGACGACCACGCTGCCACCGGCGCCCGCGCTCGCGAGCGCATCCGGGAGACGATCGGGCTGAGCGTCGACGTCACGGTGCTGCCCCCGGGCTCGCTGCCCAGGTCCGAGGGCAAGGCCCGCCGCGTCATCGATTTGCGGGAGATGTAAACGATGCAAGGGGGGGCGGGCCCCCCCTTCCGGAACCCCCCCTCTATCCGGGGACATTTGGGGCACCTGCGGTGCGTCCCTTCGGGTCTGGGTGTGGCGCTCTCGGCGTCGGGAAGACGGACCCACACGCTCGGGCCGGGGTCCCCAGAAGCCCGAAGGGCGGTGGGGGTGAGCCCTTGCTTACGCTCCGACCGGGCCTTTGCTACGGCTTGACGGCGGACAGGACCCAGGTGGTACCGGGTATCTCGAGGGGGCCGTTGCCCAGGCGCTCGGCGAGCAGCGCCAGCGCCTCGGCCCTGGCCCGCCGCCGGTCAGCCGCGCTCGCCGCCTCCAGCCGCCAGGCGCACGTCCACCATCTGAGCCTCTGGTCCACCAGCTCGGCCGGCCCCGAGCACCAGGCCGCCTCCTCGACCTCGGAGAGCTCGACGCCGGCGAACCCGGCGTCGACCAATGCCGCGCGGAGTCGGTCGGGGTCACGCACCAGCTCGGCGGTCGCGCGCCCGTCCGGCGGCTCCGAGATGGGCGGCAGGGTCCGCGCCAGGACGCCCTCGAGGAGCCGGCCGGCCAGCGTGTCGGGAGCCGAGCCGGGCAGACTGGCGGCGAAGCGGCCGCCGGGCCGGAGCACGCGCCGGGCCTCGGCGAGCGCTCGGGGCAGGTCGGGGCAGAACTGCAGCGCGTGCCCGCACGCCACCGCGTCGAAAGCCCGGTCCGGCAGGGAGAGCCGCTCCATGTCCATCCTGACCACCGCCACCTGTGGTGGAGCCGCTGCTCGCGCCAGCGCGAGCATGCCCGGCGCCAGGTCGACCCCCACGACCAGGCCGGCCGGCCCCGTCGCCCCGGCCAGCAGGACGGTGAGCGTGCCGGGCCCGCAGCCGAGGTCCAGCACGCGATCCCCCGGCCGGACCGCGAGCCATGAGCAGAGCAGCCGCCGGCCGCGGGCCTCCCCGCGCGTGAGCGCCCGGTCCAGGCGGTCGCGGTACGCGGCCGCGTGCCGGCTGAACACGCCCTGGTAGACGTCCTTGGCGGTCATTCCTGGTGGCATCAGGCTGACGCCTCCACCGCGGACACCGAGCGGCTGGTGCCCAGCCTGGCCTGGATCGCCGGCACCACCCCCTGCGGCAGCAGCAGGAGGATGAGGACCAGCACCAGCCCGTACACCGCGTAGGAGAAGATCGCGGGGGCGTGCAGAGGCAGGCCCGGCAGCGTCCCGACGGCCGTCAGGAGCTGGACCAGGAGATAGACCAGCGCCGCTCCGACGACCGAGCCGCTGATGGAGCCGAGGCCGCCCACGGTGGCCATGATCAGGAATTCGATGGAGAGCAGCACCGGGAAGGATCCCGGCGCGATGTAGCTCACGAAGAACGCGTACACGGCGCCCGCCAGCCCCGCGTACGCCGCCGACAGCGCGAACACCTGGAGCTTGACCCGGCCTACCGGGACGCCCGCCGCCAGCGCCGCCGGCTCGCTGGTGGCGAGGGCCCGCAGCGCCCGGCCGGGGCGCGAGCGCACCAGGTTCCGGGTGAGGAGCAGCACTGCGGCCAGCAGCAGCCACGTGATGTACGCGAAGACGAAGGCACGGTACTGGCCCTCCAGCGAGATGGGCCCGGCCGACAGGGTCGGCACGCCGGTCAGCCCGGTGTCACCGCCGGTGAGGCCCCTGGCCTCCCCGATCACCGAGAGCACGATGAGCTGGAACGCGAGCGTCGCGAACGCAAGGTAGTGCCCGCGCAGCCGCAGCAGGGGCAGGCCAACGACCACGGCCACCGCCGCCGCGGCCGCCGGAGCCGCGGCCAGGGCCAGGAGCGGGGGCACGCTCAGCAGCTTGGCCAGGAGGGCGGCAGCGTACGCGCCGATCGCGTAGAAAGCGCCCTGGCCCAGCGAGACCTGGCCGGCGAAGCCCATCAGCAGCGAGAGGCCGGCCACGACGATGGCGGCCAGCCCGATGAAGACGTAGATCGTGAGCTGGAAGTCGTCGAGGGCGACCGGCAGCAGGAGCGAGCCCAGCGCAGCAGCGCCGATCGCCCAGCCCCCTCCCCACCCCACGAAATCCGCACCCCGCCACCGCGATTTCGTGGGGACCCCGGGTCCGGCCCTTCGGGCCACCTCCCCCGCAAGGGGGGAGGTGGGGCGGGCGGTCCGGCCGCGCAGCCGGCTCACGCCGGGCTCTCCTCGACGCCGGCCCGCCGCGTGGCCTGCCACACCATGAGGCCGAGCATGATCACGAGCGCCACCCCGCTCTGGAAGGACGCCCGCCAGTAGCCGGCCACCAGCGCCTCGGCCACGCCCAGGATCAGCGCGCCCGCCAGGGCGGTCACCGGGCGAAGGATGCCGCCGAACACGGCCGCCGCGAAGCCGTTGATGGCGATGCCGACGTCGGAGTCGAACGACACGGGCTGCAGCGGCGTGAGCAGGACGCCCGCCAGCCCGCCGAGCGCGCCGCCCAGCGCGAAGGAGACCAGGCCCATCCGCCTGATGTCGATGCCGACCAGGCGCGCCGCGTGCGGGTTGCTGGAGCAGGCCGTCAGCGCCCGGCCCAGGTACGTCCCGTTGAAGAAGAGGGTCAGCGCCGCGAACGTGACCGCGGTCACCACGACCACGAGCGCGAACTGCAGGGGCATGCTCACGCCGTCGATCGCGGCGGACCCGCGGAGGCCGTCGAACGAGACCGGCTGGTCGCCGAACCCGAGGATCAGGAGCGCGTAGCTGCCGATCCCGATGCCGAGCGTGATGATGAGCGACGCCAGGGGCGGGGTCCCCCGCCGCCCGATGGCCATGAGCCCGACGCCCAGGCCCGCGACCGCCGCGACGACCACCGCCGCCGCCTCGGCCAGCACGTGGGGCACGCCGTGACCGAGCAGCGCGAACGCGGCCATGCCGCCGGTGACGGCGAAGACGCCCTGGGCGAAGTTCACCACGCGGGTCACGCGGTAGATTGCCACGAACCCGGTGGCCACCAGCGCGAACGTGCAGCCGGTGGCGACGCCGCTCGACGCGTACTGCAGGAAGAGGCTCATCGGCCGTCTCGGGGACCGGGTGCCAGGCCGCTCACGAGGCCTCGTCGACCGCGCCGCCCAGGTACGCGGCACGCACCGCCGGGCTCTGGGTCAGCTCGGCGGAGGGCCCGGCCGCCACGATGCGGCCGGCCTCCAGGACGTACGCCCGCGGGCAGAGTCCGAGGGCCAGTCGCGCGTTCTGCTCCACGAGCAGGACGGCCATCCCGGCCTCGCGATTCAGCCGTGCCACGTGGTCGGCCAGCGCGTCGACCACCATCGGCGCCAGGCCCAGCGACAGCTCATCCACTGCCAGCAGATCCGGTTGAGCCATCAGCGCTCTGCCGACCGCGACCATCTGCTGCTCGCCTCCCGACAGCGTGCCTGCGAGGCGACGCCGCAGGGGTCCCAGCTGCGGGAAGAGCTCATAGATCCGGCCGCAGCCGCGGTCGCCGCGGTGGAGGCGCCAGGCGCCGAGCCGGAGGTTGTCCTCGACGGACATGTCCGGAAAGAGCTGCCGGCCCTCGGGGACCTGGGCCACCCGGCCGGTGAGCCGGCACGCGCCGGAGGCCGGGGCCAGCAGGCCGCTGATCGTGTTCAGCAGGGTCGTCTTGCCGGCGCCGTTGGGCCCGACCAGGGCGAC
>Ga0126378_10002868_pt1 | contig 12882 bp, 11 predicted proteins | sample PanSoiMetPlot_23_FD_92587 | JGI IMG/M metagenome (GOLD analysis project Ga0126378, IMG submission 92587) | Tropical forest soil microbial communities from Panama - MetaG Plot_23 | ecosystem: Environmental > Terrestrial > Soil > Tropical forest > Bulk soil | place: Panama | collected 2016-02-17
ACATGGCCTTCCATTTCCCGCTGATGCCCCGGATCTTCATGGCCGTGCGCCGCGAGCAGCGCTACCCGATCTCGGAGATCCTCGCCAAGACACCCCAGATTCCCTCCGGCTGCCAGTGGGGGATCTTCCTGCGCAACCATGACGAGCTAACGCTGGAGATGGTCACCGACGACGAGCGCGACTACATGTACGCCGAGTACGCCAAGGATCCGAAGATGAAGGCCAACATCGGGATCAGGCGCCGGCTCGCCCCGCTGCTCGACAACGACCGCAACCAGCTTGAGCTGTTTACCGCGCTGCTGCTCTCACTGCCCGGCTCGCCGGTCCTGTACTACGGCGACGAGATCGGCATGGGCGACAACATCTGGCTCGGCGACAGGGACGGGGTGCGAACCCCCATGCAGTGGACGCCCGACCGCAACGGCGGGTTCTCCCGGTCCGACCCTCAGCGGCTCTACCTGCAGCCCAACATGGACCCGATCTACGGCTACCAGGCCATCAATGTCGAGGCCCAGGAACGGAACACCGGCTCACTGCTCCACTGGACCCGCCGCGTGATCGAGATCCGCAAGCGGCATCCGGTATTCGGGCTCGGCAAGTACTCCGAGCTCTCCAGCTCCAATCCGAGTGTCCTCGCGTTTATCAGGGAGTACGGAGGCAAGGGGCCGGACGGCGCGGAAGCTAACCCGATCTTGTGCGTGAACAATCTGTCCCGGTTCCCGCAGCCAGTGGAGCTCGACCTGAGCAGGTTCAACGGCTACACGCCTGTTGAGTGCATGGGCGGAGTCGCGTTCCCGCCGGTGGGTGAGCTGAGCTATCTGCTGACGCTGCCCGGGCACGGCTTCTACTGGTTTGTCATGCAGCCGCCGGCCCAGTGAATTGGCGCAGCGCATCGACGCAGAGAACTGACCCACTGAACTGACCCACTGAACTGACCCACTGAACTGACGCACTGAAGTGACTCGGTGAAACTGACGCAGAGCGGCCCAGACGGCCCGCCCCCTGGAACGCAACTGGCCATGCCGGATGGTTGACTCGTGTGGTGATGCAGAGCCCGCTTACTGACCTGCTCTCGGCATGGCTGCCTGCCCAGCGCTGGTTCGCAGGCGGCGGGGCCGGGATCAGCAAGATCGAGGTAACCTCCGACCTCCAGCTGGCCGCTGGCGACCCCGAGCTACGGCACCTGCTGGTCGACGTCTGGCTTGGCCAGGACCGGGTCAGCTACCAGGTCTTGGCCGGACTGCGGGCAGAACTGCCCGCGGCGCTCGCCGCGGCGCTCATCGGCCAGCTCCCGGACGGCCGTATTGCCTACGACGGAGCAGCCGATCCCGAGCTCACCAGCGTCCTGCTGCACGGCATCGCCGCCGGGCGCCGCGTCGGCCCGCTGCGGTTCGAACGCGAGCCAGGCGCAGTCATCGACGAGATAGCCCCCGGCCGGACTCTGCCCGCGCTGGCGAGCAACACCAGCGTCGTGTTTGGCGATGAGGCCATACTCAAGCTGCTGAGACGGCCGTTCGCAGGACACCACCCCGACCTGGAAGTGCCGGCGGCGCTGGCGCGAAATGGTTCGAAGCTGGTCGCCGCGCCGCTCGGCTGGATTGAGATGCAAGACAGCGGGCAGAGCATGCCGGTGGCAACCCCCGTGTCGTCGGCGCCCGTCCCGTCGGCGGCTGCGGCGACTGAGAGCGCCGACGCGGCGGTGCTGGCGATCTTGTCGGTCTTCTTCCGGAACGCCAGCGACGGCTGGTCGCTGGCAACGTCCAGCCTGCACGCCGCTGAGCCGTCCTTCGCCGATCAGGCGCTGCGACTCGGCGAGGCCACTGCACGGCTGCACGCCGAACTGGCTGCGGCATTCGGCACAAGCGCGCTGTCAAGGCCCGCGCTCGCCAGCATGGTCGACGCGATGGAGACAGAACTGACCCAGGCCATAGAGGTCGTGCCGGAGCTTCGCGAGTACGAGCAGGCCGTCAGGGCGTCCTACGCCGCGCTAACAGAGCCAGGGACCGATATCGTCGTCCAGCGGATCCACGGCGACTACCACCTGGCTCAGGTGCTCGGCACGGCGGACGGGTGGGTGGTGCTCGACTTCGAGGGCGAGCCCTCGGTACCGATGGCACGCCGCCGGGCGTTCGCACCCGCACTGCGCGATGTCGCTGGCATGCTGCGCTCGTTCGACTACGCGGCCAGGCACGAGGTGCTCAGGCATCCGGAGGACCGGTGCCTTGCGGACGCCGCGCCGGGATGGGTGCGCAGATGTCGGGATGCGTTCTGCTCCGGGTATGCGGACATCATGGGCACCGACCCGATGCGACCCCGACCCGGTGGCGAGCCCGGGCCGGGGTCGCCGCTGCTGCGTGCGCTGATTCTCCAGAAGGCGGTGTATGAGGCGGTGTACGAAGCCAGGCACCGGCCCGACTGGCTGCCCATACCGCTCGCTGCGATAGCGGAGGCAAGCCGATGACAGCCGCAGGTAAGCCAGTCCCCGAGGGCGGCGGACGCACCACCGGGGAGTCGTCGTCCCGGGCAAACACGACGGGGGGTTCCGCAGGGTCGTCGCCCCGGGCAAACACCGCGCAGGCTGAGTTCGCCGACCCGATCAGTCATGCCGAGATCGAACGCATCCTGGCCGGGCAGCATCACGACCCGCACTCCGTGCTCGGCGCCCATCCCGCCGCCGGCGGCACGGTCATCCGTGCGCTGCGGCCGCTCGCCTGGTCGACCACGGTCGTCCTCGCGGACGGCGCCAGGTTCCCGATGCGTCACATGCACGAGGGTGTGTTCTCGGTCCTGGTTCCGGCCGGCCTCGATGCCAGCGACTACCGGCTTGCCGTCTCATACGCCGAAGACAGCCCAGAACTTCTGCTCGACGACCCGTACAGGCACTTGCCAACGCTCGGCGAGATGGACCTGCACCTGATCAGCGAGGGCAGGCACGAGGAGTTGTGGCAAGTTCTCGGGGCACGTGTCCGTCCGGGGCTGGACGGGACATCGTTCGCCGTCTGGGCTCCCAGCGCCAGGGGCGTCCGTGTCATCGGCGACTTCAACCACTGGGACGGGCGGGCCTATCCGATGCGCTCGCTCGGCGGCTCGGGTGTCTGGGAGCTGTTCGTCCCCGGTGTCGGCTCGGGCATCAGGTACAAGTACGAGATCTGCGGCCACGACGGAGCCTGGCACCGCAAGGCCGATCCGCTGGCCGCTCTCGCCGAGACTCCACCAGCCACCGCGTCGGTCGTGTTCGAATCCGAATACGAGTGGGCCGACAAGGACTGGATGTCTGCCAGGGCCGAGCGGGACCCGCTCCGCGAGCCGATGAGCATCTACGAAGTCCACATCGGCTCCTGGCGGCCCGGGCTCTCCTACGTCGAGCTCGCCGAGGCCCTTGTTGAATATGTGACTGAGAGAGGCTTCACGCACGTCGAGTTCATGCCGGTTGCCGAGCATCCGTATGGCGGCTCGTGGGGCTACCAGGTGACCTCTTACTATGCGCCGTCGGCGAGGTTCGGGACGCCCGACCAGTTCAGGTACCTAGTCGACCGGCTGCATCAGGCGGGCATCGGGGTGTTCGTCGACTGGGTGCCCGCGCATTTCCCGCGGGATGAATGGGCGCTCGCGCGGTTCGATGGCACGCCACTGTACGAACACGCCGACCCGCGCCGCGGCGAGCATCCGGACTGGGGCACCCTGATCTTCGACTTCGGGCGGCGGGAGGTGCGCAACTTCCTGGTGGCCAACGCCGTCTACTGGCTCGAGGAGTTCCACATCGACGGGCTGCGCGTGGATGCTGTCGCGTCGATGCTGTACCTGGACTACTCCCGCAAGGCGGGCGAATGGACACCGAATGTGCTCGGCGGCCGGGAGAACCTCGACGCCGTCTCGTTCCTGCAAGAGGTCAACGCGACCACTTATAAGCGCTCACTTGGCATCGTGATGATCGCCGAGGAGTCCACTGCGTGGCCGGGAGTCACCAGGCCGGTGCACCTCGGCGGGCTCGGGTTCGGGCTGAAGTGGAACATGGGCTGGATGCACGACACGCTGTCGTACCTGGCACACGACCCGATCTACCGCCGCTACCACCACAATGAGCTCACGTTCTCGATGATGTACGCCTACAGCGAGAACTTCGTGCTGCCGCTCTCGCACGACGAGGTCGTGCACGGCAAGGGCTCACTGCTCGGAAAGATGCCCGGCGACGACTGGAAGCGATTCGCCGCGCTGCGGGCGTTGTTCGGCTACATGTGGGCGCATCCGGGCAAGCAGCTGCTGTTCATGGGATCGGAGTTCGGCCAGCGCGGCGAGTGGTCGCAGGAGCAGGGCCTGGACTGGGCCGCGCTGCTCGGGCCTGAGCACGTTAGACTGAGGCAGCTCGTGGCTGACCTGAATTCGGCGTACCGCGAGCTTCCCGCGCTGTGGCGCGAGGACTTCTCCCCCAGCGGGTTCAGCTGGATCGACGCCAACGACGCATTCGGCAACGTGGTCTCGTTCCTCCGGTTCTCCGGCGACGCACCGGCCGTCGCGTGCGTGGCCAGCTTCTCCGGCGACCCGCACTCCAACTACCGGGTTGGGCTGCCGTCGACCGGCCGCTGGCGCGAGGTGATCAACAGTGACGCGACCGACTACGGCGGCAGCGGAGTCGGCAATATGGGGCAGGTCGAGGCGAAGGGCGTGCCCTGGCATGGCCGGCCGGCGTCCGCCGTGCTCACCGTTCCGCCCCTGGCCGCCATCTGGCTAGTCCAGGACGCGTAGCCACCGGCTCCGCTCCGCCGCAGCGCGTCCCAGCGCCCCCTGCGCGTCCCGGCGCGCCCCCTGCGCGTCCCGGCGCGCCCCCTGCGCGTCCCGGCGCGCCCCCAGCGCGTCCCGGCGCGCCCCCAGCGCGTCCCGGCGCGCTCCCAGCGCGCCCCCCAAGGGCCATTTCCATGATCACGGCAGCTAACCAGCGAATACTGCAGACAGGATTCCGCCATCACTGTGAAGCGGCCGGGCACGACGGTCCGCAGCTACGCAGTGTGCCAGTCCAGCCACGCTGACGGAGAATTGCCGCTATCTCGGCCGCGACCCGACAGGGCCGAGTGGTCACATCAGCCCAGCTATAACGCAGCGTGATGATGCCGGCACTCGCGAAGTGATTGTCGCGGTGGATGTCCTGCCAACGCTCTTCAACTGGATGCGCCGCCCGCCCATCGAGCTCAACTGCCAGGCCGTAGCCGTCGTAGAAGTTATCCAAATACGCGGATCGCTGGTTGCGCCTCATCCGGACCTGACGGTTCGGCTGTGGGAGCGCATGGGGCCGCTCGACGCTTCTCACGTAATTGCGTTCCAGCATCGATAGCACGCCCTCGGCTATATCGTCCAAGGCGATCAGAAGATCGGGACGCCAGCGCATCCTCTTTCGTCGGCGGGCCGCCGCCCGGATCTGTTCGGGAGTAACAACGCCCCTCGAGCATGCCGTGCTCAGCCAGGAGAACAGCGCGTCGACAGACCTAGCGATCTCAGCCAAATCTAGGACGGTCTCTTCCGCTCGCGTTCGGGGTGGCGTCCTGGCTGGGTGAATCGCGAATGGCAGCCTGGCCGAACGGTGCACGATAATTCGCGGGAGCCCACGGTCGAGTTCGCGTCGTGCGACGCTGACCCTCTGCTCCGCGGGAACCGTGACGTGAACCGAGTCCTGATGTCGTCCCGCGATGCCATCCAGCTCGGCGGCAGTGGCATGACTGAGCGCCGCGTCAGGCCCACAGCGTCGAAGCGCTGCCCAGAGCACCCCCTCCCACGAAGGAAGTCCGGTACACGCCAGATAGACCCCGCGGTACAGCGCTCGCCAACGATCGGCCCGCAGCAGCATGTCGATCGCTACGACGTCGGCGCGATCCGCCACCTGCCAGCGGGCTAAGACGCCGCGCTGGTACTCGATGAGCTCCTGGCAAGCTGTCGATACGCGAGTCGCCATGACGGCAGCGTGACCGGTTCCGGTCGCGCCAGCACCTGACGGTTGGCTGCCTGTGGAGGACCGGCGCCGAGGCATGGATGCCGGTGGAACGAACGGTCAGTTCGTCAGGGGCCGTCGCTACCATCCGCCAGGCGGCGCAGCCACGCCACCAAGCCGCGGTTAGTTCCAGGCGCCAGGCCGCGCCGGCGGCATTGCCGCCGTCACTGGTCTCGGCTGTCAGTCTTGTTGGACGGGCCATGCGTGAGCAAATCGCCCGGCTGGCAGTCAAGCGCCTCGCACAGCCTGGCCAGCGTGCTGAAGCGGATCGCGCGGGCACGGCCGTTCTTGAGGATCGACAGGTTCACGATGGTGATGCCGACTCGCACCGCTAGATCGGTCAGCGTCATCTCCCGCCGGGCTAGCAGCTCATCGAGATGAATGCGGATCCCGGCCCCTTCGTCATGGGGGTCATCGATGTCCTCTTCCCTCGTTTCGGCTTCCCTCGTTTCGGCTTCCCTCGTTTCGGCTTCCCTCGTTTCGGCTTCCCTCGTGCCGGCGCGCGGCCCAGCAACCCCGCGGCTCATATCGTGGCCCTGATCTCCTCGTCCATCGCCTCGCCGACCCGGATGATGCGGGCGAACGTCAGCATCGCTGCCCCTGCGATGACCGGCACCGGAACAAGCGCCCTCACCGGGTCTGTGAGGATGTCGCCGTAGCCAACTCCCGGCTTGAACAACGAGTTGAGTACCACGTCAAGGGCTAGTCCGTGAATGGCAGCAGCAACTGCCGCGCCAATGATGGTGAACCAGCCGAGCCGATGCAGGGCCGCCGCCACCTGGGACGTAAACGGACCGCGCGAGCGCGCCGCGCCCAGCAGCCGCCAGAGCATCCACAACAGAAACGCCCAGAAGACAACCGAGGGCAGGTCGATCAGCGTGTACCACACTCGCAGGATGATCGTCGGATGCGATGAGCAGGCGTGGTAGGTCCCCCAGTTGTAGAGCGTCGCGCCGGGACGTGCACCGATTCCCCCACCCCTGGGAGCGTGGCCGGTGTCGATGGTTGTGTTCGGCAGGGTCTCGCAAATGTCTGTCCCGAACCCGCCCACCGAGCCTGAACCCAGCCACATGGCAACCGCGCTCGCTGCCAGCGTCAACACCATCCAGAAGCCGAACAGCCAGGTCGTAGACTCCAGCGGTTCGGTGAGCTTGCGCCGTTCAGCCGCCATGGCCTGCTCCGTTCCGCGCCCGGTCGCCCGTGCTCGCGTCCTAGTTTATCGATTATCGATATTATCGACAATCGATAAGCCACTGTCAAGCCCTGATTCACTTGAGGCACTCGGCGCCTGGCGGCTGCGTTACCTTCGCAGTCGGAGATCCCTTAGCGGACCAGACCGGGTCGGAGACTTGGAAAGCAGTGGCTGGACAACAGAAACTGCAGCAACAGAGCCCGCAGCAACACAGGCCGCAGCAACAGAAGCCCGAACAACAGAGGCAGGAACACCAGAGGCAGGAACACCAGAGGCAGTGACGATGGACGAAGAACTGAAGTCGGACGTACCCGAACACGAGCGGGTGCCGCCCGGCGCCGCGACGATGGTGGCTGAGCGGGCGCGTCAGGGGACCGCAGCTGACCGGATGCCCGCCATGTACCTCGGGCATGGCGCTCCGCCGCTCGTCGACGACCCGCTGTGGACCGCGCAACTGGCCGCATGGGCGGGCGCACTGCAGAAGCCCAGCGCGATCCTGGTGGTCTCGGCCCACTGGGAGGCCGCACCCCTGACGATTGGCGCAACCGCTGACGCCGAGCCGCTGGTCTATGACTTCTACGGATTTCCGGAGCGCTACTACCGGGCCACCTATCCCTCGCCAGGAGCACCAGATCTGGCCACGAAGGTCCGGGCGCTGCTATCGGGAATCGAGTCAGTCGCAGACGCATCGGACCGCGGCCTCGATCACGGCGCTTACGTGCCGCTGACCGTCATGTATCCGCAAGCCGACATCCCTGTCCTGCAGATCTCGATGCCGACGCTTGAGCCTGCCAGGCTGCTGAAGATCGGAGCGGCGCTGCGTCCGCTGCGGGACGAGGGGGTGCTGATCATGGGCAGCGGCTTTCTCACGCACGGCCTGCCGTTCCTGCGCGACTTCAGGTTCGACGCTCCCCCGCCGGGCTGGTCCACCGAGTTCGATCACTGGGCGGCCGAGGCACTTGATCGCGGCGACGTGGACGTGCTCGCCGCGTTTAACCGAGCACCGGGAGCCAGATACGCCCACCCGACCACCGAGCACTTCGCCCCGCTGTTCGTCACCCTCGGCGCGGCCGAGGGTCCGGTCCCAGTCACCACGATCACCGGCTACTGGCTCGGCCTGGCCAAGCGATCGTTCCAAGTCGCATAGCCCGAGACGGCTCGTCAGGAGGCCAGCATGTCCAAGTACGTGAACCCACGGCCCGCAAATCGCCCGGCGTCATCGCACTCCGCAGCGAGTCCGGGCGGAGCCAAACGATCTATGGTCACCGACCTAGCGGCCGACAGCCCCGACTCCAGGTTCGACCGGATCCTGCAATGGGTTCCTAGGATCCTGTCGAGCAAGCCTCACATCGTCTGGCTGATGGCCCTCGGCCTCTACCTGATCGTGTTGCCGCTGGTCGGCATCGCGGTTAGCGCCAAAGCCGAGTTGATCGGTGGCAACTACACCAACGTCACCAGCGACATCGGCGCCTGCATCGCCGCGGGCGGGACCCTGCACCTGGTGAAGCAGGGCCGCAAGCGGCAGAAGATCGACGACGAACGGCTCACGCTCCTGAAGGAGGTGCACGCGCTGCTGCACCACCTGCATCCCGACGTTGCCGCGGAGCTTGGGCATGCCTACGGCCCGCCACGCGAGGACTGACGTCAGGCGCACCCCGCGAGGACGGACGCCAGCCGCCCGCGACGACGAACGCCAGCCGCCCCGCGAGAACTGACGCGAGCCGCCCGCGAGAACTGACGCAGGCGCCCAGCGAGAACGGACGTCAGCCGCCCGCGAGGACACCAACGCCAGACGCACTGCCTGACCGGGAGTAGTTCAGGGCCGCTCGGCGAGCTGGTCAAGCAGCCAGCGGGGCCCGATCACCGCGGCCCCGACGGCCTCGCACCTGGAACGAAGCTCCCGGTCGGCGGTCACGACCAGGCGGGGGCCAGTGATCTCGGCGACCTGCCGCACGATCTCGTCGTCACCCGAGCCCGTCGCACGGACGATCTGGACCTGCAGGATCTGGACCTGACTGCCAGGCGCCGGCTCGTCGACCCCGGCCGCCGCAGCGGCCGCGGCCGCGGCGCCCTCCAGGACGACGATGAACCGCGGAAACCACCGATCCAGCGGCGGAACCTCCAGCGACCCGGGCAATGCCGACACGCCGCTCAGCGCCAGCCCCTCGATTTCGCCGAGCAGCCGCCGGGCAGCTCCAGCGCGATCGCGCCACCACCCGTCGGCCCGCGAGCCGATCACGTTGGCCGCGTCCACGATTACCGTCACCGGCGTCAGCGCCGCACGCAACGCGGGCCACTGGCCGGCAAAACCGGGATGCAGCGGCAACCGCTCAACCTCGGCCGCGGGAACCCACGCGACCTCGCTGGTCTCCTCGCTCACGGCCGATGCCGCCAGCGGCGCGGGTGCGCTCGCGAGCACGGTCTGGTAGGTCCAGCCACCATGATCGTCAGTGAGCACGCCATGAACCCGAACCGGCCGGGGATCGATCGCGCACTCCTCGATGGCCTCGCGCAACGCGGCCCGTACAACGGACTCATGACTGTCCCGCGCGCCACCCGGCGGCCCCCATGAGCCGCCGTAGCTGCCCCACCAGCTTCGCTGCTGCAGCAGCACCTCAGCCCGTCCGGCCTGGTCGGGCGCGGTCAGCAAGAGGCCAGCCGCGCCATGCCTGCCCCAGTGCCGGTGGCCGCGGCCACACCGGGTCCAACCGTTCCCGTCGCGGCTCGTCATCTCCGCCGACGATAGCTGACCTAAGGTGTTGCCATGGAATCGTTGCGGACAGGTCCTCTCGCCGGCCCGTGGGCCGGTCCCATCGGCAAAATCGCCAGGCAGCGCACGGCGCCTCTGATCCTTGAGCTTGACCTGACCGATGGCGTGATCGAGACTCGCCCGCCTGACCCGTTCTCGGCCGTCATGACCAGGCACCAGCCGACGATCACCGATGTGCTGGCCGGCTTGAAGTCGGCCAGGTCCGACGACCGGGTCAAGGGCCTGGTGGTCAAGGTCGGCGGCAAGCCGATCGGGCTCGGGGTCGTGCAGGAACTGCGCGAGGCAGTCAAGCGCTTCCGCAACTCCGGCAAGCCGACCTGGGCCTGGGCCGAGACGTTCGGCGAGTTCTCCGCCGGGAACGTGCCGTATTACCTGGCGACCGCGTTCGAGACCATCTTCCTGCAGCCATCCGGTGACGTTGGCCTCACTGGCCTCGCGGTCGAGCGCCCTTTCCTGCGCGGCGCGCTGGACAAGCTCGGGGTGCGCATGGAGGTCGGCGCACGGCATGAGTACAAGAGCGCCGCCGAGCAGCTCACTGAGCAGGGGTTCTCGGGTCCGGCAAGGGAGGCGACACAGCGGATTGCGGAGTCGGTCACTGCGCAGCTCGCCGAGTCGATTGCTGAGCGCAACTCGGCCACGCCCGAGGAGGCCGGGCGGCTGATCAACGAAGGCCCGTACCTCGCCGATCAGGCACTGGCCGCGGGGCTCGTCGACGCCCTCGGTTACCGGGACGAGGTCTACGCGGCGGTCAGGAAGCAGCTCGGCAACGACCCGATCCTGCTCTACCTGGGCCGCTACCAACGCTCCAAGGACCTGACCAACCGGGCAAAGCAGCTGACGTCGCCGCGCCAGGACGCCGTCGCGCTCGTGCAGGCCACCGGCGCCATCAGGAGGGGGCGCAACGGCCGCAGCCCGCTGACTGGCATGGCCATGGGATCGGACAGCGTCACGGCTGCCTTGCGCGCCGCGACGACTGATCCGCATGTGAAGGCTATCGTGCTTCGCGTCAACAGCCCGGGCGGCTCCTACGTCGCCTCGGACGCGATCTGGCGTGAGGTCGTCAGGGCCCGCAACGCAGGCAAGCCGGTAGTCGTGTCGATGAGCGACGTGGCCGCCTCCGGCGGATACTTCATCTCGATGGCCGCGGACGCGATTGTCGCGCAGCCGGGCACCGTCACCGGCTCCATCGGCGTGATCAGCGGCAAGCCGGTGGTCAGCGACATGCTTGGCAAGGCAGGCGTCACGACCGACTCGGTGGTGGTCGGCGAGCACGCGGCGATGTTCTCGCTCTCTAAGCCGTTCAGCAGCGACGAGTGGCAGATCGTCGACTCCTGGCTTGATCGCATCTACGCGGACTTCACCGGCAAGGTCGCCGCGGGCCGCGGCCTGTCGGCCGAGCGGGTGCACGAGCTGGCCAGAGGCCGGGTGTGGACCGGCGCTGACGCGCACGAACGCAAGCTGGTCGACGAAATGGGCGGCCTCGAGGAGGCAGCCGACATGGCGCGCAGCAAGGCCGGCCTGCCCGCGACAGCACCCCTCGTCCACTACCCCAGGCTCGGGCCGCTCGACCGGATCCGCCCGCCGAGCAACAGCGAGGACCGCCGGGCGGCCGCGGCCGCGTTCGCCGCCGGATCCCTCACCCCGCTGGCCGGGCTGGACTCCACAGCAACCGCAGCGTGGACCGCGTTGCTCGCCGAGAGCTGGGGCCCGGTGTGGCAGTTCGCGGCCCGGCTCGGGCTTCCGGCCGCAGGGCCGCTGATGCTGCCGGGCAGCTGGACCTTTCATTGACGCAACCAAGCGCACCGGCTGACCCGCCGCACGGATACGCTGCTGCACTCGGGGCGGTCGCGAGCGCCGTCACGCTGGTCACGATCGCCGACGAGCGTGACGACATAGGAGTGACGGTGAGCGCGTTCTGCCCGGTCTCGATGGACCCGCCGCTGATCCTGATCTCGCTGATCGGCGAGTCCTATCCGGCTGAACTGCTCGGCAGGCTGGACAAGTTCGCGGTGACTGTGCTGTCGGCCGGCCAGCGGATGCTGGCCGGCCGCTTCGCCGCGACCGGCCGGCCAGGCGCGAGGCATCTGCTTGACGACATGGCACATCACCGGGGCATCAGGTCTGGCGCGCTGATCCCCGACGGCGGGCTGACGGCGATCGAGTGCGAGGTGGTCAGCCGCGTTCCGGCGGGCGACCACCTGCTGGTGATCGCCCGTGTGCTGGCGGTTGATTCCATGGCCGAGTCCGGCGAGCCGCTCATCAGGTTCCGCGGACGCTATCCCGCCCTCGCGGGCTAGATATTCGCTGGAACCGCCTCGCCCGCCACAGCTAGCCTGCTGCGATGCTGAGGCTCCGCCCCCTGCGGCCCGACGACGAAGCCGCGTTCCGCGCTGGTCACCAGCAGATGGCAGCGGAGGACTTCCCGTTCGGCCTGCTGCTCGAGCCCGACACCCCGTGGAGAGAATACGTGGCCAGACTGGCCGACAACCGGTGCGGGGTGAACCTCCCCGAGGGCTGGGTGCCGAGCACATTCCTGGTCGCCGACGTGGACGGGCAGATCGTCGGCCGGGTCTCGATCAGGCATGAGCTCAACGATTTCCTCCGGAGGGAGTCGGGGCACATCGGCTACGGCGTGCTTCCGGCCTACCGGCGCCGCGGCTACGCCACCGAGATCTTGCGGCAGGCCCTGATCATCGCCAGGTCCATCGGAATCGACCGCGTGCTGATCACGTGCGACGACGACAACATCGGCTCGATTCGCGTGATCGAGTCCTGCGGTGGGAAGCTCGACTGGGTCGGCCAGGTCAAGCCAGGGGCGACTGCGATCCGCCATTACTGGGTCGACTAGCTGAGCGCATCTAGATCAGAGGACGCGCCCGGCCGGACTGCCGGCCAGCCCCTCGCGCAGTGCTGGCCTAGCCGCGCGAGTGGCCGGCCGGACTG
>Ga0126378_10002869_pt1 | contig 12882 bp, 10 predicted proteins | sample PanSoiMetPlot_23_FD_92587 | JGI IMG/M metagenome (GOLD analysis project Ga0126378, IMG submission 92587) | Tropical forest soil microbial communities from Panama - MetaG Plot_23 | ecosystem: Environmental > Terrestrial > Soil > Tropical forest > Bulk soil | place: Panama | collected 2016-02-17
GCAGCCCGACGAGCCGCTCAACTACCGCAAGGACGAGTACCCGGACTGAGGTCTCGCGGAGTCGTCGGAACGCATCCTGGGCCCCGGCAGTGCGGCTGCCGGGGAGGGCGATGATCAGGCAGTAGCGGGTGGTGCGCTCGGCCAGGGTGGCCGCCGAGCGCCCGGTAACGCCGCGGCGACGGTGACAGGTTCCGGCGCAGTTCCCGCGACACCGTCTCCGGAGACCGGCCGACCCGCGCCGCGATCTGCCGCACCCCAAGGGAACGATCCCGCAGGCAGGCGATATCCTCCCCGCTCTGCCAACGTCAGCCGCCTGCCCGGCAACACAGGCCTCCCCTCTGCTCAGCGCCCAGACCATGCCATCCATGGTCACCCCAAGGCGTTGCAACGGAGTCTGGGGATCAAGGGCTCCACCCCTTAGGGATGACCTGAGAAGACGCCGAAAATGTATCACCGAATCAAGATCGTAAAGAGCCTGAATATCCCGCTGATCTAACCAGGACGTAACTCAACACTAGCCTTCTTGCCAGTTCCTCGCAAAAAATGGGCAAAGTCACGAACATCAGAGCTAACTTGACAGCTCTGGCCTTGCGATGCCAGACTCGCTCCAAGCACCTAATTCTGTACTTCGTTAGCACGCGGTAATGAACGGGAACCGAATTGCAGGAACTGTACTGTTCGCGTACCTGCCATGCCATTGGCTCTCCCAATCGGATACCCACGCCACGGAGTTCCTTGGTGACAGTCACAGCCAGAAAACGTATCATCATCCTCGACGGCCCGGGCGGCCCACCACCTGAGTGGTACCTGCCCCGCCTTTCACGGCATTACGATCTGTCTGTCTTCTGGCACCGCTCAGGAGATCAAGAAACTGATGCCGCCAGATCTTCCCATTTCGACGGGAAGTTTCTTCATTTCGCCACGGCCAGCAGCGCGTCCCCGGTAAGTGATATCGTCGCCTGGGCCCGGCGCTGGAACGCCGCGGGTGTCCTGGGCTTTAGTGAGATGACGATCGGTCATGTCCAGGCGGCGGCCTTCCAACTAAATCTCCCGACGAATCCCGCGACTTCGTCCAGAGCCGCGCGGGACAAGCACTTCCAGCGTCAGTTACTACAGCGGCACAAGATCCCGGTGCCCAAGTTCCGGCTGGTCCGTACGATGGAAGAACTCCGGTCAGGGTTGCGCTATACAGGCTCGCCAGCCATCCTCAAGCCCGTTGATGGCGTAGGGAGCATGGCGACAGTCAGGGTTCACGGCGACTCGGATCTGGAACACGCATGGAAGACAGCGTGCGAACGCTACCGCGAAGACCCACGTGGTACCCGGGAGGTCCCAGTCTTCCTGCTGGAGGAATTCCTGACCGGGGAAACCTGGCACCGGGATCCGCGTTACGGTACCCAGGTCAGCGTTGAATCGCTCGTGCACAATGGCACGATCACCCATCTGGCCGTCACCGACAAGCTCCCCCTGCACAGCCATTTCCGGGAGGTGGGTGACATTCTGCCAACCGTCCTGCCAGATTCAGCGTCTGCCCTGCTCTACCAGACAGCGAATAGAGCTATCAGGGCGTTGCGCCTGCAAAACTCTGCGGTACACACAGAGATCATGATGACACCTCGAGGGCCGCGCGTCATAGAGGTGAACGCTCGTATTGGCGGTGGCGTGAGCGAGCTCCTTCACTATTCGTGTCACTATGATGCCGTGTCCGCCCTGGCATCGGTAGCAATCGGTGCTCCGGTCCGCCCGCCGGGTAAGTCTCATGCTCACGCGGCGTTCCTGACACCGCAATCACCCAGCGCCAATGTACGGCTGACCGCTGTTCCCACCCCGGACGAACTGCGCAGCATATCGGAAGTGGTTCAGGCGGATGTCCTCTACCCTGTGGGCGCGTCCCCGGCGTGGCATGAAGGCACAAAGGGTGGCACACTGGCCAGGATCTATGCGGTGGCAAATTCTGCCGATAAGCTCCTATGCCTGGCAGAGGAACTCCAGACTCCGCGGTACTTCTCATACTCGGGCGCTCCATCAGCGGACGCGGAAGAATAGGCAGATGCACCGCTCTGAGATCACCCTCTATGTAGAGGCGATCCGCAGCAATACCAGCTTCCTGATCAAGACGATTGACGGCGCAGAGCTTTGGGCGGTCGTCAAAGCCAACGCGTATGGTCATGGTGCCGAGCCGGTCGCGCGGGCGGCTCTTGAGGCGGGCGCTCGTGCACTATGCGTCGCCACGGTGGACGAAGCGCAACGCATGCGTGAGGCGTTCCCAGCGTGCCGCATCATCATCCTGGGATCGGTGACGCCACAGGAGATAGCACACGCACAGGACGCAGAACTTGAATGCGTCGCGCATGATGAGACATCACTTGCGATCCTCGCCAGCAAGGTCTCGACGCATATCTGGCTCAATACCGGGATGAACCATTGGGGCTTCGACGGCCTGCCCTCGCACGTGCCATCAACAGCGGTAGGCATCATGAGCCACTTCTCGCGGGCCTACTCCAGCCTCAACTGGACCGCTCATCAGACGAGGATCTTCGTCGAGCGTGCCTCGGCTTATCCGAACCTGCCCCGCCATCTGGCCAACAGTGCGGCCGCCCTTGGGTTCCCCCCGGCCCGCCTCGAAGCCGTCCGCTGTGGAGCCGCACTCTTAGGCCTCTCGCCATACCCAAACTCAAAGACGGTTCACGGCCTCGTGCCAGCATTGCGCTGGACGAGCTATCTTGCCCAGACCCGGACGATAGCCGCTGGTGAGTCAGTTGGCTACGGGAACCTGGTTGCCCGGGAGCAGTTCATAGCGCCTGAAAAAACTCTGATTGGAATAGTGCCCGTGGGATACGCCGACGGATTTGACCGCCGACTGTGTGGCACGGAGGTGGTCGTAGGCGACTCCATGGCGCAGGTGATAGGCCGGATCTCCATGGACGCATTCGCTGTCAAGCTCGACAGGCCCGCACCGGTTGGCACACCTGTCGTGCTCATCGGGGAGGAAATTGCGGTTGAGCGGCACGCCGTGCGTACTGGCGTATTCAATATCGAGCTGTGTGCTGGCTTGTCGCTGGATCAGCACCGGACCCGGCGGCTCTGCAAAGACACGTCCCCTTCCTCGGCCTGATCAGGGAGTGATTTCCCCGGTGCCCTATCCAAAGCTCAAGGATACACGGCTCCTTAACCGTGCCTGGCCCGCGGGAATGAGCGCCGTAGTGATCATATTGTCACTCACGACCACCGCAACCTATATGGTGCTTCCCTTCCTCGTGCTATTCCTCACGAGGACCATACATCTCTCGTTCCGGTCGGCTGGCCTGGCTCTTGCCCTGCTCGTGATCGTCCAACGGGGCGGTGCTTTCGCCGGCGGCATCGCTAGCGACCGGTACAGCCCGAGGGCGATGATGATCGCCGGCCTCGCAGCGAGCGCGTGCGGCTACCTGTCTCTCAGCCTGGCCACCGGATTACCCGCCATCGGCGGCTCGCTCATCGTGCTCGGCATAGGAACGGCCCTGTTCCTACCTGCGTGCAAGGCCGTCCTGGCTGTCGTGGCAGAGGAGATCGGCCCGCGCGCGTTCGCTGTCCGCACCACGGTGACCAACGGCGGGTCGGCGTTGGGTCCGCTGATCGGCGGTGCTCTGTTCTCCGATTTCAAGGTGCTGCTGCTCGTGATCTCTTTGCTGCACATTCTGTGCTGCTATCCGGCAGCACGAGCGAACCCGCTCGGGCGGCGCGAGGCGAAGGCACCGCCACCGGCTGGCTCCAAGAGAGCGACCGCGGGTTTCAGGGGGGCGGTAGCCGACGTCGCCACCGATCCCCTGCTGCTGGGCCTGGTGGCCGCCAGCGTTGGCTTCTGGATCTGCTATACCCAGTTCGATCTCACCATCCCGATGTACGCCGCACAGGTGCTTTGGTCGCCCGGAGCGGTAGGGCTGCTTACTACCCTCAACTCTGTCGCGATCACCGTCCTCCAGCTCCCTCTTCTCAAGAGAGTGCTCACCGGCCCTCATCGTGCCGTCAGCCTGCTGACGCTCGGCATGCTGATCATGACGTGCGCCTTTGTACCCATGATCCTGGCCTCTGGGATCATCGCACTCGTCGTATTTACCCTGCTGTTCTCGCTTTCCGAACTGCTCGTGGCACCATGCCTTGACGCTGCTGCTGACAGCCTTGCGGGCCCTCGTCGCCGGGCCACCTACCTTGGCTTCGTCTCCGTTGGCTGGGCGGTCGGCGCGGTCGTGGGCAACTCCGTCGGCGTTCAGACGTTCAACAGCGGAAGCCCTTCCTGGCACCACTCGGTCAGCTGGTTTAGCTTCACGCTCACAGCGGCAGCCGGCGCGCTCGCCTTCGGGGCGATGCGCCGCGAGTATCGCCGACGGCAGCCGTCAGCAGCAGCCCGAGTGCCTGATGTCGCACCCGAAAGCCCTCAGCCCGTTCCAGGCGGTCGGCCTGAGTAGCTATCACCGGAGGTTCCGCATGACGAATAGGACCAGCACCACCAGGGATGACCTGCGCTCACGCCGCATCGGCATCTTTCTCGGCGGAGATTCACCCGAACGGGAAGGTTCTCTCATCTCCGGGCGGGCTGCAGCATCAGCCGCAGCTGACATGGGCCATGCTGTCGAGTTGATCGACCCCTCGAAGGACAGCCTCACCGACGTGAGGGAACGAATCGACATTGCCCTCCTGGCGCTGCACGGACCCGGGGGGGAGGACGGGAAGATACAGGGCCTGCTGGAAGGGTTCGGTATTCCCTATACCGGATCAGGGGTGCTTGCCAGCGCACTTGCCATGCATAAGCCCACGTTCAAGCAGTTCATCGCCGGCGCGGGACTGGACACGCCCGCATACACCCCGGTCCGTCCCGGCCACCCCGCCCCCGATGAAGCCCACCGGATCATCGGTGAGATGGGTGCGCCTGTCATCCTCAAACCGGCCTCTGGCGGAGGCAGCCTGGCGACCCGCATCGTCTACACAGAGGACGAGCTGACAGAACGCCTCGGGCAGAACAGTGCCGAATCCTACCGGGAGTTCTTCACGGAGGAATTTGTGCCGGGAAAGCCGGTCACAGTCGGGCTGCTCGATGTCGATGGCGAGCTGATGGCCCTGCCGCCGCTTGAGGCAGAGACTGACCGGGAGTTCTACGATTATGTCGCGAAGCATGACCCTGATCATCGCCGCTATTACTGCCCAGCGCGTCTGACAGCCGACAGCATCGCAGGTGTCCAGCAATTAGGAGCCCGTGTCCACCACATCATCGGGGCTCACGGGTTCTCGCGCGTCGACTTCATAGCAAGCGACGACGGCCGGATCTCCGTCCTGGAGGCCAACACTCTGCCCGGATTGTCGCCGATGGGTAACCTGGCCACGATGGCAAAGACTGCGGGCATCAGCTATCCGGAACTGATCACGTCCATCCTGGGAACCGCACTGAACAAGCCGCGGTATCTGCCCTGAGACTTCGGCGAGTGCCGCAACCGCTAGTGCGGTGGCCACATACCTTTGCCGGGCATCCCCAGTGCACCGGCCAGGCGTGCCATCGGCCGACCCGGTGGATGTTGGTGGACAGCCCACTAGGGATGAATGAGGATGGCGCGGCCGGCATAGAAGCGGTTGAGCGTGCCGACCGGGATCCTCGCATGCTCCTGGTTCTGCCCCGGGAGGCCCGAAGGATTGTGAAACTGCACGTAGCCATGACCGGTGCCGGTGACCAGTACCAGGTGACCGCCTCGCTTGGGCGGCATGCGCTCGTGCCACCGGATCCACGGATGCACCGATATCATCGCGAGATCGCCACGGTCGATACATGTCCTGATCAAAGCCGCCGAGACATCTGGGAGGACGGTCGCCGAAATGGCGAACCTGGATTCGATCCACCGGGCGAACGGCCGATAGAAGAGACCATCGACATGATCATCGTTGCGCACGTATCCACCGGCCTGAACGCACTCCTCAGCAAGAGGGACTGAGGGCAGCACCGGCAGGCCCCGATAGGCGAGGATCATGCGAAGGCAGGCGATACCACATGTCCGCCACGACCAGAACTCGTATTCACGGGGGTCAGCCGCTCCAGAGGCGGCCCACCGGGGGTCGCGTGAGGCAGGAAGGCGACCCTCCACGAACTCCGCCACAAGTTCCGGGGATTCCCACTGGCTGAAGTACGGAACCTGGTGAAACGTCGCGTTGGTGGACACCGCATTCCAGAATCTCTTGACCGGTGTCAGCAGCGGCGCACAACGACCCCGGTGAGCAGCAACGGACCTGACCCCGGTAAGCGGCCCCTTGTGACGGCTGCGCCGAAATCCGGCGACCAGGATACAGGTGGCTACGGCCACTGGCCGAGTCCCCGGCCGGTTGCAGCGGCAGGTTCTGCCCCTCCGGCGGCTGCCAACGGGACGGCAGGCGGAACCTTTGCAGGTCGCAGCAGACCCGTACCCTTGGATCAGCTCAGAACTCGTATCGCGCAAAGGGGGCCCGGCGCTTTGGCGAGCCGTTGATCTGCCGTCCACAGTTCACAATCAAGCACCTCAGCGAGTGCGACGTAGGCCGCGTCGTACGGCGTCACATTGGCGCGCAACTCCCAGGCGCGGCGCATGAACCGGAGAGTTGGGTAACGATGCAGATCGATGTCCGTCAGATCGTCAACAGCGGTAGCGAACCTGTGCCCGGAAAGAGACCCAGCAAGCCAGCGCTTGCGCAGCACCGCAACTGTTTCGACGTCTACCAGGTCAGGTGCAGCCAGATCACCGGCGCCACGCAGCTCACGGCGTACCCGGCGACCGTCAGCCCCGTCGTCGCCGACGGCATTGGCCAGCACGGAAGCGTCGACGACAATCACTGGCGAGCTCGATCAGCCGCCAGATCCTCCGCCGCTTGCTGTAGTCCCACTCGGCCGCCCCGGTGCCGGTCGATGCGGTCAAGCACCTCCTCGACGGTCGGCCGTTCTGCCAGCCGCCGCAGTTCTCCCGCCAGATACTGTTGCAGCGACTGGCCACGCAGCTCGGCCTGTCGCTGCAGGGCGGCGTGGACTTCTTCAGGCACGTCCCGGACCAGCAGGTTCGACATGCTTACATTGTGCTATCATCCGGAGTTGGATGCAACGTTCCTCGTGCACCGCTGATCGCAGCGCGGTGGCGGTCGCGTAGCGCGATGAGTTGCCGCCTGCGGGAAGAGACCAGCAGGTCAGGCGCCCGCAGGTGGACGGCTGGGTAACCGGGGGCGGGCTCAATTCCGGCCGCTTCCATGACCTGGTGCCCGCGTTCGGCGATGCTTGACTGGCGCAGGCTGAAGTAGCTCATCAGGTCTTTGACGCGCAGATCACCGGCTCCTTGGCCGAAGCGGTGGTTGCCCTTGGCGATCACCCAGCACACCGCGGCGGCGATTATCTCCGGCCTGGATGTCTTGTGCAACATGCCCGTCAGGCCAGGCGCAGCGCGGGCCAGGAGCCGCCGGCACGCGGTCCGGTACTCGACGCCCAACAGCGCATCGCAGCACCGGTCGCAGGCGGTAAGCACTACCGCGACCCGGTCGCGCAGGTCGGCGGGAACCCGATCCCAGCTGAACTCCTCGTCCGGCAGTGGATCGCCGCCGAGAGAGTCAAGCGCAACCTGTCCGCCGACTTCCTCGGCCAGCTCGCCGAGTAGGTAACGCTCGGCCCCGAACAGTTCGCCCTCCTGTGGCTGTTCCTCGCCGAGCACCCCCATCGCGGCAAGCAGGGCCATCGGGCCCTGGTGCCGGGGCGAGCGGATGACTCGCTGGTACTCCGGTTCATACTTGTCGACCGCGGCTAGCGTCTCGTCGGTCAGCGCAGGCCGGATCTTGCGTTCTGCATGGCAGAACCGGATGAAAGCGCGCAGCAGCGACGGTGCCTTGCTCAGGTAGCCGGGGCTCGCCACGATCTTGCGCGGAAGCCAGTCGGCCAGCAGGATCTCGACCGCCACCGGGCTCCACCGCAGCGGATCGCCCGGCCCGTAGTCCGTGCCGAACCAGAGGAATTGATCCATCAGATCCCGGTGGTCGGCGTCGTCGAGCGGCCTGCCGAACTCCGATCCAAAGAACCGGTCCGCAAGCTTCTTCTTTCTAGCCTCGCCCCATCTCGGCCGGACATATCCGGACCCGCCTTCGGGCAGCAGCCGCAACAGCCACTCAACCAGCGGTCGCGAAGACGGCCAGGTCTCCGTCTCAAAGGGCGGGAACGTCATCGCACCAATCTTGATTGCCTCGGTAACCCGGGCTCGCGCATCTGCCAGGCCGATGTCACGGAACGTCACCCCCGGTTCGCCCACCGTCTCCCGCATCCGCTCGACCACCTCATCGATCGGTACCGGTACCGGAAAGGCATCTTTCACCACCGTGCCGAGATTGTGGTCGATGTAGATCACCGCAGTCAGTTCCCAGCCCGGCAGCCGCGCGCCGAGCAGGATGCTGTCCCCGTCGCCGAGCACGTGCGTGCTCTCAACAGCCCGGACCACCGATGCCTCGCCGAGCCTGGCCAGCCAGTCCTGCAGCGGATCCGCCCTCGCGGCAAGCGCCCGCCGGGCACGGCCACGGGCCAGTTCGTCGGGGGCGAACTCGGCGAGCACAACGAGCAGTGCCGTCGTCTGCGGCAGCATAACCTCGGCGAAAGAATCGATCATTTCAGGCAGCGTCGGGGGCTTGGGTCCATCAGTGCGCCCGCGCTCGAACGGGTTCCGCCCGCGTGGATCAACGGCGGCCAGCAGAGTACTCACATAGGCAATGAAATCCAGTGGCTCACCGCTCGCAAGCCGTTGATGGACTTCCTCCATGAATTCCAGTGGCCCCTGACGACGCAAAGCCCGGGAACGCTCGTGAGCAGGCCGGCCCTGCCGCCGACGCGCCGACTGGCCCGCTTGTCGTCTACGCTCATGCGGGTGCCGTCCGCGCTTGGCCATAGTTGGCAACCTACAGGAGCGACCGGGTCACCTCCTACCGCCGCCCGTGTTCGGCACCGGCCCGCGTCGGCCAGGCTCCGGCCAGGCTCCGCTGGTCAGCGAGTCGGCGGTGAGACAGAGACTGCCCCTCGAATTTCCCCTCACGATCGGAGATGGCTGCCCGTCGATGCTGGCGCTACGCAACCTCGAACGCGGCAACATCTTCAAGCTCCCGTCCGGGCAAGAGGTGGCCACGGCACTCGGCGAGGAGCCGATCCCAGACGAGGATCTGGTGATCGGAAAGGCAACCGAAAAGGGCGAGAAGACGCCCCTCGCGCAGATCGCCGAGGGCTTCGCCGGGCGGGCTCCCCCGTGGGCCTACATCCTGTCCGAGGCACAGGTGACCTCCTGGAAGAACGCTGCCCGCGGCGTTCCCAAGAACTACATCCCCATCAAGCTCGGCCCCGTGGGGGGCAGGCGCCGACGCCGACGCCCACCCCGACAGGACCGTGACCTCACACGGCTGACGGCCGTGCCGTGCTCCGGCACCGCCGTCGAGCCTGTCCCGGGTCAGCGCTGGCGCAGCAAGAGCGGGAGTTTGCCCGCCTTGGCGGCGGCGATGACCGCCGAGGCCCCGAGTTCGTGGTAGGCCTCGAACTCGGCTCCGTCATAGAGCTGCTGGAGCGTGGGGGCACAGGGATAGGTCGAATGACCTGCGGCGTAGGGGCGGACGTCCCACGGCGCTTGATCCCACCAGCCGAGCTTGCAGATCCAGATCTCCCCCGCCGGGGGCAGCTCGCGATCCGCAGGCTGGCCGTTGTGCTGGCCGAGCGAGCCGCCCGGCTCGCCCACCGTGGCGTCCCGTCGGCTCACCGTTCCGGCCAGCTGGCCGACCGTGCCGTCCCCGTCCGGCGCCGCGTGGGCGCCGCCCCGCTGGGCCAGGACCGCGTCCGGCCGGGTGAAGGTGCCGTGAGCCCAGGGCTGGAGCACCTGGCCCCGGCCGAGCGTGGGGGCCTTCCCGTTGTTCCGGATCATGGTGGTGGGGTTCAGGCTGATCTCGACGCCCGCGTCGGTCCTCGCCAGGGCCATGGCTCCGCCGAGCGTGTACCAGGTGTTGGGACGGTCCCCGCTGGCGTCGAAGACGACGATGCTCTTCGCGCCGCGGTGCAGCGCCTCCACCAGGCCGAGGTTGTCGTAGTGACCACCGTCGGTCACGTTGATCCACGTGGCGCGGTAGCTCGTGTGCCCGGCAGCCTCGGCCCAGAGCATGCCGAGTGTCGGCTGCATGACCCGCCAGCACACGGCCGCCTGCAGCCGAAGCAGGGTCCAGGGCAGCCGCTGGCGGCACTTGGTGCTCTCTACCCGCAGGCCAAGGACGTGTGCCCACAGCCGGTCTTCCCGCTTCTTCTGCCGCTCCTCCCACCCCTTCTGGCGCTGCCTCCAAGCCCGCTGCCGCGCCTCCCACTCCTTCTGCGTTTCCTCCGGCTCCCTCCGCTTTCCGGGGCTGCGGTCCTGGGGGTCACGGTGCCAGAACGGGTGCTGCGACACGTACCAGAGCAGCAGCAGGAAGGTCCACCGCGCCCACCAGCGGTCCTGCTGGCGGTCCTTCGCGCGGTCCTCGGGTGACTTGTCCAGATAAGCCCGTGCCCTGCGCACCACGTCGGGGTGCGGCATCCAGACGCCCAGGCGCAGGTTCGTCAAGGTGAGCACGATCCGGTACGCGCCACGGGTCGCCGCGCCCATCAGGGGCGAGAAGGCGGCGCCGCTGATCGCCACCACGTCGAAGAGGGTGAACCGGGTGCGGCCAAGCAGGTACTCGTAGTCGGCCGTCTCGGCTTGGACGTTGGGCTCGCCGCAGGACGGATCGGCTCGCAGCGTCACCTTGTCGGGGGCGAACGCCAGGCAGAAGCCGCCGCGGCCGGGCGGGACCTCACGGTTGGCGTTGATATTGGCGGTGGTCACGATGACCAGTTGCGGGCCGTCCTCGCCGTCGCGTAGCTCGGAGAGCCGCGTCCGCCCCGCCGTGGCGAACAGTTGCTCGCGGGCCGCCGCCGTGTCCGCCTTCACCGCGTTCCGGGTGACCGCGTAGGCGTCGGCAAGCCGCCACCGGTAGAAGTCGTGCAGAGAGGTGCGGTTGATGTCCGCAAAGGCGCGCGTGCCCAGCATGACGCCCACCGCGACAAGAACGGGAACCAGTTGATCGCCTGAGAACCCGGCCCTGGCCCCATTGCCGATCCACAGCAGGATGGCGAAGGCGCCCACAGCGATGATCACCAGGCTCGCGAGCCACGGCGTCAGCTTGGCGCGGGCCCAGGCAGCGATGGTTCCGATCATGCCGGGGGATGAGCCCGTCGGGGACGCCGGAAGCCGCAGCTTGGCGAGTTGTTTCTGCATGGACCCCGCGAGCGTCGCCACGGCCGCGACCACACCCGTGAGCGCCGCCACCGACCGGGGTCCGGGCCCGCCGAATCCGAAGAACCGCACCACGGTGCCCAGCGCCCCGGTGCTGTGGTACAGCCATGCGATGGCCGGTGGCGTCGCGAGCATGAGCAGTGCAAGGCCGGCGGTGACCGTCGCGGCCCAGCCGCGTCGCCACCCTGGCCTGCGTCGCCACCTTGGCCCGCATCGCGAGCCCGGCCTCGGCGCGCGTCCTCAGCAAGCCCGCGCGCGACGAGCGCCCGGGACGCTGCGATGTAACTGCCGCCGGAGACGCCGACGATCCACTTCGCCCGGCGGAGCAGGGCGCCCTCCTCGAGGGTCTGCAATCCGCCCAGGCAGTAGGTGGCCGACCTGATGCCGCCACCCGAGCAGCAGACCGCCCAGTCGTCCGTGCCCGGCGGCGGCGCCGCGGGCCTCGGATCGGCCTCCGGCTGCGCGTCCGGTGACGGTCGCGTGCCGCCCCTTCCGGCCGCACCCGGCACCCCGCCGTTCCCGGCGCCACCCGAGGGCCCGCCGTTCCCGCCGTCGGTCCCCGGCGCAGTCTCTCCCAAAGGCAGGTCCTTGCCCGGGGCGCGCTCAGGCGCTGTTGTTGAAGCGTCCATAACTGGCCCCGTTTCAATCCCGCAGGTCAATCCCCGTCGTTACCCCAATGGAGGAACCCCGGCTCGCCTGATACACATTCCGGCGTGCGTCCGGGCAATAAGCGTGTTACGCGGGGAATTGCTCCGCACCGGTCGGCTCGACGTGCCCCACCTGGTTCATGGCCTGGCGCAGCCGGGCAAGCTCCCAATACATCTGGCGCCGCGCGCGGTTGGAGTTTCCCAGCGGCTTGTGCTCGGCAAGGCTGTGCCACGGGTTGTAGCGCAGCACGTCCGCGAACGCGAGTTGCTGATCGGAGTCGAACCGCTGGGCGGGGAGCCGCAACCGGGCCACCGGAATGTAGGGAGACAGGCGCTCGGGCCACTTGACGGATGCGTTCTCGATCGGCATCCGGTAAGGGTCGGTCTGCACCTGAACCATGAAGTCGAAACTCCACTCCCCCGCCGCCAGCGTCCCGATCATGGCGTCCCGCAGGTAATTCTCCGTGGGCCGGGCCGGGATTTTCGTCCGGGCGGTCGGGACCGGCTTGAGCGAGTACTGCACCGCCTGGCCGTCGCCGAGGAGGAAGGGCACATTGCTGTAGTACTGCACCTCGAGCGGGTTGGCGTGCATGGGCGAGTAGAGCAACTGCATGAACAGGTGCAGCAGATGCGAGTCACCCGGGTTGATGGCATAGGCCAAGGGCGCCTTGGCGCGCACCCACCGCTGGAGCTTGGCGTTCTCGACGATGTTGGGGGTGACGAAGCTCGCCGGGCTGACCAGGATCAGGTCCTGGGTGAACCGCTCGTCGTCCATGAGTTTGGCCCCCGGCACGCCCATCACCTTGATCCCGACGGAACACTGGCCGAGATCCTCAATGTCTGGGGGCGCGTACGGGCCTGGCCCGGAAAATCGCACCCATGCCGGATACGTCGCCGCCTCGGCGAACAGGCCGCGCCGCAGGTGATCTGGAAGATCCGGCAGC
>Ga0126378_10002872_pt1 | contig 12877 bp, 12 predicted proteins | sample PanSoiMetPlot_23_FD_92587 | JGI IMG/M metagenome (GOLD analysis project Ga0126378, IMG submission 92587) | Tropical forest soil microbial communities from Panama - MetaG Plot_23 | ecosystem: Environmental > Terrestrial > Soil > Tropical forest > Bulk soil | place: Panama | collected 2016-02-17
CCGGCAGCGTGGCCGCAGGCGCGACCAGGGATCCAGCCGGACCGGGCTGGCCGGAAGCTGTCCAACGGCTACGGCCAGTACTCCGGGCGCGGCGGGCGGTACAGGCCGTGGCCTGCGCTGAACTTCGCCCTGCTCCTGGTCGCCATCGTGCTCATCGTCGCGCTTGCCCGGCCGTTCGGCTGGCTGACCGATTTCCTGCCCAGGCCGCTGATCATCCTCGCCCTTGTGCTCGTCTTGATCTTCCGCATGGTGCGCAAGGTCACCCGCGGCGCGGGCCGGATCGGCCGCGGCGGGCGCCGACGTCCCTTCTGACGGCCCGCGCGCTAGGCGCCCGGCTGGACGCGCTGCGGCACGAGCAGGTACTTGAACGGAGGGTCCGCATGGCCCGGACCGCCGTGGCCGGGACGGGACGAGCCACCGGCCCAGGTGATCAGCGCGGGCTTGGCCGGGCTTGAGAACTCCAGCCTGATCCGGCCCTGCTGCTGCGCCGCGGCCGCCGTGGTAGTCGCGGCGCCGGCAGCCGCGTCGCCGGGATCGCCTGCCTCCCCGCCATCGCGGCTCGCCCGCGCGCCGTCGGTCGCCGCCGCGCCGTCCGCGACCGCCGCGCCGTCGTCGGTCGCCGCCGCGCTTGCTGCCGCGGCGGTCAGCCCGTCGAGCAGGAATTGCGGATTGAACGAGATCACCGGCTGCTCGCCGGTGAAGCTGGCGGTCACCGTCTCCGCGGCCCGGGCCCTGCCCTCGGCGTGCGCCTCGATCAGCACCTTGTCGGGCTGGAACGACAGCCGCACCGGCCCGGCCCGTTCCGCGACCAGCGCCGCCCTCCTGACCGCCTCGATCAGCAAGTCGGCCGGCAGGTCCGCCCGACAGTCGAACTCGTCGGGGAACCTGTTCCGGTACTTGATGTAGTCGCCGCCGATCAGCCGCGCAGTCAGCCGCTTGCCTCGGGTCTCCACGCTGATCAGGCCCTCTGCCGGACGCGGCTGCGAACCTGACTGGCCCCGCTGATCGCCCCGCGAGGCGAACGCCACCGTGGCCGGAACTCCAGCCGCCAGCATCCGCGCCGCCTCGACCATGATCCGGGCCGGGACAAGTGCAAGCGCCCGCAGCCCGGGCTCGGCGGGCTGGAACGCGACATCCCTGGCAGCAAGGCGGTACCGGTCGGTGGCCGCGAGGGTCAGCACCTCTCCGCTGATGTCCAGACACACCGCGGTCAGCATCGGCATCGCGTCGTCCCTGCTCGCGGCGGGAGCGACCTGGCTGATCGCGGAGGCAAGGATGCCGCCGTCCGCCGTCCCGACCGGTACCGGCGAATCGGGCAGCGCCGGGTACTCCTCGGCCGGCAGGCAGACCAGGCCAAACTCCGCATGACCGCAGACCAGGGTGACCATCTCGCCGTCAGCGGAGAAGCGCGCCTCGGCGCGCGGCAGGCTCCTGGTGATCTCGGCTAGCAGCCGACCAGGAACCAGCGCCAGGCCAGGCTCGGTCACGTCCGCCTCGACCAGGACGCGCGCCGATACCTCGTAGTCGAAGCAGGACAGGTGCAGCCCGTCCGGGCCCGCCTGGATCAGCATCGCGGACAGCTGCGGGACAACCGGCCGGGACGGCAGCGCCCTGGCCACGAACGCCACCGCGTCGCCGAGCGCATCCCGTCCGACTATGAACCTCACTGTGCCTCCTTGCGCGACTGCGTCACGACGCACTCCTGCCGTTCGCTGGCTTCACCCCGATCCTCACACTCGATGCCGACAGCCAGAACGGGCCGCAGGGCTGCCCGCCGCGCTCAGGTCGACCTGGACGCTACCGCTCTGGTCGGATCGTCGGCTAGGCGAGACCCTCCGGAGCAGCAGCTAGCGTGGCGGTGATGGCGCTGGCCAGCGCCCGGGCCGTGTCCGCGGTCAGTTCCACGGCAACCCGGGCCGACGGGCCAAGGTCCGGGTTCACGAAGTCGATGTTGAGCGTGTGGTCCGCGAGCGCGTGCGCCGGATGATCGAAGTACACGCTTACCTGGCTCAGCCTGAACCAGCCCGTCGCGCCCTTGCCGCTGCCTGCGGCCTGGATGCTCTCGGTGAGATAGGTGCACATGATCGCCGCCCCTCAGCTGGCCAGATGCTTGCCGAAGAACGCCCAGATCTTCTCCCAGCCGTCGACCGCCGCCTCGACCCGGTAGGAGGGTCCGTCCACGCGGAAGAACGCGTGGCCAGCACCGTCGTAGGTGTGGAACTCGTGTGCTTTGCCGAAGGAGTCAAGGACCCCGGACAGCTCAGCCGTTTCGGCGGGCGCGGGGAAAGAGTCGTCGGCGCCGAACAGGCCGAGCAGCGGGCAGGATAGGTGCTCGGCGAGCCCGACAACTGGCTTGAAGAACGCCGACATCGGTTCCGGCACGTGCACGACGGCGCCCCCGTAGCAGTCCACGGCCGCGTCCAGGGTCAGGCTGCAGGCGGCGATGAATGCCTGGCGGCCGCCGGAACAGTAGCCGATCACGCCGATCTTGCCGTTGCAGCCGGGCAGGCCGCGCAGATAGGCGGCCGCTCCCGCGACGTCGCCGACGAGCCTGTCGTCGGGCACCCCGCCCTTGGCCCGACTGGCCGCCGCCGCGTCGTCCGAGCTCGCTCCCGGTGCGTCCCTGTAGTGCAGGTTCGGCATCATCGCGGCATAACCGTGGGCGGCGAACTTCCTGGCGATCTCCTTGGTGGCGGAGTCGTAACCCGGCATGTGGTGAATCACCACTACCCCGGCGAACGACTCAGCCTCGAGCGGCCGGGCGACGTACGCCTCGATCTTTTCGCCGCCGTGAGCGGTCATCGTGACCGTCTGCGCGGTGAGCGCTTCGTTCATGAACACTTCTCCTTGCGATAGTCAAATCATTGGCTAGCAACCGCGTTCTTTCGGCGATTCCTCTGGTGCGGTCGCTTGGTATGCGGGGACGCTGGTTGAGGGCAGGCCCGGGGCATCCCGGAACCTCCGCCTGGGCGCTCCTCCGCCGAGGGCGCCCTAGCGGACGACCACGGTTGGGGAGGTGCTCGATGAGTTCATCCTCCTATGGGCTTGTGCTCGTGTTCCTCGCTGCCGGCGGCTCGCTTGGCTGGTTCGCGAACAAAGCCATCGCTTCCCACGGCGATGTCAAGACGACCAAGCCAAAAATGCGCGGATACCGAAAGTCGCGGCATCGCAACGGCTTCATTACCATCCTGCTCGCGTTCGTCATCGGGGTGGTGGTCTTCGACCTGATCCGGCCTCACCACTAGCCTGCCATCCAGCGTCGGGCATCCGAGGCCCTGCCGCCCCGCTTCGTGCCACTAAGCGCGGCAGTTCCACCGATTGCGGGAAACGGAACACGTCGGCCGGGTCCACGGCCGCCTTGACCTGCTGCAGCCGAGCGTAGTTGGCGCCGTAATAGGCGCGCTGCCAGTCAGTCAGGTCGGGATCGGCGTAGTTCTGATATGCCTCGCCGCTGGCGTAGGGCCGCATCGCCCACCAGAACGAACTGAGCCAGGCGCGCTGGCGGCCTACCGGCGCGCGGCGCACGCCCGCCGCGTCGGCCCCTGGTACCGCGTCCCAGGTGGTCGTGTACTGGGCCAGGAACAAAGCGTCCCTGTGCGCGAACGCGGTGTCCGCCTGGCCGACCCGGTTGATCATGCCCCCGAACGCATCGAGCGCCACTCCCCCGGTCGCGCCCCGCGCCCCGGCAACCTGGTTCATCCGCTCGACCTGGTCGAGCAGGGTGCTGATCCCCTGAGGCGGCAGCTTCGCCCGGTAAAAATCGGACTTCGCCAGTTCGGGCTGGCGCTCCAGCACGCCGGCCGGGTTCTGCCACGGCAGGTGGCACTGCGACACCGACAGCGATGCGCAGCCTGCCTCGACCAGCATCACCGACAGGTACGACTCTGCCTGCGCGAACGCGCTCACCGGTGGCGAGCCGACCGACTCGTAGAGGCGGTCGAGCAGCGCTTGAGCCCGCGTGCTGCTCCCGGCGTAGGTGCCGCCCACGCTGATGAGCGGCTCGCCGCCGCCTGGTGCTGCGCTGAGGTGGACGTTGGACCACAACTCGTCAGGAGCGAACGGCGCCCACGACTGCCATGCCGACACGACGGCGGCCGCCTGCGACCACGGCCACCGCAGGAAGAACAGCACCAGCCCGGGCGCAGGATGGGTGCGGAACGTGAACGCGGTCACCACTCCGAAGCTGCCGCCCCCGCCGCCGCGGCACGCCCAGAAGAGATCAGGCTCGCTGGCCGGGCCGCACTCACGGACAGTGCCGTCCGCGGTCACGATCTGTACCGCGACAATGTTGTCGCAGGTCAGGCCGAACAGGCGGCCAGTGACACCGATTCCTCCGCCGAGCGCGAGGCCGGCCACTCCCACGGTGGGACATGATCCGCCTGGCACCGCTACACCGTGCGCCGCGAGTGCGTTGTAAAGGTCGATGAGCTTCGTGCCTGACCCGACCCTGGCCGATCTTGCGGCAGCATTGACGGTGACCTGATTCATCTGGCTGACGTCGATCACAAGTCCCGACGTGGTCGACCAGCCGCCGTAGCTGTGGCCTCCCGAGCGCACCGCCACGGGCACGCCGAAGCGGCGCGCGAACGCGAGGCAGGCGCTTACGTCGGCAGGCACTGCGCAGTACGCGACCCCGGCCGGCCTGGCGTCATCGAACCGGGGATCGAACAGCAGCCGGGCCCGACCGTACCCGGCGCTGCCGGGCCGGATCAGGCGGCCTGACGAGAGCTCGCGGCCAAGCGCGGCCCAGTTGGCAGCCATCGGCGAGGGAAGTTGTGGCGGCCTGCCCGCTGCCACGGAGGCGGACGGCGTTGGTGCCACCGTGCCGCCGGCCGGTTTCAGTGTCGAATGCGGCCGCGCCGAGCGGGGAATCGACAGGCCGATCGCGGTGCCGGCGCCGGCGCCCAGCACGGCCCCCGCAAGCAGCAGGAACTTCCTGCGGCCCGAATCCAGCCCGCCCGACCCGCCGACCGTTGACCCCATCGCCACCGCCATCGCCCGCCCCGCCGACCCATGTCATCCCTCAGACGCGGCAGGCCGCGATCTGGTTGTGATCGATCGAGCAATGCAACGCCACATCAGTCACACGTGTTCACTTGGTGCGAGTTACGTAACCACAAATCGGGTGATAACGATCCCGATTGTGACTGCAACTCGCACCAAGTCGCGATCGGCCCCCCAGCCGGTCGCGACCGGCGACGCTAGAGTGACGACAAAGACGCCAGAGGCGTGAGGGTCTGGCCGCTGGTGAGACCGGACGGCAGCGAGTCGATTCAGCGCCCGAAACGAGGTGCACCAAGGGTCCCACGGTGCCGCCATAGCAACACCATGGGTCCCACGGAGCTGTCGGCTGGCGTGACCGGCAGCTAGCCTCGTCGGGGAGGCTGCCTGGGCGGGGAAGATCACTGGGCCACGAGCGGGCCGCGCCAAGTACTATCGGCGCCGTGAATCTCGATGATCTTCCGATCGCGGAGTTCGCCTTCCCAGGACCGTTGCGCGACCGTCTCGTGGCGGCGATCCTTTCCGGTGCGAAGACATCCACATCGAGTCTGGTCCTCGGCTACGAGCGTAATGACGAGCCGTTGCCGACAGCGGGCCAGGTGTCAGCAGTGGTTGACTCCCAGAACCGGCGAGTCGCGGCCATCGAGGTGACCGAGGTCCGGGTGGTCAGGCTCGCCGATGTCGACCTGCAGCACGTCCTCGACGAAGGTGAAGGCGACACGTCGGTAGCACAGTGGCGGGCCGGCCACGAACAGTTCTGGCATAGCGCGGAATCGCGCGCCGAACTGTGCGACCCCGAATTCATGGTCACCGATGACACCCTGGTCGTGGCCGAGCGGTTTCGGCTCGTTCACGTGGCAGCAGAAGACAGATCGTTCGGCGACTCGGCCCGCGCGCAGGCTCACCGTTAGCGCTGAGATAGCTCCTGACCTGCGAAAACTTGGTCTAGCCTGCCTATTTGGCTCCCGCGCCGTGACTCGAACACGGAACCTGCCGGTTAACAGCCGGACGCTCTGCCAATTGAGCTACGCGGGATCGCGCGGCACGGGCCAGCCGGGCTCGGCCGGGCTGGCCTTCCGACGGGTCTATGCCGCGGGTCAAGGGTAGCGCACGGCCACGTATGCGCACGCCGCCCGTCCGCGGCGCACGGCCGCGGCGCTTAACGATCCGCCCAGCGGGGCATGAACCACCGATGTCAGGGTGCGCACGACACATGCAGGCCGACGGGGAACTGCCGTGGCGCGGCCCTTACAGGAGAGCAGATGCGCCTTCATCGAATCACCTTCGCCGCCGGGCTGGCCGTCGGCTATGTGCTGGGTGCACAGGCCGGGCGCGAGAGATACGAGCAGCTGAGGCGGCTCGCGCGGAAGGCGGCCGATAGCCCGGCGATGCAGCAGACGGCCGGGGCCTTGCAGGCGCAAGCCAGCGCGACCGCCAGGTCCGCGAAGAACAAGGCCATGAGCAGCATGCGCGGCCGGAGCTCGAAGGCGAATGCACGGCGAGGCGGCGCGAGCAAGGACGGCGCGTCCTCGCCGGGCGTGCGTGGCGACGGAGCCGCGCCGACTGGGAGCCACGAGGATAATCGGCCGTTCATGCCGGTCAACGGCGATTTCGGAGACCATGACGTGATGCCATAACGGTGCCGGCGTGGCGGTCGATCGCGCGCCAGCGCTGGCCGGAACGCCAGGTGCGGCGGCTCACGCTCCGGCAAGGTACTCGCGCAGCATCTGCGCCCGACCCGGATGCCGCAGCTTCACCAGCGTCTTCGATTCGATCTGCCTGATCCGCTCCCTGGTGACGCCGAAGTCCCTGCCGACCTCTTCCAGCGTCCGGGGATGCCCGTCGATCAGTCCGAACCGCAGCTGAATGATCCGCTGCTCCCGTGGCGAGAGGGTGTGCAGCACCCGCTCAAGCTGGTCTTGCAGCATCATGAACGCGGCCGCTTCAATCGGCACCACGGCGTCCGCGTCCTCGATGAAGTCGCCGAGATCGGAGTCCTCCTCGCCGATAGGTGCATGCAGGGAGACCGGCTCCTGCGCGATCCGCTGGATCTCAGCGACCCGCTCCGGCCCGAGCCCCATCTCGGCCGCGACCTCCGCCGCGGTCGGCTCCCGGCCGAGATCCTGATGCAGCTGCCGCTGGATTCGCGCCATCTTGTTGATCGTCTCCACCATGTGCACGGGAATCCTGATCGTGCGCGCCTGGTCGGCGATCGCCCTGGTGATCGCTTGCCTTATCCACCACGTGGCATACGTGGAGAACTTGTAGCCCTTGGTGTAATCGAATTTCTCCACGGCCCTGATCAAGCCGAGGTTGCCTTCCTGAATCAGGTCGAGGAATACCAGGCCGCGGCCGATGTAGCGCTTGGCGATGGACACGACGAGCCTGAGGTTGGACTCGATCAGGCGCTGCCTGGCCCGCCCTCCTTCGTCGGCGATCATGGCCAGCTCGGCGCCGTCGGCTGCCACACCCGCCGCCTCGGGACCCGCGCCATGCAGCACCTGCAGCGCGAACAGGCCGGCCTCGATAGCCTTGGCGAGCTCCACTTCCTCGTGCGCGGTCAACAGGGGCACCCGGCCGATCTCGCGCAAGTAGATCCGCACCAGGTCGCTTGTGCCGGCCCGGCCGGCCGTCCCGTCCGCATCGCGCCCGCCGACCTCGAGCTCGTAACCACCGAGGTCGACGATGTCGACGCCGTCGGCGGCAAGGGACTGCAGGATCTCCTCGATCGCGTCTGGCATGAGATCGAGGTGCTCGAATAGCACGTTCAGATCGGCCAGCGTGACTGTCCCGTCCTCGCGGGCCCGCGATACGAGCTCGGAAACCTGGTTCGACGACGTGGCGAGGGCTGCAGTCATGCACACAAGTGTGCGCCAGTTACGCTGCGTCGCGAGGTGAGAAAACTGTCACTTGCGGGCTGGTTTAGAAAGGGGAGCCTTGCGGGTAAACAACTTAGTTCTATGCCATTGCCGCGCCTTCGATGAGCAGCTTGCGCCGCTGCTCAAGAGCGACGAGATCGCCGAACGACCGGTTATAGTCGGCGGCCTCGGTGACCGGGTTCATCCGCTGGAGCCGCGACTTGAGCAAAGTGATCCTGCGGGAGATGGCGAGTTCCTCGATCTTCGCGAGCACATCGCCCGCGAACCGCTCGTTCGGCTCGGCCTCCGCTCCCGGGGCTTCGACGGGCTCCACCGCCAGCCTGGTGAGGAAGGAGCGAGCGGCGTCATTGGGGGTGGCGCCGATCAGCCGTTCCGCCCAGTCCCGAACCGAGCCCGCCGCGGCCACGCCACCGCATCCGGCGATCAGGTCGCTGACAGCCCTGTGCGCAGGCGCGGTGAAGACCTCGGGGCCGAGGGCATCGAATGCAGGACCGAGCAGCGCCGGACGCTGGACCGCCAGCTTCAGCGCCTGCCGCTCCAGGTTGGTGACCGGGTCGCGCGGGTCATACCCCGCCGGCCAGCCCTGGCCCGGTGCTGGTGCCGCGCCGTGCTCGTGATCTGGCCTGGCCCCGCCGCCGGCGGCGGACCACACCGCCTCGCCGTAGGACTCCTCGACCGGAGGGTGGCCATTCGCGGCCGCGGATGCCGCCGCCCGGGATCCCTGATCGGGCGCGCCCGGACGAGAGTCCCCGTCCGGCCTGCCAGCGCGAGAACCCCGGTCCGGCCCGCCTGCGCGGGCCCGCCGCGGCCCGGCGGAGATCTGCTCGCCAATCCGCCTGAGCACGAGCTCCTCGTCCATCAGGCCCAGCCACCGGTCCACCTTGCCTGCGTACACCTTGCGCAGGCCGCGGTCCTTGATCCTGGCCACGATCCGCGCGGCGGCGTCGAGGCCGGCGATCCGCCCCTCGGCCGAGTCCAGGTCGAATTCGGCGATCGCGCTGCGAACCGCGAACTCATAGAGCGGCAGCCGGCCCGCGACGAGTTCCCTGACCGCCGCATCGCCCTGCGCCAGGCGCAGGTCACACGGATCCATGCCATCGGGCTGGACGGCCATGAACGTCTGGGTGACGAAGCGTTCCTCCATGCCGAACGCGCGCAGGGCCGCGCGCCTGCCCGCCGCATCTCCGTCGAACGTGAAGATCACCTCGCCGTGCAGCTGGCTATCGTCCATCAGCAGCCGGCGCAGGATCGCGATGTGCCCCTCGCCGAACGATGTGCCGCAGGTCGCGACCGCCGTGCTCACCCCGGCCAGATGGCACGCCATCACGTCGGTGTAGCCCTCCACGATTACCGCTTGGCGCCGGCGCGCGATCTCACGCCTGGCCAGGTCGGCGCCGTAGAGCTGGGAGCTCTTCCGGAAGATCGGCGTCTCGGGGGTGTTCAGGTACTTGGGGCCGTTGTCGTCCGCGGACAGCTTGCGAGCGCCGAACGCGATCACCTCGCCGGCGACGTCCCTGATCGGCCAGATCAGCCTGCCGCGGAACCGGTCGAGCAGTCCTGCCCGGCCGCGCGTGGCTAGTCCACCGGCAAGCAACTCATCCTCGCTGAACCCACGGCCGCGCAGGTGCCTGGTCGTCGCCTCCCAGTCATCGAGGGCATAACCGACGCCGAATCGCTCAGCGTCGGCGATCTCGAAGCCCCGGGAGGACAGGAACTCTGTGGCGGCGGTAGCGCCGGGCAGCTGTTCAGCGTAGAACTCCGCTGCGGCCTTATGCGCCTCGATCAGCCTGCGCCGCCTGGACTGCTCTCGGCCGGGCACATGCCCGCCTTGCTCGTAGCGCAGTTCCAGACCCAGCCGCGCGGCGAGCCGCTCTACCGCCTCGACGAAGCTAAGGTTGTCGATCTCGCGTACGAACTTGATAACATCGCCGCCCCGCTGGCACGAGAAGCAGTACCACAGCCCGCGCGACGGAGTGACGTTCAGCGACGGGGTCTTTTCCTCGTGGAACGGGCACAGGCCCTTGAACGAGCCACCCCCCGCGCCGCGGAGCTGTAGGTACTCACCGATGACCTCGTTGACAGCCGAGCGGTTGCGCACCAGCTGGACGTCCTCGTCACGGATCATGCCTGGCATGTCGCCTCCGGTCGCCTCCGGCGCGAGTCTAGCCCCAGGGTCATCGCCGTCGCGCTGGTAATCTCCGGGCGTGGCCAGCATCCTCGTGCTCTGGGACGTCGATTTCACCCTCGTGGACACGCGCGGCGTGGGCAGGCATCTGTACCAGCTCGCGTTCGCGGAGCTGTACGGCAGGCAGCTGCCATCGACAGCCACGGAGGCGGGAATGGCCGGGCGCACCGACCGGGCCATCGCCACGGAGGTCCTCGGCCTGGCCGGGATCCCGGACCCGCAGGACCAGGTAACCAAGTTCGAGGCGGCCCTGTCCCGGCTAGCGCCCGGCCTGGCCGACCGGGTCACCGCCACAGGGAAGGCACTGCCCGGCGCCGAAGCGGCCCTGGCCGCGCTGGCCAGCCGCGCCAGGCAGTCTGTCCTCACCGGTAACATCAGGGCGCTCGCCGAGGTGAAGCTGGCGCCGCTGGGCCTGACCAGGTACCTGGACCTGGATGTCGGCGCGTACGGCGACGAGTCCGCCGAGCGCGCGGACCTGGTGTACCTGGCCAGGAAACGTGCCCTGGCCGCTTACGGTCACGACTTCGCGGGCGAGGCAACTGTGCTTATCGGTGACACGCCACTCGACGTCGCGGCAGCGCAGGCGACGGGCGCCCGAGGCGTAGCGGTGGCGACCGGCCAGTTCACCACCGCGGAGCTGGCCGAGGCGGGCGCGCACGCCGTGCTCGCCGACTTGGCCGACACGGCCGCGGTTCTCGACGCCGTGCTGGGCGCGCCAGCCGGCGTCGCGCTCCGCGCGCAAGCCGGTACCGTGCGCCGCGGGACGTATCCCTACCAGCCTCGGCCGGCGTAGCGCTGGTCGGGCGGCAGGGTGTCCAGGTTGATGCCGGTCATCGGCTCGCCCAGGCCGCGGGACACCTTCGCGATCACGTCGGGGTCGTCGTGGAACGTGGTCGCCTTCACGATCGCCGACGCGCGCGCGGCCGGGTCGCCGGACTTGAAGATCCCCGACCCGACGAACACCCCGTCCGCGCCGAGCTGCATCATCATCGCGGCGTCGGCCGGGGTCGCGATCCCCCCGGCGGTGAACAGCACCACCGGCAGCCGCCCCGCCGCCGCCACCTCCGCGACCAGCTCGTACGGCGCCGCCAGCTCCTTCGCCGCCGCGTACAGCTCCTCGCCGGCCAGCCCCGCCAGCCGCGCGATCCCGCCCCGGATCGCCCGCATGTGCCGCGTCGCCTCCACCACGTTCCCCGTCCCCGCCTCCCCCTTCGACCGGATCATCGCCGCGCCCTCCCCGATCCGGCGCAGCGCCTCCCCCAGGCTCGTCGCCCCGCACACGAACGGCACCGCGAACGCCCACTTATCCACGTGATGCGCCTCATCGGCCGGCGTCAGCACCTCCGACTCGTCGACGTAGTCAACCCCGATCGCCTGCAGCACCCGCGCCTCAACGAAATGCCCGATCCGGCACTTCGCCATCACCGGGATCGACACCGCGGCGATGATCCCGTCGATCATGTCCGGATCGCTCATCCGGGCCACCCCGCCCTGCACCCTGATATCGGCCGGCACCCGCTCCAGCGCCATCACCGCCACCGCACCAGCGTCCTCGGCGATCTTCGCCTGATCCGGCGTCACCACATCCATGATCACCCCGCCCTTCAGCATGTCCGCCATGCCGCGCTTAACCCGCTGGGTGCCTACGGACTGGGCGCCTGCCGCGGACGCGGGCAGCTCGGTGCGGTCAGAGCGGGAAACATGGGCTGACACGGGGTGTTCCTCCTGCTAGCGGCGCTGGTTGGGACGGCGCCGGGCGATCACGGCACTGGCTCTTCCATGGTAGGTGGTACTTGCCGCCCACCCCGCCCGGTCAGTCCTCAGCGCGCCAGGTGCGTCATGTCGCTGCCGCTTGCCTCGGCCTCGCCGGGCGACAGCGCATCGTCGATCTCGAAGAACTCAGGCATCGGCGCTCCGCCGGCCAGCCGCAGCAGTCGCGCCAGCCAGCGTCGGCGCGCAGCGATGGTGAGCGCGACGGCGTCGTTATAGAACCTGCGGGCCAGGAAGACCTGGTGCGCCGTGGACTCGAGCTCCGAGAGCAGCTCCTCGGCTCCCGGGTGCCCGGCGACCGATGAGCCGAACTCAGGCTGGCTGAACACCGCCCGCAGGGCCCTGGTCAGGTCACTTTCCGCGAGCTCGCGCCCAGCCTGCGCCGACCTGGCATCGTGCGCCAGGTTCGCCAGGAGGACGCTCGCCGCCAGGTCAAGCACGCCGGATGAGGCGATTTCCAGGGCTACCGAGCTGCGCCGGACCAGTGCCGCATCCAGGGACGCCCGCGCGGTATCCACCTTCGCGTGCAGCCGGTCCAGGCGCCCGGCTCGCCATGACACGTAGACGCCGCAAACCGCAAGCGCCGCGATCAGGACAAGATCGGCAGCGGGGGACATCAGCTAGCCGCCGGGCCAGACGGGCCGCGGGGCCAGACGCCTGACGACGCCTTAGGGCGGCCGTTCGGTGAGATGGCGGCCGGCCGTACCGCCTCGTAGACCTTCACCACGTCACGAGCGATCGTCGGCCAGTCGTAGACGCGCACCGCTGCCGAAGCGGCGGCCGACAGGCTGGCCCGCCGCTGCGGATCGTCGAGCAGCCGGCCGATCGCCGCGGCAAGCTCGTGCGCGTCGCCGTTGGGGAACAACTCCCCGGCCCGGCCACCGCGAAGCACGCGACGGAACGCATCGAGGTCGCTGGCCACGATCGGCGCCCCGGACGCCATCGCCTCGGCCAGGACGATCCCGAAGCTCTCGCCGCCGGTATTCGGAGCGCAGAACACGTCGACGGAGTGATAGACCTGCACCTTGATCGCCTCGGTGAC
>Ga0126378_10002873_pt1 | contig 12877 bp, 10 predicted proteins | sample PanSoiMetPlot_23_FD_92587 | JGI IMG/M metagenome (GOLD analysis project Ga0126378, IMG submission 92587) | Tropical forest soil microbial communities from Panama - MetaG Plot_23 | ecosystem: Environmental > Terrestrial > Soil > Tropical forest > Bulk soil | place: Panama | collected 2016-02-17
CACTGGGATTCGAGATCGGCCACACGTGTAAGTTATTGCCAATGTGGGTGCTGGAAAGATCGCAATAGACGTATGACTCGAATGCAAGGCGTGTAAATTCCGACCTGAGATTCCTGATCACAAAATGACGAGCCTCAGGGGAACCGAATCATCCCGAGCATTGGCGTCTGAGCGATTCGTGCCAATCTTTGCTAACCTCATTTCCGGTGGTTGCAGGCAAGAAGCCAGTCTCCTTCCATTCGGTCCTCCGCGGCCCCACCCGACCTTTAAGAAGCCACCCTCATACCCGATTGCGCCGGCCCCCCACATACCGGCTCGGTCCGAATGCGGGATCCAGGGCCACGGCATGACATCCGGACGCCAAATGTCCGGACAAAGCTCCGGGTTGCCGGGGCAATCATTCACGGGAATGCTCGCAGTTGGGCGAAGAAACTGAGGGAGCAGATAGGCGAAGCGCCAGACCTGGCTGAGGCCGCGGTCGGCGTCGGCTGAACCTGATACCCTTAATCAGCATGCCAGACTGAAGTGAGCGTGCAACCAGTCAAAATGGGTTCAGTCAAAAAATGGTGTAGGCCACGGCATCAGCGCGTGCGGTTATAGGGCAAAGAAATATTATTGAAGGGAGCCTCAGGTGGGTTTCTGGAAAGCGGTTTGTGAACTGTCAGTTGCAATCATTGGCGTCCCCGGAGGGATTCGAACCCTCGTTTGCGCCCGTGAAAGGGCGGTAATCCGTTGGATCACATTGTAATTACAAGGCAGCGGTCGCACCCTAACGCTCTGTAATGACCCGTAAGGAACGCTAAGCAGCGGATGCTTTGTGTATCGTCCGTTTATCGCTCTGAGACTTCGGCTGGGTAGCGAAGCATTTGGAGCCGTCCGGATCATTCGTGCAGTACTGGCTCGCTTCGACTTTGACGATACTGCCGGACCGCGCTCCTCGTAGCGCACGCCCTGATGCAGAATCAGCGAGATGAGCAGATGAGCTGACACCTACGAAATTGAGGATGGGGCGCATGTGCGGTGGCCCTTCCAATCGTGTGCTGCGGTTCAGGGCTGCACTCCCTTCCTCTCCGGAGATGCCCGCACTCTTCGGCTTCCGCTCACGTCCTTTCATGCCCAAGTTTTGCATGATCTATTAGCCCCAATGCAAACACTTCCCTGCTCCACCCCCGATTCTCCTCGGCATGCCTTCTACTCAGCGCCGGCATATTGCCAGCGCAGTAAGGCGTGGACACGCGTAGAACCTTGGGACTACTGACCCAGACCAAACATGCACCTATGCGCTATCTACACTGCGTGAGACCTGTTCTGGCGAAGAAGCTGGTAGAAAAGTTCGGAGCCGAGGTTCTGACCGTCATTGAGACCCGAACCGCCGAACTGCAATCGGTGGACGGAATCGGCCCGAAGCGCAGGGAGCGCATTGCGCATGCGCTTCTAGTTCTTCGATCCTATGGCCAAGGCAAAGCGGAAATGAGGAGCCAGTATTGAGGAGAAAGAACAGCTGATCGGACTCGCTGCCCTCATGCACACCACAGGCGCTCTCGATGATTGATTCGGCGACTGTGAGGGAGAGGTCGAAGTGCTCCGCAATCAGCGCCTGACCCTGTTCGGCGAGAAATCCGCGCAAACTGCAATCTCCGAATCCGGACGTGCGGGTGAACTTCATGGGAAGCGTGAAGCTGCCGTTCGCCCAGCGCGTAAAAGCAGAAGAAAGCCAACGGCACTATTGCCATTTCATTCTCCAATTCCTTCGGTTCCGCCGCTAACAATGCAGGATCATTAACCGTCGACGAGCGTCATCTTTTCTGACGCGCCGTATTTTGCGCTTGCACAACTGTGCATGCTTCACTACCATGCATAGCCGTTGCTCGCAAACATGCTGTTGAATGTAGCACCGTGAGCGCAACCAACGTACAACTTCCACGGTTCGAGATTCCTGTGCTTCTCCGGTCCCTTTGGTGCACGCGATTGCTTAGGCGGATTCTCCATAACACGCCGAGGTTGCTCGTGACCGTGTTGCTGTGGTCTTCGTGCGTTCTATCCCAGCAGCCCATTCTGCCGTGGATGAATACCAGTCTTTCATCGGACGAGCGTGCCGACCTCGTTATCAAACAAATGACCCTGGATGAAAAGCTCCAGCTTTTGCACGGCAGTATGGCGTTTGGATTGCCGAAATATCCCCGGCCCCCGCAAGCGCTGGGCGGAGATGGATTTGTGCCTGGCATAGCTAGGCTCGGAATTCCCGATCTGAACCTGATTGGCGCGGGACTCGGCGTAACGAACTTAGGTAAGCGGCCTAACGGCCAAGCTACAGCGTTGCCGGCCTCTCTCGCCGAGACTGCCACTTGGGATATGGAGCTGGCCTACCAGTTCGGCGCGGTAATCGGCAAAGAAACCCGTGACCAGGGCTTCAATGTCTCGCTGGGCGGGGGCAATGACATCATGCGCGAACCGCGCAACGGCCGCAATTTCGAGTACCACGGCGAAGATCCGCTGCTCGCGGGCAAAATCATCGGGCAGGAACTCAAAGGCATTCAGGACCAGGGTGTCATCGCCGACATAAAGCATTACGCTGTCAATTGCCAGGAAACCGACCGCTTCGGCGTGAGTTCGAATCTCGACACCCGCTCGCTTCGGCAGTTAGATCTGCTGGCTTTTGAGATTGGCATTAAAGATTCAGGTGTGGGCACGGTCATGTGTGCGTACAACCGCGTCAATGGAATCTACTCCTGCGAGAACGATTATCTCCTCAATCAAGTTCTCAAAAAGGCCTGGGATTTTCCGGGCTGGGTGATGTCCGACTGGGGTGCGACGCACAGCACAACCAAGGCCGCTCTCGCTGGGCTTGATCAGGAGTTTTACGACAACAAGTATTTTTCAGCGCCGCTCAGAGCTGCCGTTGAGAAACACGAAGTGCCCATTACGCGCATCGACAACATGGTTCACCGCATTCTTCGGACCATGTTCGTGTCCGGCGTGATTGATCATCCGCCTCAAGTCAAGCCGCTCGATGTGCAGGTCGACGCCACGGTAGCGCAGCGCGTCGAAGAAGAAGGCGTCGTCCTTCTCAAGAATGCTGCGAACCAGCTTCCGCTGAACGCCTCGGGCATTCATTCCATCGCGGTGATCGGGTCCCATGCGGATGTGGGCGTGCTCTCGGGTGGTGGTTCGGCACAAGTGGATCCGATCGGAGGGAATGCCTACGTTCCACCAAGTTCTCCTTCGAGGCCGCTGGGACTACTCAATGGTATTGTGTGGGATCCTTCTTCGCCACTGCGCTCGATCCGCTCCAAGGTGCCGAATGCGAAAGTCGAGTACAACGACGGGAGTGATCCCGGCAGTGCCGCAAAGCTCGCGCACGACTCCGACCTTGCCATTGTTTTCGTGAGCCAGCATACACATGAAGGCGCCGATCTTCCGAACCTGTGGCTGCAGGACAATCAGGACGGCCTGGTCGATGCCATTTCCGCGGCCAATCCGCACACGATTGTCGTCCTAGAAAACGGCGACCCGGTCCTCATGCCTTGGCTCGATAAAGTGAACGCTGTCCTCGAATCGTGGTATCCAGGCGCACGCGGGGCTGAGGCCATCGCCAACATTCTTTTTGGGGACGTGAATCCTTCCGGAAAGCTGCCCATTTCCTTTCCTAGAACCGAAGCGGATCTTCCGCACCGCACGATTCCGGCACCAAGCGTTTCGATGAAGCAACCCACCGAGGATGATCTTAATCCGTCGCCTGTCCTTATTGATGCCAACTACACAGAAGGGCTAAAGGTCGGATACCGCTGGTACGATGCCGAAAACAAAGAACCGCTCTTCCCCTTCGGCTACGGACTCTCCTATACGACCTTCACCTACTCGGATTTGCAGGTGACCGGAGGTGAATCCCCGGAAGTTACTTTTCGTGTAAAGAACACCGGATCGCGCGCCGGAGCGGAGACTGCCCAGATCTATCTCGGCCTGCCGGCAAGCGCGGGAGAGCCGCCCAAGCGGCTGGTTGCCTGGAAAAAGGTTCGGCGGGGTCCGACCGCCGAGCAAGAAATCAAGCTCAAAATCGAGCCTAGATCCCTGGCGATTTTCAACGTGCAGAAAGATGGATGGGAGATTGTGGGCGGCGAGTACCGCGTCTATGTAGGCGGATCTTCCCGCGACACGCCCCTGACCGGAACATTTTCAGTTGCCGCCAGGAGCCTGCCGTGAATTTTTCCGGGAAGGTGGTGATTGTTACCGGCGGCGCGTCGGGCATTGGACGCGCCACCAGTCTTGAATTCCTGAATCGTGACGCCAACGTAGCTGTACTCGACCGCAACGACGACGCCGGTCAGAAACTCGCGCGCGAAGCAGCATCTGATTGCCTGAGATTCTTTTATGCGGATCTCAGCAGCGGCACCCACGTCGAGCAGCTCATACCCAAAATTGTGAAAGCGTTTGGCGGCATTGACGTCCTGGTCAGCAACGCCGGCATTCAGACCTACGGCAGCGCGACCACCACCACGGAAGCCGAGTGGGATGACACGCTCGCCGCTAATCTGAAGAGCGGCTTTCTGGTTTCGAAACACTCGATTCCATACATGATCCAGCGCGGCGGCGGATCCATCGTGATTACCGCCTCGGTCCAGTCGCTCGGCGCTCAGCGTAACTCGCTCGCCTACATTGTGAGCAAGCACGCGCTGATCGGGCTCACGCGCTCCATGGCTCTTGATTATGCGAAAGACAACATACGAGTCAACGCCGTCTGTCCCGGAGCCATCGATACCCCCATGCTGCGCTGGGCCGCCTCGCTCGACGACAACCCCGAACGCGTGATTGCTGCCTGCCATAAGATACATCCTGTTGGCCGCATGGGGAAACCCGAGGAGATCGCGCAGGTCATCGCATTCCTCGCCAGTGACCTGGCGTCCTTTGTGACTGGAAGTGTGATCACGGCAGATGGCGGCCTCATGCTCCCGATTGGCGGAATGTCCTTTCAGGAATCGGGCACCGGAGCCAAGAAGGCTTGACGAGAATCGCAGCGTGAAAATCCTCCGGCTCAAAACCGCGGTGGTCGAGGGCAATTTTGACTGGACCTCGTCCGCGTCGAGACGGGCGAGGCAATCAGCGGCCTCGGCGAATGTTTTAGGCTTCGGGGTAACAGCGATCTTGCGTTCGCTCGATCCCGCAGGTGCCAGCATATGAAGTTGTGATGTCTCTATTTGTCATCGCTCTGATGGATTCGACCAGTTACACTCGTTAGTTTTGATGGGCTTGCCACCAACTCTCGATTTCCTCGAGGCTGCGGCGCTTTGTTTCTGGGACTCCGATCCAGACAAACAGAAAGGCTGCGATGCAGACGATGGCGTAGAGCAGAAAGGCGCCCGGTGCGGTCAGGACCTGCATCAGAGACAGGAAGGTAAGAGTAACGACCAGCGTTCCGCACCAGAGAAAGAGGGTGGCTACCGACATTGCTCGCCCGCGCACTCGGGTAGGACAAATCTCGGACATCACGACCCAAGTTCCGGTGCCCACCCCTACGGCGAAGCAGGCGACGTACATAAGGAGGAGCACAAGAACCACGCTGGCAGGAGCCGTGCTCCGAATCGTTGCCGCGACGCCCGCTAGAGAAAGGCCCATCCCGGCAAAGGCGGACATCAGTAAAGGCTTCCGGCCTAGCCGATCGATCAAATACATTCCCAAAACAGTGGCCAGGAAGTTAATGGCACCGATCATCACGTTCGCCCAGAGCGCTGTAGAGGCCGTTTGTCTGGGCACATGCTCCAGGAAGACCAGCGACCCGTAATAAATGATGGTGTTGATGCCCGTGAACTGGCTGAAAAGCCCAATCAGCACGGCGACGACAATGGGTTTCCGGAACACAGGATCCAGGAGGTCTGCGCTTTCATGCGCGACCGCGGACTGAATGGCCAGAGTCTCCGCTCGCGCTCCGGCGGGTCCTGCAATTCGCGATAAGATGAGTTCGGCCTCGGCCTCAAGCCCCTGTTCGACAAGCCAGCGCGGGCTCTCCGGAACCGAGAGCAACGCGAGCAGAAAAAAGATCGAAGGGACGGCAGCGGACGCAAACATCCAACGCCAGTTCGCCGGTCCCACTGCCGCGAGGCCGTAGTTCACGCTGTAGGACAGCAAAATGCCGCTCACAATCGCCAGTTGGTTGACGCTTACAAGCAGTCCGCGGATGCGGGGTGGGGAAATCTCCGCGATGTATAGAGGAGAAAGCGTGGAGGCCAAACCAATGGCCAAACCACCTACCAATCGGGCGACCACGAACTCCGTGAAATTGCGCGGCAGTGCAGCGCCAATCGACGAAGCTGTGAACAGCGCGGCTGCTGCGAGCAGTACCCGCTTTCTTCCGAAACGGTCGCTGGTCAAAGCCGCCAAGCTGGCTCCAATTACACATCCCAGAAGCAGGCTGCTGGCGCCGAACTCGGTCTGCGAGTTGCTCAGTGCAAACTGGCGCTTTAGAAAAACGATCGCGCCATTAATGACTGCTGTGTCGAAACCAAATAGCAATCCGCCGATCGCGGCAATCGCAGCGGGCAGATACAAGTAACGAAAGGATTCGCTGCGGGTGTGCTCGCTTCGCTGGGGGTTGGGGCGGTTCATTTTTCACCGATTTCAAAGGTGACGGACCCTTCTTTAGATCGTCAGCAAGCGCTGTTGTATGAATACCAGCCCGGCAGCGCCCGCAACGCCACCGAATCCCACTTTGTTTTGCAGGATAATTGGCACCTCTCTGCCGAGCAGCAGGCGCGTGCGGCGCGTGACCTCCGCACGCAAGGGAGCGAGCAATTGGGGTCCGGCAAGTGCGATGCTGCCCCCCAGAATAAGCAGTTCCGGATCGAAGATGTGCAGGAAGCTTGCCAGCGCAGCCGTGAGCTGCTCAAAAGCGAGGTCGAGCACGCGACGCGCACTCGGGTCCCCGTCGGCTGAGGCCTGAAAAATGGCCTCGGTGCTTGGGACGTGGCCGTGATCGTCAAGAGACAAACGAGCTGGAGAGGCCCGGTGGAGATGAGCATAGTAGCTGGACTCGATGGCGCGGCAAGAAAAATAGGTTTCCAAACAGCCGTAATTACCACAGATGCAGAGGCCGCCGCGCATGTCCACGGTGATGTGCCCGAGGTGGCAGGCGGCTCCGGCAGCTCCACGCACAATCACGCCATCCACCAGCGCCGCACCGCCGATCCCGGTGCCAAGGGTGAGCAGGACAACGTTGCGCCGTCCGCGAGCTGCGCCCCACAGTACCTCGCCGACCAGGGCAGTCCGCGCGTCGTTGTCGGCGGACACAGGAAGGGTTACGTCGCCGACTAATTCCCGAAGTGCATGTCCCTCAAGGAACTGGAGGTCGCCGGGCAAGCTGTTGACCCTCGTGGTCGCGGCATCGATGACTCCCTTGCAACCAATGCCGATCCCAGCGACCGATGCCGGGGCGCGCGCCCGCACCGACTGAACGAACTCTCGCAGGGCTGACAAAGTGCGCGGTGAGGTTTCCTGAAAGCGGGCTAGCAGCGCTCCCTGCAAGTTGATCAGCGCGGCCTTAATTGTGGTAGCCCCGATGTCTACGCCGATCGCAACCGGCTTGCCCGCTACATCGGCATGATCGCTGGTTCGAGTTCCGCTCACAATGAATGTGAATTATACTCACCACCATCTTCAGCAACGTAACACGTGTCCAAGGAGTCGATCCTATCCGTGCCCAAGAAAGCTCCTCCTATCCCGATTTCGAGTTCGAAGAAAGCTGGCCTGACTTTCTTCAATCAGGCGATGGACCTGCTTGAACAGCTGGGACGCACTCAAGCCGAGGTCATTCAAAAGGCTGCCGAACTGTGTGCGGAGCGCATCGCGCGAGGCGGCCTGGTGTTTCTTTTTGGCAATGGGCACTCTCGCATGATGTGTGAGGAAATGACTCCCCGACAAGGTTGTTATCCCGGGTTTGTGGCCTTGGTAGAGCTCGCATTGTCGAATCACGCTGCGATCATTGGCGCCAACGGCCTGCGCGGGCCTCTGTACCTGGAGAGCTATGAGGGGTATGCAGAACAAATCCTCAAGAGCTTTCGCTTTGGAACAAACGATGCCTTCATCGTGATTTCGACCAGCGGAATTCGGCCCGTGGTGGTCGAGATGGCAGCAGGGGTGCAAAAACGCGGACTCCCAGTGATTGCTATAGTCTCTAAGGAGCACTGCGAACAGGCGAAGCCGGCTCACTCCTCTAGAAAGAAGCTTATCGATTACGCCGACTTGGTGATCGACAACCGGTGTCCGCCAGGGGACTGTATTGTCGAACTGGAAGGGTTGGAGTGGCGCACAGGTCCTGTTTCCACGATTACGGGAGCAATGATCATCAACATGATCCGCTGCGCGACCGCCGAGGCGCTGCTGGCGCATGGGATTAAGCCTGCCTTGCTGCCCAGCCATCAGTTTCTTGGAAATACCAGCGCCGCCGAGCAACTGGAAGCGTTCTATGAGGCCTATCGCAAGAGCCTCAAACATCTCTTTGCATAGGGACAATGTGAGCGAAGTTCTGCTGGTAACGGGGTCTTCGGGAATTGCGGCAGCCACGGCCCGGCGTTGGGGCGCGCAAGACCCGGTTTTCATTTTGGGGATAAAGCAGGAGGAGAGCGGCGCGCTGGCGGCGGAGTTGCCTAACGCTGGTTTCCACGTGGTGGACGTGCGAGATGAAGCGGACGTTCAGAAGGGCGTAGCAGCTTGCGTCGACCGGTTTGGAAGAATCGATGCGCTCTTCAACGTAGCCGGAATTAGTGCTCGGTCCCTGGGCGATGGGCCTTTGCATCAGTGCGCCACCGAAGCTTGGGACACCGTCATGAATGTAAATGCCAGGGGCACTTTCCTGGTGTGCCGCGAGGTGCTGCGTTTGTGGACACGAAATTCGCAGTCAGGTGCAATTCTCAACATGGGAAGTGTGCTGGCGCAGCACCCGCAACGGGAACACTTTGCGACGGTAGGGTACGCCGCCAGCAAGGGAGCCATCGAATCGATGACTCTTTCCGCAGCGGCTTACTATGCTCCCGCTGGCATCCGCATCAACGTGATCGCAACGGGTCTGGTGCGAACACCGATGAGCGCACGCGCGCAGGAGGATGCCGTCGTCACGGAGTACGTGAGCCACAAGCAGCCGCTAACGCGTGGCCTGCTCGCGCCGGACGACATCGCAAAGACGGCTTGCTTTCTGCTGAGAAAGGACTCCAGTCCCATCACAGGGCAGGTGGTAACGGTGGATGGAGGATGGGTGGTTAGCACATGAGTAAAGCACGCGAGGGCAGCACGGCCGTGGCCAATTTGACGGCTGATAAGCGGCGCTACGGCAAAGGGCGACGGCCTTTGCGGACGACCGTCGTCGGCAGCTATCCGTTCCCCGGGTGGCTTGAGTATGCATCCGCTCACCTGAATGAATTTGGCGAAGCCGACATCGAAGAGATGCGGACGGATGCCGTGATCGCGGCCGTTCACGATCAGAGTCGCGCAGGTCTCGATGTGATCACCGACGGAGAGCAGACCCGGTACGACTTTAATCTCTCGTTCTACGGTCGTCTAGAAGGGATCGCAGCAACCCCTTTCTCTCCCCGCCGTTTCGGACCACCGGCGCATGACCAGCGCGGGAAATATCCTGTCATCGGGACCATCGTCAGCCGGCATGGATTGGGGGCAGTCTCCGAGTTTAAGCTTCTGCAGAAAATTGCGCCTCCCGGACCGACGCTGAAGGCCAGCGTACCCGGGCCGTACACGCTGAGCGGCCGACTCGAGCCTGGGGGCACCTACACAAACAGATGGGACATCACCGACGCGCTGATCCCCATTGTTCGCGCTGAACTGCAGGGCTTAGTCGACGTCGGCTGCGATGAGCTCACACTTGACGAACCGTCCATGAGCTGTTACGGGTATCGCGAAGGTCCTCGCCGCTTTGTCCAAATCTTCTCAGAGACGGTCAGGTCTGTCATTGGTAAATGCCGCCTTTCTACGCACCTGTGTTTTGGCAACTACAAGGGACGAGCAATTGCACCGCGCCGCTATGCTCCGTTGTTTCCGTCATTCTTCGAACTGCCGGTCGATGAAATCCACCTAGAGATGGCGAGCCGCGAGTTTGCCGAGATCGAACTGATCGGCGAAATCGCGAAGCATGGATTCGATGTGGCGGTCGGAATCATCGATGTCAAGAACTATTACATCGAGAGCCCGTCGGATGTCGCCGAACGGGTGCGCCGGTGTTTGAACTACGCTCCCGCCGAGCAACTCTCGTTTGCGCCTGACTGCGGCCTTAGCCAGACCGCCCGTTGGGCCGCCCGGCAAAAACTCGCCAACCTCGTCCAGGGCGTGGCTATCGTGCGCGAGGAACTAGGACTCGCGTGATCCAGGCCGCCCAAGCCCACGATGCTCTGTTGGCCGACATCCGTTCCGCCGACCGGCGCGACGGCGGCTTCCGGCTGTGGTGGCTCGGGCAGAGTGGATTTTTGTTGCAATGGCAGGGCATTCACGTTCTGCTCGATCCCTATCTTTCAGACTCCCTCACTCGAAAGTACAGTCAGACCGATAAGCCCCATGTGCGCATGACGGAGTTGGTGATTCATCCCGAGCAGTTGTCATTCGTCGATGTCGCAACTTCCTCGCATAACCACACCGATCATCTCGACTCCGAAACGCTGGGCCCGATCTTGGTACGAAATCCATCGCTGAAGCTTGTGATTCCGGAGGCTAACCGCGCGTTTGTGGCTGACCGGCTGAAAATCGACTCCACAAAACCCATCGGACTCAATGACGGCGGCATGATCGAAGTTTTGGGAATTCGATTCTACGGCGTGGCCTCTGCCCATGAAACCGTGGAGCACAATGAGCGAGGGCAGGTAAAAGCCCTGGGCTACGTCCTGCAGTTCGGCAACTGGAAGCTCTATCACAGCGGCGACACAATTCGATACGAGGGAATGGCCGAAAAACTGCGCCGTTTCGCTGTGGACGTTGCGCTTCTTCCCATCAATGGCCGGGCGGTAGAACGGCGTGTGGCGGGCAATTTGTTCGGACCGGAGGCAGCCCAACTGGCGTACGACTTCGGTGCGAAACTCGTTATCCCATGTCACTTTGAAATGTTTGAGTTCAACACCGCATCTCCCGATGCGTTCGTCGACACCTGTCGCCGTCTCGGACAACAGTTTCGCGTGCTGCGCTGCGGGGAGCGATTCGAGGTCGGACCGAGCTGAGAATTCACAATATGGGACAGTGACGTTTGGGAGATGACAGAATCTTTCGGCTGCCTTGCAAAGCCATTCGGCTGTCTGGATCCCTGGGTTGCTCGACCCGTATTCACCGAGTTAGAACGCCTGCCCTAGGGTCATGTTCGCGCAAACGAGCTGCGGAGATTGAGGCTCTACTCATGCGAAGGGAAGACGCTTTTTATGGCGCGGCAGGATTCGAACCTGCGACTCATGCCTTAAAAGGGCACTCGGGGGGCACCCTGCTCTATATTTTTCAGTAACATACAGCACACGGGATGCTCAAAAACACGCTCTTTTGGCGCAAGTTGGACGCAAGTTGGACGCAAGTTTACCGGTTCGTCTATTCACTTTGTCTTCGCTTACTGACCCCCACCTCAAAATTGTTCGCCCCAAATTTTCGTAGACGGCCCGCGGTCGAATGGAAGAAGCAAAATACAGGCAAGCAGGCCAGTGAATTGGACAATTGAAACGGGACCAAGTAGCCTGCGCAGAACGAGATCATAAGCCGGAGTCTCGGCGCTTGCGTGCGCCCTCGAGTTTCGAGCTTGCGTCGAATCGATTTTCGCCGCTCATTTACCACGCGACCGAGCTGAAGACGAACGTAACCCCCACTTTGTCGGACAGGGTGTCCTAATTCCCGCTACTCTTGGCCGATTCTGTTCTCTTCGCCTATACTCAGAACAATCATACGTAGGGTAACCATGAGCACCACAACTCGGATCACGTTTGAGGAATTTCAAAACCTCCCAGATCAGGAGGGACGGCGCTATGAGCTGGACGAAGGCGAGCTGTTGATGGAACCATCTCCCACCTTTCTCCATAATCGGATTCAGTACCGAATCGCGCAACGTCTCAGCGAGTTTGTAGATGCTCACGGTTTAGGCGAGATCATCATAGAAATGGATTTTCGCTTGGGTCCAGATACCGTGCGCAACCCCGATATCGCTTTTGTGACCACGGAGCACCTACGCACCATCGACATCAACACCTCTCCCGCCAACGGTGCACCAGCCCTGGCCGTCGAAGTTATGTCCCCTAGCAATCTTGCCCAGGATACGCTGAAAAAAGTGGAACAGTATTTGGCCGCGGGCTCGAATGCCGTATGGCTAGTTTATCCAGCCTTGCGGGTAGTCGAGATCCACGGCGCAGCCGGCGTTCGCAAGATCAAAGCCCCTGATCCACTGGTCGAGGATCAGTTGTTCCTTGGCCATAAGTTCACCCTCTCGCTTGCGGCCCTGTTCCCGGATCCCCGCCGCTAAACTTAGGTTCCACTTCGATGTGCCGCCCTCAGGCTTCTAGTGGACGCAGGAATATTGGCCATGGCCTCTCTGCTGGGAAGCTATATTCCCGCCAGACGCGCGGCGCAAGTCGATCGCTATGAATAGGCGATAGCTTACGCGCTAAACTAGCCTCCGTGCCTGATCCACTTTCCCTGGCCAGAGGCAACTGCCGATGCCTGCGAGCTTCGCAAACAAGGGCGTCGTATTCGCCTGCAGGACCAGCACGATCCGGCCCCAGGCAACTTGTACCGTGGTTGTACCGCGAGTTTCGGATGGAATCGGTGCAAATGATTCAGAAAATTTGGCGTCCCCGACCGGATATGAACCCGTGTTACCGCCGTGAAAGCAATGTGACCTGACGTAAGTTACTGAAACTACGCAACA
>Ga0126378_10002874_pt1 | contig 12875 bp, 9 predicted proteins | sample PanSoiMetPlot_23_FD_92587 | JGI IMG/M metagenome (GOLD analysis project Ga0126378, IMG submission 92587) | Tropical forest soil microbial communities from Panama - MetaG Plot_23 | ecosystem: Environmental > Terrestrial > Soil > Tropical forest > Bulk soil | place: Panama | collected 2016-02-17
GCGATCACGGGCCTGGCCGCGTAATACTATCGGGGCCGGGAGCACCAACGTCCCGATGCGAAGAGGGTGTGAACTCGTGACGACTCCGTCAGCAGGTGCAGACGGTTTCAACGAAGGCTTCCCGGCGTACGATCGCGGCCCACGGGCGCGAACCGGTGTTCGCCAGCCGGGGGCACCTCCTGATCGCGCCAGTCTCGGCGGAGGTTTGTGATGGCAATCCAGCTCGATACGACGTCTGCCTTTGCGGTTGCCCAACACAGGTTCGACATGGCGGCGGACGTCCTTGGTCTCTCACAGAACACACGCCTGCTTCTCCGCGAGGTCAAACGCGAGCTGACCGTCCACTTCCCGGTCCTCCACGACGACGGTACGGTCCACCTCTACACAGGCTTCCGCGTCCAGCACAACATCAACCGGGGCCCCGCCAAAGGCGGCATCCGCTACTCGCCGGACGTGTCGCTGGACCTGGTGAAGGCGTTCGCCATGCTGATGACCTGGAAGTGCGCGGTGGTCGGCATCCCGTACGGAGGCGCGAAAGGCGGTGTGATAGTCGACCCGCGCCGCCTCAGCCCCTCAGAGCTCGAGCACCTGACGCGCCGCTATGCGACGGAGATCGCGCTGCTCATCGGCCCTGAAAAAGACATCCCCGCTCCCGACATGGGCACCAACCCCCAGGTGATGGCCTGGATCATGGACACGATCTCCATGCACGCCGGGCATTCGGTCACGGCCTCGGTAACGGGCAAGCCTGTCGACGTGGGGGGATCGGAGGGCAGGCAGGAAGCCGCAGGGCGTGGGGTCACGTACATGACGCTGGAAGCACTGAAGTATCTGCACGTCGGTGACGAGACCCCGACGGTCGCCATCCAGGGCTTCGGCAAGGTCGGCACCTCGACGGCCCGGCTGCTGCAGGAGGCCGGGCTCAGAGTCGTAGCAGTCAGCGACTCCAGGGGCGCGGTGTTCAACCAGAAGGGGCTGGACCTCCAGGCCCTGGACGACCACCGCAAGTTCCGGAGCGGAGTGTCAGGCTTCAAAAAGGCGGAAGACATATCAGTTGATGAGCTGATCGGCCTACCCGTGACAGTCCTGGTCCCGGCCGCCACCGAGCAGACCATCACGGAGCACAACGCCGACCGGGTCCAGGCTCGTCTCATAACCGAGGCGGCGAACGCTGCCATCTCACCCGAGGCCGATACCATCCTAAACGAGCGCGGGGTGTTCCTTATCCCGGACATCCTCGCCAATTCGGGCGGGGTGGTGGTCTCCTATTTCGAGTGGGTGCAGGACCTGCAGGCCTTCTTCTGGGAGGAGGAGGAGATCAACACCAAGCTGCACCACGTCATGACCCGCGCCTTCTATGAAGTGCTGCACACAAGCGTGAACAAGCGAATCGACATGCGGACAGCGGCTTACGTGCTGGCCGTTCAGCGCGTAGCCAACGCGACCACGGTGCGCGGGATCTACCCATGAGACCAGCGCAATGCCGCCTCCCGTACTGTTGAGGGTGGCGAAACAGCTCCTGCGCCAGGTTCGTTGTACGGAGGGATGGGACAGGGGATGAGCTTGTCCGGTAGGAGCGGCGTGCTCAAGATCGTGGGACCGCTCATTGCCGTCTCAATCCTGCTAGGGGGAGTTGGCTTGGCGCTCTGGAACAACTCCGAGGGGGCACGGGCAGCAGCCGCATACCACGACCAGCGCCGGGCACTTGAGCTGCAGCTGAAAGCCGCCGGAGCCCAGGGCTATACGGGCCAGGACCTTGAGCCCATCACCCAGCAGCTCAAGGCGAGCGACGCCACCAGGGAGCCGTGGTGGATCCCCGACCAGCCGGGCCACTTCGAGCGCCTGACCGAGCAGGTTGGCCGGCTCAGGGTTGAGCTGGATTCGCTCGAGAAGCAGCTTCTGACTCAGGCCCGCGCTGATGCGGCAAAGCAGATCGACGGCGCAAAGTCCGAGATCACCCAGGCGCAGCAGGCGAACGCGGACGATTCGGACGTCCAGTCACTGCAGCAGCGGCTGGGAGCCGCGGTCGCTGCGCAGGGTGCCGCCCACGGCGTTCACGACTACCGCGTAGTGACCCAGCAGGCCACGGCGCTGGTGGCCGACGCCACGAACGTGTTCAACCAGGCAACCCAGGAAAACCAGCTGGTCCAGCAGCTTGGCCAGCAGCTGGCGGCACGCAGCAACGGCAACCTCGGCGCCATCCAGCAGGCCGGCAACCAGGCCCTTGGCAATGCGCGAAACGATGCCTCGATCGCGGCCTACATGAACAAGCCGAGTCCGTTCAAGGGCTATGACGGCATCCAGCGCGCATACAGGCGGCTGGAGAAGTACGCCGGCCTGATCGGCAACGCCGACTTGAACCAGGCCGCGCTCGGAGCCGCGGCGGCGCAGCGCTACGCGGGTCAGATCCATGACGCCCTGATGGCGGGATTCCCGTCGAAGGTGGTCGTGGTCTCCTTCCAGGCACAGCACCTCTGGGCCTACGAGAACACCCACGTGGTTCTGGAAACGCCCGTCACAACCGGCATCCGGGGCGTTACCGACTATGGCACCGACTTCGGACCGATGAAGGTGCTGTACAAGGAGCACCCGCACACGATGCATTCGCCGTGGCCCAAGACATCGCCCCTTTGGTATCCAGACGCGGTCGTCCAGTGGACGACGTTCTTCACCTGGACGGGTGAGTCCATTCACGACGCCTCCTGGGAGCCGGACTCGCTGCTGGGCCCGGGCTCGCAGTACAACGCGTCCACGCGGAGCCACGGATGTGTCCACGTGCCGTTCGCGGACGCCCAGACTATGTACAACTGGGCTCCGGTCGGGATGCCCGTGATCGTCTACCCGGGCGACGGATCACCGCTGGCCAACCAGCTCGCCCAGATCACCACGGACGACCAGGGGACGCCGAAGTCCACTGCGTAAGGCGCCGGCACACGCTGGAATCGGGCATACTCCATTCGCCGTGTTCGTGGACTGGCCGGCTAGACTAGCCAGTTCGCCCTGTCGGCAACGGGGGCGGCTTACGCACTCAACGTTCACTCGCAGCTTTATCAAGGCCCGGGTACGTATGCCCTCTCGCCCGGCGACGTCATGGTCACTTACGATGCCTTACGACGCCGCGATCAGGACGACTGCGACCAGTGCCAGAGCCACACCCGCCACCTGGGTCGCGCGGAGCCGCTCGCGGAGAAGTGCGAGCGCCAGGATGACGGTTACGGCTGGGTAGAGCGACACCAGCACCGCGACCAGCGCCAGGACGCCGCGATGGACCGCATACAGGAACAGCACGTTTGCTGCCTGATCCAGCACACCTGAAGGAATCGCCAGCCGGAGCCCTTCCGCATCAGCCCTCAGCTCCGCATGTTTGACCAGCATGTTGACCCCGAGCAGCGTGAGCGCAGTCATGCGCGCCGCGGCGAGCGGCCAGAGCCCGGCTGAGGGCGACGTCCGGCTCAGGCAGACGAAGAAGACGCCGAAACCGACGCCGGCGGCAAGAGCCAGCACCACCGCCCACAGGGGGTCGCGTGGTTCGCGCCGCCGCGCCGCCTGCTCGTGCTCTCTGCCCGAGGCACCGATGACGATTACAGCGACCATCCCTACTCCGACGCCGAGCCAGGCCAGGCTGCCAGGCCGCTCTCCGAGTGCGACACCGACGACGATCGGGAGGCCGGCCGCGATCACAGCCGTCACCGGTGCCACGGTGGACATCACGCCGTCGGACAGGGCACGGAAGAAGACCAGCAGACCGACGCAGCCGGCGAGTCCGCCCACCCCTCCCCACACAAGACTGGTCCGATCAGGCGTCGCCACCACGAGCAGCAGCGCGGGCAGCATCAGCGAGAAACCAGCTGCCTGAGCCGCCGCGGTCGTTACCAGCACCCCGGTACGCCTGGACGCCAGTCCGCCCAGGAAGTCGCCGGCGCCGAATGCGGCGGCCGCAGCCACGGCCAGCAGGTAAGCCACTCGGTCACCAACTGCCGGCCGGGACGAGATGTTGCAGGGCTACTGACTGGCGTGTGGGAGAGCCGCCGGCGGGTCTGGCGACTGTCGTGTCGGGACTGGTCCGCGGCTGTGGCGTAAGTGAACCAACGGGGCGGGGACATGGCCGTGATCCGGCGGCCGGAGGAGGCGTATCGCCGCCGCGGTTGACCACCAGTCGTCGGTAAACGACCCGGCCGGGCCGAGATCGGCACCTACATGCGGCCGTCGCGAACGAGCTAAACCCGCCGGCCCAGTTGTGGGTACTCGACCACGAAGCCGCTTGAGTCGAACGCGATGTCCGCCCTGAACGAATCCGACTCATAGCGAACGACGGCCCCGCCGCCTGGCCGGCGTGCCAGGTGCGTGTACCGCTGAGCTACTGGCAGCACCCGCAGGTCTGGCACCGAGACCCAGGCCATGAGCAGGTCGATCGGGCCACCGCCCTCGAGCAAGCCGTGGCGAAGCACCGGCATGGTGTTCGTGAGACACGAGTAACCAAGGTCGCAGTCGAGGGCGCCGCCGAGCTCGGGCAGGTTGCCTCCAGGCTGGGCCACCCAGGTGCCATCGGGCAGCCGCCGAAGCTCAAGAGACCGGGACCAGCCGGCGCCCCAGGCCGACACCGTCAGCTCCGTGGTAACGAAGCCAGACGTCGTCTCCAGCCCATACGTAAGGCTGTACGGCTCCGGCTCTGCCCTGACCCAGGCGCCGCGTGCGGTCAGGCCCCCGCTCCCGATCTCTGCGGCAGACAGCTCCAACGCGGGGCCGCCTACACCCTGCCAGAGCAGCACCACATTCATTTGGACCGATGGTGGCAGATCGATATAATCGGGCGCACAGCACCCCGCCCAAGGAGTACGCACACCCATCGAGACGCTGACCCGACAGACGGCTTCCAGCCTTGAGATAGGTCTGGGAAGGAGGGCTCGGCGCGCGTACGGCTTCGACGAGGTCGCCCTCGTGCCTGGCGGGGTCACGGTCAACCCCGACGAAGTCCGCATCGCCTTCCAGCTAGGTGGTCTCACGCTGCAGTTGCCGTTTTGGGCCTCGGCCATGGACGGCGTGGTCAATGCGCCCTTCGCTATCGCCATGGGCCGCCTCGGTGGCATCGCCGTACTCAACCTCGACGGTGTTCAGACGCGCTATGAGGACCCCGCGCCGGTCATCAGACGCATCTGCCAGGCGAGCCGCGAAGAGGTCAACCAGGTGCTGAAGGAGGCCTACGGACCGCCGGTCGTGCCTGAGCTGATCACCCACCGCATCCGTGAGATCAAGGCTGCGGGCGTGCCCTGTGCGGTGTCGACGGTGCCGGCGCGAGCGCAGGAACGGGCCCAGCTCGTGGAGGAGGCGGGGGCCGACGTCTACGTCGTCCAGGGGACAGTGCTGACCGCCCGCCACCGTTCGAACAGCTACCACCACCTCTCGTTCGACACGCTTTGCAGAACGGTCTCGATCCCGGTCGTCGTCGGCAACTGCGTCCAGTACGAGACCGCCCTCGAGCTGATGGAGACCGGCGTTGCGGGCATCCTCGTGGGCGTAGGTCCTGGTGCGGCCTGTACCACACGAGGGGTGCTGGGCGTCGGCGTGCCCCAGGTCACGGCCACCTGCGACGTCGCGGCTGCCCGGCAAGAGCACTATCACAGGACTGGCCGCCGCGTTGCCGTGATCACCGACGGCGGGATGCGGATCGGAGCGGACGTATGCAAGGCGTTCGCGTCGGGCTCGGACGCGGTGATGATCGGATCGCCACTGGCTGGGGCGGCCGAGTCTGCATCCAGGGGCTTCAACTGGGGCATGGCGACACCCGACCCCAATCTGCCGCGCGGGACTCGAATCGAGGTTGGCGTCAAGGCAACGCTGGCGGAGGTCCTCGTCGGCCCCGCCCGCGTGGACGATGGTACTCAGAACCTCGCCGGCGCCCTGCGCTCATCGCTCGGCGTCTGCGGCGCCACCGACATCCGGGAGTTCCAGAGCGTCGAGATGGTCGTAGCCCCGCACATCACGTCCGAGGGCAAGGTCCTTCAGCGATCTCAGCAAGTGGGGATGGGCCGCTGAGTCGAATCGAATCTGCGCCACTCGTTCTCACGCAGGGGAACGGTGGTGCACAGGGCGAGCTGGTGTTCGTCCTGGACTTCGGATCACAGACGGCGCAGCTGATTGCCAGGCGCATACGCGAAGCCAGCGTGTACTGCGAGCTGGTGCCTGGTACCACGCCCTGGTCGGAGCTCAAAGCCCACCGGCCGGCAGGCGTCATTCTCAGCGGCGGGCCTGCCAGCGTCTACGAAGAAGGCGCGCCGCAGGTCGACCCAGAGCTGCTGCGGTCGGGCGTTCCCGTGCTCGGCATCTGCTACGGGATGCAGCTCATCGCCCATCACCTCGGGGGCGAGGTAGCCTCCGCCACCAAGCGCGAGTACGGCCCGGCCGTCCTGGCCGTCGATCACCCCGGTGAATTGTTCGCCGGCCTGCCGTCTCAGCTGCCGGTCTGGATGAGTCATGGCGACCAGGTCGTGCGCATGCCGGCCGGATTCCACACTCTGGCCAGCAGCGACAACGCGCCCCTTGCGGCCTTTAGTGACGGCGCCGGCGTCGTTGGCATCCAGTTCCATCCGGAGGTCCACCACACCCCCCAGGGGGGCGACGTGCTGCGCAACTTCCTTTACCGCGTCTGCGGCTGCACCGGCACATGGACCGCGGACTCCTTCATAGCGGATGCGACGCGGTCGCTACGTGCGACGGTCGGCAGCGGCCGGGTCATCTGCGCACTGAGCGGCGGCGTGGACAGCGTCGTCGCGGCCACGCTCGTTCACCGGGCAGTCGGTGACCAGCTCACCTGCGTATTCGTCAACAACGGCCTCCTTCGCCGCGAGGAACCGGAGCGCGTGCTCGACGTAATGCGCGGCCACCTCGACCTCGACATCCGCTATGTCGACGCTGGCGAACGGTTCCTTGGTGCGCTGCGGGGGGTCCTCGATCCAGAGGAGAAGCGGCGGGTGGTCGGCCGAGAGTTCATCACGGTCTTCGAGCAGGAAGCGCGGCGGCTTGGCGAGATCGACTTCCTCGCCCAGGGCACCCTGTACCCGGACGTGATCGAGTCCACCGCGCCCGACACGGCAGCCACGGCGGCCAAGATCAAGACGCATCACAACGTCGGAGGTTTGCCGCCCGGCCTGCGGTTCAAGCTGATCGAGCCTCTCCGCCACCTTTTCAAGGACGAGGTACGCAGCGTCGGCCTGGAGCTCGGATTGCCCGAGGACGTGGTCTTCCGGCAGCCCTTTCCCGGCCCGGGTCTGGCCATCCGCTGCCTGGGGGAGGTGACGCCGGAGCGGTTGGAGGTGCTGCGTGGCGCTGACTGGGTCGTGGTCGACGAGATCAAAAAGAACGACCTCTACCGGCAGGTGTGGCAGTCCTTCGCGGTGCTCACGCCGCTCCTGACCGTGGGCGTCATGGGAGATTTCCGAACCTACGCCAACATGGTTGCCGTACGCGTCGTCACCTCGGAGGATGCCATGACCGCGGACTGGGCGAGGCTTCCGTACGACGTGCTGGCGCGGATCTCCAACCGGATCGTCAACGAGGTACCTGGGGTCAACCGCGTCGTCTTCGACGTGACCAGCAAGCCGCCCGGCACCATCGAATGGGAGTAGGCCGGCGCGCGCTGCGCTGACTGGTGGACGCGTCCAGCAGCTCGCCGGCCGTTCATAGCCCGGGTTCGCGATGTGCTTCATCGCCCGGTGGATCACGGCCTGGTCGACGTCGAGCGACACGGGAACACGACCGCAGCCAGAACTGCACCCGAAACGACGCGCTGACTCGGCTTGGCCAGGCCGAGCGGTACCTGGAGGTTGCCGAACTTGTTCTGGCCGACGAGACCGCCGAGCACGCCACGGTCGCGACCGGCAATGCCGTGCTCGCCGCCGTGGCAGCGGCCGATGCCGTTTGCTGTGCCACCGCGGGAAGCCGGTACCGAGGCTCGGACCACCGTCAGGCCGCGGACCATATGGAACACATAACCGGCGACAGAGGGCCGGCCGGTCCGCTCAGAGACGTAGCGGATGCTGCGGACACCTAACCGGCGCCGGCGGGGTCGTTTGGGGGATGCTGGTGCAGGCCCATGCGGATCCTGGTCGTAGGCTCCGGCGCACGTGAGCACGCGGTGGTCTGGAAATGCCTGCACTCGCCCCTGACCGAGCGCGTCTACGTCGCCCCGGGCAACGGCGGCACCGCCGCCATCGCCCGCAACGTCGGCATCCAGGCTGACGACGCGCCTCGCCTGGCGCGCCTGGCCAGGAAGGAGAAGATCGGCCTGGCCATCCTCGGCCCCGAGGCCTCCATCGCGGCAGGCGTCGGCGACGCCCTCCGGGACGCCGACATCCCGGTGTTCGGCCCCAGCCGCGAGGCGGGTCGGATCGAAGTCAGCAAGGCCTTCGCCAAGGAGGTGATGCTGGCTGCCGGCATCCCAACCGCCCCCTATGACACCTTCACGGACGCGGAGCCGGCACGACGCTACGCCCGCAAGATGGGCGGCCGGGTCGCGGTCAAGGCAGATGGCCTCGCCCTGGGCAAGGGCGTGATCGTATGCGGCAACCAGCGAGAGGCGGAGGAAGCGATCGACGCGATGCTGGTCCGCCACTCGTTCGGTCGAGCTGGTGCGACTGTCGTCGTCGAAGAATGCCTCGAGGGGCGTGAGGTCTCTGTCTTCGGCCTGTGTGACGGCAGCCGGGTGGTCCCTCTGGCCGCCGCTCGCGACTTCAAACGGGCCCACGACGGTGACCAGGGCCCGAACACCGGTGGGATGGGCGCCTACTCACCGCCTGCCGGCGTCAGCGACGAGCTGGTCAGCCGGGCAACCGAAATTGTGCTGCGACCGGCCCTCCTGGAGCTTGCGAAAAGGGGCCTGGACTACCGTGGCGTCCTCTATGCCGGCTTGATGCTGACTCCGGACGGGATCAAGGTGCTCGAGTTCAACGCCCGTTTCGGCGACCCCGAAACCCAGGTCGTCTTGCCCCGGCTCAGGTCCGACCTGGTCCCTCTCCTCCTGGCGGCAGCGATGGGTCACCTGCCCTGGCGGCGGCCGCGTATGGACTGGAGCGAGCAGCCGGCAGTCGGCGTCGTGGTTGCCTCCGGCGGCTACCCCGACGGGTATCAGACCGGGTTCGAGATCCAGGGCCTGAATTCCATCCCCGAGGGGGTGTTGATCTTTCACGCCGGCACCCGCCTGGTCCCCAACAGGGGGTTGGTCACATCCGGCGGCCGCGTGCTGACCGCCGTGGGAATGGGCGCCGACGTCGATCAAGCGCGAATGGGGGCGTTGTCTGGAGCGGTGCGCGTACGATTTCCGGGAGCCTTTTTTCGGAAGGACATTGCACAGGAGGCGGTTTCGGGTTGAGGTCGAGGGATCGGCGGCCAGGTGGGTCGGGGTGCGACGAAGCGCTCGGGACGTTAGTACGTGGATCGAAAGTGCTCAACCCGGATGTCTCACTGTCCCTTCGAAGCTGCCTCCACGGTGTGGCCAGGCGGTGAGGGCAGGGTCGAGGGCCGTCCCATCTGGGGCTATACGTGCCTGAAGTCGGGGTCATCCTGGGTTCCAAGTCAGACCTCCAGCTGATGGAATCCTGTCTCAGGCAGCTGGCGGAGTTCGACATCGATTCAGAGCTCAAGATCTGCTCTGCTCACCGCGACCCGGCTGGTGTAATGGAATGGGCGAGCACCGCGCGGCAACGCGGCCTCAAGATCGTTATCGCGGCAGCCGGGGGCGCTGCACACCTGCCGGGTGTGGTCGCCGCATGGACCGACCTGCCGGTGGTCGGCGTCCCAATGCCGACCTCCCACCTGGGCGGCGTGGATTCGCTCTATTCCATGGTTCAGATGCCCGCCGGCATCCCGGTCGCCACGATGGCCATCGGTGAGGCCGGTGCCAGGAACGCAGCCTGGTTCGCCGCTCGTGTCCTCGGGATTACCGATCCTGAACTCGCCGGCCGGCATCGCGACAAAAGGCAGGCACTCGCCAATCCGTAGTGCCTCCAGGCCGCGCCTGCGGCTGACCGACACCACCTTCCGCGACGGCAACCAGTCCCTCCTGGGCGGACACCTTCGCGGCTCTGACATCATCCCGATCGCTCGAAAGCTGGACGCCGTCGGGCTCTTCGCGCTGGAAGCGTTTGGCGGTGCCACCTTCGAGACGTACCTGCGCCAGCATGATGACCCCTGGGAGTACCTGCGCCGGCTACGCGAGGTGACGCCCAACACGCCGATCCAGGCGCTGGTCCGCGGTCAGAACCTGGTCGGCACCCGCAACTACGCCGACGACGCCGTAGAACTCTTCGTCGCCACCGCCGCACACTCGGGTGTCGACATCTTCCGGGTCTTCGACCCACTCAACGACCTCCGCAACATGGAGGTCGCCATCAGCGCCGCGCACAGGTGCGGCAAGCGCGTCCAGGGCGCCCTCTGCTATGCGATCACCCCTGCCCACGACCTGACGCTGTGGTGCTCGCTGGCCAAGGGCCTGGTCGAGCTCGGAATCGACGACCTGGTCATCAAGGACACGTCGGGCCTCCTCAGCCCGCAGGCGACGTGGGAGCTGGTGACCGCCCTGCGCGAGACGGTCGACAAGCCGGTCGTCGTCCACTCGCACTGTGGTAGCGGCATGGCCCCCATGGCCTATATGGCGGCGGTGGAGGCGGGGGCCCGCGGTCTGGACACAGCGATGTCTCCGCTCGCCTGGGGTGCATCTCAGCCCGCGACCGAGAGCGTGGTGGCCGCGCTCGCGGGGGGTGACTATGACACCGGGCTTGACCTGGAGAAGCTGGTCGAGATCAAAATCGACCTGGAGGAGCTCAAGAAGAAGCATCTTGAGCACCTGTCGCCGGCGGCGGATCGGATCGACTCGGACATCTTGCGCTACCAGATGCCGGCATTCATGTTGGAGGACATCCACCGCCAGCTCGACCGGCACAACGCGCTGGGACGCCTTCGAGATGCGCTGGCTGAGGTGCCGCGTGTCCGGCACGAGCTTGGCTATCCTCCACTGGTCGCTCCCATCCGTCAGATCATCGCCACCCAGGCGGTCTACAACGTCCTGGGTGAAAGCCGGTACGCAACTGTATCTCAGGAGCTGAAGGACTACCTCCAGGGCCTCTACGGCGCTCCCCCGCGGCCTGCCGACAGCGAAGTCAGGCGTCTGGTCCTGGGCCAGGAGGAGCCGATAACGATCCGGCCCGCGGATCTGCTCGACGCGCAGACGGAAGGCGCCCGCTCTCGACTTCAGAAACGGGGGCTCGAGGGGAGTGACGAGCAGGTTCTGACCTACCTCATGTTCCCCACCCTCGCTCTCGAGCTGTTCCAGGCACAGGCCACGCCACCAGCGCCGTCTGACGAGGCCCCTGAGCCAGCGCAGTCAGGCGCCCTGGTCGCGGCCGACTCCAACCAAGACCAGGTGGTCGACGAGGAGACTCCCTCGTCGGAATCCGCCGCCGAGCTGCAGCAGGCCGACTTTGCCATAGCGTCGGGGTCGCCGTCTGTGGCCGAGTTCGACGTCGAGGTCGAAGGCGAGATCTTCCACGTCCGCGTGGCGGGCGCCGGTCCGGTGGTAATGCAGGTCGGGCCGACGACTGGAACGGCGCCGGGGGCAGCCGCCGCCGCAGCCCCCCAGAAACCGCGCGATGGCGCCATAACCGCTCCGATGCAGGGCCTGATCGTCAAGGTCCCGGTCCGGGTTGGCGACGAGGTCAAGCTGGGCGACGTGGTGGCGGTTCTGGAGGCGATGAAGATGCAGAACGACATCGTTACCACGCGACCCGGCAAGGTGCTGGAGGTCTATGTCAGGGAAGGGCAGGTGGTCAGCCCGAATCAGCCCCTGGTCGCGGTGGGCTGAACGAGCGCCGAGGGGACAGCGCCCGGTAGGCCCGGCCTCGTCCCTACCATTGGCCCTGTGAACGTCGCTCTTCTCGGCACGGGCAGGATGGGCACCGCGATTGCGCGAAGGATCGAGGGCGCGGGATTCCAGCTGACGCTCTGGAACCGAACCCCGGAGCGTGCCCGCGCCGTCGGGTCCGGCCGCGTGGCTGCCACAGCCGCAGAGGCGGCCGCCGGCGCGGACATCGTGCTGAGCATCCTTTTCGACCCGGCGTCCGTCCGGCAGGTGTACGGCGGGCTGCAGGCCCACGCTGACCAGGTCTTCGTCGAGATGAGCACCGCCGGCCCTGGCGTGCTGGAAGAGCTCGCGCCACGGTTGCTTGCAGCCGGTGGCGACCTGCTCGCCGCGCCCATCCTGGGCAGCATCCCGGCGATCGAGCAGGCCAGCGCGCTGATCCTGGTCGGCGGCGACGCTGCCGCCTTCGAGCGGGCCAGCCCGGTCCTGCACACCTTCGGCCAGCCCGAGCACATAGGCACGCGGCGCGAAGCAGCGGCGATGAAGCTGGTCAACAACGCGATGCTCGGGGCGACCAGCGTCCTCGCAGCCGAGCTGATGGCGGTGGCGCGCTTAGCCGGGCTCGATGCGGAGGCCACCTTTCGGCTCCTGTGCCGAATGATCCCCTACCTTCAGGCGCGACGCCGAGGCTACCTGGAAGGCAGACACGAGAACCGTCTGTTCGATCTCTCCGCGATGGTCAAGGACCTCGACCTGGCGCTTGATCTCGGGCATCAGGCGGGCGCCGCCATGCCCGTGGTCGCCCAGGCACGCGAACTCTACGCTATGGCAGAACCGAAACACGGAAAGCAGGAGATCACCGCCGTGATCGAGACCTATCCCCGGTGAAGGCGAAGCTCTTCAAGAAGGTGCTGGTTGCCAACCGCGGGGAGATCGCGGTGCGCGTCATGCGGGCATGCCGCGAACTGAGCATCGAGACGGTCGCCATCTACTCCGACGCCGACCGGCACGCCATCCACGCCCGATA
>Ga0126378_10002875_pt1 | contig 12875 bp, 13 predicted proteins | sample PanSoiMetPlot_23_FD_92587 | JGI IMG/M metagenome (GOLD analysis project Ga0126378, IMG submission 92587) | Tropical forest soil microbial communities from Panama - MetaG Plot_23 | ecosystem: Environmental > Terrestrial > Soil > Tropical forest > Bulk soil | place: Panama | collected 2016-02-17
CTGCTCGGCCTTGATCGTCGCACCGCTGCGCAGCATGCCCTGTGACGCCGCACCCGCATCGACGCCACGCAGTGCCTGCTGGACCGACCACTGATAGCCCGGGCTGGTCTGGAACTTGGCCATGGCAGCCGATGCCGCATCCGGCCCGTTAAGCCCCAAGAGGTCCTGCTGGTCCGTGAGGCTAAGCTGTCCGGCCGTGGCGAATGGCTGATAGCCAGCCACAGCGGTGTTATAATTCTGCTGCATCTGCGGCAGGATCATCTGCAGATTACGCTGCGCCCCGCCCGCAGCCTTGCCAGCCGCACTCGACTGCATCGCCGAGCCAGCAAGCCCAGCAGCGCCACTAACCGCAGCCGCGGCCACGCCCCACGGCATTCCTCAGTCCTCCAGTTCGAGATTGTGCGCTTCGAACATCTCCGGTTCTCCCGTCTCGTCGACAGCGTGGATACATGCCAGAACGACGTCGTCGGTCAGCGTCAGGAAAGAGTGCAGCGTCTGCGCCGGTATCTTCAGCGTAGCCGGCGCCAGATAGTCGCCTTCCATCACCTCGTCCCGCCAGACCCGCACCGCGCCCTTGATGACCATGGTAAGGTGCGGATGGTCATGCGCGTGCTGCGGCAGCAACGTCCCGGCATCTGCGACATGCCACGTCTTGCAGAAGATGCCGGCATAAAGGACGAGCGATCCTATCGGCTGCTGCTTGGCGCGCTTCATTCCACCCGCATCGACACGATGAGCGTCACTCGGTCAGTCTCCCCCTCGTTCACCGTCGAATGCACCTTGAGGTTATCGAACAGCCACGCATCTCCGCAGTTCATCACCACGCGCTCATCGGCACACGTGCTGTAGCACTGCTGATTGGTGGACAGCGGAACATAGGCTTTGGTGGTGAACCATTCAGGATGCCAGCGCCCGCGGTCATCATGCGGCGCCACCTGGCAGCCTGCGGGAACGCGCGTGATAAGCACGCCGCCGAGCTGCACCGCCTCAACCCGCGCCATCAGGCCGAACACGATCGGACGCAGATGCGGCAGCGCATACCAGGCGGGATAGAACACCGGCACGTGCGGCTCGACGAACGCCTCCGCCGAGGTCAGTTCCTCCCGCGCGCGGAACCGGCACCAGATATCGGACGTGCCAGCGAAGTATCCCGCATCATGCGTGCGGTCGCTGTTCGCATCCCACAGCGCAGGCTGCCGATAGAGGTCAAGCACCAGCGGCAGCACGTCGATGCCGACTGCGACGCATTGGAAGTGCCTCACCGGACGCGCCTCGCCCGGATCGTCCCGCTCGCTGTCACGCTGCCGGTAAACTGCGCCTGCGCCATGGTCGAGACCGTCATCGTCGTAGTCAGGCTATAGCGATTGACCCCGGTCACCATCGCCTGGGTGATAGAGGTCGACGGGAATGTGGCTTGGTTCTGTACTTCAATGCCATTGATCCCCGCGCCAAAACTCAGGTGAGTGCCGGAACCGGCCGCGAACGTCGCACTGCCTGACACGTCCCAATCGCCTGCCGTCAAGGTAATGGAGACCAGTGCGGTCGCTGCCAGGTTGACCAATGCAATCGACGCGCCTGACGCCGCCAGATACTCGCCGATATCGCCGGCCGCCGCGTCCGAGCCATCGGTGACGCCATGCTTCGAGGCACCCACTGTCTGCTGCAACGTGGTGATCTGAGCGGCCTGTGTCGCCAGCTGGTCTGCCACGTCCTGGTGGAACGCCGCCCAGGCTTGCGTGTGCTGCGTCCCATCGGTCTGCACCGGCTGCTCGTTCGCCGGCGGCTGCAAGCGCGTGGTCGTCGTCGACATCAGGTCACGCCGGCCTGGATATCAGCGTCGACTGCATAGAACGTCGTCTTGCCGGTGCAGGACACGCGATAGACGCGCTGCCTGAATGAGCCAAGGCGGTTGGTCACCACGCGCCGTGCCGCGGTCGCTGGATCAGCGACCATCGCGCGGGGGCCACCCAGGAACGTATAGCCGCCGTCATTGGACCAATCCAAGGTCACGTTGCCGGCGGCTGGATGGCCGTTATCCATCTCAACCTCAAGGCGGCTACAGAAGGCCCGGCGCGTGCCGGCGTAAAGCGGCGGCATGGTGAACTGTCGCAGCATCTGCCTTCCTTCCTCGGCGCCGGCTGCGTCTTCGATGTAGATCTTGCTGCTGTTGGAGGCACCGAACAACGTATGGTCCGCAACATAGGTAGCCTTGTCCGGCACCCATCGACCACTACCGTCAGGGCTACTGCTGCGTTCGTGCCAAGTCTGCGTCGCGCAGTCATAGACCAAGGTCCGCAGCGGCAGGTTCAGGACGTAGTAGATGTGGCCATTCTCGATATAGGTGAACGCCGACTGAACGCTGATCGCGCTACCGGCGGCACGGATGATCTGCTCAATCGGATGCGTGCTGATCCGCTGCGGTACATAGCCGTTCGAGCGGAACACGATATCGGTATAGCCGACCCAGAAGACCGATCCGTCACCGCGCGCGGTTGAGCGTGGCCCCGCGCCACCTTGGTTGCTGACGCCGCCGGCGCGTCGCCGGAACGGAAAGTCGGCCTGTCCAGCGTCATACCACACCTCGTGGCCGTTATCGCCCAGCAGCCAGAACTCGCCACGGTGCGAGATGACCTGATAGATGTTATTCGGCATCGCGTCGGCATAGGCGAAGTCGAGCGCATCGAAGTTTGTCGGGTCGAGCAGGTGAGAGATAAAAAACTTCTGGTAGGCATCGGACGAGGTGAACCCGTAGTAACCGTCTACGTAGGCGACCGATGTCGCATTCCCTGGAAACGTCCCGCCGAGCTGGTTCAGCGACCCGGAGTGCGTGCAGGTGAATGCGTTGGGGGGCACGCAGATCACCGCACCGATGGTATCGGCGGCGATGGTGACCATCAGTCGGTAGGGCGCGATTGAGCCGATACTTGGCGAGCCGACGTCGCCAAGGTCATCGATCGGCGTCGTGCCATCGATCAGGAACCTGATCCGATAGGCCCGGGTGCCGCTGACGACATAGGTCACGCCGGGATAGTCACCGCACAGGGCGACGATCGGCCCGGTGCCGACATTCAGATACACCTGCAACCCGGTCGTCGAGATCAGCGCCCCCTTTGTGCGGGCGTCATCCGGCGCCTGTTCGGAACAGACGTTGATCAGCCGCTTAGCTGACAGTGGCAGCGACTCGTGGGTGTAGCTGTCCAGCGGAAACGGCAGGCGTTGCATGCCGCGAGGGGCGGCCTGTTGCGATCCGGACATCAGTTCGGCACGCGCAGTACGCGGAACCCGGTGCCCCCGCTGTCGGGCGCGCCGAGCGAGACCTGGATGTAGGACGCGCCGGCGTTGTTGACCGCGCATAGCGAAACGGAGGTGGTGCCGGTTGTACTGAGTGCCGTCGTATCGACCCCGAGAAGCGGTGTTGCCGTTGGTCCGTTGCGCAGATATGCGGTGTGATTGTCGAACACCAACTGAGCAGGCTGACCGGTGCTCTGGATACTGTAGATCGCCGGGCCTGGCGTATTGTCCGCCATGGTCCACTGCATGACGTGACCGGTGGCTAGAGCAATCGCCGTGCCGGTGCCGGTAGTGCCGCCCGATAGCGTTATTGCGTCATGCGCGAAGACGATCCCGGTATTGAACGGACCACCGTTGTTTTGGAAGTAGATGCCGGCGGTTGAGGCGTATGCGGTCAGCGGAGGCGTATCGCTGGCAACTCCACCGCCGCTGGCGAGATTGATGCCGACTGATATCGCCGATGGCTTCACATAAGGGGTCAGGAAGCCGCTGGCGGTGCCGGACACATTGCAAACGTCGACCTCGATACCCCAGGCACACGAGTTGACGCCGGGATAAATCCGGCTCTCGAAGTAGCCGCCCCACGCCTGGCCATTCGAGCCGGTGGTGAAAGTGCCGGTGAGATTGGCAAAGCCGAAGCCGGAAACCCCGATGGCAACCGGATAGGTGACGCCGCCGGAGTGGGCGGTGTCGGATGCCCCGGTGAGTGCCATCCGGCCATCGGGCGACAATACCTGCACATGCGACGCCGTGCTGGGCCAACTCACCAATGCCGCTTGCCAGTCAGTGCTGTAGAAATTGGTATCGCCGGTGACAGTCCCGCCCGAGATTGGCAGGAAATAGCTGGACAGCGCCGACGCGCTGAAGCGACCCGACCCGCCATGCTCACCGACGATGGAGCTATCGGAAGTGAACGTGCCAAGGTCCGGCATGTCTTCGATGCGAATGCCGCCGATTGTGGTGGACATGGCTAGCTCCTACGCAAGCACATGGGTGGTGTCGTCCTCGAGCACCGGGATGCTGTCATCGGTCAGCAGGTAGGACCCGGCAGCAGTGCTTGCCGGCGAACCGAACTGCACGCGGCGGAGATGCACGATGCCGGCGCAGAGCAGTTCGGACCCGGCGTTGCCGTCGTAATCGAGTTGCAGGCCGTAGGCGACGCGGCATGGCCAGGCGGCCAGCGTGCCGACCGGGATCTGCATATCGAAGGTGCCGACCTGGGTCGCCGATACGGTGCCGTTCCCGGACCACAGGAGCGTGCCACAGGCCGGTGTCGGTAGGCCGTAGTCCCACGACGTCGGGTCGTCGCTGACCGGCCATACGGCCATCCGCAGCGCCGGGCCGCCAATGCCGCCGGTCAGGGTGATCGCCTCGGCGGAGGGATCGTCGTATTGGATGACCGAGACCTCGAGCCACAGGCTGTCGGCGCCGCCTACCACCAGGTCGCGGCGCGGGACGTGGTTGGGTGCGCGGTTGTAGGGCACCGTGATAGAGAGGGTGCGCCCGCTGCCGGATGCGGCGGCAACGTCGAAGTCAGGATCGCGCGGCATCTGCCATTCCGCCATTGGCACGCATTGGCATATGCGAAGGCAGCGGCTCCATATTAGCCTGTGCCAAGCACTGCCGCTGGATCTCCGAGATAAACTGCTGTGACGTTTTGAATGGTTCAGCCAGCAACTGCTGCAGCAGCCACCACTGCTGCGCCGTCATCGTCACCGTCAATCGCTGCTCGGGGGATATCTGCGTGTCGCTCATGTGTGCCTCAAGCGGTGGTTGGCTTCCGTTGCTGGTTTGTTATATAAGTCGGGGCAGCAGCGGTGCTGGAAACACCGAGGCCGCCCCTAACCGCCGATCCTCCGCGAAAGGACCGAAGGCTGTGCCATATAAGGACAAAGAGAAGGCAGTTGCATACAACCGCGATTATCAGCGGGTTTATATGCGCGCCTATCGTGCCGCCAACAAAGGGAAATTTGCAGAACAGGCAGCCGCGCGTATCGCCGCCAACAGAGAACATTTCCTCGCTCGCAAGCGGGCCTACTACGCCGCCAATAGAGAGGAGATCAATGCCAAGAGACGCATCACGAATGCATTGATTGCCGTAAAGGAAAGGCGCGCCGCATGCCGCAAGAAACAGTATGAGAAGAATCCGAACATCAACATTGAATACAACAACCGTAGAAGAGAAGCGCGCGCCGGTCGCCCGAAACCAAGCTGCTGTGAGGTCTGTGGTCGCAACGACCGCCCCATCATCTTCGACCATAGCCACAACAAACATCACTTCAGAGGATGGCTTTGCAGCAACTGCAACGTTGCTCTCGGGATGGTCCGCGACGACCCAAATGTTCTGCTGAAGCTTGCAGCCTATCTTAAGCGGACAAAGGATAGCGCCACTACCCAGCTTGGGCTCCCAAGCATCTAGATCACGCACTGGTAGAATCCGTGACCAAACCATATGCAGCTAAGGCACTTAGCAAGGAACCCAGAGCCGCATTCCCACCTTTAGCCCCAGAGACTGTCGGTCGCGTAATTGGCGCGGTGCCGTTGAACCCGATGCGGGCGCCTGTGGGGTTGAGCGACAGGCCGCTGGCTGCGGTCCATGTCAGGTTCAGCGTTGGAGCCGTAGGAACGCCGGGCAGGGTCAGTGCAGCATGGGTTGAGACGCGGAAGGTGACCGGGTTGGTGGGTGGCGTAAGTGCTGACCCAGTGTTTGCCACCAAGGTAACCGCTGTCGCCACGCCGCCGCTCACCGTCGAGACAAAGGCCAACGTGCCCGTATCGTCATGCACTAAGGCGGTACCAACCGACAAATTTATGCCGCCTGTTGCAATGGCGGCTGCCGTGCAGACGCTGCCCACCACATCGAGCGCCACGGCGCCGCCGGATGGCGAAGATAAATACGCCCCGCCGACTTGCACCGTTCCTGCCGGCAGCGCACGGCCGCTACCAAGGACCGAAAAGCCCCGTATCCGCAGTGCCGTGTTGGTGCAATCGACGTTATACCAGTCCAGGCCCTGCCGCGCCTGCATCGGCACTGTGTTCCACCAGTTGTTGGTGAAAGCACTACCGATCATCCGGCCGTTGGTGTTGTCGATCGGCCAGTTGCCGTTGCCCTGCCCGACCGAGAACCCCAGCTTAGCCTGATTGGCTGGCGCCGCCGAACCGATACATATGCAGGTATCAGCTTCCCATATGGTGGGAGAGTAAGCGTGCGACGAAAAGCGCGAGACCTGCAATCCGTTGACGCCGCCCGCAGTGGCCCCCGTGCCAACGGCATAGTCGATTTCCAATCCGACGACGCCGCGCCAGTTCGTTGCGCCAGATGCGAGGGAGCCATAGACGGCTCCGCCAAACGCCACGCCCGAGGCGCCGCCATACAAATCGGTGCCACCGGACGAATGCTGCATGGTGACCGACGAAACGATGCCCTGGTAATTGCCGTTCGCCGGGAAGGCGCCGTTTGAAGTTAACTGGCCGCGGAACAACGTGCGACCGCCAGTTATGCCTGTGCCGCCGATATTGTGCGCGATATTGAAGCCGATAGCTTGCTGTGAGGCCCCTGCGTCCAACGTGTCTGTGTTAATCGCGTAGCCGTTCAGGTTCACCCAACCAGAGCCATCGGTTGAACCGGTGTAATTGGACGACATGTTGAAGCCGGCAAAGTCGTTGCTCGGCGTTTGGCCGGTGTAGTTGAACGTCTGCCCGAGCCTGATGCGCGGCATAGCCGTTTGCAGCGTTGATCGATTGATGGTCATGGCACTGCCGACCAATGCGCCGCTGTCGTTGTAGCCGTTGATGAAGAAGCTGGAGCCGAGACCACCGCCGCTTTCTGCGTCGCTGCTGCCGCCGAACCGCCAGCGCAGACTGCCAGAAGTCATGACCTCGATGCGGCGGAGGTTGGCGGCTAGTCCATTGAGTATGATCGCCGTGCCGGCTGCGCCGTTGTTGCCTGACGTGAAGCCGCCGATTGCCTGCAACCCGCCGGTTACGGTCACCGGGCCGCCGGAGGGGTTGAGGGAGAGGGTGGTCGCAGCAACCCAAGTAATGCCGACCGTCAGATTGACGCCGGAGCCGCCGGTTGTGTTGCGCGTCCCTGCCGGCGCCGATCCTGCCGGCCCGGAAGGCTGCACAACGGTCGTCAGGGCAGTAACCGCGCCATTTGCCGGATTGACGCCGGTTACGATGTGCTGGCCGCCAAGATCATCATAGATTACGTCGCCAACGAAGTAAGCGTTGACGGATAAACCAGTTCCGCCGCTGCCTCCGCCAGCCACCACAGAAGCATTACCGCTTCCGGTCCAGCCGACGCTATCGATCACCAATCCGGAGGAACCCATCCCGACGCGAGCCACGCCGTGATACGCGTTGCCCGCACCATCGAGACGGAACCCAGGCATTGCCAGCGCGTTGCCGGACTGCTGGGTGAAATTCACCTTGCTGAAGTCAATCCCTAACGTTGCCAGAGCCGGCACCATCGGCTGCGACTTACTGACACCATTGACCACGTTCGAACTGGTCGCCTGGATAATCGTGCCACGCGGCGCAATCGGCCATTGCGAGCTTCTGCCACCAAATTGGATGCCGTTGCGCCATGCCGCCGCTGGCGAGGTTGGCTGATCGCCGACAGCAATCGCCGCGCTGTCAGTCATCGGCGGCCCGGTATCGGCACCTTCGCGAACGATGGTCATGCCGTTTTTCACGTCGGCACTGGCACCGGCAACCACCGAACCGAATGTCACGGTTTCCGTCGCGGCACCACTGACCGCACGGGTCACCGTGACGGTGCCCATTTCCAGCGGCCAGCAGAGGGTGATCTGGCCGGTGCCATTCGCGATCGTCGCCGACACTCCGGCATAGGTTAGCGCGCTGTTGGCCCAGATCGCCGCCAGCACGCCATTGGCGATAGCCGGGACGGTCTGAGCCGTTCCGACTGTATAGGTCACGGTAACCGGAGAGCCGGTGATGGCGGCATTCGCGAAGGTGATCGAGATCACATCACCCGCCGTCGCGGTGCCGGCGATCGTCATGGTCTGCGATGTGCCGACAACCCGGATGTCGATTTCACCGAGCGCATTAGCCAGCGCCCAATAGCCGGCGCCTGGCTGCAACGCCATTTGCGGGTTGAGGCAATAAGCGTAACCAGCAGCCGCAGCACCGGGGCCAGTGCCACCGAAGCCGTAGCTGGTTGTGAACCAGAAATTGGCGACGACATTCTGCGCACCGGCGGGGCCGGCTACAGCGCCGACTTGGTTCATCTGGAAGGTCGAACCGCCGCGACCGCCGACTGCCGAGCCGCCACCGAAGTTGTGTGTAACCCTGATCGGCGCAGGCGGTTGCGAGGTCACCTGATCGGTCGGGATATTCAAGTTCAGCATATTGTTGTTGGACCCAAACCCGCCGGTCCAGTTGTTCGTGAAGGACAGGATGCTGACGCCGTTCGTGCTCCCGCTGCCGTTGTAAGTGGCACCAGTGGTGCGATAGAAATTAGAGCGCAGGATGTTGTTGACGGTGAAAGTGTTGCCGGTAGCGCCATCGTTGGCGTTACCGCCGGTTGCATACGCGGCAGTCGCGATCGTGCCAAACGAAGACAGGCCGCTTCCGAGATTGACACCAAACCCGGCAGCATTGCCCGGTCCAAATCCGATGCTACCATTAGAGTTGATAAACGCGGTGTTAGCTGTCGAAGCGCCGGGCGCGAACGAAAAAGTGCTCTGACCGGAAGCACCAATCGTTAGCGGATTGCTGGCGGCAGAGAACGTTGTCGCGCCGGAAACCGTGCCTCCCGTCAGCGGTAAATACGCCGATCCAGACGCCTGCACGCGCGTCCACACGGTGCCGTTGGAGGTGATGTAGTCGCCGGCATTCCACACCGTAGTGCCGTCGATCGCCGCCGTGGTGCCGCCAACCGTGACGATGTAGTAGTTGCCTACTGGCGACAACACGCCGTTGACCAACGCACCAGATGTCATCGTCGGCGTATTTGTCGACGCATTCCAGCCGCCGACATAGACCTGTGATGTGCCGGGCAAGCCGATGGGCCCCTGTGGGCCGACAGGGCCTGTTGGACCGGCCGGCCCGATTGGTCCTGTAGGACCTGGCACATTGCTCGCCGGACCCACCGGACCAAGCGGTCCCTGCGGACCAGGAGGCCCCGGCGGCCCAACCCAGCGCTCAGGGTCCGGCGGCCCGGTGTCGGTGCCGGGGTAATCCGAATAGGCGATTTTGTATGCCATGGAGTGCCTAGAAGTACTGTGCCTGCACGGTCTGCCCGCTGGTCGGCAACGCGATGATCTGCGCGAGCGCGCGCCACGCCATCGTCAGGTCGTCGTTGTCCACCTGTTTGTCGAACTTGGGCGCGCAGTAGTCGGCAGCGATCACTTCGTAGGGGCCGGAAGCCCACTCCGGTATGTCCTGCGACGACCATCGTGCGAGGCCGCGGGCGAGCAGGTTGTTATGCACCGCCATCACCGCCTCGACGGCGATGTCGTGGCCGGATATCTCCATCACCCCGCGCCGCACCCGCGCCTCGAGGAACTGCACGAGCTGCGGATCGCCGCTCTTGCCGAAGGACGACGCCGCAGCCTGCGAGGTCAGCTTGACGTATTCCTCAGCGAACGCGCGCGGCACGGCGGTGGCGTCCCACCACACCAGCCCTTGGGCATCGAGCGCGCCATGCACTGACGCCACCTTATCCAGCGCCAGCGCCTGGTCGGACGCTGTCGGGGTTTCATCGGCGGCGATGACGCCCAACTCAGTGAGCGCCATCGTCGCGATGGTGGCGACGGGAACCATCTCGGTCATCACGGGGCTATCGTCCAGCGGCACGATGGACACGCCCAGGCGTCGCAGGACGCGTTCAGCGATGGTCGAGACGGAGACGGTCACGGGACGCTACGCCGTCCCGCCGATCATCGTGTCGTTACCGGCGCCGCCCGTCACGGTATCGCTGCCGGTGGTGCTGGCGACGACGGGAACGACTGGCGCCGGCGTATTGGGTGGCAGATCAGTCAGCTGTGCGCTTGGCCCGAGCGGATCGAGGTTGGCGGCGATCAGGCCGGCGTTGCGGAAGTTGGTATTATCCTCGATGTTGGCGAACGCACCGCCTTTCGCGCCGAGTGCCGCATCGCTCTTCGGGTCGAGAATGACCTGCGCGCCTTGGGTGGCCTTGGCGCGATCCGGGTCGGGCTTGGGGGCTTCGGGTGTTGTGCCTGACATGGGGTTACTCCTTTCGTGAGCGAAGGCGTCTGGCGTATTCGTCGGGATCTGTGGCCCATTTCTTAGCGTTGCAGGACCGGCAGAGCAGTTGGATGTTGCTGATCCAGTTGGAGCCCCCACTAGCCAGCGGCACGATGTGATCAGCGCAATAGCCCTTATCCAGAGCGACCTCGCAGTAAACACACTTGCCATTCTGGTCAGTGAAAAGTGTCCTCAACTCATCTGCGGTATGCGAGCCTTCTGCAGCGTTCTGCCGCGCACGCCGGCGATGCTTGATGGCGCGTGCTGCCTCTGGGTTGTTCTTGCGCCAGCGCTGAACCTTCTCAGGATATCGTTCGCGCCAGCGTCTGGCATCTCCGCGGCGGATTTCGGGGTTTTCTGCATTGCGCCGTCTGGCGTTTGCGATCTCCTCATCCTTATGCAGCGCGCGATATATCCTTAGATATTCTTTATTTTTGGCTTGCCACCTTCTGACTGAGGCGGTCATAGATGGACGCCAGCGTTCGTAGTTCGCGCGCCATGCCGCGCTTTTCTCATCCTGCGTCATGTTTGCCCTGACTTCCCGGCGGCGCTTGCGCGCCTTCTCGTTTAACGCGCCCCGGTTTTTGTCGTCGCGAACCTTGATGCGGCGACGCTCCTTAAGCAGCTGCTCCTCCGACATCGAGGTCACATGCGTGCAGGCAATACATTGGCCATCACTCGTCGTTCGTTCACTGACATGCCCGTGGCGACGGCATGGACGATCAGGCCCCATGAAGTAGCGCTTAAGGCCCGCAGCTTTAGCTTCGGCACGCGTGACGATCGGCCCCGTATATGGCAGGTATTGGATAACCATGATTGATGCTCACTCATCAGTTGTGGCCAGGGGGCAGGAGGTGGTTGCAACACCCCTGCCTCCGCACAGTATAGCATTATACGGGGCCGAAAGTCATTACGCGTCAGGCGGCGTGCTCACGAAAATCGTTACGATCCCGTTGTCGACTGGCTTTACTTCATCGGTGGTTGGATCAGTGCCGAAGCGAAGTTTGCCAATACCCCTGATTTCTTGCAACCCTACGCCGTGCATGTACCCATAGTCTCTAGTATTAGTTGTGCTCGTGGTGCGTTGGGCGTAGGCGATGCCGAGTGCCTGAGCGCCGCACAGGTAGCAGGCGCCGACGTCGGACGGCCCTGAGCCCACCCCGGTCAAGATCGGCAGTTCGGGGATTTCCCGGATGATGACCCCGTCGAACAGGATATCCCCAGCCGTGAACAGCGGGTTATCTGAGCCCCTGTTCCAGGCATACTGCAACGCGTTCGTGATCACCGAGTCTTTCATCAAGTCACGGAATGCGAGGCTCGGCACGAACAGCACATACCACTCTTCGTCGTTATTGATCCGCAGCGGCCGGATCGCCGGGCTTGCAGTGCGGGCCATGCGCTTGGCCAGCGTGATGATCGAGGACGAGAGCAGATCCGACGCCGGCGCGATGGTAGCCAGCGCCGTTGCCATCACGTTGGACGACCCGTTGCTCTTGAGGTGGCCGTAGAGCACGCGGTTGGTCGGCGACGGCCAGTTGTTGGAGGTCCAGTAATTGCGCTGCGCGGCGGTGGCGGCGCCGTATGACACCTGTAGGTAGGTATCTCCGGTGATCGCACCGAGGCTGCTGATGATATCATTCCTCAGCTTCGCCGTGCTCCAGTTCATCAGCACGGTGCGCGCGGCGTTGCGCAGGTCGATGACCGACTTCTGGGTATCCCAGTCCGACACCGCGACGGCGTGCCGGAAGGCAGCAACGGTCAGCTTCAGGCTTCGGGCATTGAGGATTTCCTCATTGCCCTCCAATATCGTATTGCCAGTGACGCCAGCTCCCACCAGGTTGCGCACCATCGGGAACATGACCGAGTCACCATTCTTTCTGGTGAGATCGGTCTGGAGCTGGATCATCGCGTTTTCAGTGGTGCCGAAATAAACGCTGAACTGATTCCTTCTTATGTACTCAACCCAAAACTCTGAGTCCCATATAATGGGCGTTAAGTTGGGGCGGGCGGGCGTGACATTCATGTCAGCCATGGCGCATGACCTTCTGCATGGGTTGTGCGGATTGCTTGCGAAATGCCCGCTTCAACGACCCGGCAGACGGTCGAATAGCCCGCGAAGGCGCCCGGCGACGGCGACGCTGCTTGTTACGACCCAGCGTTCAGTCGAATAGCCCGCTTGTTACGAGGCGGCGACCCTCGAATAGCCCGAATTATCCCCGGCGACGGGAAGGCACGGCATGGTAAGGCAGAAGGAGAGGGCCAGCCCAGTGACGGACTGGCCCGACCCCTACCTACGGACTATTCTCACCTTGACGACGATTGCCAGAGTGACAACTATCCGCGGCAGGAGC
>Ga0126378_10002876_pt1 | contig 12874 bp, 12 predicted proteins | sample PanSoiMetPlot_23_FD_92587 | JGI IMG/M metagenome (GOLD analysis project Ga0126378, IMG submission 92587) | Tropical forest soil microbial communities from Panama - MetaG Plot_23 | ecosystem: Environmental > Terrestrial > Soil > Tropical forest > Bulk soil | place: Panama | collected 2016-02-17
ACTCGGGGCCGAGGACCTGCACGCCTTCGTCGCGGAGCGCTTCGGCCGCGACAAGCTCGTCCTGGGCGTGGTCGGCGACATCACGCCGGATCGGCTGAAAGCACTCCTCGACCTCACCTTCGGCGCGCTGCCAGCGCACTCGGCTCCGGCGGTCGTCCCGGACACGGCGGCCTTCGACGCGGGCGCGTTGCTGGTGGTCAACATACCGATCCCGCAGAGCGTGGTGGTCTTCGGCGAGCGCGGCATCAAGCGCGACGATCCCGACTGGTATGTCGCGCTGCTGATGAACGAGATCCTGGCCGGCGATGGCCTTACCTCGCGGCTCACGCTGGAGATCCGTGAGAAGCGAGGCCTCGCCTACGGCGTCGGCGCGGGGCTGAGCCCGCTGCGCCATGCCGGCATCCTCTACGGGAGGGTCGCGACCCGCAACGACCGTGTCGGCGATATGCTCGAGATTCTGCGCTCGGAATGGCGGCGCTTCCGCGATGACGGCCCGACCGAAGCCGAGCTCGACGCTGCCAAGAAATACCTCATCGGATCGTTCCCGCTGAGCCTCGATACCACCACGCGACTTGCGGCCCTGCTGGTGAGCCTGCAGGTGGAGCATCTCGGCATGAACTACATCCAGCACCGCGCGGCGGCGCTCTCGGCGGTCACCGTCGACGATGTCCGCCGTGTCGCCAAGCGGCTCCTTGACCCCGGCCGGCTCCGGATCGTCATCGTGGGCGCGCCCATGGGCCTGGAGGGTGCCACGGAGGTCACGCCCGACGGCGGTTGAGCCGCTGCCCGCGTTCTTGTGCCCTTTCGGCCTGACGCCTATCCTCGCCAGGACGAGTTGGGGGAAGCGATGCCGCGCGCGGATGTGGTCCACCTCGGGCTCATGCTCTCGGCGCTGGCGCTCGCTTATGTCCTGCCCTTCGAGCTCCTGCTGATCGCCTACGCCGTCCTCGGTCCCGCCCATTACCTGACCGAGATCTCGTGGCTCCACGACCGCAACTATTTCCTGTCGGCGAAACCGATCGCGCTCCTGCTCGCCGCGATCGCGGTGGCAGCGGTGTGGATACCGGATGCGCGCCAGTCGGGGCTGCTGATCTGGATCGGCTTCGTGGGGGCCGCGCTGGCGATCGGCGGTATCGGCTGGATGCAGCGCGCGATCCTGGCGGCGATGTTGATCGCCATCACTGCGGCGCTCGCCTCCGGCAACGACTTCGTCGCGGTCTCGGCGGTGCTGCTGCCGACCCTCATCCATGTCTCGGTGTTCACGCTGGTGTTCATGACCCTCGGCGCCTGGCGCGCCGGAAGCCGGTCGCAGGCGGCGCTGGTGCTGGTCTACCTCACGGCGATCGCGCTCATAATCTTGGTGCCGCCGGGCCCGATGCCGCGCAGCCTGCCGATGGCGCAGCTGGGATTCCGGTACTTCGGCGGAGTGGCACCTGCCCTCGGCCAGGTGCTGCACGTGCAGGGTCTGGCCTTCGACTCGCGCAGCACCGGCCTTCTGTCCTTCGTTTATACCTATCACTATCTCAACTGGTTCATTAAGGCGGACGTGATCGGCTGGCGGCGCATCCCGCCGGTGCGACTCGGGGCGATCGTTGCGCTGAGCGCCGCGGCGACCGGACTCTACTTCTACGACTATGCCATGGGATTCACGGTGTTGCTGGCGCTGAGCCTGCTCCACGTGGTGCTGGAGTTTCCGCTCAATACCGTGAGCGTCCGGCAGCTCGCGGGTATCGCGGTGCGGGGCGGCGGCGGCCGGGTGCGGACCGCGACCTTGGCGAAATGAGCGAAGCCGGGGCAAGATCGCCGGCATGACCCTCCGCCAGCTGCCGCCGGTCGTCGTCAACCGCATCGCCGCGGGCGAGGTGATCGAGCGGCCGGCGGCGGCCGTGAAGGAGCTGGTCGAGAACGCCATCGATGCCGGCGCGCGCCGGATCGAGGTGACGCTCCACGACGGCGGACAGAGCCTGATCGTGGTGAGCGACGACGGCGAGGGCATGAGCGCCGGTGAGCTCGCGCTCGCGGTCGAGCGGCACTGCACGTCGAAGCTGCCGCACGACGATCTCCTGGACATCCGCTGGCTCGGTTTTCGCGGCGAGGCGCTGCCCTCGATCGGTGCGGTGAGCCGACTCACGATCGCCAGCCGCAAGCGCGGCGCGGCCGAGGCCTGGTCGGTCGCGGTCGATGCCGGCACCAAGGGCGAGGTCAAGCCGGCGGCGCAGGCACAAGGCGCGCGCGTCGAGGTGCGCGACCTCTTCTATGCGACGCCGGCGCGGCTCAAATTCATGAAAACGCCGCGCGCCGAGCGCGACCAGGCGGTTGATGTGGTGGAGCGCCTCGCCATGGCGCACCCCGATATCGCCTTCACGGTCACCGCCGAGGACAACCGCGAGATCCTGCGCCTCCCCGCCCTGGCCGGCGACCTCGCGGGCCGTGATCCCCAGGCGGCTCGCCGCGAGCGGCTGGCGGCGGTGCTCGGCCGTAGCTTCGGCGACAACGCCCTGCCGATCGATGCCGCGCGCGAGGGCGTGCGACTCACAGGCCTCGCGGGCCTGCCGACCCTCAACCGCGCCACCGCGCGCGACCAGTACCTCTTCGTCAACGGCCGCCCGGTGCGGGACAAGCTGCTGCTCGGTGCCGTGCGCGGCGCCTACCAGGACTATCTCGCCCGCGACCGCCATCCCATGGTGGTGCTGTTCTTGGATCTGCCCGGCAGCGAGGTGGACGTGAACGTGCACCCCGCCAAGGCCGAGGTGAGGTTCCGCGACGCGGCGCTGGTGCGGGGCCTGATCGTCGGCGCCTTGAAGCATGCGCTCGCGGCCGCCGGGCATCGCGCCGCGACCACCGTCGCGGAGGCCGCGCTCTCGTCGCTGCGGCCGTCGGCATGGACGGGAACCGGCGGCCCGCATTACGGCGCGCCGGCGGTGACCGTGACACGCGGCCTCGCCGAGGCCGCCGCCAGGTTCCAGGCGCCGCTTGGCGACGTCGTCGCCGCCCTCGACCGGCCGGAGGCGCGCGTCGCCGAGGCGGCGGCGCCCGCCGATGATCTGACGCGCTACCCCCTGGGTGCCGCCCGGGCGCAGGTGCACGAGACCTACATCGTCGCGCAGACCGAGACCGGCATCGTGATCGTCGATCAGCATGCGGCCCACGAGCGCCTGGTCTACGAGCGCATGAAAGAAGCCATGGCGGCAAGCGGCGTCGCCCGGCAGCTTTTGCTCATCCCGGAAGTGGTGGAGCTCGAGGAGGCGGCCGTTTCGCGCTTGAGCGCGCGCGCGCCGGAGCTCGTGGAGCTCGGCCTCGTCCTGGAGCCGTTCGGCACGGGCGCCGTGGTGGTGCGCGAGGTGCCGGCGCTCCTCGGCGAGATCGATGTCCAGGGATTGGTGCGCGACCTCGCGGACGAGCTCGCCGAGCTCGGCCAGGCCTTCTCGCTCAAGGAGAAGCTCGAGGACTTCTGCGGCACCCTCGCCTGCCACGGCAGCGTGCGCGCGGGCCGCCGGCTCACTTCCGCGGAGATGAACGCCCTGCTTCGCCAGATGGAGGCGACGCCCCACAGCGGCCAGTGCAACCACGGCCGCCCCACCTACGTCGAGCTCAAGCTCGCGGACATCGAGCGGCTGTTCGGCCGCCGCTGACCGGTTATTGATCCGACTTCGAGATCTCCGGCGGGTAGGACGCCACCCAGTTCTGCAACTTCACGACGGGTGGCGGCTCGCCGACGTCCACGAGAGTGGGATCGATCGCATAGCTCATGCCGTCCGCCGTCGCCACCAAGGTCGCGGTGTTGCGCACGTCGAAATCCAGAACCGTACCGGCATGGGCGAGCCCGCCGACGTGGTGGTAGCGCAGCAATCCCTCATGGTCGAGGATCGTCAGGTAGGTCCAGGTGTTGATGGACTCGTCGATGCAATCGTACTGGCTCGGATCGCCCGCATTGTACTCTCGGCGCTGATGGACGAGAGTTCCAATGCGCGCCGCCACCAGCTGATCGAAACGCGCCATGGCTAGCGAGACCCGCCGCCGCTCCAGCGCTTCGTCGCTCGGCGGGTCGATCAATCCACGCGTGCTTTGCAGCTCCTCCACGCGGAGCTGGCGGCCCTCGACCGACCCATTGGTCGACGGACGGTCGAGGAGCGCGCGCACACTCTGCCATTCCTCCTCGTGGAGCGTTATGCGCGCCGAGTACTTGCAGCTGTAGCCGTAACACACATAGAAGCTCGCCGGCGTGGCACCGGAGTGGGCGAATTCGCGAAGATATTCATTGTTGCCGCTCTCGCACGCAGCGAGCGCGAGCAGGAACGACGAGAGAAGCAACCGGATCGATCGGCTCCAGATAGCCAAGGTCAGCACCGCATCTTGATCTGCGTCCGTCGAGAGCCTAGCCGGGGAGGTTCCCGGCTTCAACTCCGGATGCGCAGGAAGACGAGGCGGCCCGCGCCATATCGCCGCTCCTCCAAGATCTCGAATCCCTCGGGCGGCACGAGGTTCTCGCGCGCCGCCAGCTCCACGATGACAAGAGTGTCGGACCCGAGCCAACCGGTCCGCGACAAAGCCTCCAGCGCCGGCGGGGCGAGACCGCTGCGGTAGGGCGGATCGAGGAAGACGAGGTCGTAGGGACCGTCGGCGCGCGGTGGCACAGTCGCGTCCGCCGCGAGGAGCCGGGTGCGGCTTGTCTCGCCGAGCGCCCTGATGTTGGCGGCGAGCGCCTCGCGCGCTTGCCGGTCCTTCTCGATGAAGGTCCCGAAGCGCGCGCCGCGGGAGAGCGCCTCGAGGCCGAAGGCGCCGGTGCCCGCGAAGACGTCGAGGACGCGGGCCGCCTCGAAGACCGGTGCGGGCGCAAAGCGGCCGTGGGCGAGGATGTTGAAGAGCGCCTCGCGCGTCCGCTCCGAGGTCGGGCGCACAGCGTCACCCGGCGGCGCCGCGATGCGCCGGCCGCGGTGCTTACCGGCGACGATCCGCATGGGCTCGCATGGCCTCGACACCCAGCTGCTCGCGCAGCACGCGGCGCGGCACCTCGTCCACGGCGCCGCGCGCGAGATGGCCGAGCTGGAAGGGTCCGTAGGCGATCCGGATGAGCCGCGTCACGTCGAGGCCCAGATGCGCGAGCACGCGGCGGATCTCGCGGTTCTTGCCTTCCTGCAACGAGACGGCGAGCCAAGCGTTGCTGCCCTGGGCGCGCTCGAGCTCCGCGCGGATCGCCCCGTAGGAAATGCCGTCGAGGGTCAGTCCATGCTCTAGCGATTTGAGCCTGGCGGCATCCACGGGGCCATGTACGCGCACGCGATAGCGCCGGATCCAGCCGCGCGCGGGCAGTTCCAGTTCCCGCGCGAGACCGCCGTCGTTGGTGAGCAGCAGGAGGCCCTCCGAGGTGAGGTCGAGGCGCCCCACCGAGACGACGCGCGGCAGCTCCGGCGGCAGGCGCTCGAACACGGTCGGCCGCGCTTTCTCGTCGCGGTGCGTGGTCACCAGACCCGCAGGTTTGTGGTAGCGCCAGAGCCGGGCCGGTTCCTTCTGCGGCAGCGGCTTGCCGTCGACGCGGAGATTGCTCGCCTCCGTCGCCGTGATCGCGGGGCTCTCGAGCACCCGACCATCGAGGCTGACGCGGCCCTCGGCAATCCAGCGCTCGGCCTCGCGCCGCGAGCAGAGCCCCGCGCGCGCCATCAGCTTGGCGACCCGCTCGCCCTTGGGCGCGGCGGCGGAGCTCATGGGTTTAGCGCGCGGCTTCGATGAAGGCGGCGAACAGCCGCCGGTCCGCATCGCTGATCGCATATTCGGGATGCCACTGCACGCCGATGCAGAAGCGCCGGCGCGGGTCCTCGATGCCCTCGATGACGCCATCGGGCGCCGTCGCGTCCACGACCAGACCGGGTGCCGGCGCCTTGACCGCCTGGTGATGGGTGCTGTTGACCGGCGCCTCTGCGCAGGCAGCGATCTCGCGAAGCCGCGTGCCCTCGGCGAAACGCACGATATGGCCGGGCTCATGGCGCGGGTTCTTCTGCTCATGGACGAGCGCGCCCGGCACCTCGTCGGGGATGTGCTGGATCAGGGTGCCGCCGAGCGCCACGTTCAGGAGTTGCTCGCCGCCGCAGATGCCGAGCACGGGCTTGTCGGCCGCGAGCGCGCGCCGCGTCACCGCGAGCTCGAACTCGGTGCGGCGGTCCTTGGTCTTGACCGTGGCGTGGCGCGTCTCGGCGCCGAAAATCGCGGGATCGACGTCGAAGGCGCCGCCGGTCACCACCAGGCCGTCGATGACGCCGAGGTAGCCGCCGGCCTGCTCGACCTGGTGCGGCAGCAGCACCGGCAATCCGCCCGCGCGCGCCACCGCCGCGCAGTAGTTCTCGCGCAGCGCATACCATGGCAGCTTGGAATAGCCGCCTGGCGGCTCCGCATCGAGGGTGAGACCGATGACCGGCTGCGCCATTGCGAGGATAACCCGATGCCGGGCACTCTAGGCGCGGCATAAGGATGCCGCAACCATCCGGGGCGGAGTCGTCAGCGCATGCGCAACTCGGCGGCAATCAGGCCATGAACGGAGACCGTGCGCCCGGCTTCATGACCTTGGCCCTCGCGGAGGCGGAGCACGCGGCCCAGCGCGGCGAGGTGCCCGTTGGTGCGGTGATCGTCGATGCCGCGACCGGCGCGGTGCTCGCGGCCGCCGGTAACCGCGTCGAGGAGCTTCGCGATCCCACCGCTCATGCGGAGATGCTGGCATTGCGTGCCGCCGCGGAACGGCAAGGGGCGCCACGCCTCGCCGACTGCGATCTCTACGTGACGCTCGAGCCGTGCCCCATGTGTGCCAGCGCCATTTCCTTCGCACGCGTTCGCCGGCTCTACTTCGGCGCAAGCGATCCCAAGGGCGGCGGGGTGGAGCACGGACCGCGCATCTTCTCGCAGCCCACCTGCCATCACCGCCCCGAGGTCTACGGCGGGATTGACGGCGAGCGCGCGGGCGCTCTGTTAAAGCGGTTCTTCGAGCTTCGCCGGTAGGTCAGCGGGTGCCACCTCAGCGCCGGGCGAGCGCCCGCCAAGCGATGTCGTGCCGGCAGAAGCCGTCGGGCCAATCGATGCGGTCGACGGCGGCGTAGGCGCGCGCCCGCGCCTTCGCAATGTCGGCGCCGAGCGCCACGACGTTGAGGACGCGGCCGCCGTCGGCGAGGAGCCGCTCCCCCTCGCGCTTGGTGCCCGCGTGAAACAGGATGACACCAGGCTCCTGCGCCGCCGCCTCGAGGCCGTGGATCTCCGTGCCCCTGAGCGGGTCCTCCGGATAGCCTCGCGCCGCCAGCACGACGCAGACCGCGGCGTCCTCATGCCAGCGCAGGTCAAAGTCGCCCAGCACGCCGTCGCGCGCCGCGATCAGGGCCGGTAACAGATCGCTCTTCAGGCGCGGCAGCAGGACCTGGCATTCGGGATCGCCGAAGCGGACGTTGTACTCGATGAGCTTCGGCCCGCCGGCGGTCAGCATGAGGCCGGCGTAGAGCACGCCCTTAAAAGCCCGGCCCTCCCGCGCCATGGCGGCGACCGTGGGCTCGATAATCTCGCGGCGAATCCGGGCCTCGATCTCGGGCGTGACGCAGGGCGCCGGCGAATAGGCGCCCATGCCGCCCGTGTTGGGACCGGTATCGCCGTCGCCGACGCGCTTATGGTCCTGGGCGGAGGCGAGGAGGAGCGCGTGCCGCCCGTCCACCAGCGCGAAGACGCTGGCCTCCTCGCCCGCGAGGAATTCCTCCACCACGACCTCGGCGCCCGCCTTGCCGAACCGGCCACCGACGAGCGCCGCGTCGATCGCCGCCACCGCCTCGTCGACGGACGCGGCGACCGTGACGCCCTTGCCGGCGGCGAGGCCGTCGGCTTTCACCACGATCGGTGCGCCCTGGGCGCGGACGTACGCCTTGGCGGCGGTGGCGTCCGTGAATCGCCGGTAGGCCGCGGTGGGGATGCCGTATGTGCGGCAGAGATCCTTGGTGAAGCCCTTGGAGCCCTCGAGGGCGGCGGCTTGCGCGCTCGGACCGAAAGTCGCGACGCCCGCGCCCTCGAGCCGGTCGGCGAGACCGGCCACCAGCGGCGCCTCCGGCCCCACCACCACGAAATCGATCCGCTCCGCGCGCGCGAACGCCAGGAGCTCCTCGAACTGCATCGCGCCGACCGGCACGCAGGTTGCGACCGCCGCGATCCCGGGATTGCCGGGCGCGCAATAGAGCCGGTCGCAGAGCGGCGAGGCCGCGATCGCCCAGCAGAGCGCGTGCTCGCGGCCGCCCGATCCCACGACGAGTATGCGCATGCTGCTTTTCCGGCCCCGGTTTTCGCGTACTCCCGCGTCTTGTATCATGACCGCCAATGACCGAAAGCATCCTCGAAGCAGCCGGCGCCACCGACCCGTCGCGGGCGAACCTGCCCGAGTACACCGTCAGCGAGCTCTCGGCCGCGGTGAAGCGCAGCCTGGAGCAGGGCTTCTCCTATGTGCGCGTGCGCGGCGAGGTCAGCGGCTTCAAGCGCCACAGCAGCGGCCATTGCTACCTCTCGCTCAAGGATGCCGACGCCGTGCTCGACGCGGTGATCTGGCGCATGACCGCGCAGCGGATGAGCCTCAAGCCCGAGGACGGCCTCGAGGTGGTCTGCACCGGGCGGATCACCACCTTCCCCGGCCGCTCCAAGTACCAGCTGGTGATCGAGCGCATCGAGCTCGCGGGCGTGGGCGCGCTTCTCAAGATGCTGGAGGACCGGCGCAAGCGGCTCGCGGCCGAGGGCCTGTTCGATGCGTCGCGCAAGCGGCCGCTGCCCTATCTCCCCGAGGTGATCGGCGTGGTGACCTCGCCCACGGGCGCGGTGATCCGCGACATCCTGCATCGTCTCGCCGATCGCTTCCCGCGCCGGGTGCTGCTCTGGCCTGTGGCGGTGCAGGGCGAGGGCGCGGCGGAGCAGGTGGCGGCGGCGATCGAAGGGTTCAACCGGCTCCCCGAGGGCGGCCCCATCCCGCGGCCCGATCTCCTGATCGTCGCGCGTGGCGGCGGCAGCCTCGAGGATTTGATGGCCTTCAACGAGGAGATCGTGGTGCGCGCCGCCGCCGCCTCGAAGATCCCGCTGATCTCCGCGGTCGGTCACGAGACCGACACCACGCTCATCGACCACGCGAGCGATCGCCGCGCGCCTACGCCGACCGCGGCTGCGGAGATCGCCGTGCCCGTGCGGTTGGAGCTGCTGTCGCAGGTGGGGAACGCCGGCGGTCGCATGGCGGGCGCGATGCTGCGGCTGCTGGACGAGCGGCGGCTCCGGATCGTGGGCCTCGGCCGCGGTCTCCCCGATCCGCGTTCGCTGCTGGAGGCGGCGGCGCAGCGCCTCGACGACCGCGCCGAGCGGCTCGGCAACGGGCTCCAGCAATTCCTCCGCGTCAAGCGCGACGGGCTCGCGGCGCTCGCTGCCCGCGTACGACAGGAGACGCTGCGACACCAGCTCGGCCAAGCGGACGAGCGTCTCTCGGCGCTTCCCGAACGGATGGGCCACGCCATGCGCCGCTTCCTCGACCGGGAGCTGCAGCGCATCCACGCGCTCGGCGGCCGGCTCGAAAGCCATCAGCAGGCGATCCGGAACGTGCTGGCGCGCGGCTACGTGCTGGTCTGGGGTCCCGACGGCAAGCTGATCGTCTCCGCCGACGCGATCCCGTCGGGCGCCCGGCTGGGCCTGCAATTCCATGACGGCAAGGCCGAGGTCGTGGCCGAGGGTCCGCGCAAACGCAAGCCGAAGCCCAGCGACTCGTCGCAGGGAGAGCTATTGTGAGGCGCCTTGCGCAAGCGGCGGCGCTGCTGCTTGCGCTGGCGACGCCGGCTGCGGCCGACGATGCGGTCACGCTCGAGGGCGTGTTGAGCCAAGGGGGGTTCGCCCGCGGCGAGGCACCCCCCGGCACAACGCTCGCGCTCGACGGCCGAGCGGTGCGTGTGGCGCCCGACGGCAAGTTCATTCTGGGCTTCGGCCGCGATGCGCCTGCCAAGGTTAAGCTGGCCGCGACGTTTCCGGACGGCCACACGAAGACCGAGGTGATCGCGCTCGAGAAGCGCGAGTACCAGATCCAGCGCATCGACGGGCTGCCGCCGCAGATGGTGACGCCGGATCCCGCCCTGATGACGCGCATCAAGGCCGAGATCGAGAAGATCCATGCCGTCCGCAAAACCGACAGCGACCAGCTCGCCTTCGAGTCGGCGCTCGAATGGCCGGTCACCGGCCCGATCAGCGGCGTCTACGGCAGTCAGCGCGTCCTCAACGGCGAGCCGCGCGCGCCGCACTTGGGCGTCGACATCGCAGCACCCGTGGGTACGCCGGTCCACGCCGACAGCGCCGGCACCGTGACCCTCGCCGAGCACGATCTCTATTTCACCGGCGGCACCGTGATCGTCGATCACGGCTACGGCCTCTCCAGCATCTACCAGCACATGTCGCGCCTCGACGTGACCGTGGGCCAGCACGTCGAGCAGGGCGACGTCGTGGGCGCCGTCGGCGCCACGGGCCGCGTCACCGGTGCGCACCTGCACTGGGGCTTGAACTGGTACGACGTCGCCATCGACCCGCAGCTGCTCGTGGGGCCGATGCCGCAGTAGCGCTGGGTAGTGCCGGGCGCCGCAATGTGGGAAGCTCAGCCCTGCCCCTTGGAGAGCACAGCATGGCTTGGATCGAGACCATCTCCGTCGCGGCCGCACGCGGCAAATTGCGTGAGCTTTACGAGCGCGTGCTGCGGCCGGATGGCGATGTCGACAACATCCTGAAGCTGCACAGCCTGCGACCGCACACGCTTGAGGCGCACATGGCGATCTACAAGCGTGTGCTCCATCATTCGGGGAATACGCTGCCCAAGTGGCTGCTCGAGGCGATCGGGGTCTATGTCAGCTTGCTCAATGGCTGTGGCTATTGCGTCGAGCACCATGCTGCTGGCCTCGCGCGGTTGCTCGGCGATCCCAACCGGGCTGAGGCGATGCGCAAGGCACTGGCTGAAAGCCAGCTCGCGGAGGCGTTCGGCCCACGCGAGCGGGCGGCGCTCGACTACGCGCGGGCGCTCACGCTGCGTCCGGCCGGGGTCAGCTCGGCACAGATCGGGGCTCTGCGCGCGGCGGGCTTCAGCGACGGCGAGATCCTCGAGATCAATCAGGTGACGGCTTACTTCGCCTATGCGAACCGCACGGTGCTGGGACTGGGCGGCAGCACGGAGGGCGATGTGCTCGGCCTCTCGCCGAGCGATTCCGACGACCCCGACAACTGGGCGCATCGCTAAACGCGGGCGCGCGGCCCACACGTGGGCTGGGGACGGTCCGCGTCTGCGCGGAACTGCTGGCGCTGCGTTTGCCGAGGCTTGAGCGGTCGCTTACTCGGGCCACCTTCGGTGCAGCCAGAACCAGTGGTCGGGCCTGTCGCGGATCCAGCGTTCCAGCACGCGGTTGACATCGGTCATCAGCGCGAGCTCGTCGCGCTCCGCATCGCCGCTGCGCTGATAGGAAAGCGGCGGCTCGGCGGTGATGCGGAAACGCGCGTGGGGCAGGCGGTCGACGCGCACGGGGACCACGGCGCAGCTGAAATGGAGCGCGAATTTCGCGAGCGCCGGCGCGGTCATGGCGTCGCGGCCGAAGAACGGCACGGAGATACCGTCGTTCATCTTCTGGTCGACCAGCATGGCGATGTGGCGGCCCTGCTTGAGGGCAGCGAGCGCGCGCCGCGCCGCCACCGTGCCCTTCGGCACCAGCTCGCTCCCAACCACGCTCCGCGCATAGTTGATGATGCCGTCGACGATCGGGTTGTTTGCCGCACGGTAGATCTCGGCGACGCCAAGACCCGCCTGGGTCACCGCCAGCGTCGCCACCTCCCAATTGCCGAAATGGCCGGAGAAGAAGATCGCGCGCTCGCCGGGCGCGCCGTAGCGGCGGATGTTCTCGGCGCCCGCCATCTCGATCCGCCCGCCGGGCTCGTAGACCCGGTACTTACCGAGATGCGGGTACTCGGCGGCGACGCGGCTGAGGTTGTCCCACATGCCGCGGATCACCTGCTCGACCTTCTCGTCGCCGAGATCCGGCAAGGCCCGGCGCAGGTTCCGTCGCGCGCGCCCGCTGATCCCGAGGTGCGGACCGATCGCGCGCGCGAGCGCGCCCGCGAGGCCCGAGGCCCAGGCCACCGGCAGCAGCCGGCAGACGCCGAAGAGCAGCCAGGCGACGGCGCCCTCGAGCGCGTCGAGGAGCCGCCTACCGAGCGGGCGCGGGTTCGCCACGGGCGACCTCGAAAACGAAGAGTTGATCCAGCAGTGCCTCGACCTCGCGGGCGTTGTCCCAGGAGACGCGGACTGGCACCGGCGTGATGCGTTTGCCAAGCTCCGCGGGAATTCGGACCCAATCCTTCTCGGTGGTCAGGAGCGGAGCGCCCAGGCGCGCGGCCTCCGCCAGGATGGGCTCGAGCATCGCCGTGCTGTAGGGCTGATGGTCTGCGAAAGCGTGGCGCGCCACCACCGTCGCGCCCAGTCCCTCGAGCGAGTCGAAGAACTTCCGCGGTCGTCCGATGCCGGCGAAGGCGACGACGCGTGCGCCCTTGAACCCCGACGGGTCCGAGACCGGCAGGAGATGGGCGCGCAGCACGGGCGGGCCGCCGGGCAGCTGCGCGAAGCGGGAATCGCCCTCGCCCATGACCACGACGGCATCGGCGCGGGCGAGGCCCACGGCCGCGGGCTCGCGCAGCGGACCCGCCGGCATCACGTGCCCATTGCCGAAGCGGTAGAGACCGTCGGCGACAGCGATCTTCAGGTCCTGCACCAGGCTCGGATTCTGGAAGCCGTCATCCAGCACCAGCATCGTGGCGCCTGCCGCGACGGCAGCCCTGGCGCCGGCCGCGCGGTCCCGCGCGATCCAGGTCGGTG
>Ga0126378_10002877_pt1 | contig 12874 bp, 13 predicted proteins | sample PanSoiMetPlot_23_FD_92587 | JGI IMG/M metagenome (GOLD analysis project Ga0126378, IMG submission 92587) | Tropical forest soil microbial communities from Panama - MetaG Plot_23 | ecosystem: Environmental > Terrestrial > Soil > Tropical forest > Bulk soil | place: Panama | collected 2016-02-17
GTGGGTTTTCTCCTGCCTGCCCTCTGAGCTGATCTCTTCATTCGTCCCAATCGCCCATCGGTAATTCACAATCTGAAATCTGAATCGCCCACCTGTCCGTTAGAATAAAAAATTCTATGATTCATCCCTGGCACGATGTCACTCCTGGCGACAAACTCCCTCAGGAATTCGATTCGGTGATCGAAATTCCCTACGGCGGAAGCGTGAAGTACGAACTCGACAAGGCGAGCGGCCTGATTCGCCTGGACCGAGTTCTTTACTCCGCCGTCTACTATCCTGCGAACTACGGATTCCTGCCACAGACTCTCGCTGAAGATGATGACCCGCTGGACGTGCTCGTGCTTTGCCAGGAAGCTGTGGTACCCCTGACCATCATCCATGCCCGCACGATTGGCCTGATGACCATGATTGATTCGGGTAAGAAAGACCACAAGATCATCGCGGTAGCAACCGAGGACCCGGAGTTCAACACGTACCGTGAGGCGTCAGAGATGCCGCCGCATCGGCTGGTGATGCTGCGCAGATTTTTTCAGGATTACAAACAACTGGAGGGCAAAGCCGTCGAGGTAGATGAGATACGCCCCCCTGCAGAAGCTTATCCCATCATCCTCGACGCCCTGCACCGCTACAGCGAGCAACGCCGCAAGGGCTTTCGAACGAAGTAGCGGAACCTGCGAAGCCCCGCCATCGAGCGTCCCGCAGATCGATTTTTCCTACTATCCGTGCGTGGGTGCCCTTCGCCCGACCTCCGATCCATCTGCAGCGTGCTTTACATACCCTTGAAAGTAAAGCTGATCTCTTTTGTTTCGTTCGCGCCGATGGTTACTGTCTGCGTAGAGGTCCCGAGCTTTTCGTGCCACGCCTTGATGGTGTACGTACCGGGCGGCAGATTGCTCAGATCAAAGCTGCCGTCCTTGCCAGTCACGGCGAAGTAGGGGTGCTTGAACACGGCGATGTATCCGCGCATCCACGGATGCACGTTGCACTTCACCGGGATGGCAACTTCCTCGCGTGCGAAGGAGTCTTCCATCTTGGTGCCGGGTGGCTCCGCCTTATTCCACTCGCGGTTATTCGCCGGCACAGGATGGATGTTATGCGAAGTGGGATCGTTGTTCACCAGCTCCAGCTTTTGATTAGCGCGCACAGCCATCACGTGCGGCTGGTACATGCAGCCCTTTTGTTCGACGACAACAGACTCGCTCGGCGGATCAAACTGCTGATCTCCTAATCCATCGGCCACGAAGACCACGACGTTTTGCAGATCGCCTTTGGAATCGGCCATGATGTCCTGCACCATCAGGGGGGAGGGATGTTGCTTGGCGCAGACCGGGTCAGCGGCCATGCTGATGGGCTTCGCCGCCGGAATCTTTCCGTCAAAATGGACGACTCCGCGGACGCTCGACGTGGTTGTCGGAGAGGGTCCGCCGGCTTTCAATCGATGAGGAACGGACAGGCAAACGGCTGTACCGATCGCCACTAAAGACAAAACTCTCTTCCCGTTCATATGACGTCACCTCAACTTCGGTTATGCAGGGGGAGAATGCTTTGTGAGTACGTTGACGATCGCTGCTTCCAGATTCACCTGGGTTCCGGAAGCGCTCCAGGGCGGTTGCCGTGGAGCTTATTCACTGAGTCCTTGCTGGAAACCGGCGGCGAACGAAATACGATCCTTTTCGGTGGACCATCTTCCGACGGGAGCCCGCATCTGACGATTGGCCGCATGCGCGAGCCTGCCCAGATAGAGTCCATCTCGGAATGCGGCATCGTTGGCCGTCTGCGCCGCGGCGCCCTGTGGCTGCCACATGGAACCGTTGACCACCACTGCGCTTGTTCCCACACAACCCATCGCCAGCAACAACGCTAGAAGCTTTTGCATTCTGCTCTCCTACGCCGCAAGTCGCGCGTGCGGTTTCCAACGTCCGCAAAACGCACGCGTCCTGCGGCGCGCGCATGGTCTCTGCGCGCCACATGATTTGCACTGGCCCGGACAACTAAGATCCGGGTTCACTCGAATTTCTTTTCTGACCTGGGTCCCTGGGGACGCCACAGCGGGCGCCTCGTTCCGCCACAGCTTCGCGGAGCAATCTCGCTACATTGGGTCACAACTTAGCAGTGACAGAAATCCGTTCCTTGCCCTGCGACAAAGAACAGCGCCCTAGTTCACGGTTTTTACATTTTTCTTACACGCTCTTTACAAGATCCGGAACTGTGCAACTGGCGCACGTTTTCACTGATGGAGAGGGTACGCCGTCGCAGTCATGACAACGTCATCGCCGAGTCAAATGAAAGTAATTTCGCCGTTAACATCGCCCGGCGTAGCGAGCATCCGTGAAAGACACCAAGTACGCTGCCGAAAGCGTCTCGCCAGCAGATGTCCCAAGAAATCAAGAAGGACAGGAAGTCTCTGAGTTATTTCCTCAAAAAGCGCTTGACATAGTGTGCTAGTTCTATAGTACATTGAGGCACATGCGGAAGTTATCCGAGGATGGCCGGTTCGAATTCGCCCTCGATCTGCACACCGGCGTCCCCGTGTACCGTCAGCTCATCGACCAGGTGCGAACCGGGATTGCGTCCGGGGCGCTGACCGCCGGAGATCAGCTTCCGACAGTTCGCCAGCTCGCGGTGGATCTCGCTATCAACCCTAATACCGTCATGCGCGCGTACCGCGAGTTGGAACTTGGAGGTTTGCTGGAAACGTATCAGGGGACCGGGACATTCATCAGCAACAAGAAGCCAGAGAAAAAGACCGTCGACCGTGAGCGTCAACTCGGCCAGATGGTGGGGGAATTCGCGGCTCGCGCGGGAGCCGCCGGATTCACTCTGGAAGAATTGATTGATCGACTGCGCGAATTGTTGCCCCATCCTGCGCAAAGGAGATAGTCATGGCGAAAGTCCGAGTCAACGAAATCAACGGCGTTGCCCTCTTGTTGTTCACCGTAAGTTTGTTAGGGGGCATTGCCGTCGCGCAGGCGACGCATCAGGAGGCCTACGGCATTGCAGGAGCTCTGGTGGGTCTTTATTTCCTGTTCGCGATCAAAGTCATACGCCAGTGGGAGAAGGTCGCAGTCTTGCGCCTCGGACGTTACGTCGGCCTGCGTGGTCCCGGCCTCTGCCACATCGTACCGATCATGGAAACCCTCAGCCCATATGTTGATCAGCGAGTGCGGGTGGCCAGTGTTTCCGCAGAATCCACGTTGACGCGCGACACCGTGCCCGTGAACGTGGACGCGATCGTTTTCTGGATGGTTTGGAATGCCGAGAAATCCATCCTGGAAGTTGAAGATTTCGTGCAAGCGATCACGCTCAGCGCACAAACCGCGCTGCGCGAGTCGATTGGGCGCCATGAGCTCGGACAGATGATCACCGAGCGCGAAACTCTTGGCCGCGAGTTACAACGCATTCTCGATGAGAAGACGAATCCGTGGGGAATCACGGTGCAGTCGGTCGAAATTCGCGACGTGAAAATACCGCAGGCCCTTGAAGATGCCATGTCGCGCCAAGCCCAGGCGGAACGCGAACGTCAGGCTCGTAATATCTTGGGGCAAGCCGAAACCGAAATTGCCGACAAGTTCGCTGCCGCTGCGGCAACCTACAAGAACGATCCCACAGCTCTGCACTTGCGCGCGATGAACATGCTGTACGAAGCCATCAAGGAGCGTGGCTCGATGGTCGTCGTGCCCTCGTCCGCGGTTGAAACCATGGGCCTGGGAGGCACCCTCGCCACGGCTGCTATTGGCGGAGCCAAACCCTAACCACTTCGCCTGAATTGATCGAAAGGAGCATACCTATGAAGTACGTACTCGAAGTGTGTCTGATCGCACTGGGCGCGGGAAGCGTTGCGCCTTCAACTGCCGCGCAGGCTCCGGCCATGCAACAAGGGATCAGCGTGGAACTCGTTCATGCGCGCAGCGCCTCGCCAATGCCGGAGGCAGACAACGAAGATGCCTTCATCGTTGCGGTCACGGAGAACAGCTCCGTTTATCTCGGCGTCAACCTCATCAATCTCTCCGAATTGACCGAGAAGGCTCGGAGCACTCGGTTCAGACGGGGGCAGGCTATCTATATCAAAGCGGATGCACGGACTCTCTATGCCACGGTTTTACCCGTGCTCCAAGCCACAGGCGGCGTCATCCCGCAAGTACTGCTCACAATCCGATCCGCGTCCACCCAATCAAACAATATCGTCTCGCCGGAAGGATTGGATGTATCCGTTGGATCAACATTTCCTCCCGGCACAGTTGCAACCGTTGTACAGTTGCTTCCCTCCGTGCAGGGGAGGCCTTTGCTCCGAATCAATAATGACGAGACTTCTTGGCCTGCATTGGAAAGTACTCTCCGGAGGCATTTCCAGAAGGGCGATGATAAAACAGTTCTACTAAGGGCCGATGCACGTTTACCGTTTGCGGAAGTCGTGCGCGCGGTCGACGCTTGCCACGCTGCCGGGGCGATCGTCCATCTGGCTGCACCCGGAATTTAATTGATCACTTTTCTGGAACTAAGGGACAGGTGGCTTCGTTTGCATCAAGGCTGCTGTCTCGCCGTCTGCTGACGATAGGAAACTATCAAGCGGTAACTGTTACCAGCGGCGATCCGTGCGATCGTGAGTAAAGTTCCGGCTCAAAGATGCCGATACCAACCACATGGATCCATCCTCGATTGCGCTTCAGGGTGTGCAGCAGGCCGGACATTCAACTGGAAAGCGCGGCAGCTAATTTCGCCAGCATTGGTGCGGCTTCTCCCGATGGCGCTAACCTCGATGTCGTCGACCTTAGCGCCGAAATGGTCGCGCTCCTTTCCGCCCAGACTCTTTTCGAAGCGAATCTCGCCACGCTCGAAACTGCGGGACAAATGCAGAAGAGCCTGATCGACAGCATTGCCTAGCACCACCGGGCACTGAAGCGGCTCTCGAGATATCTGGCTGTATCCACAGGCCGTCGAACTCAGATACACTGAATGCCCTAACCCATGAACCAAGCTCGCGCTGCTTTTTTGCTCGCCGCCACTTGTTCCTTGTCCATTGCCCAAACGAAACCATCCCAGCCCGCGCAAGGTTCATTTTTCAATCTGCCGCAAATGACCCAAGCGCAGAGGGAAAATTTCCCAGCGCAATTTCTGGATGATCTTGCGAAGATCAAATCCGCCGCTCTGAGCGACGACTACGCATACCACCAAGTAGAACATCTGACCGAAAACATCGGCCCGCGTCCGAGTGGATCTGCGCAAGCAAAAGCTGCTGCCGACTATGTCGCGGCGGAGTTGCAGCAACTCGGGCTTGACGTGCAGCTTGAAGAAGTTAAAGTTCCGCACTGGGTGCGCGGCGCTGAGAACGCCGAACTTGTCGAGTATCCCGGGCAGGTTCCTGGCACGATACAAAAGATCGTGCTGACCGCACTTGGCGGCAGCACCTCGACCCCAGCAGATGGCCTTGCTGCCGATGTTCTCGTTGTCTACAACTTCGATCAATTGAGATCAATGAGTCGCGATCAGGTGAGCGGGAAAATTGTGCTATTCAATGAGATCTACGACAAGAAAAAGGCTGAGGCGGGACTCGCTTTTGTTGCCTATGGCGAAGCCGTCCGATACCGTGGCATGGGAGCCAAAGCTGCGGCCGATCTCGGAGCGGTCGCGGCTCTCATTCGTTCAGTTGGCGGCGCGGACTATCGATTGCCTCACACCGGTTTCAGCTTTCCTGCCGGAATTCCTGCCGGGGCGGTGGCTGCGGAAGACGCCGATCTAATAGCGCACCTTGCTTCCGAAGGCCGGGTCCGAATGCGTCTCACGCTCACGCCGCAGAAGTTACCAGACGCGATTGGTTATAACGTGATCGCAGACGTGAAAGGCAGCGAGCATCCCGAACAGGTCGTGGTCGTCTCCGCCCATCTCGACTCGTGGGATCTGGGCACAGGAGCCATCGATGACGCGGCGGGAGTCGCCGTCGCGATGGAAAGCGCAGAACTCCTGCACCAACTCCATCTGCGTCCGAAGCGAACCCTGCGTGTGATCGCATGGATGGACGAAGAGAGCGGAGGTGCGGGCAGCCAGGCGTATGCGCACGACCACTCGCTGGAGTTTCCGAATCACATAGCTGCGATCGAATGCGACACGGGCGCTGCGCACCCGCTTGGGTTCGAGACACGAGTTTCCCAGAGTGCGGCCGATCTCCTGAGACCCGTGCTTTCTATTCTCGACACTGTTGGCGCTACGGCCCTGCAGTCGAGCAACTATCCTCCCGGTGCCGATATTGCGCGAATGTCGGATGCGGGTGTTCCAGCACTTGGCATTCTGCAAGACGGTCGGAACTACTTCAACTATCACCATACTGCAGCCGATACGCTCGACAAGGTCGTACCCGCCGAACTGCGCGAGAACGCCGCCACCATGGCGGTCATGGGGTATGCGCTGGCGAACATGAAAGACCCGCTTCCAAGATAGCGGGCTTCGCATGCAGCCCTTTGAGCGGTTGACGCATCTGATTTCCCGCGCTTATCATTTTCGTTTGGCCTTTACGGCCTGGGACGCCTCGGGAACGGGGCGTCCCAAGAGTTTGATAAGCAATTATTGGGTTGAAGTGACTATGGACAAGAAGAAACTGGAAACATTTAAGAAGCGTCTGGAAACGCGGCAGCAGGAGCTGCGCCGGACGGTGGTGCGAAATCAGGCCGATGGACGCACCGCCGATGAAGATGCGGCGCAGGACATCGCCGATCGGGCTGCGAGTTCGTACAACAAGGAATTTCTCTTCAGCCAGAGCAACAATGAGCGTCAGCTGTTGATGATGGTGGACGGCGCACTGGCCCGCATCCGAGAAGGAAGCTTCGGCGAGTGCATCAGCTGCGGCAAGGAAATTAATCCGAAGCGCCTGGAGGCTGTTCCCTGGACGCGTCATTGCATCGAATGCCAGGAAAAGCTGGAGCAGGGAATCCTGGAAGAAACATCGCAGTAAAAGAGTTTGAGCATTTCACGGCGCCGCCGAGCCAATCGGCGGCGTTCGCATCTCGACAACATTCTGGCTCAGAGAGAATTGGCGAACTCGCGCAAACGGCGATTGCTGCATTGATACCGACGTAATCTATCTTCATGCCGGCGAGCAGACTAGCATCGCTGTTCCCCCAATGGAGATCAGCATGTCTTGTCTCTCCGCGTTCATTCGCTTCAGCTTTCCGAAATTCTTTCTTGGTTTAAGCGCGTTATTAGCCCTTTCAATTATTTCCTTCGCCCTGCAATCTGTCGCGCAAACAAAATTATCGGGCAGCGGTTCCTGCGCAAAATTCGACGAAGGTTTTCAGAACAGTAATGACCGGCTCGCGATGGAGTCATATCGATCCACGGTCAGAAAGATGGTCGAGGACGAAGCCTTCAACCAACTGGATTGCATTGCCGATTCGGCTCGCATCAACAAGGCGCGCTTCCCAGGCGTCAAGTGGCAGCTCTACACGTTTTATCGGGGTGTTTCCGAAGTGCCGGGCCACGCCACCGAAGAAGACTGGAACCAGCTCATTGGCCACCTGAAGAAATGGTTGACAGCAAACCCAAAATCCATCACTGCCCCGGTTGCGCTCGCCGAAGCCTACATCAACTTTGCTTGGCACGCTCGAGGAAATGGGTTCAGCGACACCGTCACCGAGAGCGGCTGGAAGCTCTTTGGCCAGCGTACCGAGCAGGCCAAGAAGATTCTCGAGGATGCTTCGTCGCTTCCCGGCAAGTGCCCGCACTGGTATGTGGCGATGCAGCTTGTTGCGAAGGCCGAGGGTTGGGACCTTGCGAATTCCACCGAGCTTTTCAAGGAAGCGAGTGCTGCGGCTCCGGACTACTACTATTACCATCGCTACCTCGCGGAATACATGCTGCCCAAATGGGAAGGCGAGGAAGGCGACGCCACCAATTTCGCTGAGCAAAGTGCAAACCGCCTAGGTGGCACGGAAGGGTGACATGCTTTATTTCCGAATCGGAGAAAAAATGGTCTGCGCTTGCGACGAGCCCGAGTGCAAACGCTTGTCCTGGCCGCGACTGCAAAAGGGATATGAGGCAATCGAGAAAGCGTATGGCCCGTCCATCTCCGACCTGAATACGCTTGCGCTCATGGCCACAAAGAACAATGACTCGGTTGCGGCAGACTCCGCTTTCCAACGCATCAGCGACAACTACGACATAGACAAGTGGGTCACGGAAGATTATTTCAAGCAAATGAAGACCTGGGCCTCACAGTCTGCTCCTCTCGAAGCCCGCTCGCGAAAGATCCAAGCAGAAGCGGAAGCAAACGCGCTGAGTCCAGAAGGCCCGGTGTATCAGAACAAAACCGAGGCGACGCTCGCCAACATCGTCTAAGCATGCGCGAAGGAGGCCGACGACAAATCGGCATTTCAGTTCATGCTCCAAATTGGAGAGGATGGAATTCCAAAGGACGGCTGGGCGCAAGATCCCACGGCAATTGGGCAGTGCGTTCTAAAAAGTATCTACGATTCCCATGTGAAGAAAGAGGCACTCTTTCGCAAGCCTCCACATCCCGACTATTGGATAAAACTCACGTTTGATCCAGCAGCATCAGTGGCGACAAAGTAGAATTTCGATTGGAAAAAGTACGCCCCATTTCTCATGTTGGCCTGCGAGAGAAATGGCCTTTGATCGTCTAATAACGACTGTAGGGGGCGGCCTGAGCCCTCAGACCGTCTTCAACTGAAACGGCAACTTCCGCACGCGCTGCCCGGAAGCGGCGAAGATTGCGTTCGCAACAGCCGGAGCTGCCGGCGGCAGCGCAGGTTCTCCCATTCCTCCGGGATCGTCCTTGCTCTTCATCAGATAGACCTCTATCGGCGGTGCTTCACTGATACGAATCGGATCATATCCATCAAAATTCGTCTGCTCGACGGCACCGTTCTTGATGGTGATTTCATTTTTCAGTGCGGCGCTCAGGCCATAGATGATGGCGCTCTCGGCCTGCGCCCGCACGGACTCGGGATTGACGATCTGTCCGCAGTCAATGGCAGCGATCATTCGATCAATCTTGAAGGTGCTCCCTTGCACCGTCACTTCCGCCACTTCGGCGATGTAACTGCCGAACGAATGATACGTGGCAACACCGCGTCCCTTTCCTTTTGGTAGGGGCGCACCCCATCCTGCTTTCTCAACAGCCAACTCCATGACAGCGAGCAGTCTGGCCGGGTCGGGATCTTCCTCGTTCTTTGCTTTCCAATTCGCGGGTTTTACCAGCAGCGACGTGCGGAATTGCACGGGGTCCTGACCGGCCGCCGCCGCCAACTCATCGATGAAGCACTCCACGGCAAACCCGTTAAACGAATGCTCGACCGAACGCCACCACAACGGAGGCACCGAACTGGCAACGTGGTTGTACTCCAGCCGGACATTCGGGATGGCATAAGGCATTTGTTCCGCGCCGCCGACCTCCGACTCTTCCGGCTTCCCTCCATCGGGATGCCAATATGCCTCGATCGAAGTCGACGCGATGGTGTGCGACCAGGCTAGCGGACGTCCATTCGTATCGACGGCACCCTTCATCTGATGACAGGCCGCGGGACGATAGAAGTCATGCGTCATATCATCTTCGCGCGACCAGACTAACTGCACCGGCTTGCCTACGACTTTAGCGATCTGCGCGCCTTCTGCGGGATAGTCCGCCATGTAACGGCGTCCAAACCCACCTCCCAGTAGCGTGGTGTGCACGATGACCTTCTCCGGATTCAGATCGAGAACCTTTGCGACCGTTCGTTGCACCCAATCCGGGGATTGCGTGGGAGCCCATACCTCGGCCTCGCCGGAGCGGGCGTGAACGGTGATATTCATCGGCTCCATCGTGGCGTGGGCGAGAAACGGAAATTCGTAGGTGGCCTCGACGCGCTTTGTCCCGTTCGACAACACGGCATCGACGTCGCCGTCGTTGCGGATTCGCTTTCCTGACTTCCCCGCGCCAGCGTGCAATGAGGTATGCAACGTCTCGGTGGATTCGGCGGCAGCAGGCCCGTTGTCCCAAGCGATCTGCAGAGCTTCGCGGCCTTTCATGGCAGCCCACGTGGAATCGGCTACAACGACGACACCGCCGGCCGTGAACATGTCGCGCCCAAGGGCCGGGATCTCGAACACGTCTTTCACGCCCCGTACTGCCTTGGCCTTGCTCGCGTCAAAGCGCGCGTGCTTGCCTCCGAATGTTGGACACCGCGCTACCACTGCAAACAGCATTTCAGGCACGCGCACATCCAGCCCAAAGACTGCGCTGCCGTAGACCTTCGATGGGATGTCGACCCGCGGTGTCGCATGGCCGATCAGTTCGAACTCGGACTCACCTTTAAGCTGCACCTTCTCTGGATCGGGCAGCGGCAATTTCATGGCGGCCTCGACGAGTTCGCCGTAGCTCGCATGCCGCGATGATGTCGCGTGCAGAACCGATCCTTTTATTACCTTGCATTCATTGGTCGGCACGTTCCATTTCTGTGAAGCTGCCGTGATCATCAACGCGCGCACCGTGGCACCGGCGCGCCGCAGCGGCATGAAGTTCTCCATGGTGCTACCGCTGCCGCCCGTGCCCATGTGGCGATAAATATCAGGACGCGTTTCCGCTTGTTCGACGCTGACAGAATTGAAATCGACCTCTGCTTCTTCGGCCAGACACATGGCGAGTCCTGTCTTGATGCCCTGTCCCATCTCGGACTTGGCCACAATCAGGGAAATCTTCCCGTCTGGCTTCACGTGAATATAGGCCTCAAAGGGATTCACCACCTTGTCCTTGGGACCCTTCTCGTTCTCTTGCGCGAATGCCTTCCTCGGCGAGAGCCTGACGCCGATGATAAGTCCGGCTCCGGCCACTGTTCCTTGGACGACGAATTGTCTGCGGCTGATCGACATGGCTAGGCTGCTTCCCCGGCGGCCCGATGAATCGCCCGCCGTATGCGCTGGTACATTCCGCAGCGGCAGAGATTCCCCGCCATCGCCGAATCAATCTGATCGTCGCTGGGCTTCGGCGTTTTCGCGAGCAGAGCCGCCGCCGACATGATCTGTCCGGGTTGGCAGTATCCGCATTGCGGAACCTGCTCGGCAATCCAAGCCTGTTGCACCGGGTGAGAATGATCGGCCGACAGGCCTTCGATTGTCGTAATCTTTTTCGAGCCGACGGACGAGATTGCAGTTTGGCAGGATCGCACTGCCTCGCCATCAAGATGCACCGTACACGCCCCACACAATCCCATCCCGCACCCGTACTTGGTGCCGGTCATATTCAATTTGTCGCGCAGAAGCCACAGAAGTGGAGTATCGGGAGAAACATCGACATCGTGGGTCCGATCGTTGATCAAGAGGTGAAAGGCAGACATGGTAGAGCTCCCAGCAGAAAGGTTACCGATTTAGACGAGGCTACTCCAGAAATGTTTTGTTGGGCAAATTGGAAAGGGTAGGGCGGCCGCGTTCGTCCGCCCCCCGCGCAAGCAAAGCGAGCGTGATACCCCTTGGGCATATCCGACCGTTGCGTACCTACTCCTTCATCGGGCTTCGCGCGCAACCCGTACGAATGCGTCCGGAGTCACATAAATCAGACGGAAATCCAGGAACGTTCGATTGTCACGGTTCCGATCGAGTCCGGCGGCAATTCGACCATCGCCGCCTGACCGCGCACATGTATTTCGACTCGCTGCGGATGCCAGAGCTCATTGCGGATTAACAGGGCCACTGAGTTATCCGGATTCACAAACGCCAGCGCATCATCGCAGGTACCGTTTGCAATCAGGTTGTGGGCACCTGCCTCGACAAAGTGAGTGAGATGCTTCAGCAAATAGTAATCGTGAGTATAACGATAAGTTTTCGCAGCCGCGTCGACGCTAACTAGAGAATTTTGCGCCCACCCCCACGTGCTCATGCCGCCGTTCGCAGTGGAGATATTCCAATACATGTAGGCCGACGCTCCACTGCGGAAGTAATGCTTCATCAACTGCCAGCAATAGCCGGCATAGCTCCACGTGTTGCTGCCGTCGCCGCATTCCTGCTCGGACTGAAAGATGAGCAATGCAGGAAATTGATTGTGAATAGCGGGCAATGCATTCTTGCCAGCCCACTGCGTCCCGACTCCCTTGATCGTGCGAGCCACAACCTGGTCCGCCATTGCAGTTTCCAGAGGCTTCGGATCCCCTCGCTCCAGCGTCCCCAAGAATACATCGACTCCTCGCCTCTCCATCTCTGGACCCAGATATCGCAAAAAGCGCGTCAGACCTTCAGCCGTCCAGGTGCAGCTCGGAAAATTCTGTGCGGAGTTGAATTCGTTCTGCGGCATCACCATGACGATTGGGATTCCCTTTGCGCGGTACGAGTCGATGTAATGCCCGAAATAGCGCGCATAGGCTTCGAAGTACATCGGATCCTGAATAAATAGGTCCTCGCCTTCGTGGCCAACCTGGTCCGGGCGGATGCCGTTCTCTTTCATTCCGGGATACGCCTTGGCCTCTGCGTAAAAGTGATTGCGCTTCATCCAACTCGGAGGGGACCACGGCGATGCCCACAGCTTCAGCCTCGGCTGATACCGCAACGCCGCCTGGACAAAAGGCACCAGCGTTTTCTCGTCGTGTGCGATGCTGAAGTTTTTGAGCGCGAAGTCACCATCGGCCTCGTCGTAGCTGTAGGCCTCGGTCGCAAAATCGTTGGCGCCGATGGGCGTGCGGCAATACGTAAATCGTGCACCTGCCGCAGGATCAAACAGTTCATGCAGGATGTTCTCACGGTCACCTTCGCTGAGCGTCTGCAACGACGTCCAACCCAATTCGTTGAAGCACGCGCCAAAACCCTGAATGGGTGGCGACTCCGGCCGGACTTGCGCCGGATCGATGTTGAGATTCAGCGTGTCCCAACTGAACATCGGTTGATAGACGCGCTTGTTTTGCCA
>Ga0126378_10002878_pt1 | contig 12873 bp, 8 predicted proteins | sample PanSoiMetPlot_23_FD_92587 | JGI IMG/M metagenome (GOLD analysis project Ga0126378, IMG submission 92587) | Tropical forest soil microbial communities from Panama - MetaG Plot_23 | ecosystem: Environmental > Terrestrial > Soil > Tropical forest > Bulk soil | place: Panama | collected 2016-02-17
GTCAGGTTGCCCTCGTCGTCCTCGTCGAACAGATACATCGGGTGGATCCAGAGAAAGCGCCACTCCCCTTCACGGACGAGCTTGCGGCGTCGGGCCACCTCGCCGCGAATCAGTCCCATCACTTTTTCGGCCCGCCGCCTGCGGTCGGCCGCGATCAGAACGATGTCGTCGGGCCCGGCCCCTGTCGCCCTTTGAATCGCCTGCACCTCGTCGAGGCTCAGGAACTTGTCCAGCGGCCCCCCCGGAAGCCAGGCCAGGCCTCCTGCGCCGGCACCCCGCGCCGTCGTGGCCAGCTCGTCGAGGTCGCGGCGGGTCATGTCCCGGCCACCGGGTACGCAGAGCCCGCGCACGACTCCGCCCGCGTCCAGCGCTGACCGGAACACACGGGCCCGGGTGGTCGCCAGGGCGCCGCCGAGGTCTGCGACCTCCAGCTCGTAGCGCAGATCCGGCTTGTCCGTTCCGTAGCGCAGCAGCGCCTCACCCATCGAAAGGCGCGGCCAAGGGCGGGGCAGGTCGACGTCGAGGATCTCCTTCCAGAGCCGGCCCATCCAGCCCTCGATGATCTCGAAGACGTCCTCCTCGTCGTTGAACGACATCTCGACGTCGAGCTGCGTGAACTCGGCTGCCCGGTCTGCCCTCAGGTCTTCGTCTCTCAGGCAGCGAGCGATCTGGTAGTAGCGCTGGACGCCGGACACCATCAGCAGCTGTTTCATCTGCTGCGGTGATTGGGGCAGCGCGTAGAACCGGCCGCGGTGCAGCCGGGAGGGGACCAGGAAATCGCGGGCGCCTTCGGGTGTGCTCCTTGTCAGCATCGGAGTCTCGACCTCGAGAAACTCGTGCTCGTCGAAGTACGAGTGCGTGATGTGGTTGACACGGTGGCGCACTCGCATGATGTCCTGCATTCGTGGACGCCGGAGGTCCAGATAGCGGTACTTGAGCCGTACCGTCTCGTCCGCCTCGAGGTCGCCCTCGACCTGAAACGGCGGCGTCTTACTCTGGTTCAGGACCTCGAGCTCGCAGGCGTGGACCTCCACCTCGCCGGTGGGGAGGTGTGGATTTTCCGACCCTTCGGGCCTTCGTTGGACGACTCCTCGGACGCGCACGACGTATTCGGCGCGAAGGTTCGCGGCGGCGGCGTGCACGGTCGGAGCGGTGGCCGGGTTGAAGACCACCTGAACGGCGCCCCAGCGGTCGCGGAGGTCCACGAAGATCAAGCCGCCGTGATCGCGGCGCCTTGCAACCCAGCCGTAAAGATCCATCTCTCGGCCGGCGTCGCCCGCGCGGAGCGAGCCGCAGTGGGGGGCGTTGAAGCCGCTCAGTCCTCCCCTCCCCCCTTCGTTATTGCGCTGGGCAAAGCGTCCCAGGCCACCTCCCGCTGATCGCCACTGAGCAGGTCGCGGAGCTGTGCCACCCGTCGGTCAGCCTCCTCGGAATTCATGATCACCGCCCAACGGGCGCCGGAGCGGTCCGCAGCACGCATCTTGGCCCGCAGGCTGCGCGCGCTGTAGTCGACCGCGGTCGGCGCGGCACTGCGGCAGACGCGTCCGACCTGGGCGGCCGCCTGCTCAAGGTCCTCTGTCATCGGCAGCACCAGCACGTGGGCGGCCGGCGCCGCCTTGATGCTGCCCAGCTCGTGCTGGAGCATGTACGCCACCCGGTCGATCCCACCGGCGAAGCCGACGCCCGGCGTATCGGGGAAGCCCAGTGCTGCCGCGAGAGCATCGTAGCGACCACCACCACCCAGCGAGTTCTGTGCTCCACCAAGGGATTGGTGTTGCAGTTCGAATACGGTCCGGGTGTAGTAATCGAGGCCGCGCACCAGATAAGGGTTGAGACGGTACTCGAGGCCGGCTGCATCGAGCAACGACTTCACCTTTTCGAAAGCGGCGGCGCATGCCGTGCACAGATGGTCGGTGATTCTCGGGGCAGCCGCTTTGAAGGGCTGGCACTGCTCGTCTTTGCAGTCCAGAAGCCGCAGAGGATTCTGCTCGAGCCGGCGCTGGCAGTCGCTGTGCAGCCTGTCCTTTAGCGGCCGATAGTAGTCCTGCAGCAGACGCAGGTACTGGGGACGGCAGTTGAAGTCCCCGATGCTGTTCAGCTCGAGGCTGACGTGCCCGATCCCCATCCCCTCGATCCAGCCCCAGGTCAGCTCGATGACCTCCACGTCGTATGCCGGTGACGGATCACCGATCACCTCGACGTCGAACTGGTAGAACTGCCGGTAGCGGAGGTGCTGGGGCTTGTCGTGCCGGAACATGGGCCCCAGCGTGAACAGCCGGACCGGCTGTGGACCCTGGTTGAGGCCACCCTGGAAGTAAGCCCTGACCATGCCGGCGGTGCCTTCTGGGCGCAGCACCAATCGTGCGGGGGCATCCCCGTCTGAATCGCCGTGCGGCTCGAGCCGGTACAGCTCCTTGCCGCCGGCGTCACTGTCGCTTCCGAGCCCACGCTCGATCAGCTCTACCGGCTCGATGATGGGGAGCTCCACCTCCTGATAGCCGAACCGTCGCGCCACCTCCTGCGCGGCGCGCTCCACGACCGCGTATCCGGCCCGTTCGGCGGGCAGGATGTCACGCACCCCACGGGCGGCCTTGATCGGTGGGCTCGTCGGCATCCGCCGAGTTTACCCGCCGCTGTTGGGCGGTCTCCCGCCATCCAGGAGGCTGTTGAAGAAGTGTCGCCGGACCTCGAACGCCCATGCGGCCCGCCTACACCCGGGCCTTCTGCGCTCCTCGCGTGCGTATTGCACTAATACGCGTGCTCCGGTGCTCGGCGGCCCGGGCGCATTCGGACCACCTGGCCGTCCGATCTCTCAGCGCCATTCCTCAACAGCCTCCTAGAGGAATGGGTTGTAGCGTCGCTCTTGACCGATCGTGCTCACCGGGCCGTGGCCGCTGAATACGATCCTGTCATCAGGCTGTGACATCAGGTGCTGCCGGATGCCCTCGAGCAGTGCCCGACCGTCGCTGTTGGAGAAGTCGGAGCGGCCGATGGAGCCTGCGAACAGGGCGTCGCCCGTGAAAAGGGCGTTGCCGATGCCGAGGGTGACTCCGCCAGGGCTGTGGCCGGGGGTGTGCAGGACGTCAAAGGCAAGCGCGCCGGCTCGATAGACCTCTCCGGGCACGAGCGAATCTACGTTTCCGAACGTCGGCAGCGGCCGCGGGAACTCACTCCGCAGGGGAAAGCCTTCGGTCAGCACCACTCGCTCCGCGCCGTGAACCGCGATCGGCACCTCTCCGAACTCCTGGCGCAGACGCACCAGGCCCGCGATGTGGTCTATATCCGTGTGGGTCAGCAGGATCGCTCGAACGGAAACGCCCCGACTGCGGACGAGGTCGACCATCAACTCGGGTTCGAGGTTGGCGTCGATCACGACGGCGTCGCGCGTCTCCTCGTCTTCGACCAGGTATGAGTTAGTGCCAAACTGGCGGTCGGCCGTGACCTCCACGTGCAGGCGTTGCTCGGTCATCACGAACTAGTGGACGAAGGCGAGCTCCGGCCGATCATTCAGCTGGCCGCCTCCCGGGCAACTGTGTGGACATCCCTCACCTGCTCCAGCTTTTCGAGCAGCCGCGAGAGCTGCGACAGCGAGTCGACCTCCACGGTGGCGGAGACCACAGCCGTCTTGTCGTCATAGACGTGCACCGACGCCGCGGCCATGTTGACCCGTTGCGCCGCCACCACAGTCGCGATGTCGCGCAGCAGCCCCGTCCGGTCCCAGGCCTCGATCTTGATCGAAACCGGGTAGACCTGGGATGCCTCCATGTCCCAGTCCACGGGCACCAGCCTGTCGGCGTCCGGGCTGTTGATCGCGTTGATGCAGTCCATCCGGTGAACGCTGACCCCCTTGCCCCGGGTGGTGAAGCCAGTGATCGCGTCGCCAGGGACGGGCTGGCAGCAGCCGGCGATGGCTGTAAGGATCCCTCGCTCGCCACGGACCAGCACCCTCGGTGTGGGCTGCACCTGCGGGATCAGTGGGATGGATCGCAGCTCGTCGCCATCTTCGCCACGCGTCAGTGCCATCCGCATGACCACCGAGTGGGGCGAGACGTCGCCGTATCCGATCGCTGCCAGGAAGTCGTCGGCGGCCTGATATTTGTAGTGGGCCGCCATCTCGGCGAGCTTGCCCTCCGGAAGCTGGCTCAGGCTCAACCGGTGCATCCGGTGCAGCTCCTTCTCCAGCATGTCGCGGCCCTTGGCCACGTTCTCTTCGCGCCGCTGGCTCTTGAACCACTTCCGAATTCGCTCTCGCGCGGACGCGCTCTTGACGAAGCTCAGCCAGTCGCGGCTGGGGCCGTGCGGGCCCTTGGAGGTCAGGATCTCGACGATCTCGCCGTTCTTGAGCTCGTAGTCCAGCGGGACCATCCGGCCGTTGACCTTCGACCCGATGCAGCGGTGGCCCACCTCGGTGTGGATCCGATAGGCGAAGTCCACGGGCGTCGAACCCGCCGGCAGGTTGAGCACGTCCCCCTTGGGGGAGAAGACGAACACCTCATCCTGGAAGATGTCGACCTTCACGGCATCCACGAAGGACTCTGCGTCGGTGACCTCTTTCTGCCACTCCATCAGCAGGCGCAGCCAGCTGAGCTTCTGGTCGAAGTGCGGATCTGTCCCATTGTCCTTGTATGACCAGTGAGCGGCAACTCCGAAGTCCGCGACGCGGTGCATCTCCTGGGTGCGGATCTGGACCTCTATCGGCTCCCCGCTGTGCGAGATCACAGTCGTATGCAGCGACTGGTAGCCGTTGGACTTCGCCATGGCGATGTAGTCCTTGAAACGTCCTGGCAGCGGCTTCCACAGGGAGTGGACGACGCCCAGCACGCCGTAGCAGTCCTTCACCGAGGCGACGAGCACTCGCATCGCCAGCAGGTCATAGATCTGCGTGAACTCCTTTTGATCCCGGCGCATCTTCTGCCAGATGGAGTAGATGTGCTTGGGCCGGCCTGTGATCTCGGCCTGGATGCCGATCTTTTCCAGCTCGCGCCCCAGGATGTCGGCAAGGTCAGCAACGGTCCGTTCGCGGTCCCGCCGCTTGCGATTCACCCGGCCGACTATCTCGTGGTACTCGTCCGGGTTCAGGATGCGGAAGGCCAGGTCTTCGAGCTCCCACTTGACCTGCCCGATTCCGAGGCGGTGTGCCAGGGGAGCGTAGATGTCCATCGTCTCGCGGGAGATCTTGCGCCGGCGCGTCTCGGGCAGCGCCTCCAGCGTCCTCATGTTGTGGAGCCGGTCCGCCAGCTTGATCAGGACGACCCGAATGTCGTCCGCCATCGCCAGCAGCATCCGCCGAATGTGCTCAGCATGCTGCTGCTGGTCCGACCGAAACTCGATCCGGCTCAGCTTGGTGACGCCCTCGACCAGGCGCGCGACTGAGGGACCGAACTCGGCGGCGACGTCGTCGATGGTCACCTCGGTGTCCTCTACCGTGTCGTGGAGGAGCGCGGCGGCCAGCGTCTGGGCGTCCAGGCCGAGGTCGGCAAGGATTCGAGCCACGTGGAGTGGATGCTCGACGTACTCCTCGCCGGAAACCCGGCGCTGTCCGATGTGGGCCTCGGAGGCGCGAGTGTATGCCTGCCTCACCAGATCCCGATCGGTGGGTGCCAGGTGCTCCGAGATCCGAAGCAATTCCGAGATGCTCACGACGGTTTCGACAGTTCTTACCAAAGAATCGCCACTGCCATTCGGAACTTGATGACGTCAGTAGGCCCGCGCGAACGCAACACGACGTTTGGCCGGGCGTCCACAGACGAGGCAGGAACCCTCAGCTTCGGCGTCCGGGTCGAAGTTGCGGGTGTGGACCCCACCGGTTGCCTCGGCGATGCGAGCCTCGCACTCATCGCTCTCACACCAGGGAGCCCAGACGAATCCCGCGCGCTCCTTGAAGTGCTCCACCAGCTCGGCCAGCGTTGTCACCTCGAACGTGTTCTGCTCGCGGAAGTCCAGCGCCCTTTGATAGAGGTCGCGCTGGAAGCGGTTGAGGTCGTCCCGGAGGCGCTCGGCGAGGCCGACCGCCGGGACCGGCCGCCGCTCACGCGCCAGCCGGTCCACCAGGGTGACCTGGCGGGCCTCAACGTCCCTCGGGCCAACCTCAAGCCGGAGCGGCACTCCCTTCAGTTCCCAGCGGTTGAACTTCGCGCCCGGCCGGTCCTCGCTCCAATCGACTCGCAGTCGGATGCGCTCGCCTTCGACCGCCCAGCGCCAGGTCTCGATGAAGGCTTCGACGAGATCTCGGTCGGCGGCGTCCCTGAAGATCGGCACGACCGCCACCTGGATCGGCGCAACCCGCGGCGGCATGATCAGGCCGGCGTCGTCGCCGTGGGCCATGATCAGGCCGCCGATCATGCGGGTGGAGATGCCCCAGGACGTCGAATAACAGAGCTCGCGCTGGTTCCGCTGGTTTGAGAACGAGATGTCGTAGGCACTGCTGAAGTTCTGACCGAAGTAGTGTGAAGTGCCGGTCTGGAGGGCCAAACCATCGCGCATCAAGGCCTCGATGCTCTTTGTATGGACGGCGCCAGGGAACGTCTCGCTGCGGCTCTTCATGCCGGCCAGCACCGGCGTCGCCAGCCAGTCCTGGGACAGGTCACGGTAGTACCCGAGGATCAGGTCGACCTCCTCTTTGGCCTCGTCGGCGGTGGCGTGGAAGGTATGACCTTCCTGCCACAGGAATTCGGTGGTGCGCAGGAAGAGCCGGGTCCGCATCTCCCAGCGCACGACATTGGCCCACTGGTTGGTCAGCTTCGGCAGGTCGCGATGGGACTGGATGTAGCGCCGGATCAGTGTGCCGATGATCGTCTCGCTAGTCGGCCGGATGGCCAGCCGCTGCTCCAGCTTGCTGCCGGCCGCCTCGGTGACCCAGGCCACCTGCGGCGTGAAACCCTGGACGTGCTTCGCTTCCTTTGCCAGGAGCTCCTCCGGGATGAGGAGCGGCCAGTACCAGTTCTCGTGACCGCTGGACTTGATCATGTCGTCGAAGGCGCGCTGGATGTTCTCCCAGAGTGCGTAGCCGTACGGCTGGATGACCATGGAGCCGCGGACCGGCGTGTAGTCGGCCAGCTCGGCCTTTCGAACGACGTCGGTGTACCAGCGGTCGAAGTCGACGGACATCTTTGTGATGTCCTTGACGAACTCCTCGCCCTCGTCAGTGGTCACGACGGTTTCTGTCACAGTGAATCTCCCTAGGTGTTTTACGAATGGGGCAGGGGCTGACGCCCGCGCTCAAAGGCGGCGCGGGCTACCTAGGGCAGGGAGCGGCGATTGATCTGAGGGCCCGCGTCGGGGTGAAGGTCGCCAGCTCCATGGTGAGCGTTGATTATGCGCCAGCGCGCAGGAGCACGGCCAACGGCATGCGCAGTCAGCCGCGGCGTCCGCAAGAATGGCTAGTGGACCTGCCGATGACGATGATCCCGATGGTCGAGGCCCTGCGCCGGACGGCGCATTCCCGCCCTGATCAGCCTGCGATAACGGTCGAGGGTGAGGCCACGCTCACCTGGTCCGAGCTGGACCGGCGGACAAACCAGCTCGCCCGTGCATTCGCAGGCCTGGGCGTCGATGCGGGCGACATGGTGACCATCGGTCTGCCCAACTCTCTCGGGTTCGTCGAGTCGACCGTGGCCACCCTCAAGCTGGGCGCCATCCCCCAGATGGTGTCCCACCGGCTTCCGGACAGGGAGTGTCGGGCAATCGTGGAGCTTGCCGACTCACGCCTCATCGTCGGCACAGACCCTGCCGCCCACCCCGGCCGCCAGGTGCTGGTGCGGGTGCCGGACCTTGAGCCCTCCGTCGACGGCTCGGCGCTGCCCCTCCGCGTGAGTGCTTCCTGGAAGGCGCCGACCTCCGGAGGCAGCACGGGTCGGCCCAAGCTGATCCTGTCGGGCGCAGCCGCTATGGTGGAAGAAGAGGGGGAGCCGCCCGTGCTCATCCCCCGCGACGGGACGGTCCTGGTCCCCGGGCCGCTTTACCACAACGGACCATTCGTCGCGACCATGCAGGCGCTGTTCCACGGCAGCCATACGGTGGTGGAACGCCGGTTCGAGCCGCTCCTCACTCTTGACCTGATCGAGCGCTACCGCCCGGATTACGTGATGTTGGTGCCGACCATGATGCACCGCATCTGGCGGCTCCCTGCCGAAGTCCGCGAAGGCAGGGACCTCTCCTCATTGAAGGTCGTCTTCCACCTGGCTGCACCATGCCCCGCGTGGCTCAAAGAGGCCTGGCTCCGATGGCTGGGGCCCGAGCGGGTCTTCGAGCTCTATGGCGCGACCGAGCAGCAGGCGCTGACCATCATCTCCGGGGTCGAGTGGCTCGCGCACCGCGGATCGGTCGGTCGCCCGGTCACCGGCGAGATCAGGATCCTGGATGCGTCTGGTGACCCACTCCCACCAGGCGAGGTCGGGGAGATCTTCATGCGGCGCACCGAGGGAACCGGACCGACCTATCGTTACGTCGGCGCCGTAGCACGCGAGCAGCAGGGCTGGGAGTCGGTGGGCGACCTCGGCTGGATGGACGCCGACGGCTACGTGTACATCTCCGACCGGCGGACAGACCTGATCTTGAGCGGGGGTGCCAACGTCTACCCTGCGGAGGTGGAGGCGGCGTTGGAGGAGCACCCGGCCGTCCGCTCGAGCGCGGTGGTAGGGCTGCCCGACGAGGACCTGGGTCAGCGGATACACGCCATCGTGCAGCTTGGCGAGCCCGTGCGTGAAGAGGAGTTGGTAGAGCACCTGACCGGCCGTCTTGTGCGATTCAAGCTGCCCAGGTCGTTCGAGTTCGTGGACGAGCCGGTGCGCGACGATGCCGGCAAGGTGCGACGCTCCGCCTTGCGAGATGCACGCACCTGACGTGGCGCCGGGCACGTCCGAGTCCGGCACTCTGCGCGGGATCGAGGAGCGGTAGGTGTTCGACCTGGTCGTCAAGGGCGGCCGTATCGTCAATGTCGGCGCCGTTGAGGTGGCGGACGTCGGCATCATGGACGGCAAGATCGCCCAGATCGGTGGTGACATGCAGGGGCTGCGGGGGATCGACGCCCGCGGACGTTTGCTGCTGCCAGGTGGCATCGACGCTCACGTTCACCTGTCTTCGCCCCCTGGAGGCGCGGACCAGCAGCATCGCTGGGTCGACGACTTCGGCAGCGGGTCCGCGGCTGCGCTCGCCGGCGGGATCACCACGCTCGGCAACATGACCTTCCTCGCATCGGGTGAGACGCCGCTCGCAGGGCTGCGACGAGAGGCCGCAGTGGGCCAGAAGCAGACGATCGCCGACCTCTTCCTGCACCCGGTGATCTCGGAGACGACGCCAGAAGTCCTTGACGAGATCCCCGACCTGCTGGCCGCCGGGTGCAACTCCGTCAAGTTCTTCATGGCCTTTCCGGCGTTCGACGCACAGGTGGCCGGGTACGTCGAGGCGACTCGGCGCGCCGGCGCCGGCGGCCTTCTGACGCTGATCCACTGCGAGGACGGAACCCTGGTGGCGGACGCCGTTGCACAGCTGGTCGCCGCGGGGCGCACGTCGCTGCGCGACTACGCGCTGAGCCGGCCTCTTGTCGCCGAGGTTGTCGCGACCCAGAGAGCGGTGGCGATCGCCGAGGCGACGGGCGCTCCCGTCTACGTCGTCCACCTGTCGTCAGAGCGGGCGCTTGCCGTGTGTGCAGAGGCGCAGAGCCGCGGCCTGCCCGTTTACGTCGAAACCCGACCGCTCTACCTCCATCTCACCTCCGAGAGCCTGGCGCAGCCCGATGGCGCGAAGTACGTGGGCCAGCCGCCGCTCCGTGAGCGTACTGACGTGGACGCTCTCTGGGCCGGCATCCGGCAGGGTGTCGTGCAAACCGTATGCACCGACCACGCTCCCTGGTCGCTGAGGGCAAAGCTCGACCCGGCGCTGAGCATCACAAGGCTGCGGCCTGGCGTCGAGAACCTTCAGACGATGCTGCCGATGCTCTACTCGGAAGGCGTCCGTCAGGGCCGGATCTCTTTGAGCAGGTTCGTCGAGGTAACGGCCACCAACGCCGCAAGGCTGTTCGGCCTCTACCCGCGCAAGGGGGTCATCGCGGTAGGCAGCGACGCCGACATCGTCGTGTTCGATCCTGAGCGAACGCGGACGGTCGAAGCCGGGATGCTGAAGTCGAACGCTGACTACTCTGTCTACGAGGGCAGAACCGTCACCGGCTGGCCCGAGATCACGATCAGGCGGGGTGGGGTGGTGTTCCGCGACGACGAGGTCGTGGGGCCGCCAGGAAGCGGGCAGCTCGTGTGGCGCGAGCGGACGATGCCGCTCTGATGAGAGCGCTGCACTGACTCCAGACCTTGTTGGCTACGTGGTCGCGGCAGACCCTCAGATGGGAAGTGACGACCCTCAGGCCTGGACGAGCCTGGCGCCGGCGGCCCCATCGGCCTGCTCGGCCTTGTCGGCCTGCTCACCTGCGATCTGGTCGATCTCAGCCAGCAGCACCGGCAGCAGCTCCTCTTGCGGGACGGTTCTGTAGAGCTTCCCCTTCCGAAAGATCACGCCCTTGCCGCGGCCGCCCGTGACTCCGATGTCGGCGTGGCGCGCCTCCGCAGGCCCGTTGACCACGCATCCCATCACCGCCACCGTGATGGGCAGCCTCAGCTTTGCGATGTGCGCCTCCACCGCCTTCACGGTCGGCACCATGTCGTACTCCAGCCGGCCGCACGTTGGGCAGGCCACGAGGGTGGCGCTCTCCTGCCGGTAGTTCAGGGCCTTCAAAATCTCGTAGCCGACCCGAATCTCCTCGGCCGGATCGTCCGTCGCAAGTGAGACACGAATCGTGTCGCCGATGCCCTCGCTGAGCAGCACTCCCAGACCGACGGCGCTGCGGATGCTCCCAGCCTGCACCGGGCCTGACTCGGTCACACCCAGATGGATCGGGTACGCCCGGGCCTCGGCAAACAGGCGGTTGGCCATGACGTTGGTCCAGACGTCGGTCGCCTTGAGGCTGACCTTGATGTGGCCCGGGCCGTAGTCGAGGTCCTCCAGGATCTTGCAGTGGCCGAGCGCCACCTCCACCATGCGCTCTGCGGTTCGGAGCCGGTCGTCGCGGTCGATCGCGTGCTGCTCGCGCAGGTTCTTGTGTACCTCCTCGGGCAGGGAGCCGGCGTTGACCCCGATCCGGAACGGGATATCGCGCTCCTTGGCTGCGGTTACGACGCGCTCGACCTTCTCCCGGTCGGGGATGTTGCCGGGGTTCAGCCGCAGCCCGTGCACCCCTGCCTCGATCGCCATGAGGGCAAGCCGGTGGTCATAGTGGATGTCGGCGATTACGGGCAGTGGCGAGCGCGCCACGATTTCCTGGAGTGCTTCGGCGGCGTGGTGGTCGGGCACCGCCGGGCGCACGATCTCACAACCCGCGTCCTTGAGCGCCGCGATCTGGTTGAGCGTCGCTCGCACGTCGCGGGTGTCGGTCTTGGTCATGGTCTGGACCGCGATCGGCGCGGCCCCGCCGACAACCACGTCGCCCACCCGCACGGGGATCGATTTTCTGCGTGGCGGGGTCCCGTTCTGTGCGCTCAAGTCCTCACCTCAGCCCGGGAAACTGCCCGGTCGCAATGCGCTGGACGTCCAGGAAGACGGCCACACCTATCAGCGCGATCAGCGCGACCAGACCATATCGCTGGATTGCCTGCTCACGCTCGCGGTCGAAAGGCCGACCGCGGAGCTTCTCGAGCAGGACCACCAGAATGCGCCCCCCGTCCAGTGCCGGCAAGGGCAACAGGTTGGTCAACCCGAGGGCCATAGAGAGGTAGGCCACTATCAGCAGGTACGTGATCAGGCCCTCCGCCGCGGCGTTGTAGGCAAGGTACCCGAAGCCGACGAAGCTCGAGAGGCCATTGGGGCCGAAGACGCCTCCTGGGACCTGACCCGTGGCGAGCTCGTAGATCCCCCGCCCGAAGGTGGTCGCTGCAAAAACGGGAAACGTGACGCCGGCGTTCAAGGCCTGGCCCGGCGAGACCAGGGCCGCGGTCTCGATCCCGATCACGTAGTCCTTTTGCTCACTGCTGTAGCTGGGCGTGATGATAGCGTTGTAGGTTCCACCGTTCGGGCGTTGCACGGCGAACTGAAGCGGCTGCCCAGGCCTGGCGTCCTCTGCCCTGCGGATGTCCCCCGGGCGGTGAATGGCCTTGCCGTCGACAGCTCGGATGGAGTCACCGGGTCGGATGCCGTGCGTGTACGCGGGGCTGTTTATGTAGACCTTGACTACTTTGCCCGGGTCGTCATTGAGCTGTGCAAAGGAAACGCCGGTGACGAGGACCATCGCGACGATGAAGTTCACGCCGGCGCCGGCCAGCAGGATCAGCAGCCTCTGATGAGCGGGCTTGGCGTGGAATCCTTTCGGATCTTCGTAATCGTCTGGCATCATGCCGCCCAGCTGCACGTAACCGCCGAGCGGGATGGCTCTGAGGGCGTAGAGCGTGCCGCCTCTGACCCTGGACCAGAGCCGCGTTCCGACGCCAACCGAAAACTCGTGGACCCTCACGCCAAAGGCCTTGGCCATCGCGAAGTGCCCGGCCTCGTGGGGAACGACCAGGACGAGAAATAGCGCGATGATGGCGGCGAGCCGTACCAGGCCATCCAGCGCGCTCAGCACATCTTGCAAAGTCACGCTTCGACTTTACGGACTCGGCTGGTGACGTGGGACCGGGCCCACGCGTCGGCGCTGAGAATCTCCTCAAGCGTCGACTGACTACCACCGGCAGCGCCGGTCGTGGCAAAGTCGCCCAGGGCGGACTCGACCAGTGCAACGATGTCAACGAACCGGAGCTGCCCTCTAAGGAAACTGGCCACCGCCACCTCGTTGGCCGCGTTGAGCACTGCAGGGTAGGCGCCCCCACGTGCCGCGGCGGCCCGGGCGAGAGCAAC
>Ga0126378_10002879_pt1 | contig 12872 bp, 13 predicted proteins | sample PanSoiMetPlot_23_FD_92587 | JGI IMG/M metagenome (GOLD analysis project Ga0126378, IMG submission 92587) | Tropical forest soil microbial communities from Panama - MetaG Plot_23 | ecosystem: Environmental > Terrestrial > Soil > Tropical forest > Bulk soil | place: Panama | collected 2016-02-17
GCATGGCGCGCGATGACCAGGGCGACGGTGTGGAAGAACCTCAGCTACGCACTGGTCAGGCTGCCGCTGAGCATGATCGAGGCGGCGCTCGCGTTCGTCGTGTGGGGGGGCGCCCTGGCACTGGCCTTGCTGCCTGCCTACAACGCCGCGCTCCCAGGCGGCGCCGCCCACTTCGGCAGCCTTCGGCTCGGCGGGATCTGGTGGGACCTGCTCGCCGTGGTAACCGGCCTCTGGTTGCTGGTCGCTGCGCCCATCGTGACCAGGGCGCTCGCGCTGGCCGACACTGCTGTCGCCCGGCGCCTGATCGGCTCAAGCGAACGGGCGGAATTGACTGCCAGGATTGGCGAACTCGAAACCAGCAGGGCGCGCGTGCTCGACGCGGCGGAGGCTGAGCGGGTGCGGATCGAACGTGATCTGCACGACGGTGCGCAGCAGCGCCTTGTATCCCTGGCAATGGAACTCGGCCGGGCACGTGCGAAGTTCGGCTCAGATCCGCAGGCGGCTGAGGCCATCGTGGGCCAGGCTCACGAGCAGGCCAAGCAGGCGCTGGCGGAGATCAGGAACCTGGTACGCGGCGTGCATCCTCCGGTTCTCACTGACCGCGGCCTTGACGCCGCCCTGTCCGGCCTCGCCGCGCTGTCGCCCATCCCGGTCACAGTGCGGGCAGACCTGCCGGTCAGGCCGCCGGCCTCGATCGAGGCGATCGCCTACTTCGTGGTCGCCGAGGCGCTGACCAACGTCGCCAAGCACGCGAAGGCCAGCCATGCCGTTGTGACAGTGCAGCGGTCAGGCGACACGCTGACGCTCGTGATACGGGACGACGGGATCGGCGGCGCTGACCCGTCAGGACAGGGGCTGTCCGGCCTGGCGGCGCGGGTCGCAGGCGTGGATGGCACGCTGCGGGTGCGCAGCCCGGCCGGGGGCCCGACGTCAGTCGAGGTGGAGCTGCCATGCGGGTCGTGATTGCCGAGGACTCGGTCTTGCTACGCGAGGGCCTGACCAGGCTACTCGCCGAGGCGGGCCACGACGTCGTCGCGGCGGCTGGAGAGGCGGAAGAGTTTCTCAGGCAGGTCGGCGAGCATCAGCCCGACGTGGTCGTGGTCGACGTGCGCATGCCGCCGACCTTCACAGACGAAGGGCTGCGGGCTGCGCTGGTCGTGCGTAGCACCTGGCCGGACGTGGGAGTGCTCGTCCTGTCCCAGTACGTCGAGGAACGATACGCCACTGAGCTGCTCTCCGGCCGGCCTCAGGGCGTCGGCTACCTGCTCAAGGACCGGGTCGCGGACATGACCGAGTTCCTCGGCGCGCTCGACCGGGTGGCCGCGCAGGGGAGCGCCCTGGATCCCGAGGTTGTCGCGCAGCTCCTGGCCCGCAGCCGTCATCCGCTGGCCAGCCTCACGAGCCGCGAGCTTGATGTGCTGGCCCTCATGGCCGAGGGGCGGTCCAACGCGGCCATCGCCAGCGCGCTCGTGGTCAGCGAGGGTGCCGTGGAGAAGCACATCAACAGCATCTTCGCCAAGCTCGGCCTCGCCCCCGCCGACAGCGATCACCGCCGGGTTCTTGCCGTGCTGCGCTACCTAGGAGCTGATCGCTCATGAGACGCAGGCTGCCGATTACCACGGGACGGATGCTTGCGCTGCTCGTCGGAGTCCCGGCGTGTCTTTGCATGATCGGGTTGGTCGCGGTCGGCTTGGTCGCAGACGCGGGCAAGGGCAGATATCAGGTGCACGTCGATCTTCCCGCGCGTGGACGCGCCGTTCACATCTCGATTTCCGCGGGGAATCTCAGCGTCAGCCCCGCTCGCGGCGACCGGCTGCGGCTCACAGGGACCGCCAGCTATTCATTGATCCGCTCCACCGTGACCACTCGGGTCACCTCGAAGCGGGTGAGCGCCTTTTCGCGCTGCCACTTCATGTTCGGCGACTGCTCATTCAGCCTCGACGTCGCGCTGCCTGCGGGAGCACCTGCGTACTTCTCAAGCGACTCGGGCGACATCACTGTGACCGGCCTGACCAGCACGCAGGTGACCGCCTCAGGAAACGCGGGCGACATCACGCTGACCTTTGCCTCGGTTCCCGATGACGTTCGCGTGAGCGATCAGTTCGGCGACGTCACGCTGGTGCTCCCGCAGGGCCCGACCGCGTACCGGGTCAACGCGCAGACGCCGCTCGGCCAAAGTTCCGTCCGCGTGCCGACGAGCCCGTCGTCATCGCACGTGATCAGCGTGAACGACTCGTCGGGCGACGTTGTCATCAGGGCGCAGTCGTAGATGCCCTGAAAGGGCGCGCGGCGCGGGAAGATGGCGGTGTGGAGTCGCTGGCTGGGTTGAGCGAGCGGCGGGCGTTTGAGCTCCGCCTCACGCCTGATCGCGCGCTGGAGACCCTTGACCAGGCTGAGGCGCTCCTGCTCGAGCGCGGGCTGCTGACCCGCACCGCGGATTGCGCGCTGCCGAGCCTCTACGGGGCGTGCCACGAGGACCCGTACCGGCCTGGCAGCCCGGGATTCGCCACCTGGCCGCTCACGAAATGGCCGTGGTTCGGCGAGCTCGGCGAGCGCGGCTACCTGATCACCGGCGTCCACCGGGGCAAGAACCTGCTGCTGTCCGGGCAGATGGCGGACCTGCTCGACCCGATCTGCGCCGCCGAGATCGCGCGGATGCGCGCCGCCGATCCCGGCTGGCGCAGGCTGCTCGACCACCTGGCCGCGGCGGGGCCGTCCACCGTCGACGACCTGCATCTCGAGCTCGGGCTCAAGCGGCAGGAGCTGCGGTCACTGCGAGCGCCGCTCGAGCGCTGCGGTGCGATCATCTCCCGCTCGATGCTCGTGACCGCGGGAGAAGGGCACGCTCACTCGAGCGAGCTGTCTCGCTGGGATCAGGTCCGCCCCGATGCGGGCGGGGCTGCGGCGGATCCGCGCGGCGCGCTCGCCAGCCTGGTCGTGGCGGGCGTGCGCGCCGCGGTCGTCGCGCCGGAACGGGAGCTGGCGCGCTGGTTCTCCTGGCGCTGGTACTGGTCGGACACGCTCGTCGACGACCTCGTGCGCGACGGCCGGCTGCGCAGGGTGGACGATCAGGTCGCGGTCGGCGAGGAGAATTAATCGCGCTGCTCGCCCGACGCAGTGCTGGCCATCGCGCGCGGCGCGCTGCTGGCCGGCACGCGCGTCGGCAGCATCCGGATCGCGAGCATGATGACCACTAGCGCGCACACGTCGAAGATCGCCGCGGCGCCGAACGAGGACGCCATCGCGTGTGTCAGGGCGGTTGCGGCCGATCCGGCAGCACCTGGAACCGGGTGGCGGACGGCTGTCTTGCTGGTGCTGCCGAACACGGTCACGAGGATCGCCAGCCCCAGCGCTCCGCCGACCTGTTGGGTGACGTTGACCATGCTCGATGCGGAGCCTGAGTCCTCAGGGCGTACACCCGATAGAGAGGCCATCGTCAGCGGCACGAACGTGATGCCCACGCCCGCGCCGAGCAGCAGCATCGGGCCGAGGATTCCCTCCAGGTAGGACGTACCTGCAGAGAGCTGCGTCAGCCAGGTCATCCCGGCGACGACTGGCAGCAGCCCGGCCACCATCAGCGGCTTCGGTCCGAACCGCGCGATCAGCCGCGGCGCGAGGCGGGAGACCGTGAACAGCGCCCCCGTCATGGGAACGAACGCGACTCCCGCCCACAGCGGGCTGAACTTGAGGATCTCCTGCACATACTGAGTAAGGAAGAAGAACATCCCGAACATGCCCGCCACCAGCAGCAGCCGGGCAACGTACGAGGCGGATCTGCTGCGGTCGGCGAACAGGCGCAGCGGCGTGATCGGCTGGGGGCTGCGGGTCTCGTTGACCACGAAGGCGGTGAGCAGCGCCGCCGCCGCGGCGAAGGCGGCAAGCGTCAGCCGGTTCGTCCATCCAGCTGACGCGGCCCTGATGAACGCGTAGACCAGCGCCGACATGCCTGCGGTCGAGGTCAGAGCGCCGGCGATGTCGAACCGGCCCGGCTGGCGCGGTGACTCAGCCAGGATGCGCGGGGCTGCCAGGAGCACCGCGATGCCGATCGGCACGTTGACGAACAGGACCCAGCGCCAGGACGCCCACTCGGTGATCATGCCGCCGAGAACCAGGCCGAGCGACGCCCCGCCCATCATGACGGCCGTGAAGATGCCGAGGGCCCTTGTCCGTTCGCGCCCCTCAGGGAACCCCGAGATGATCGTCGCCAGGACGGCGGGCGAGGCGATGGCACCGCCGACTCCCTGTACGGCGCGGGCAGCCAGCAGCCAGGCCGCCGATGTGGCCAGGCCTCCCGCCAGCGAGGCGGCCGTGAACACGGCGATCCCCGCCAGGAACATCCGCCGGCGGCCGAGAATGTCGCTGGCCCGGCCGCCAAGCAGCAGCAGCCCGCCGAACGTGAGCGAGTAGGCGTTGAGGACCCAGGCCAGGCTGGGCGCGGAGAAGTGCAGGCCGTGGGCGATGCTCGGCAGCGCGATGTTCACCACGGTCAGGTCGAGAACGATCATGAGCTGGGCGCAGAGCACCAGCGCGAGCGTGAGGCCGCGTCGCTCAGTACGGCGGGCGGGCGGCGGATTGAAAGGTCGTACTTGCGGAGCGATGGTAGATACAGGCACCGGGTTCCTTCCAGGCATGATGCCCAGACGTCAGCTGGCTCGGCTGGCCGAGCCGATCGGTGGCCAACTTGACGTGAGCGAGCTATTGTTGATTCGGAGGATCCCTCCGGTAACTATACGGAGGCTACCTCCGTTTTGCAAGTCGGATGGTGGCAAACATGAACGTGAGCGGGCATGCGACCCAGCAGCGCGCGGACGCACGCAGGAATTACGAGCGCTTGCTCACAGCGGCGGGCGCGGCGTTCGCGGAGCACGGTGCCGACGACGTCTCCCTCGAGGCGATCGCCAAGCGCGCGGGGGTTGGGATCGGAACGCTCTACCGGCACTTCCCGACCCGCCAGGCGCTGCTCGAGGCGGTCTACCGCGACCAGGTGGAGGCGCTGAGGGCACGCGCTGACGAGTTGCTCGCCACACAGCCACCAGAGGCCGCACTCGCAGCGTGGTTGCAAGATCTGCTTGAATTCGGCCGCACGAAGCGCCGGCTATCCGCGGCACTCATGACCACGCTCGGGAAGGACTCCGAGCTGATATCCACCTGCAGCCAGCTGATGCGCAGCTCGGCGACCGATGTCCTCGGCCGCGCGCAGGCCGCAGGGGTAGTCAGGGCCGACGCCAACCCGGCCGATCTGCTTCGCATGGTCCACGCGATCAGCCTGACGGCCGAGTGGGCTCCCGACGATCACGGGCAGGCTGGCCGGCTGCTGGCTCTTGTGCTGGACGGGCTGCGGACCGCGCGCTAGCCGTTCTGCGGTGCAGTACGGCACCCCAGTAGCCACCGACCATGATCAATAGGACCAGCACGCCGAGGCCCGCCTGCATGCCCCTCGTGAGCCCGGGCGGATAGATCACCCTGACCAAGTAGTGCGCGATGAATCCGCCGTGGTACCCGGTTTCTCCCGCTCGGTGGCGGAGGTAATTCTCCAGCGGCGTGAGCGGGCAGGTGAAGCCGATGAACTCGACCAGGACTCCATACACGGCGACGGGGATGTGTACCCAGGCGACCTTCGGCCAGCGCCAGGTCAGGAACGAGCCGAATACGACGAACCCGATGAACAGCAGGTGGACGACGACCACCGCATCCGCGGCCACGCGGTACCACACGTGCTCAACGCTAGACGCATTCGGTGCTCGGCAGAACGCCAGGACCGCACGCGATCCGGTCCACGATGCTTCCGTTCCGGACCAAGAACACCAGGTTGCCGTCGCCGAACGTTACGACGTAGCCGGGAAGCGACGTTGCAGGCCGGAGTGACCATGCCGACCTCGTAGGCGATCATCACAAGCTGGGGAGGGGCCGTGCAAGTGTGCCTCCTGAACCACCCGTGCCCGGGCCTCGTTGTGTAATTGTCTGCAGCGCGCAGACGCTGGCCGTTATGTCCGGGTTCCGGAGGCCATCATGCGGCGATTGAGGCGAGGTAAGCCACGGTACAAATCCGCGATGGCAGACGCCGACAGGCCCGAGACGCAAGACACCTACCGTCACTTGTCCTGGCTGCTCCTGGAGATGCTAGCCAGCGGCCTTGGACCAGGCGAAGTAGGCAGGACGGCCGGCGAGCGAATCGGCAAAGCGGCGCGGAGTCAGGTCCCTGGCGCATCTGACGACACCCTCGTCCAGCTTGAGAAATTCCTCGAGAGCCGCGGGTTCATGCCGAGGCAGATCAGAAGCGGGCAAGATATCGCGTTCGTGCTCGGCCGCTGCCCGTACGAGCAAGCTGCCCTAGCCAACCCGCGCCTGATTTGCGCTCTCCACAGGGCCCTCGCTGAGGGCATGCTTCACGCGTTTGGAGGGGCCTTCGAGGTGACCAACCTGGTCGCGCGGCATCCAACGACGGCCGGCTGCCGGCTTGAGCTGCATGCCGTTCGTGGCTCCATTGACCAGGGCATACGCAGTCAGCCAGGGCGAGCAGACGGCGGTCAGAGGGCTTGACCGGGCGGAAACGGCGGCATACGGTCTCTATCGTCTATCTTCGTTTACGATAGAGTTTGGGTCGGTGGCTTGATCGGGCATCTCGCGTCAAGGCTGCGCCGATGACGTCGGCGCGGCGGGCGGCCGTGCGTTTGTCGAGGGTGACAAGGCTGTTCGATGGCCTCGCGGCAGTCAGCGGTGTCAGCCTCGAGGTAGCCCAAGGCGAGCGGGTCTTGCTGCGTGGTTGGAACGGCTCAGGAAAGACCACCTTGCTGCGATTGATCGCCACGGCCATCTCGCCGACCTTCGGCGGCGGGACGGTGCTCGGTTTCGATCTGCAGACTGAGCGAAACGAAATCCGCGCGCGGAGCGATCTGCTGGGCCATGAGACGCGCTTGTACGGGGACCTCACCGCTGTAGAGAACCTGCGCTTTGCTTGCAGCTTGTACGAACTCGACCCCGCACTGGCCGAGTCCGCGCTCGAGCGAGTCGGGCTCCAGGAGGTGGCTGCGGTGAGGGCGAGCAAGTTCTCACAGGGCATGCGCCAGCGCTTGGCTTTGGCGCGGTGCCTCATGCGCGCTCCCGCCCTCGTCTTGCTCGACGAGCCGTACGCCGCATTGGACGTTGATGCCCGAATCGTGGTCGACGAGCTGCTGATCACTGCGCATGCCGTCGGGCAGACCGTTGTCGTCGCCAGTCACGAGGCACCGCGCGCACGACTCATCGACCGTGAGGTGACCATGGATGCGGGTCGCATCGCAACTCCTACCAGCATCGTGCCGTCATGAGCCTGCGGGTCGTCCGGGCGATCGCAGCCAAGGATCTGCGGACGGAGATGCGCAGCCGATCCGCTGTGAGCACGGTCCTTCCGTTTGCCGTCACGATGTTGCTTGCGTTCGGCTTCGCCCTGGGACCGGATCGGCTCCTACTCGCACAGATTGCACCGGGGCTGCTGTGGCTAGCCGCACTGTTCGCATCGGTGGAGTTGTGCCACCGCTCTTATCAGAACGAGGCGGCAAATGGCGCGCTGGAGGGTCTGCTGCTCTCGCCGGTTGACAAGGGTGCGGTGTTCGTGGGAAAGGCGGCGGCAGCATTCGCGCAACTGATGGTGCTCCTTGTCGTGACGACGGGCATCGTGATCGTGCTATTCGGGTTGCCCATCGGTGCTGCGCCCGGGCTGCTCATGCTCACCGCCGCGCTTGGCATCGCTGGGCTGAGCACAGTTGGGAGCCTTCTCGGCCTGCTCGCCGTCCGGAGCCGCACCCGCCAAGCGGCGCTGCCGGTACTCATCCTGCCTCTCGTTAGCCCGGTGATCATCGCGGCGACCAGCGCTACGGCTGACCTCACGCACAGAAATACCGCCGGGGTCGGCGGGTGGCTGAGCTTGCTCATGGCGTTCGACGCCGCCTACCTCGCAGTCGGCTACCTCGTGTTCGGCCACCTGCTCGAGGACTGAGTAACTCGTTCGACGGCATTGACATCGCTACTCGCCGCGGAGCATGCTTCTAAAAACATTCACGTTACCAATAGAAGGTGATGGCATGCCACCTTCGTCAGGCCCCAGCACCGACACAGCCAGGCGTCGCGCGCCCCGGTGGCGAATCAAGTTGAATGGTCATGGACGCCGCAGGTGGATGATCCCGCTCGCGGCCAGCATGACCGGCGCGCTCCTGGCGATGTCGCTGACAGCCCTCGCGAGCGCGTCAGGCGCAAGCAGACCCAACGCAAGGGCACGGCCCGCCGCAGCGGGCGACGGGGTAAACACCAGTCTGATCAGCCAAGGCCAGCAGACTTTCCGCTTCGACACGTTCGGCGACCAGGCGTTCTGGGGCGGCGTCTTGGGCCTTAATCAGACCATCGCGGGAGCGGCTAACGGTGGCATTGGCCCTGGTCTTACCCCGAGGCAAGCACTCGCGCTTGGCCTGAAGGTCGACGTGACCGCGCTGCCCAACTCGGTGCGACAGGGGATACTCAACGGGACGATAAACCTGGACGACCCGGCGACGACGCTGGCCTTGTTGAAGCTCAACGCGGTGGTTGGCGTCAAAGGCTTCTTCGACAGCAACGGCAATCTGACGTCGGTCGGCATCGAGTGCGCCCTGTGCCACTCGACGGTGGACAACTCCCTGGCCCCGGGCATCGGCCACCGTTTGGACGGATGGGCCAACCGCGATCTGAACGTGGGTGCCATTATCGGGTTCGCTCCGAACCTGCAGCCCATCGGTTCGCTGCTGCACATCGACGTGCCGACGCTGCGCAACATTCTCAACGCGTGGGGACCTGGCAAGTTCGACGCCGAGTTGCTGCTTGACGGCAAGGGATTCCAGCCCAACGGGACCTCGGCTGCGACGCTGATTCCGCCCGCCTTCGGCTTGGCCGGCGTCAACTTGCACACCTACACCGGCTGGGGCTCGATCCCGTACTGGAACGCGTTCGTCGCCGTCCTGGAGATGCACGGCAAGGGCACCTTCTTCGACCCGCGGCTCGACAACGCCCAGCAGTTCCCGATCGCCGCGGAGAATGACTTCGGTCACGTGACCGCCAATCCTGACCTGGTCACGCCGAAGCTGCCGGGGTTGCAGGCGTACGAACTCTCGCTCAGGGCCCCCGCGCCGCCGCCCGGATCGTTCGACCCTGCGGCAGCGGCCCGGGGCAGGATGTTGTTCGACGGGCCGGCGTTGTGCTCGACGTGCCACGTCCCGCCGATTTTCACTGCGCCCGGCTGGAACCTGGTTCCTCCAAGCGCGATCGGCATCGACAGCTTCGAGGCAGACCGCTCGCCGACGCACATGTACCGGATCACTCCCTTGGCCGGGCTGTGGACCCACCAGAAGGGCGGCTTCTACCACGACGGCCGGTTCCCGACCCTGCTGTCCGTGGTCCAGCACTACAACGCGGTGTTCAACCTGAACCTGACACCTTCGCAGGAGAACGACCTCGTGCAGTACCTGCTGTCGATCTAGCTCGTACGGAGATCGGAGATAGTCCCATGAGGTATCTGTACAAGGCACTCACGGTGGCGGGCAGCTATCGGGCGCAGCGGGTGATGGGCATCGCGACGCTCGCCGGGCTGGCAGCGACAATAGCCATCGGCCTGTTCGTGGTCCCGCCGGATGCGACGCAGGGTGAAGTCCAGCGGCTGATGTACGTACACGTCCCGGTCGCGTGGGTGACATTCCTTGCGTTCGGTGTGGTATTCCTCGCCAGCGTCGCCTACCTCATTACCAAGCGCATCCAGTGGGACCGGGTGGCTGCGGCTTCGGCAGAGATCGGCGTGGGGGCGTGCGCGCTGACCATCGTGCTCGGGTCCTTGTGGGGCCGCCCGGTGTGGGGCACGTGGTGGACCTGGGATCCGCGGCTCACCACGACCGCCGTGCTGCTGTTGATCTACGTGGGCTATCTGTCGCTGCGCATGGTGGCGGATAGCCCGGCCCGACGGGCGAAGTGGTCGGCGGTCGTCGGCGTGATCGGCTTTATTGATGTGCCGATCGTGCACGAGTCCGTCGTGTGGTGGCGGTCGCTGCATCAGCAGGCCACGGTGCTGCGGCTTGGGCCGCCCACAATTGCCGGCAGCATGCTGGCCACCTTGCTCCTCGCGTTCCTCTCCTTCTCGGTGGCCTACGGCTACCTGATGGCCGTGCGTCTGCGGATCGGGCGGCTGGAGGATCGCAGCGCCGCTCCGGTCTCGTCGCCCACGCCGAGGGCCCGCCGTCCTCGGCCGGTCGGCATCGCGACCTCAGTTGACATCCCTACCTCAGCTGACATCGCTACCTCGGCCGGAACCGACCTCCATGCATGACGTGGGATACGTAGCCGCAGGCTATGCGATCACGATGGCGACGCTTGCCGGTTACCGGTGGCACCTCGCTGCCAGGACGCGCAGAGCCCGGCGCTATGTGTCGGCGGTCACCCGCCATCCGCTCGGCGGGCGGCGTCCGAAGTGAGCCAGGATCTCGTAGAGCTACACGGCTCTCCAGCCGATTCCGTTCACCGCGGCGGGTGGCGCGGAGCCCAGCTCCGGGTTGCCGCGTGCCTCTCGGTGGTCCTGCTCTCGCTGGCCTGGGTTGCGGTCAGGGGGCTGACCGGCAACTTCGTCTACTACCTCACCCCGACCGACATATTGGCGCACCATAAGGCGCAGGTGGGGCAGCGGATCCGGCTCGGCGGCTACGTCGTGCCAGGCAGCGTCCACCACGTGGGTTCCCTGCTGATGTTCACCGTTACGGACCACGCCTACTCGATCCATGTATCAGACACGGGAGCGGTGCCGGAACTGTTCAAGGCAGGCCAGGGCGTCGTGCTCGAGGGCGTCATGGGCACCGATGGGCGCTTCCACGCCGACACGGTGCTGGTGCGGCACAACGGTGACTACTTCCCGCCTAAACCCGGCCAGCCGCCGCCGCATCGAGCTGACCTGGCGCCCGGGGGCTGACAATGAGTCAGCTTGGGACCTACCTCCTACTGTTTGGGCTGGCGGTATCCGGGTACGGCGTGCTCGCCGCCGCAGTCGGCGTGAAGACCGGTCGCCCCGCGCTTGTCGAAAGCGCGAGGCGGAGCGCGTTCGGCCTGTTCGCGATCCTGGCTGCGGCCACCGGCACGATGCTCGTCGCGTTGCTGAGCAACGACTTCGCGATCCGGTATGTGGCGGACAACTCCGCGCTGGAGACGCCGACCTTCTTCAAAGCACTGGCACTGTGGGCGGCTGATGACGGTTCGCTGCTGCTCTGGAACCTCATCCTGGCCGGCTACGTTGCCGCGGTTGCCTTGCGGTTCCGGCGTGACCGGCCACCGACGTTCCCGTACGCGCTGAGCGTCCTTTTTGCGGTCCAGCTGTTCTACCTGATCTTGATCAACGGTCCGGCGAGGCCATTCGCCAGCCTGACGAATCCGCCGGCGGACGGCAGAGGCCCCGCCCCGTTGCTGCAGAACCATCCCTTGATGGCGGTCCATCCGCCGTTCCTGTACCTCGGTTTCATCGGCTTCACCGTGCCCTTCGCATTCGGCATCGCGGCGCTGCTCGCCGGCCAGGGATTGGATCAGTGGGTCTCGCTCATACGCAGGTGGACGCTCGTGGTGTGGTGCTTCCTCACCGTCGGGCTGCTGCTGGGTGCGCTCTGGTCGTATTCGGTGCTCGGCTGGGGAGGCTACTGGGCCTGGGACCCGGTGGAGAACATCGCACTTTTGCCCTGGCTGGTGTCAACCGCGTTTTTGCACTCGGTCATGCTGCAGGAGCGGCGCGGCATGGCCCGGCTGTGGAACATTGCCCTGGTCATAGGCGCGTTCTCGCTGATGACGTTCGGCACATTCCTGACCCGCGCCAACGTGCTGTCCTCAGTGCATGCGTTCGCGCAAACGTCGGTCGGGCCGGCTTATCTCGCGTTCTTGGCGCTGGTGCTGCTGGCTGGCTTCGGCCTCGTGGCCTGGCGCTTGCCGGAACTCCGCACGCCTTCAAGCCTGACCTCGGCGATCTCCCGCGAAGGGGCATTCGTCGCCAACAACGTGATGCTGCTCGCCGCCGCCGCGATCATCCTGCTGGGCACCACTTTCCCGCTCGTCGTCCAAGCCGAATCAGGCCAGCAAGTGACCGTCGGCGGTCCCTACTTCCGCAGCTCGGTAACCCCGGTGTTCCTGCTGATCCTGCTGCTCGCCGGCACGGCACCGTTGCTGCCCTGGCGCGCCACCAACCGGTCACGGGCCCTGCGCCGGCTACGCGTGCCCGCCGCTGCGGCAGCCATCGTCGTGATCGCCACCGCGTGGGCGGGCGTCGACCAGGTCGCGGCCATCGCCGGGTTCGGGCTGGCCATGCTCGTTTTCGTCACAAGCGGTCAGGAGATCCTCAGCGGGCTGGCGATCGGCCGGCATGGCGTGCGCGGGGGCGCGGTGCGCGCCCTGGTCAGAGGACGGCGAAGGCACGCAGGCCTGATCGTGCACATGGGTCTCGCCCTGGCAGCCGCCGGCATCACCGCGTCATCCAGTCTGGGCCAGCAGGCTCAGGCCACCTTGAAGACCGGCCAGAGTACCGAGTTCGGGGGTCAGGTACTGCGGTATACGGGTCTGAGTGCGGACCGGCAGCCGCAGCGCATCGTGCTCACCGCGACGGTGTCCGTCACGAATCTGTCCGGCGACGCGGCAGGCTGGCTCGACCCGCGCATGAACCTGTACCCGGCTGCCAGCGAGCCGATCGGTTCGCCGTCGATCCGCCGGGGGATTGTCTGGGACCTTTACGCATCGCTGATCTCGCTGCAGGACAACGGTGGCTCGGCTACCTTTCGCTTCTATCGCAACCCCGGCGTGAACTGGCTGTGGTTCGGCGGTCTGGTGATGGCGCTCGGCGGTTTCGCGGCAGCGTGGCC
>Ga0126378_10002881_pt1 | contig 12870 bp, 11 predicted proteins | sample PanSoiMetPlot_23_FD_92587 | JGI IMG/M metagenome (GOLD analysis project Ga0126378, IMG submission 92587) | Tropical forest soil microbial communities from Panama - MetaG Plot_23 | ecosystem: Environmental > Terrestrial > Soil > Tropical forest > Bulk soil | place: Panama | collected 2016-02-17
TTAGCCCCGCCTTCCCGGAAACAACTATACCCACTTCTCTTGCTCTGTTTCTTTATTTGTTGTGCCCCGCGGGCGCCTCTTCCAGCTCCAAAGAAGCCGCAGGGAATTTATCATGTGGTCCGGCCCGGGGAGAATTTGTTTCGCATCGGCAAAGCCTATGATGTCAGTCACGAGGAGTTGGCCCGCATCAACGGCATCCGCGACTCCAGTCAGATCCGCGTTGGCCAGAGAATATGGATTCCCGGGGCGACCGGGCAGCTACCCGTAGAAATGATCACTCCGGTGGAGTCCGCGCCCGAAATTCCCAGTGCTCCTCAGCCGCTTGACCTCGACCGGGAGAGATTTATCTGGCCGGTAAACGGCACGATAAATTCAGGATTCGGCCAGCGCGGGTCGAATTTTCACGACGGCATCGATATCGCCGCGCCGGAAGGGACGCCGATTCGGGCGATCGAGCGCGGAGAAGTCATCTACGCCGATCAACTGCGGGGCTATGGAAACATCGTCATCGTCCGTCATCCAGACGGTGTGATCTCTGTCTACGCTCACAATGAAAGCAATCTGGTGCGGCAAGGGCAAACGGTTTCCCGCGGGGAGACTATCGCCAGGGTCGGGAGCACGGGAAGAGTAAGCGGACCTCACCTGCACTTCGAGATTCGCCAAAACAATACGGCGCAGGATCCGCTACGGTTTTTACCCCAGTTGTGCTGTCTTCCGGCATCGGTTACAGTGCCGCCGAAAGGGTAGTTTATGAAAGACTTGGCCAACCTCAGAAATGACGTGGTGGGAAGTTTGTTGCGCCCAGCGGCGCTGAAGGAGACTCGGCGGCGCTTCGACGAAGGAAAGATCGGCCTCGAGGAGTTGCGTGCCACCGAAGATCGGGAAATCCGCCAAGCCGTCCGGCTCCAGGAACAAATTGGGCTGGGCATCCTAACCGACGGAGAATTTCGCAGGCTCAATTTTCAAGATAGTTTCGGCGAATCTGTAGCCGGGTACGACGCGGCCAAAGGCAGCATCAAATTTTACGAGCATCGGGTAGAAGGCTCCCAGCCGCTGCAGCGCTGGGAAGTTTCACGCAGCGGCGAAGTCAAAGGGACGGTGATGTCCCAGAGGCTGCCGGTGGTCGAGCGGTTGCGCCTTGCGCGCAACGCGCCGTTGGAAGAATTTCGCTTTGTGAAGCAGGTGGCGCAAAAGCCGGTAAAGGTGACGCTGATTGGGCCCGATCGAATTTCCCAGCGGTTCGACTGGCAGAACTCCAAGACAGTGTATCCGACGATGGATGAGTTTATGGCGGATGTCGTGAAGGTGGAACGAGAGATAATCCAAGGGCTGGTGGATGCAGGGTGCCGTTACATCCAGATCGACGCTCCGGGTTATACCGCCTACGTGGACTCGCCGTCGCTTCAGGCGATGCGTGACCGAGGCGAGGACCCGCAAGAGAACTTTAGCCGGTCCCTCAAGGCCGACAACCAGTTGTTGGAGGGATTAGACGAGGTGACTTTCGGGATTCATCTGTGCCGCGGCAACCAGCGTAGCATGTGGCACCGCGAGGGAACCTACGACGACATCGCGGAAAGGCTGCTGAACGAGTTAAAGCATGATCGCTTTCTTTTCGAGTATGATACGCCCCGGGCCGGGGGCTTTGAACCGCTGCGATTTTTACCTAAAGGCAAAGTCGTGGTCCTGGGCTTGGTGAGCACCAAGGTCCCACAGCTGGAAAAGGTCGATGACCTCAAGCGACGCATCGATGAAGCGAGCAAATACGCTCCCTTGGATCAGCTCGCGATTAGCCCCCAATGTGGTTTTTCGTCCGATGTGGTCGGTAACCTCATCAGCGCAGACGATCAGAAGAGAAAGCTTGAAGTTGTGGTCGAAACCAGCCGGCAGGTATGGGGCTAGTCTGGACGATCACTAGGGTTCAAGGTTCAATGGAACGGCCCCAAGGGCAAGTTGCTGCCTCGCGCCATTTGTGTTAGCTCACGAGCATGAACGAGAACATCGCGGCTATTCGTCAGGCTATTCGAGACATTCCGGATTTTCCCAAGCCCGGTATTATCTTCAAAGACATCACTCCGCTTCTAGGAAACGGCCGGCTTTTCGGGCGCACCATCGACATCTTCGCTGACCGATATCAATCGCAAAAGGTTGATACGGTTTTGGGCATCGAATCCCGTGGCTTTATTATTGGCGCGGCATTGGCTTACAAGCTGGGCGCCGGTTTTTGTGTGGTGCGCAAGCCGGGCAAGCTCCCGTACCAGACCCACAGCGCCAGTTACGAATTGGAATATGGCGTGGACAAGCTCGAGATTCATATTGACGCGATCCCGAACCATGCCCGGGTGGTTATCGCCGACGATTTGATCGCCACTGGGGGCACGGCTGCGGCGACGGCGCAGTTGGTGTCCAAACTCGGCGCAACAGTTGTGGAATGCGCCTTTGTCATCGAGCTTTCTTTTCTCAAGGGAAGAGAGAAACTCAAACCTCACGGAGTTTTTTCGATACTACAATACGATTCTGATTGATCAACGACGCGGCCTCGCTGTGTCACAATTCCTTGACATCCCAGGTCAATCGTCTATAAGGTGACTTTAGAATTAGCTTGAGGGAAACCAGCGAAGAAGTCGATTTCGCGGGACAATTTTTTTGCTCTCCTTCACGCTCTAGTGTAATATCCACCTTATGAAACGAATTGAAGAAATGACTTTCTGGGAGCGTCTCTATTTCCCAGAAGTCATTCGCGGCCTGACAGTGACAGGTTACCATTTCTGGCGTAACCTCATCGTTCACACACTGCATCAGCTCGGCTTCGCCAAAAATGTTTCGGCAGCGGTCACCGTGCAATATCCGGACGAACGAGCGCCCTACCCGGAGACATTTCGCGGCCGTCACAGACTGACCCTCAAAGAAGACGGCTCGGTTCAGTGTACCGCCTGCTTTCTTTGCGCGACGGCGTGCCCGGCGGAGTGTATCTATATTCAGGCCGGCGAATACCCCGACAATCCCGTCGAAAAGTATCCCGTACGTTACGAAATCGACACCCTGCGCTGTATCTATTGCGGCTTCTGTGTCGAGGCGTGCCCCTGCGATGCTATCCGCATGGACTCGGGCACGCATCCTGGAAATTTGGGTTTTAGCCGACAGGCATTTGTCGAGACCAAAGAAGTGCTAATGAAGCGTTCGGAGGAGTTAGCTGAAAAAGGAAAAGAAGGTCTCTACGAAGAATACGTGAAACCGTACCGACACGTGTGACAGATCTCGGAGAACCTCGAGGAGGATAACCATGGCAAATAATCAAAACGGTTCGAATAAAATTGGCATCACCACCCAACCTTTGCCGGCTTCCGAAAAAATCTATGTTCAGAGCGCCCAGCGGCCGGATGTCCGTGTCCCGATGCGTGCGATTACCATCTCTTCCACGCCGGGTGACCAATCGAGCAACGGGCACTCTCACCCGCCAGTGATGGTCTACGACACGTCGGGGCCGTATACCGACGCCAATGTCGAGACCGATATTCGTAAAGGGCTAAGGCCAATGCGGCTGGAATGGATCAAGGGCCGCGGTGATGTGGAAGAGGTGGCTGGTTACAGTTACACCAACGGCAACGGAAAAAACGGTTCGAAGAAAAGTGCTTCCCCTACCGAACGATTTCCCGACACTGCAAGGCGGCCGGTCCTGCGCGCCAAACCTGGACGCAATGTTTCGCAAATGCACTACGCCAAGCAAGGAATCATTACGCCGGAGATGGAATACATCGCGATTCGGGAGAATATTGGCCGCCAAAAAGCGCTGGAAAATGGCAGCAATGCTGGATCGCGAACACATGCAGGAAATAGTTTCGGCGCAGCGATTCCCAAGTTCGTGACGCCCGAATTTGTGCGCGACGAGGTCGCTCGCGGGCGCGCGATCATTCCGGCCAACATCAATCATCCGGAAAGCGAGCCGATGATCATCGGGCGCAATTTCCTAGTTAAAATCAACGCCAACATCGGGAATTCCGCCGTCGCTTCCTCCGTCGAAGAAGAAGTAGAGAAGATGATCTGGGCGACACGCTGGGGTTCAGATACCGTGATGGACCTTTCGACCGGGGACAACATTCACGAGACCCGCGAGTGGATCTTGCGCAACTCTCCTGTGCCCATCGGCACCGTGCCGATTTATCAAGCTCTCGAGAAGGTTAACGGCAAAGCCGAAGATCTCACCTGGGAGATTTTTCGCGATACCTTGATCGAGCAAGCGGAGCAGGGCGTTTCATATTTTACCATCCATGCCGGCGTGCTGCTGCGCTATGTGCCACTCACGGCTAAACGGATCACGGGCATCGTGTCCCGCGGCGGCTCGATCATGGCGAAGTGGTGTCTATCACATCACAAAGAAAGTTTTCTCTATACGCGGTTCGAAGAGATCTGCGAGATCATGAAGGCTTACGACGTTTCGTTTTCTCTCGGTGATGGGCTGCGGCCCGGCTGTATCGCCGATGCCAATGACGAAGCTCAATTCGCCGAGCTCGAGACCCTCGGGGAACTGACGAAAATCGCTTGGAAGCATGACGTGCAGGTGATGATCGAAGGACCGGGGCACGTGCCTATGCAGCTGATTCACGAGAACATGACCAAGCAACTGGAATGTTGTCACGAGGCGCCGTTCTATACTTTAGGTCCACTGACGACGGATATCGCGCCGGGATACGACCACATTACCAGCGCCATCGGCGCGGCGATGATCGGCTGGTTTGGCACCGCGATGCTCTGCTATGTGACGCCAAAAGAACACCTCGGCCTTCCCGATAAGAAAGACGTGAAAGACGGCGTTATCGCTTACAAAATCGCCGCCCATGCCGCTGATCTGGCCAAAGGGCATCCGGGGGCGCAACTGCGCGACGACGCCCTGAGCCAAGCGCGTTTCGAGTTTCGTTGGGAGGATCAGTTTAATTTGAGTCTCGATCCCGACACCGCCCGTGAGTTTCACGATGAAACGTTGCCGGCGCAGGGCGCGAAAGTCGCGCACTTCTGTTCCATGTGCGGCCCGCACTTCTGTTCGATGAAAATCACCCAGGACGTGCGCGACTATGCGGCACAGAAGGGCCTAGAGGAGCAAGCTGCATTGGAAGCCGGCATGCAGGAAAAGGCGCAGGAGTTCAAACGCAGCGGCGGGAAGATCTATCAAGAAGTGGACACAACTCAGACCGTGACCATGCGCGCGGCGCCAAAGGATTGAAGCGAGACAAACCTAAGCTTTGTTAGTCCTCGGTGGCAAAAGGCGGGAGTTAGCAGCTCCTGCCTTTCTATTTGGGGTTTCGATTTGGCAATTTCAATGGAGGTCGAACAGCGCAAAGGCATATTTCAGCTGGTCAGACGCTTGAGCGCTTCGGTATATTTCTCTCGAGTCTTGCGCACGATCTCAGGGGGCAGGACAGGCGGCGGCGCTTTCATGTCCCACGGAAGATTCACGAGGTAGTCGCGGACAAATTGCTTATCGAAGCTATCCGGTGTTTTGCCCGGATGATAGCCATCCGCGGGCCAGAAGCGTGAAGAGTCCGGTGTCAGAACTTCATCAATCAGCATTATATCGTCGCCCTCAACGCCGAACTCGAGCTTGGTATCGGCGATAATAATTCCCTTCTTTTCAGCTATGGCGCGTGCGCGACTGTAAATTGCGATGGTGGCGTCGCGCATCTTTTCGGCTCTTTTCTTGCCAACTTTCTGGACCATTTGGTCAAATGTAATGTTGACGTCATGTGAACCCACAGGCGCTTTGGTAGATGGCGTAAAGACGGGTTGATCCAGGCGCGAGGCTTCCACCAAACCTTTCGCTAGGGGAATGCCGCACACGGTACCTGTATTTTGGTAGTCTTTCCATCCTGAACCCACAAGATAGCCCCGTACGATGCACTCCACCGGCGCGGGAGTGCTCTTTTTCACCAGCATGCTCCGACCTTCCAGCTTAGCTCTGTGGGGATGACAGCTGGTGGGAAAATCGTCGACATTAGTCGAGATGAGATGATGAGGAACGATATCCTTCATTACATCGAACCAGTAAACGGACAGTGCCGTGAGAATTTTTCCTTTGTCGGGAATTTCGGTGGGCAGAATGACATCGAACGCGGAAATGCGATCGCTGGCGACGAGCAGGAACCGGTCTCCAAAATCATAGATATCGCGCACTTTGCCGCGGTTGAACAAAGTCAATCCAGAAAGAGTTTCTTCAGCCATACCCTGCTCCTTTTGAACACCCGGATGTCGCTAATCTTTCACCGAAGATCCCATGGGGAATGCACTGCGTGGTGCGCATTTTATCCAGACCATATAGTACTAACCATGTCAATTAGCATGCCGATATTTGTCCCGCATGCGATGACGCGGCAACCGCGGCAATCATGTGTTTTGACGGGAAGATTGATGAAAGCGTTTTAAGCCCGGGTTTGAGGCCGAAGAGCTTGGCGGTTTGTCGTCCAGAGCGCGAACAGATGACGCGGCGCCGCCGTTGTCTCTTCCGGCAATGAAATTTAAACGGGATTTTTGGTTCAGATGACGAAGAAAGATAAGAGCGTCAGCCTTTCTTCTTCCTGAAACCTTTGAGATATTCCATCACCAAAAGGAAGAAGAAAAACGCGATACAGGCACCGAAGATCCAAAAAATCGGCTCCCATTTTCCCATGTTCCTTACCTCCTAAAAAAACAGGCCAGCAAATCCTCCGAGGATCCGCTGGCCTGCCTGTTAAGTAGTTCCCCCGCGCTAAGCGGGAGTACTCCCCAATTTGCCTTCCCGCCGTCCTAAAAATAAAGCCGACCCAAAGCTCATGCGTTTGCGGTCGGCCTATTTCCCGACTGGTTGCTTGCGATCCGCACCAACCGTTCGGGAGATGGTTAGACGATTCAACTTATATTGATGCCGGGACTAAATGTCAAGACTCTTTTTACGCGGCAACGCTCTTTCTAAATTACCATCGAGGGTAAATACGAAAACCCGCTCGCCAGAGTGGGTGCTGATGTCCGTGTGCAGATCGACAATTTTGCTGCCCGTGATGTCGCCCACGACTTGATAAAGAAGCGCTCGAGCTTTGTCGATGAGAGTCGCGCGCATTTTCTTGACCAACTCGCTGCCGTCAGCGCTCTTGGCTAGCTGTTCTTCCGCGGGGGTTAGCACGCCCCGGAGGCGAACTAACACGACGTCGTCAACGATATAGGTCCGAGCCTCCTTCGGGCCCCGGCCCATGTAATCGATTTCAAATTGAACTATGGCCCGGCTGATTTCCGCTTCAATTTCACCTTTCGACTTTGTCTGAGGCGCGGCCATCTTAGCGACACGTTTCTCGCCGGCAGTGCGAAAGTGGCTACCTAACGCTCACAGCAGTTCTTTTACGTCCGCTTCATTAAAGCCAGTCAGCTTCTTCTTGCCTTTGATGATCACGGGGCGCTTGAGCAAATTCGGGTCCTTGACCATGAGCTTGATGGCTTCCTCTTTGGAAGGAGGCTTCTGCTTCATATTTTTCAACCGATATAACGGTGTCCGCGTATTGAGAAATTTCTCTATCGGTTCTTCCCCGACTATCTCCTTTAGTTCTTTCTCGGTCAGTGGAGTCTTGCCGTACTCTCTTTCCTCGAAGTTGGCCTTTTTTGCTTGCAAGAAACTTCTTGCTTTACGGCAGGTTGTTCACGTCGATTTGTAGATAAACTTGATGTTATCGGCCATGGTATTCTCCCCGGATGACGATCGTTCAAAGGTTCAAGCGTTCAATTTCGGAGCGGCGCGTATTTTGACTTGAACTTTTGAAGCCTTCCGGTCATTTGAAGAACTTTGCCACGCGCTCGAATGCCTCCGGATTAACTTCGTTTCGTTTGGGCCATCCGCCCTTTAACGGAATCGTGGCGTCGATGATCGCTACCGAGTCTCCCAACCAGCCACGGGAGCTTTGCACTTCCCGGATGATCTCGATGTCTTTGTCCCAGTGCACTCTGGTTGCTACCGCCCACATCACTTCTCTTTCGTTAAATACATCGACATCATCGTCAACGATCACAGCGAGCTTCAAATTCGGCATTTCCACGAAGGCCTGCATGCCGGCTTTGTTGGGCTCGTTTTCGAACTCTTTTTTGATCGAAATATAAGCGATGCAGCGGCCAGCTCCCGAAGGCGGCAGATGGATGGCCTTGATGCCAGGGATGTTTTTCTTGATAACGTTGTAGACGCTTCCTTCCTTGGGGATGCTGCCGAGGTTCCAGTGGTCCATGTGGCCGGGCCAGAAGTCTTCGACGATGCCGTTTCTGCGATAGGTGATGGCTGTCACTTCGATGACCGGCACTTTCATCTCGACCTGGTAGTAGCCGAGAATCTCACCAAAAGGATTTTGTGTGTCACGAACGTGGGGTGGTATTTCTCCTTCGATAATAACTTCGGCGTCTGCGGGCACCAAGAACTTGTCGCCCCAAGTGGTCGACGGCGTCAAACGTAACGGTTCTTTCAGGAATGCGGATGCGGTCAGATAATCGTTATTGCCATATGGAGTCATGCAACAGGTCGAAAGATAAAAAGCCGGATGATGGCCGAGGATAACAATCACCGGCGCGCGTTTATTCTCGGCCTCATACTCACAGGTCATTGCTTCCAGATGATGATGCTTGTGGGCTGAGAAACTCATGCGGCGCGGTTCATAATATTTGTTTTTCGTGAACGTTATGTCGTAAAACTCATTGTGCAATCCCTTCATGGCGCAGGCCATGGTGAGATATGCGCCAGCGTCGTCTTTTTGATGCATCGGTATGGGTAGTGAGCGCAGATCAGCCTTGTCTCCCGTAAGCACGACCTGTTTGACGGGCGCCTTTTCCGGTGGAATCACTTCCACGCTGCCTTGGCTCAGCTCGCGTTTCGCAACTTCAAGACTGACTTCCATTGGAGATTTGATATCGCCCATTCCAAGGGAATCGGCGACATATTGGCGCGTCACCCAGGGGTTGTAAAATAGTGAAAATTCAGATTTTTGACCGTTTAATGCGGGCACGTTTTCGAACAAGACCATCTTGGGTTCGTTGCGCAAATCGAGATGTTTGAGATAAGCAACCGTTTCGTAGTTGTTGGCATCGATAAAGTTTCGCTCGCGAATAACCGATCCTTCTCTTTTTGCCCCCTCTTGTTCGATGAACCCCGGTAGATCCTTAGCCATCGTCTTTCTCCTCTAAAATTTCGCTCGCAAAGTATTCATCTTACTTAATCGAATACCAGAGCGAGTGCAAGCGAGCTCAGCTGCTCACAAGGCTCCTAAAGGCTCGCAGTTTATTGCGCCAACCCGAACGGCAAAGCAGGCCGAGCAAATGGCGGATTTGCGCTGATTTCTTTGCGCTAGTCGGGTACCAGGGTTTCTCTTCCCTGGGGCCAAAGCGGTGGGTCACGATTGTTTTTTGGAGACAATATTTGCGAATTCCCTCAGCGCCATGTCGGGTGCCGAAGCCGCTGTTTTTGGTCCCGCTCATAGGAGCGTCAGGAATGATGAAATTGACCAAACTATCGTTAATGCAGACAGCGCCGACCTCCAAGCGTTCGGCCAATCGGGAATCGGCAAATTCCCGGCGCGAAAGAATACTCGCGCTCAAGCCGTAACGGGAATCGTTGGCCAGCCTAAGCGCTTCTTCAGCGTCTTTGACCTTCATGATCGGAATCACTGGCCCGAAGGTTTCTTCGCGCATGACGCCCATGTTCGGATCGACGTCAACGAGGACAGTCGGCTCATAATAGAAGCCTTTAAAATTGGGATTCCTGCGTCCGCCCGTGAGCGCTTTGGCGCCGCGGCCGACAGCTTCATTGACCTGTGACTCGATCTTTTTCAGTTGCTCCTCTGAAGTAAGGCAGCCGACTTCGACTTCGTCGGCGCTGGCGCCCTGGCGAATGGCCCGGACCCTGGCGACTATCCTGTCCACGAACGGCTCATAAACCGGCGCTTCGACATAAACCCGCTCCACGGACGTGCATGCCTGCCCACAGTTCATCAGCGCGCCCCAAACGCAGGCGCCGGCGGCGCGCTCGAGATCGGCGTCCTTGAGGACGATCATCGGATCTTTTCCGCCGAGTTCCAAAGATACCGGAATCAGTCTTTCGGCTGCGCGATGCATCACGTGCTTGCCGGTTTCAACGCTCCCCGTGAAAGCGATCATGTCGGCGTGGTCGATGAGAGCTTCTCCGGTTTCCCCGCGGCCAACGACAACTTGAAAAAGATTTTCGGGAAATCCTGCCTTGGCCATAATTTCTGTGCCGAAGAGCGCCGAGAGAGGAGTTAATTCAGAAGGCTTAACCACGACAGCGTTGCCGGCCATGACAACGGGGAGCGCTTCTCCCAAGGTAAGGGTCAGAGGAAAATTCCACGGACTGATAATGCCGATGACTCCGCGCGGCACATAGGTAGAAACAACCTTTTTCGTCTTCATCAGCAGAAAATGCGCACGGATGGTTTCCGGTTTGAGATATTCTGCGGATTTTTTCGCCCAGACGCCAATGGCGTCGCAGAGATAGAAAAGCTCGTTGCCGTAGGCCTCAGCTCTCGGTCGGCCTGTTTCCGCGGTAAGAATATCCGCGAGTTTGTCTTGCTCGTCGATTAGGAGATCGCGTAATCGATAGAGGAGCTTTGCCCGTTCCGAGAAAGCCGTGGCTTGCCATATTGTTTGCGCTTTCCGCGCTCGAGCAACGGCAGCGGCGACGTCGTCAGAGGAGGCAATGGCTAATTCGGCAATCTGCTCGAGAGTACCTGGGTTGCGAACGACAATGGTTTGGGTTTTCACGACGATTTCGTTGTCGGCATAAAATTTATTTCTTCTTCGGTAGTAGGGAATAAAAGGATCTGTCTGAGATACGGAGGAGTCACACCATGGTCTGGCCGCCGCAAATATTGATTGCTTGACCTGTAATCCCCTGAGCCAGATCCGACGCGAGATAGCAGGTTAGCTCGGCAACTTCGCTGGCTTCCAAAAATCTTTTTATGGGGACCCCTGCCACTGCCTGCGCTCTGAACTCTTCCGGCGAAATGCCTTGGAAGACTGCAGTCTCATTGATCCCCTGGGTCGCCATTTCGGTATCGACCCATCCGGGACAGATGGTGTTGACCGTGATGCCGCGATCCACGACTTCCAAAGCCAGCGCGCGGGTGAAGCCAATCATACCATGCTTGGTCGTGCAGTAGGCTGTGTAACCAGAGACGCCAAATTTTCCCAGCACAGATGAGATATTGATTACGCGCCCGGCGGAATGGTTCGGCATGCACTTAAGGACTTCTTTAGTGACCAGATACATGCCGTTCAGATTTGTATCCAGGATGCGATACCACCTTGAGTCGTCCGGATCGTCGATGAGACTAAGGCCAGAAAGGCCGGCGTTGTTCACAAGAATCTGAATCGCTCCCCATTGCCCTACGATTGCGGCGACGCCGCGTTGGATATCTTCCTTTCTTGTCACATCCATCCGGACGGTAAGATTGGTTAACCCAAGCGAACTAAACTCGGCGTGAGCAGCGGCAAGATGCGCACGGTTACGGGAAGCTATTGCCACTTTAGCGCCATCTTGCGCCAATTTTAGACCGATAGCTTTGCCGATCCCAGTTCCTCCTCCCGTCACCATCGCTACCTTATTGCTTAACATTTCTTCAGAGGGATACGTAACTGCTTTTATTTTGAAAGGCAAGCCACGGAGATCCAAAATGCTCTCCCTTGAGTTGCTGACTTCACAGTAGATTTTAGTTTGGGCAGCAAAGACCGATAGTATCGCTAAGTGGACCTTCCGCGGAAATGTCCAATAAATTAATTGCAGCTTTTTTAGCTGAGATTCGCTAAAATATTCACGCTGCGTCCGAAGGAAGCTGCGCGACTAATGGACATTACTCAGCTCTTGACGTTTGGGGTGGAACAAGCGGCATCGGATTGTCACTTGAGCAGTGGTGAACCACCGATGCTGCGCATTAACGGAGAGTTGAAAAAATTGGATTTTCCCGCCCTCAGTAGAGAAGAAGTGCACACACTTGTTTATGATATCATGACTGATACGCAACGAAAAGTATTCGAAGAGACGCACGAGTGCGATTTTTCGTTTGAGTTCGGCTCAGTCGGCCGATTCCGTGTGAATGTTTTTCTGCAGCGCAAAGGGGAGGGTGCCGTTTTCCGTTCGATTCCAACCAAAATCCTTACTTTGGAAGAATTGGGAATGCCGCCAGTATTGAAGCAGATCTGCAGTAAGGAAAAGGGACTGGTTTTGGTCACGGGACCGACCGGCTCGGGTAAATCGACAACCCTTGCGGCGATGATCGATTATCTTAACAGTGATTTCGAAGGTCACATATTGACCATCGAAGACCCCATCGAGTTTGTCCATGCTTCAAAAAAGTGTCTCGTCAATCAACGTGAATTGGGTCCTCACACGTATAGTTTTGCCAACGCGTTGCGAGCCGCGCTGCGCGAAGACCCGGACATCATTCTAATTGGCGAAATGCGCGATTTGGAGACGATTCAGCTTGCGCTTACAGCGGCGGAAACAGGCCATCTCGTGTTTGGTACTTTGCACACTTCTAGTGCTCCAAAGACCGTTGACCGCGTCATCGATGTTTTTCCGCCGAACCAGCAGGCGCAAATACGTGCCCAATTCGCCGAATCCATCGAAGCGGTCATTACTCAAACCTTGTTGAAAAAAAAAGGCGGCGGGCGAGTCGCAGCCTTGGAGGTCATGATTGGAACCACTGCCGTACGAAACCTGATTCGCGAGGGCAAGGTGCATCAACTTCCCGGAACGATACAGGTAAGCCAGAAAGATGGCATGCAAACTATGGACATGGCGCTGCAAAGTTTGGTGAGTCGCGGAATAGTGGCTAAGGAAGAGGCCCAAACCAAGAGCATGAATCCCAA
>Ga0126378_10002884_pt1 | contig 12865 bp, 13 predicted proteins | sample PanSoiMetPlot_23_FD_92587 | JGI IMG/M metagenome (GOLD analysis project Ga0126378, IMG submission 92587) | Tropical forest soil microbial communities from Panama - MetaG Plot_23 | ecosystem: Environmental > Terrestrial > Soil > Tropical forest > Bulk soil | place: Panama | collected 2016-02-17
GCGAGATCCTGGCTGCCTGCAACCCGAGAGTGCCCCAGGAGGAGCTGGCCGTCCGCATCCTGCTCGGCTCCGGCATTCGGGAGTCCGAGTTGTGTGGTTTGGCGTTGGTGGGGCCGGACGGGCTGTCGGACCTGATGCTCGATTCCATGGTGCGGGGCCGGGTCGAGCTGCGGGTGCGATGGGACGCGGGCGCCAAGGGAAGGAAGTCACGGCGCGTGCCGATTACGGTCAAGCTAGCAGGAGCCATCAAGCGGTATGAGGGGCGGCACCGGCCGGAGACTGAACACCCCCACCTACTGATCAACGGAAGAGGGCAGCCGTACCAGCGCTATGGGATAGACGCCATGATGGATCGGCTCAAAGAGCGGACCGGCTTCCGGGTGCACGCCCACGCATTCCGCCATACGTTCGCCACCTTGGCAACCAAGCTGGGCTGGAACTTCGAGCACCTGCGCGCCGCGATGGGGCATTCGGATTACAAGGTCTTGCAGCGGTACGTGCGGCTCGCCATTGAGCGGGACCTGGGTTCCAAACGCGAGTGGGCAGAGTTCATCGTGACGAACCCAGCGCTGGACTAGCAGTGGCGAGAGCTGGTCGTCCTGTCGGCGATGACGTTCCAGATGTTGGCTCCCGCGTGCGAGGGCCCGCTACGGCCCGGCTCTGCAACGTCCCGTCATGGCAAGCGGGGAGGCCGTCCCCGGGCGCGGCGCATGCGGCGGCCGGCTGGCCTCTTCTGACTGGATCGGCCCGAGTAACCCAGTAGCGGTCGCCACCGATGTTGGAGGTTGATGGGATAGCTCCATCGCGGGTCGAAGAAATACGCATACACGCCAACAACGCCCGGCGCTGCGGCGATTGCGAGGAGTACGTACGCGATCCACCGAATGTCGGCTCGCTGAGGCAGAAGGGTAATCAGTCCGCCAATCAATCCGCTTGCCGCGACTAGGGCCGAAGCACCGGGCGATGCCCAAGCGCCGCGGTACGGGGGCGCCGCCATCCATTTCCTCGAACGACCAGCCCACACGCGGACCGACCAGATGAGGACGAACACAGTCAGGGACAGCCACAGCGCTTCGAAAAGCCAATTGGGCATTGGACAGGCCCGCATTCCGCAATGTATCGCTCAAGCTATCGGGCTGACAATGGATGAGAGCGCTGCTGCCCACGCGCTTGCCGAACGGGGCGTGATCGTTGAAAAGCTGCGGCCAGTGGTCGAGCGGTTGGCGACTGAGCGGCAGCCCGAGCAACACGACCATCTGGCGTCATGCCGAACGTACCGCCGACTTTGTTGGTCGTGAGGGCTCTTGTGGAGCGTGCATGCTCGCTCGCAGCAACGGATACCGCGCCGGTTGCGGAAATCGAGCACATCGTGCGCGCCCTGATCGAGCCCGGAAGCGAGATCGCGTCGCTGCTGGAGAGCTTCGGCGTTAGGCGCGGCGACCTACGCGGTTCGGAACCCTAGGTACAGGCCGCCGCCGCAGAACGGACCCGATCGACTGGTGTCAAAAGAGAAGGGCCTGCGGGAGCGCCATCAGCTCCCTCGCACCACCTGGTGGGTGGGTTTGAGGGGCGCCAGGACCTTAAAGGGCAAACGACGGAGCGCGCAACAGGCAGTGCCTCGTGCCGCCTCCCTTTACTAACAGCGCTGGATTAAGTATTGTAAGTCCGTGCTGATGGACTCGCGTGGATTCAACGGGAGGTGAGAAACCATGGGTAAGACTTGTGCGGAGCCTCCGGCTTGCCCCCGGGTGTTCGAGACGGAGCGAGGGACGGTATTCGTTCAGGGATATGTCCTCACCGACGGAGCTGTTCCCTCTCATGCCACGCCGCCAACCGGAGAGAGCCTAATTGAGATGCCGCGAGAAGTGCTCCTCCGCTTCGCCAGTGAGCTGGAGAAGAGGCCGGCTGCGAATCTGAGTGAACTTGTTGCCAATTTTCAGCGAAGCGCCTTTCGACTGGAGACGTTGCCTCAGTATCTGGTGGACGCCGAAGCAGAGCGTTTCGCCGCGTTCCGGGAGGGTCGGCCGCTGCCGGAACGGTCAGAGCGGACCAACAAGTGGCTTCGCCGAATTGCGGCAATGACCCAGGCTGGACAACGGTGGTATCGGGTTCACATTCTCAGCCAACCGCTCACCGACTACCTGCGCTATGAGCTGCTTGCCTATCAGGAGAATGCGGCCGCCGGCGAAGAGATTCGCATCGCGGACGTGGGGATACATCCGGAACTCGCGGATCTGCGGACCGACTTCTGGCTTCTCGATGGCGATGGCGACGAAGCGGTAGTTGCATTGATGCAATACGACCGTGACGGGCGGTATCTCGGGTTCTGGCGAGCAGACGATGTGGAGGTGATTGAGCGCTGCCGTCGGGAGCGGGATCGAGCTTTGGCGGCGTCGGTACCGTTGAACGACTTCCTAGCCGCCGTGGGCGATATCAAGCGTCCTCGGGTCTCGATACCGTAGCTGTGGCTGACGGCCCGCTAGCCCTTCTCGTCGAGCGTAACCGTCTGGCCGCGGAGTTGCGGCGGTTGCGCCAGGCAGCGGGCCTAAGCACATACGCCCTGGCTGATCTGATCGGCGTAAGCCAATCCAAGGTCTTCAAGATGGAGACCGGCCGCACAGCTGCCAGACCGGCTGATGTGGAAGCGTGGGCGCGAGCGACTGGCTCATCCTCCGGTGAGATCGGTCGGTTGGTGGAGCGTGCGGAGCGAGCGCGGACCGAGGCTGTCGCTTGGCGTGGCGCGATGGGCCAAGGGCTCCCACGGCTTCAGGAGGAAGTGGCCGCTCTTGAACAAGTGGCCACAACGATCCGCATGTATCACCCGGTGCTTGTTCCTGGCCACCTCATGACGGCCGAATACGCGCGTCGTCTGTATGTCGCCCAATACACGGACGATCGGCCGGATATCGGAGCGGCTGTGGCAGCCTGGATGGAGCGACAGACCATCCTGTACGACGAATCGAAGCGTTTCGAGTTTGTCTTAACCGAGGCTGCTTTGCGATGGTCGATTGCCCCTCGGCCAGTGCAGCTGGCGCAGTTGGACCGCATTCGCCAGGTGCTCACGCTGCCTAACGTTAATCTGGGAATCCTGCCACTTGGGATCGCGCTGCCCGTATGGCACTCACACGGTTTCACCATCTACGAGGACCGCAATGACGACGGCGATCCCTCGGTCCACGTCGAAACGCTGACGGCGAGCCTGAGCGTAAGCGACCCGGCGGACGTGGAGACGTACCGTCGCACCTTCGCCTCGCTGCGATCAGCTGCCGTTGTCGAGGAGGCGGCCACGGCCATCGTCGGGCAGGTCGCTGCGCAGCTAGTCGACTGAGCTGGACGCGTCCCCCCGTCGGCCTGCGGCCTTGCGGGCTCCAAGTCCTTGTAATTCCGATTTAAATCTGCCAGAATGCTGTAGGAGGTGATGCGGGATGTCGAGAACGTGGAAGGACATGCGGGAGTGCGGTCAGCGGCGGCGCCGGCGGGAGACGGTCTATCGCGAGCGAAGGCGGCCGCCGCCGTGGTGAGGGAGGCCGACGCGTTTGAGGTGAGGAGGTGGACGAGATGAGCTGTCCGAAGTGCAAGAAGGGCCAGCTGGTGGCGATGACGGGACCGTTTGGTGACTTCATGCGCTGCTTGCGAAAGAGCTGCGGCTACGTCGAGCTGGTGCCGGACGAGGCGCCGGGGTGAGGCCTGAGCTGCGCCTCGTGCGGTTGGAATCTGGCGATCGTGTGTGGGTGGCCAGGGCGGTGTCCCAGATGATCCCCGGCTCTGCCGCCCAAAATCTCCCCTGCCCCCCTTGGCCAGCTCTCAAATGCTCGGGGCCGCGCTGTCAAGGGTCGCCTGGGCGACGGCGATAGCCGCTTGCCCTTGACAGGGATGAGCGGCGGCGAGCGACACAATCCCCGCCGTTCGGGGGGCAGGGAGAAAGAAGAGTTCAACCGCATGGACGGAGGAGGTGAGTCATGAACAAGGTGATGCTGCGCGGAAACCTGGCCCGAGCGGTGGAGATCAAGGATCTCGGCAATGGCCAGCTGATCGGCAAGAGCTTGATGGCGATCTCGCGCTACGGGAAGCGAGAGGGCACGGACTACGTGCGGATCGTGCTCTGGGGGAAACAGGCCCTGAACGCTGCCAAGTACCTGGCGAAGGGTAGCAGCGTGAGCATCGTCGGCCGCCTGCGCTCTGAGTTCTATGAGCAGAAGAACGCTGACGGCCAGGTGCGGCTGAACACCGAGGTGGTGGTGGACGAGATCGAGTACCTGAGCCGTCCACCGCTGGCAGCCGTCGGCACCCCTGACGCGAAGCACGGCAAGTGAACGGCAACCTCTGGCGTCAAGACCGTTCCGCCGGACGTGAGCAGCTGCCGCGCTATGTAGCGGGGGTTGCGCTGATCGCGTTCGGGCTCTCCGTGCTGGCGCTGTCGCTCGATCGCTTTCTGATGGTCCTGGCTGTGGTGGTAGTTGTCACGGTGCTCGTGCTCGTCCTGCTGTGGCAACGCTCGCTGCCGCATCGGGCGACGACCGCGCTGACGCTGCTGGCGAGAGGCAGGGACGGAGAGCGACCACGGCTGCGCCGGATCTGGCGAAGAGGTGCTGTCTGGCATCTGGCTTGGAGAGTGCCCCTTGGCGTCACGGTCACGAGCTTGCTACGCCAGCGTGAGGCCATCGAGCAGGCTCTCGATGTGTCGATCGAGCTTTGGTACAACCGCCGGTTGGTTCACATGCGGGTGGGCACGGCCCGGCTGCCGAAACACGTGGACTTCTGCGACTTCTACCGGCGACCGCCGACCGTCGGTGAGCTGACGTTCGGGGTCGGGCGAGGTCGAGAAGGTGCGCTCTGGGTGGACCTGGTGCAGCTGCCCCACCTCTTGATCGGCGGTGCGACCGGCGAGGGCAAGACGGCCTTTCTGCGTCAGGTGATCACGGGCCTGGTCTTGAATCAGCCGATCGAGCAGCTGCGGGTGGCGCTGGTCGACCTCAAGGGAATGGAGTTCGGGCTCTTCGAGCAGCTGCCGCATATGTGGGGTCCCGTGGCCCGAGAGCTGGATTCCGCCCTGGCCTTGCTGGCGGAGCTCGGCGCCGAGCTGGATCGACGGCAGGCGGCGTTCGCTGAGGCGGGGGTGCAAACGCTGGCTCGTTGGAATGAGGTCCGACCGACCGAGACGCTGGCGTACGTGCTGGTCGTGGTGGACGAATGCGCGGAGCTGTCGGCCGCTGAGGTCTCAGACCGGGACGAGCGAGTGCGCAAGCAAGCGGCGCTCGCTCATATCTCGCGTTTCTGCCGCCTTGGACGAGCAAGTGGCATCCACGTCATCCTGTGCACTCAGCGCCCGGACGTGGACGCAGTGCCTGGGCAGCTGAAGGCCAACATTCCGGCGACGGTGGCGTTTCGCGTTCGTGGCGAGACGAACAGCCGCATCCTGCTGGGCGAGGGCAACGAGGCTGCCGCCGTCCTGCCGCCCTGGCCTGGGCGTGGGATCTGGCAGTGGGATACGCAGACGCAGTTTCAGGCGCCCTGGCTAAGCCCGGAGCAGGCGGACTTGCTGCTCAATGCGGTGCGTCAGACTGCGCTCCTGGCGGGCGCGGGGAGCGTACCACCGCGCCCTATCCGTACCGACGACCGTAAGGCCGTGGTCTCATGAAGGTCTTGAGCAGCGGCATCGACACGCTGAACATGGCGGCGAAGGGCCAAGTCCAGCCCGAGGTTTGGGAGCTGCTGGCGGAGGCACAGCAGCGTGCGCGGCTGGAGGAGGAGTCGCAGCCGGTCGAGTTCCCGATGACCGGCCAAGCGTTCCTGGTCAAGCCGCACGGCCTGCGCGATCACACCTACTGGCTGACCTCGCCCGACTTCGAGCTGATCCTGGGGAAGTCGGAGAAGTTCCCGCCTGTGCTGGTGCAGCTGCACTCGGCCTACATGCACTCAGTCGGCATCGATCGAGCGCTCGAGCTGATGGAAGCTCTGCTCCGACACGAGATCTTCGCCAGTGCCTACCGGCTGAACGTCTCCCGGATCGACATTTACGCCGACTTTCAAGGTTGGGAGCCGCAGGTGGCGGACCTCGACCGCTTTGTCAGCTTCAGCCGCCACCGGCGTGGCTTTCAGGACAACCAGCAGATCTATATGACCGGTCCGCGCCTGACCGGCTTTATGTTCGGCAAGGGTGACTTGGCGGTGCGGATCTACGATAAGACGATAGAAATCGACCGTCGAGGGGTGAGCTGGCTGCGCGATCTTTGGGGCACGGGCGACAGCGACCGGCCGGTGTGGAGGCTCGAGTCTCAATACCGGCGCGCGGTCCTGGCCGAGTTCAACCTGTCGGGTGTTGACGAGATTCTCGCCTCGGTGCAGGACCTCTGGAGGTATGGAACCGAGGAGTGGATGTCGCTGCGTGTGCCGACAAATCACAGCATTCGGCGGCGCTGGCCTATGGATCCCGTGTGGGAGGAGATACGCAGAATCCGGATCGCACCAACGGCGACAGGCGTGGTCCGAAGGCGTTTGGTGCAGGCGTCGGAGCTCCGCCTGTTGCAGGGGTTCCATGGTTACGCCACCTCGCTTGCAGCCTTGAGACATCAACCGGAACGCCACGAAGCGCTAGCGGATATCGGGCGCTTGCTAGATCAATACTTAGCGTCAAGAGGCCGGCGATTCGAGGGTGAAGTGCGGCGCAAGCAGGATCGACAGATGTTTGTAACCGCATTGATGGACGGCGATTTGGCGACAGACGCTGATGGATCGGGTTAATGACCGACGTAGCCTAGGATGGACTGTGGATGTCGCTAAGCTGGAAAGGGCGCGAATCCTTCGCGGTTGGACTCAGCGACGCTTGGCCGTCGAGTCACATGTTGATCGTGGGACACTGAGTGATCTAGTGCTTGGTCGTCGCAAGCCTACATTGGCAACAATTCAGGCGATTTGCGTCGTGTTGGACTTGACCCTGGCAGACGTGATTGTGTTCCTTGACCAATCCTCGAGCGGTGCAGCATAGGCAAACCTAGCTGAGTGACGGCCTTCCAGACACCCTAGCACTCGAGTCCAACGGATAGTCGGGTTACGATAACACCGTCTGGCCCGGCGGCTACTATTCGTCCGTCTGGAACAATCGCCACATCTATAAGAGGCTCTCCAAGGTTCAGCCGTGTTATAAACGGGGATCGTCTCCCAAGGCTGGCTGCGGAGTGGTATAGCTGGACCACTCCGTTGTCTCCGGTGGACGCTAGCACCTGAGTTCCTCGCAGAACGCCTGTGGTCATCGAGCGTAGCGACCGGTGCTGATCTTGAATGGAGTACATTTCACGGCCACCCCATAAATCCCAAACGCGTATATAGCCATCAGCACTATACGACACTAATACTGAACGGCCCTCCAATGTTCCGAAATGAAGGTCCAGGTAGAGGGAAGATCTGCCTAGCGTATGCAGCACCTTATGAGTTGCAGCATCGTAGACGGTGATCGGTTGATTCTCTCCACCTGTTGCTAATAACAGACGACCTGACGTCTCTGCAATAGCGACCGCTGTTAGTTTGTGACTTGGCTGGCTGAGTCCTGGTGGTGGTTGGATCGTCCAGTGAATACGACGATCACCGTCCTGGATCAGGATGCCAGGGCCGCCACCAACCCAGGCGACAACGGGACGGCGGCCTACTTCCCTGAAGGCGAGGGCAGCTCTGTAATAACCTGGTGCTACCCACTTATACACCAGCTCCCAACCACCTTCCTTTCGACGACTCCAACACTCCACGCTCGCGTCGTGAGATATCGACCAGACCGCGTCCTGGTCAAAAACACGTCCCATAATTAACTGGCGGATCTCTCTCCACATCGGGAAAGAGAACTTATGGTAAAGAGTTCCATTATCGAGGCGTCTGAAAGTGACGACACCGGAGTAGTCAGCGATAGCGACGACGTCACGTTCGAATAGCCGTCCTGTTGTAATGCAGGTGATCTCTGGAGTGTCATCCACATCAATGTCGGCGGCGCCTGCACCAAGTAAGTCCCATATGAGCACAGATCCAGAGGAGTCGCCCGTCACCAGGGTCGGCATGTGGTCCACGACAGCTTTGCACAGAGCCGTGGCCGGAGCCGTGTGACCAGCAAGCTTACTGATCGGCTGTAGTAGTGGCGGTCGCCACAGTTCAACCAAGCCGATATTGGTCTCGGAGTATTCGCCTACGGTAGCGATCACCTGACGACCTTTGACGGCAAGAACTTGAATACCCTCAATGACGCTACTATCTGTCAGGGCCTTCGAAACGGCCTTCCAGGTTCCCTTCGTGTGTTCCCACATGCGAAGGGTGCCGTCGCAGCCTCCCGAGATCAAAAATTCTCGATTAGCGAAAGTGGTGAATGCGAGCGCTGACTGCCATGCGTCTGGCGTCTCCAGCTCATGGATGGGTCCCGCTATTGCACCGTCCTCGGACCTGTGTGACTGGAGCTCTCGATCATCAAAAATACTCATATTACTGAGATCTTCGATGGCATCGCTACTCCATTCAATCGATCGCCTCAAAGATCTGGATCTGTCCCTGGATGTATCGACGTCGTCGTAGTTCCAGGAGTTCGATCCAGGCTGGCGATCAAAATCGTTGTAGAGGTGATGTCGATACCAAGGCTCAGACGACTCTTCGCCATCAGAATCCCATCGTTCGTCATCATCATCAACCATCGGCGCATCCGGAACAAGGATGACGTCATTTCCATGGCTCTCAAGACTGCGCTGCTCACCTGGAAGTAGTTCGCAAACTGTGACAACTCGGTCCTCGCCAGCGGAGGCTAGGTACGTGATTCCATTGAGTCGTCCTAGCGCCAAGGTCACGATGCCAGCATCGAGCCGCAATTCCCCCAGAAAGGTACCGGTGTCTAGGTCCCATATCCGTGCGGTCTTATCCGCGCCACCTGTGACGAGAATTGATGCCTCGCCTAGAGTGCCTGTTGCAAGGCCTCGGAGTCTACCATGCTGCGTAGGGACGTGATAACGGAACTCTCCTGACTCCAGGTCAAGTATGTGTACAATGTCGTCGGAATCAGCGATGGCTAATTGAGGTCTGTCGTGCGATCCGCCGACAGCGGAGCCAATCAGAGATACGTTGCTTACTTCTAGAGTGTCGAGAATGGCTCCGGTGTTGACGTCGAAGTAATTCAGGAAGCCGTCTCCGCCGACGGAAACCGCTGTGACATCATGCCCGGCCTTGTGGGCTGTTAGGCCGGTGATCCGGCCTTCGTGCGGATCGAGTCTCACTCGGTAGTCTGCTGACTTCCACTCACACCAAACCGTGGTCCACGGCGTGGCCATGTTCGGTCGCAACTTTTCCCTCAGCCCGGGATCCTGCTGGTGTGCGGCCATATGCAGCAATGCCGCCCGCTCATTGATGCTAAGCCCTGTTAGGTAGGGTGCAGCGCGTCGATACAGAGTTGCTATCCGAATTGCGTACTTGTCACGTAGGAAAGCGCAGGCGCGGTGCAGCTCTCGAGGTTCAGCAGTAGCGAGAAAGTCGCGATCGCGTATCAATACTCCTAGGTCTCCGCCCATCGCTGCATGCATGGCCAGGTGCCGCCGGAGATACGGATTCGCGCCGCGCCATCCGAGAGGACCAGGGGAAACTAGAGTCCTGAGCGATGAGGAGATTTTCGCCTGTATGGCGGCGGCCGACAGGCGCGCATTTGCGCGAAAATAGTCTGTAAAGTACTGATGAAACAGCCGATATACTGCCTGTCCGTCCTCACCTGATTCGACGATATAGCGGCCGGCTGATAGAAGCAGCCAGTTAATATCGTCCGGAGTGTAGGTGCGTCGAGATGATGACAGGGCGGTTGCCATTGTAGGCCAGACTTCCCGCGCAGGAATACCGACGCCTTCACACCACGCGAGCGGCATCAATAAATCGCGGATCCTTTCGGGATCGTCCGAATCTTCGATATCCTGGTTGAACGCCTGCGTGAGGTCCGATGCGAGCGACTGCTGCCATCCTCTCCGTTGAGTCATCACTGGGGCCCGCCGTTGTAGAGACCGGGCTACCACTCGGGCAAATAGAAAGTTCCGGTCGGCTCGATCGGCAATGACCTTACCTACTTCGGCTGCTGCATCCTCGCGGCCGTAATAAGGTGACTGTTGGCCGCGCGAGACGAGCCGCTTGTAGACGTATTCCTCTAGGCCATTGACAGTCTCTTCATCATCGTCAAGGTTCTCAACCACCATGGGGTGAAGAGTTCGTATTAGTGGGCCAAAGCCACCGTCGGTCCCCTGCTTGTTGGTCCCGGGGCGAGTGCCCACCAGCACACGAGCTCCTATCTTCGAGACGAGGGGCTCAAGGAGCTCGGACGCAATTAATCGGGATTGACCCCATCTTGCTTCATCGAGTGCATCCAGCAGGACTGTGATTGGCCGACCTTTTCGTCGGAACCTAGCCAAGGGCGTGGGCTGCCCGAGGAATTCCAGTAGCTCATCAGTTGTCACAGCTCGGTTGTGCGGATTCGGCATTGCAACCGCTGCGGCAATGGCAGCGACACAATCGTGGAGACTCTTATTCTTCGCATGAATGCTGATCGTTACGCAACCGACCGGCGGAACCGTACCTTGTCGCATTTCAGCGCGAACGGGTACTCCTTCTGCGATCAACTGCTGTCGATACTTGGAATGCGACAGCGCGGCAATGCGACCCATAACTGCGGACTTGCCCGACCCTGCTCCACCGGTGATCACATACATGCCAGACACGGAAGCGCGTAGCCATTTCACCAAGTTGCGCATGACTGTACGACGACCTGAGAAAAACCAGCCCGTCTCCCCAACTTCGAGGCCCCGAGCAGCCGGCAAAAAGTGAACGCTCGCCTCGTGCGGGTTGAGTTGCAGGCGACTTAGCTTTGTCTCGACGTCCTCGTCTGGTGCATTTGGCTGAGGGTGCGGGTGTCTGAACATAGGCGGGTCGCCGAGCTGGCGCTCGATCCATGCTGGTCGCTGTAGTCCCAGCGTCGCCATTTCATCAATTGTTGCTGCTGCGAGCTCTCGTGGCGTCACGAAATCGTTGAAGTTACTCCATCTCACTGAGCTACCACGAGGCCCTTCGCGGAGCAGTCTGTACAGAGCCCCACCAAAGAGGCCGTCCTGGGCAGCCTCGTTCGTCTGGCAAGATGCTAATAACCACAGTGCGCTAGCGCCACGTTGGTGATCGTCTATGTCAGGATCCGAGAAGACGTACTGCGCAGCGAAGTCCCGCGCAGCCGCTGCAGCATGACAGCTATCAATAATGACAAAGACGTTGGCGCAGTTAGAGCTAGTGAGAACACTGACAAGCATCTCAGGCGAGATTGCATTGCCCATGTGTAACTTAGCTGAGCTGTCACGCGTCGCCAATAACAGCCGGCCACCTGGGGTGACCACGCCGTGGCCACTCCAAATAAGTAGAAGGGCCTCCGCAGTAGATTGTGATGCCCAACCGGTCAATCCCGCAACGACAGATCGGTACGATGGGTTCTTTAGGATTTCTGGGACCTCGTGCGTGAAACCTTGGCGGGTCAGCAGCCGTGTGAGGCGTCGCACGTCCGTGACGGCATGGTCGAGTCGAGAATAGTCGGCGCACTCGTAGTCGCCAATACCAATGCCGATTACACTGAGTGCCACGAGTTAGGTTGAACCATGTAGGCTAGCCGTCAATGTCGTATGCGAACAGGTAGAGCCAGCGCTAGATACCGCTGGTGATCCTGAAAATATTGATGCAGCTGCGCCGTCTGGTCCATGAAGACTATCATGCAGAGGCAATGTGGGATACCATGGATTCAGACAGCGTCGATACTGCTGTAATTCAGGGCTCCTCGATGGAGTGGTTGTCAGCAGCAGATGACGAGTCATCAATACGGTCGCTGGTACATGATCTGAGTAGAGGCGCGCACCCGCGCGAGGCCGCCATTTCGTGGCTTCGCACGGAGATTGTCTTGAAGGGAGATAGCTCTGAGTACGGCACTTTTGTCGACCGGCTGAGTGATGAGGTGACGGCGCTGATCTGCGGGGGTTCTCGATACAGAATGGCGCGAGCTGAGTTGCGCAAACTTTCGCAGTACAGTAGAACCGCCGTTCTCGCCATTGTCTCGAGTGCTGTCGGCAGCCATGTTGGACCATATGGCTATGTTGTGCCGCCTTTGGTCGCCATTCTGCTCGGTCTGATCAGTCAGGTCGGCCTCAACGCTTGGTGTGCAGGCCGTCGCTGAAGGAGAGGACTCTGCTGCTCTTGCTGGCCTGTCCATACTTGACCACGCGATTGGTGGAAATCATAGCGAGGAGAGGGCGGCTCGTCTAGGGAGCCTGGCCGGTTGCGGATGAACCATCCGGACTTTCCGGTCAAAGCCAAGATGCGTTGAGACAAGACCTTTCTCGGAGCCTGTCCCTTTCGGGACCTTGTGCCTGACGCGTCTGGCGAATTGTGACTCTCAGATGCTTCTGTGTCTTGGTCTTGGTTCATTCGCCGTTGGCGTGGCGACCCAAGTAGAAACCTGCCACGGAGGGCCGCTCTCGTCGGTCTGGGAGCGCACCACGATTGGTTTGTCAGGACCGCTCTCCTCCGAACCGTTGGCGAGACTCGGTTGACGATCAGGCCAAGTTTGGCGAGAGACGGGCGGGATGAGGCACGCGGCACGAGTTCCGTGGTGGCCAGCGGTTGATGCCCTGCGTCAATTGCATCAAAGGCCAAGAGGCTTGCATCGAGACCAGGCATTGGCCGTAAACTCAAATCGAATTCAGCAGCTGGGCTCCGCTGGCTGGGGGCCAAGGGGTCGCGGGTTCAAATCCCGCCTCCCCGACCATTTTCAATACGCTCGTACTACTCGACCCAAATCGAGTTCGAAAGCGCCTCCAAGCGGTTCAAACGTGAGAACCCA